>Ga0209278_1001677_pt1 | contig 13134 bp, 12 predicted proteins | sample JI81BgreenDNA_FD_187504 | JGI IMG/M metagenome (GOLD analysis project Ga0209278, IMG submission 187504) | Wastewater effluent complex algal communities from Wisconsin, to seasonally profile nutrient transformation and Carbon sequestration -... | ecosystem: Engineered > WWTP > Effluent > Algae... | reverse complement strand
GCATGGCTTCCATGACCGACCCCGCAACCATTCGCGCCGGGCTGGAAGCCATGCAGCAATTCTACACCGCCCCCGCTTCAGAGCCGCCCAATGATGCGCGCGCCCGACGCCCTGCCCCTGCACCTGATGCTCATGATGATGCAATCCGGCATCTCACCCAGCGCGTGGAGCGCCTCGAGCAATCCATTCGCCGCCTTGCTGCCGCGCTGGATGCAGCCCAAGAGCCCGCTCGAGCAAAGCATGGACGCGTGGCAAAGCCAGTGGCAGCAAAGCAGCGACCAGCTCAGCGCGCTACTAAGCCAGTGGCTAAGCCCAAGCGAAAAACCAAAAAGTAGCCGTCATTCCCGCGCAGGCGGGAATCCAGAGCGGAGCGCAACGAGCTCACCGCATCCTTCGTGGCCTGAGATCCCTGCCTTCGCAGGGATGACGGATTTTTTTGCGGCGCTCTCCACACAGGCAACCGAACAATCCGCGGCCTTTATGCAGGGCATGCAAAGCTACCTGAGCGCTGATTATGAACCACCGCGCATGGATTATCCGGTGCTGTGGCAACGCGGCAGTGCCCGCCTGCTAGATTTAGCACCCGAGGCGACCGATGCGCTGGCGGTGCTGTGCGTCCCCTCACTCATCAACACGGCGCGGGTGTTGGATTTAACGCATGAGCATAGCTTCGTGCGCTATCTGAAAGCGCAGGGCCTGCGCCCATTGATCCTGGATTGGGGCAGCCCCGATGCGGCCGAGCTGCAATTCTCCACCGCCGATTACATCAACGCCTATGCGCTCGATGCGCTGTCGCAATTGCGCGAGCAGCATGACGGGCCGATTGCCTTGGCGGGCTATTGCATGGGCGGCATTTTCAGCGTGGCCATGGCGCAGCTTGCCCCCATGTTCGTCGATGCGTTGGTGCTGCTCGCCACGCCGTGGGATTTCTCAGCCGAGGACACCCCGCGCGTGCTGCTGGAACCTGCAAGTCAGGCCATGTTCCGTCAATGGATCGGCAGCATGAACCCCGTGCCGCCACTGGTGACACAAACGCTTTTCCACCTGATCGACCCGTGGCGTATCCAACAGAAATACGCACGCTATCCGTTATTGGACGAAGCCGAGCGTGCGCATTTTCTGGCCGTGGAGCATTGGGTAAATGACGGCGTACCGCTGGCGCAAGCGGTAGCGCAGGAATGTTTGGTCGATTGGCCGCAAGCCAACATCCTGCACCGCCACCAATGGAAGGTAGGCCGCCGCTGGATCGAACCGGCGAGCATCACCTGCCCTACACTTGCGGTGATCCCCCAAAATGACCTAATTGTGCCGCAAGGCTGCGCCCTGCCCCTCACCAAGCAAATCAAACGCTGTCAGGTCATCATGCCGGATGCCGGGCATGTCAGCATGGTCTGCGGTCGCCGCGCCAAAGAGGTGATGTGGCAACCGGTGGTGCAGTGGCTGAATGCTAAATTTAGCCAGTAATACCTGCACTAGTTTCACGCTGCTTTTGCATGGCACTTAAGGCCTGCCCAAGTTCGGCAGTGGTATCAATATCCTTCACATGAGAAATACCAACACTGGCTAAATCAACACCGCTCTTTTCAATGATAGCCTGAAACACTTTATACTCATTACGGCTTATATTCCCATCCGCTTCCATGACACCTAATGCACGATCAATTTGGCTTGGTTCCTTACTTGCAGCGCGCATAATGTTCAGATTCTCAATCGTTGCCTGTTCTATGGCTCGGATATCTTCTCGATTCGTGCTGCCATTTGCCAATGCGGCCACTGCAGCTTCCGCCATATTATATGGCGATGCTGGCACAGGCTGAGGAGTCGCCCCCGCTGGTGCCTTTACTTCTGGTTCAGATTGCGGCTGCTCTGCTTGGGAAGGTTTAGTAATTTCGATACTTGTTGGCGAATGCGTTTGTGGGCGAGGATTTTCTTCAATGATAACATTACCAATCTCACTGGCTCCTTCTTCACGTCGCTCCATTATAGCTTTTAAAAGCCTACCAATTCTAGATGTTGGTTGATAATCAGGATTTTCAGCCGCTTCCTTTAATCCGGCTAAAAATCCAGCCACCCTACTTCCTGATTCTGCAGCTATTTCGAGAATACTCGGGCCATTGCGTCCATGACGCATCATTTCACGTATTTCCGGAAGACCTTCCCGAATATCGGTTGGGCTATATCCCTTGTCGAGATGCTTTTGCTCTTCTGCAGAAAGCTCCCATTCCCGAACTTCACGTATGGTCATACACCACTCCTAGTCTGCTAAATTATACAGACCAGACATTAATATCTCATTAATGCCGCACTGCACACCCAGCGGGTTTACATCCGCGCGCATGCCGCCTACATAGGGCGCGACCTCGCAACCCTTTTGGCGTCATGGCGAGCGTAAGCGATGCAATCCAGCGCAAAAACAAAGAATTTTGGATTGCTTCGTTACTGCGCTCCTCGCAATGACATGGAGAAGAATCATGGCTAATGAAAACGATATCGTTATTGTGGATGCGGTACGCACCGCCATCGGAAATTTCAGCGGGGGGCTGGCAAGCCTCACGGCGGCCCAACTGGGCGCCGAAGCCATTAAGGCCATCCTTGCGCGAAACACCATTGCTGCAGGCGATGTAGATGAAGTGATCATGGGCCAGGTGCTGACTGCGGCGGTGGGCCAAAATCCGGCGCGCCAAGCCGCCATCCATGCCGGGCTGGCGCAGGAGAGCACGGCCATTACCATCAACCAGGTGTGTGGTTCCGGCCTGCGCGCGGTGGCGGAAGCCATGAAATCCATCCGCAACGGCGATAGCCGCATCGTAATCGCCGGCGGGCAGGAAAGCATGAGCCAAGCCCCCCACGCCATGCAACTGCGCAACGGCGTGAAAATGGGCGACGGCAAAATGCAGGACACCATGATCGTGGATGGGTTGTGGGAAGCCTTCAACGGCTACCATATGGGCATCACGGCCGAGAACATCGCCACCCAATTCCAGATCACCCGCGAACAGCAGGATGCGTTTGCCGCCGCCAGCCAGCAAAAAGCCGCTAAGGCACAGGCCGAAGGCAAATTCGCTGGTGAGATCATCCCCATCACCATCAAAGGCAAAAAAGGCGATGTGGTGGTCGATCAGGACGAGTTCATTCGTGCCGAGTCCACGGCGGAGGTGCTGGCCAAACTGCGCCCCGCCTTCAAGCCCGATGGCACGGTGACCGCCGGTAACGCCAGCGGTATTAATGATGGCGCAGCCGCCCTGTTACTGATGACGCGCGCCGAAGCAAACAAGCGTGGGCTGAAGCCGCTGGCCAGCATCGTTAGCTGGGCCACCGCCGGGGTAGACCCCAAGATCATGGGCACGGGCCCCATACCTGCCAGCAAAAAGGCGCTGGAAAAAGCAGGCTGGAGCGTGACGGATCTCGACCGTATCGAAGCCAACGAAGCCTTCGCAGCGCAGGCCATTTCCGTGAATAAAGGCATGGGCTGGGACGAAGCAAAAGTGAACGTCAATGGCGGCGCCATTGCGCTGGGTCACCCCATTGGTGCATCCGGCGCGCGGGTGCTCACCAGCCTGCTGCATGAGCTGAAGCGCAGCGGCGGCAAGCGTGGCTTAGCCACGCTCTGCATCGGTGGCGGCATGGGCATCGCCATGTGCGTGGAAGCCGCTTAGCGACATACATCACTCACTCGGCCTACTGGCCTCGTTCGTAACTTTAAACGTTGATAGGATTGATACAATGGCGGCGAAAGACGGAAGCATGAAGGGGCGCATTGCGCTGGTAACGGGTGGCACGCGCGGCATTGGTGCGGCCATCGCAAAGGACCTGAAAAAAGCAGGCGCGATGGTAATTGCTACCTACCACGGCAACGACGCCGCAGCCGAGGCTTTCCGCAAAGATACGGGCATCGAAGTAATCCGCTTCGACGTGGCGGATTTCGACCAATGCTCGGCTGCGGTCAAGCGCATCGAATCGGAGATCGGGCCGATTGATATCCTCGTCAACAATGCGGGCATTACGCGCGACGGGTTCCTGCACAAAATGGGCGCTGAAAGCTGGCATGCTGTGATTGAGACCAACCTCACCTCGCTGTTCAACATGTGCCGCGTGGTGATCGAAGGCATGCGTGCCCGCGGATTCGGCCGCATTATTAATATCAGCTCCATCAACGGTCAGGTCGGCCAGGTCGGCCAGGCGAACTATTCCGCCGCCAAAGCGGGCGTCATCGGCTTTTCCAAGGCATTGGCACGCGAAAGCGCCAACAAGGGCGTCACGGTGAACACCATCGCCCCCGGCTATATCGAAACCGACATGGTGAAGGCAGTGCCTGCCAACGTGCTGGAGAAGATCGTCGAGAAAATTCCCGTAGGTCGTCTGGGTCAACCGGAAGAGATCGCCCGCGCGGTATGTTTCTTGGCTGCGGACCAGTCCGGCTTTATCACCGGCGAGACGCTTTCGGTGAATGGTGGCCAGCACATGGAATAAGGGCGATATTGCCATATATACGAAACGCCTGCCTCACCACCGTGAAGCAGGCGTTTTTTTTAGGATCTTCGCGAGGGGTTACGCGTCGTACTGAGGCTTAGCCGGCTTTTTCTCGGCCTGCTCGCGCTTGAGCATAATGCGGTTAAGGCGTTTGGCACCCTGCTTGGCGGCTTGCTCGTCGTCGTACCAGACGGAACTTACCGTGCCAGAGCTCAGGGCAGCGTATTTTACGGGGCGGCGTACAATGGTTTTCTTATTCACAGTCATATACATGTCACAATCTCCTTGTGGCTTGAACCTACCACACAGGTGTTAAATCTTACTTAACGGCGGTTCCGGCCGTTTTTTATTACAAGTGATGGTTGCCGAGGCTTACGCATGCCTTCTACGCACAGATGTGCCATAGCCCTGCGGCTGCCCCAAACAAAAAAGTGAAGCAAGTGGCAGTTTTACAACAAATAGGCCACTTCTATTGCAAAATAGCAACAGATGTCGTGCTGGACTTAGGCAAAATGCAGCAAGCGAACTTCCTTAACACTCGGAAGTTGCTCAATTTTACTCAGAAGATCCTTCGCCACCTCCTGATCGACCTCGATGAGGGCCACGGCGGCGGTGGCGTCCTTATTCCGACCAAGATGGAAATTGGCAATGTTCACCCCGGCATCGCCCAGCAATTGGCCTACCCCACCGATCAGGCCGGGCTTATCCTCGTTCGCTACGAACAACATGCGCGCGCCCATCGAGGCCTCGAGCGCCACATCCTTCACATGAGTGATGCGCGGCTTATCGCCAAACAGCGTGCCGCTGATGCTGAAGCTGCCGCCATCATACTGCGCGGTGACACGCATGAGGGTCTTGTAGTGCGCGGTGCGCTCGTGGCGCACTTCGCTCACATCAATATTGCGCTCTTTGGCAACCACCGGGGCGTTCACCATGTTCACGCCCTCCATCAGCGGGCTGAGTAGCCCGTTCAGGGCAGCGGCGGCCAGCGGCTTGGTGTTCAGTTCGGTGACTTTGCCTTCAAATTCGATCTCGATCTTCTTCAGGCCGCCAGTGACCATCTGGCCAGCAAAACCACCAAGGCGCGAAGCCAAATCCAGGTACGGCTTCAGCTTGGCCGCATCCTCCGCACTCACGCTCGGCATGTTCAGCGCATTGGTGACGGTGCCAACAGTCAGGTATTCGGCCATTTGCTCGGCCACCTGAATGGCTACGTTCTCCTGTGCCTCGGCCGTGCTGGCACCCAGATGCGGCGTGGCCACTACCTGCTCAAGCCCAAAGAGTGGGTTTTGCTTGGCCGGCTCTTCCTCGAACACATCCAGCGCGGCACCGGCGACATGGCCTGCGTCGATCGCGTCTTTCAGGTCCTGCTCCACGATCAACCCACCGCGCGCACAATTGATAATGCGCACACCTTTTTTGCACTTGGCCAGCGTGTCTTTGTTCAGCAGGTGACGGGTGGTATCGGTCAGCGGGGTGTGTAGCGAAATAAAATCAGCACGCTTGTAAATATCTTCCAACTCGACCTTTTCCACGTTGATGGCCGCAGCACGGTCCGCCGATAGGAACGGATCGAACGCGATCACTTTCATTTTCAGGCCCTGCGCGCGATCGGCCACGATGGAGCCGATATTGCCGCAGCCAATCAGGCCCAGCGTTTTGCCGGCCAGTTCCACGCCCATGAATTTGTTTTTCTCCCACTTGCCCGCATGGGTGCTGGCCGATGCCGCAGGAATCTGACGCGCCAGTGCCATCATCAGCGAAATCGTATGCTCGGCGGTGGTCACCGAATTGCCGAATGGCGTGTTCATGACTACCACGCCATGGGCGGTGGCGGCTTTCACATCCACGTTATCGACCCCGATACCCGCACGCCCCACCACTTTCAGCTTGTGCGCAGCGGCCAGTAACAGCGGCGTGACCTTGGTAGCAGAGCGAATGGCCAAGCCATCATATTCCCCAATGATTTTCAGCAGCTCTTCTTCCGAGAGTCCGGTTTTCTGGTCCACTTCCACGCCACGTGCAGTGAAGATTTCAACAGCTTGGGGGCTAAGTTTGTCGGAAATGAGAACTTTGGGCATGGGAGACCTTCATAAAATTGTCATGGAAATTCGCTACGCTGCATAAAGTGCCCAGTTCAACAAATCAAGAGCCACGCAAACGGTAAGCCACGAATGAGCTATCTTTCAGCGTCCGACCAGCAAGCGATCGAAGATCGTGCGGATTATATTTTAGGGGTTATTTCTCCAAAAGCACAGGATTTACGCCCTGTACTCGAGGCATATCACTCTATCTTGCAGCACACACCCGCGCTGAAAGAGTATATGCCTGAAATTTACAAGGATGCGCATGAAATTCCACCGGATCAATTCATGATCAGCATTCTCTCCAGTGCATGCGCTCAAGTGGCGCTGGCCGAGATCACAACCGGGACGCGTTACGCCGACAATCAACTTTATGACAAACTCCATAGCGATTTATCGGAGTTCGTTGAGAACATGGCTGAAATCGAGCGCAGCTCACATTCCAGTGGCCGCCTACACTAGCATCGTGCGCTGAAGGCCAGCTTACGCCGCTTGCACGGCCTGCGCCTTCACTTCGCCCCATGCCCAATCCAACCATGGCGTGAGCGCACGCATGTCGGAAGGCTCCACGGTCGCGCCACCCCAGATGCGCAGGCCAGCCGGGGCATCACGGTAAGCCCCTATGTCGAACGCCACCCCTTCTTTTTCCAGCAGCGCAACGAGATCCTTCGCCGCTTTGGCTTGCGCATCTACGCTTAGGGTTTGATACCAGCTGTCAGTAATTTTCAGCGTGATGGAGGTGCAGGAACGCACTGCGGGGTCTTCGCAGAGGAAATCCGCCCAGCCGGATGCACGCACCCAATTGGTGAGAATGGCCAGATTTTCCTCCGACCGAGCAATGAGCTTGGGCAACCCACCAATGGATTCCGCCCAGATCAGCCCATCGAGCGCGTCTTCCACCGCCAGCATGGAGGGGGTGTTGATGGTCTCGCCCACGAAGATACCGTCGATGAGTTTGCCGTCCTTACTCATCTGGAAAATTTTCGGCAGCGGCCAGGCGGGCGTATATTCCTGCAGGCGCTTGATCGCACGTGGGCTGAGGGCGATCATGCCGTGGGCCGCCTCACCGCCCAGCACTTTCTGCCAGCTCCAGGTGACGACATCGAGCTTGTTGAAGGGCATGTCCATGGCAAACGCAGCCGAGGTCGCATCGCAGATGGCGAGGCCTTCGCGCGCGTCAGGAATCCAATCCGCGTTCGGCACGCGCACGCCGCTGGTCGTGCCGTTCCAGGTGAACACCACGTCGCGCGCCCAATCGACCGAGTTGAGATCAGGAATCTGCCCATAATCCGCTTTGATCTCGCGCAGATCGGTGAGCTTCAGTTGCTTTTTGCAATCGCTGAACCAGGTTTTGCCGAAGCTTTCCCAATGCAGCACATCCACCCCGCGCGCACCCAGCAGGCTCCACATCGCCATCTCAATCGCGCCCGTGTCGGACGCAGGCACAATGCCCAGCACATAATCCGCCGGAATGCCGAGGATGGCTTTGCTGCGATCAATCACCTCTTTCAGCTTGGCTTTGCCGCCTTTGGCGCGGTGCGAACGGCCAAGGAACGCGCCTTCCAGCGCCGCCAGCGACCAGCCGCGGCGCTTAGCGCACGGGCCGGAGGAAAAGCAGGGATTGGCAGGTTTAGCGGCAGGTTTGGTCATGGCGAGGCCTTTATTTTAGTGTGTGTGTCATCCTGAGCGAAGCGAAGGATCTCCAGATGTTTCGCTATGCTCAACATGACTAAATCCAAGGGCGCTAAGCCGTGAATGACAGTGCTAGGGGTTGCAAAAGCCCCTGTCAATCGGCCGATCTTCATCAAAGCATCACAATCAACATGCGCAAAAAATGATACGCTATAAATGACTCTTTCTATGCTTTTTTTAGGAATCCGTACCCCGGACTTCTGAACAACGTAGTGAGTTGGGAGCCAAACCCAATCTTTGGCGTGTCGTGTAAAATACGACTGAATTGAGGACTAGTGAAATGAAGACTTACTGGAATTACTCAATCGTTTTGCTTCTGATCGGGATTGTTTCGACGATCACGGGAGGGAGCTTTTGGTTGCTGCCTGAAAGCTGGACCGGCACCACGATCATCCTCGGAAAGTTTGCGCTTTACGGGGGCATCGCGGTGGCTGGTTACAACGTTCTGGTCCACGCGATACGCGAGCTCAAGGCAATCTTGATGTCGCACCGCGAGGGGATCCAAGACGCCATTGCCGCCCATGCAGATGGTGTGGCGAGAGCGGCTGAAAAGATCAGCAGCCATGACTGCGCCATGCTCGCTACGCAAACGGGTCTGCTTCGCGCAGCCCAATGCCAGGCGAACATCGCAGCGGGCACGGCCTTGACTGCTGACGATGCCGAGAAGGTGGAGACGCTGCTGAAGCGCCTCCAACTCATTGGCAGCCATGAAGGTCGGTATGCCGCGACGGCAAGGTCGCTGCATGCGAAGCTTTCGGAACTTCAGCAAACGCGTGACGGACTGAAAGGCCCGGCACTGATCAAGAATGGCGAACAGTTCGTCACGCTGTTCGACGACACGGTCGGGGCATATAGCCTCGTGACGGATGCTGAAGACGCCCTCAAGGCGGCCGAAGACCGTCATGGGCCGCTTCTGAAGCAACTGAACGATTTCGCAGCCTAATCGCCGCGCCATTGTTCGAGGATGCAGCCTCGTTCCCTTGACCGGGAACGAGGCTCTTCTTTTTTTATGCCAGCAACCGCTCCACGGCATGGAATAGCAGCGCGAGGTCCTGCGGGCGGCTGAGGCGGTGTTCGCCGTCTTTCACCAAATGCACGGTGACCTCGTCGCTCGTTACGGCTTTGGCAATGCGCAGCGCGGTCTCCCACGGCACGTCGGCATCCTGCTGGCCTTGGATGAGGTGGATGGGGATGTCCAGGCCGATCACATCATCCAGCAGCAGGTGCTTGCGCCCATCCAGAATCAGCCGGTGGGTGATGGGGTAATCCGACCCGTAATCGCTCGGCACCCACAGCACCCCTTCGGATTCGACCGTGGCGCGGTGTTCCGGCGTCATGTGGCGCAGCCACATATCTTCGGTAAAGTCGGGCGCGGCGGCAATGCCCACCATGCCCCGCACTTGCCCGCGCCGCTCGCGCGCCGCCAGTAGTGCCAGCCAGCCACCCATGCTGGAGCCAACGAGGATTTGATCGCCCCGCGCCACGTGATCCAGCATCTCAAGCGTACTCTCCAAGCCGCGTGAGATGGTGTAATCCATAAAATCGCCCTCGCTCTGGCCGTGGGCAAAGCAATCGAACGCGGTGAACGCGATATCGCGCGCTTCGCACCATTCAGCCAGCGCCGTGGCTTTGGTGGATTCCATGTCGGAGCGGAAGCCGTGAATGAAGGTGACGCCGAGTGGCCCCTTCCCCGCCAATTGGCGATAGGCAAGGCGTTGGCCGTTCGCAGGGGTGTAGAAAAGTGGTTTCATGCGGTTCCGTCATTGCGAGCGTTAGCGAAGCAATCCATGCCCATAGTCATACGCCGGATTGCCACGTCGCTGCGCTCCTCGCAATGACGAAAGGGATAAAACCGATTAAATCGTTGCACCGCCGCTCATTCCCTTTATTCCTCGTGGCATGAACGCGACGGTACCCACCATTCTGCAAGTACTTCCCCGGCTGCAATCCGGCGGGGTGGAGCGCGGCACCGTGGAAATCACCGATGCGATTCGGGGCGCAGGCATGAAGCCCATCGTCGCTTCCGCGGGTGGGCCGCTGATCCCGCACATCACCCATGCGGGGGGTGAGCATGTGACCATGCCACTGGATCGCAAGAACCCGCTGATCATCTGGCAGAACGCAACCCGGCTGTATCAGCTGATCAAAGCGAAAGAGGTGAGCATCGTGCATGCCCGCAGCCGCGCGCCGGCCTGGTCGGCCTATTACGCGGCAAAATGGGCGAATATCCCATTTCTCACCACCTTTCATGGGCTGTATGGCACGCAAAGCAATTTCAAGCGCCGCTATAATAGTGTGATGGTAAAGGGCGAACGCGTGATCGCCGTGTCGCGCTTTGTCATGGACCATATTATGGAAACTTATGGCGTCGACCCCACGCGCATTCGGCTGATCCCGCGCGGGGTGGATCTGGCCCTGTTCGATGAAAAACGCGCCGTGCCAGAGCGTATCGCGCAGCTCACCAAAAGCTGGCGCCTGCCAGATGAGGCCGTGCCGATCATTTTCTGCCCGGGGCGCATCAGCCGCATTAAGGGCCAGCATGTGCTGATCGAGGCGCTGGCGCTGATGAAAGAACTGCCGTTCCTGTGCATCATCGCCGGGGCCGACACCGGCCACGAAGATTACCGCGACGCGCTGCAAAAACAAATCCAGTCCAGTGGGCTGGAAGGCAAGGTGCGGCTGGCCGAGCCCACGCAGGCCATGGCCGAGGCGTATCTGCTGTCGGATCTGGTGGTGGTGCCCTCCATCAAGCCCGAGGCATTTGGCCGCGTGGCCATTGAAGCGCAGGCGATGGGCCGCGTGGTGGTGGCGACCGATCATGGCGGCGCACGCGAGACGATCATTCCCAATGAAACGGGCTATCTTGTGCCGCCGGGTGATGCGGCCAGCATGGCCGATGCGATGCGCTACGCGCTTTCGCGCAATGAGGCCACCGTGCGCGGCATGGCGGAATATGCCACGCAGCATATTCACCGGCATTTCACTGCGCTGCAGATGAAAAATAAGACCATTGATGTGTACCGGGAGCTGCTGGCATGAAAAATAGCTCTGTCATTCCGGCCAAATGCGCTTGCGCATGCTGCGCCGGAATCCATGCGAACTATGCCAAAGGCATGCAGCGATCATGGATTCCAGCTTTCGCTGGAATGACGCGGAAAGGGTATGCATGAGCGAAGCACGCAACATCCTCGTCATCAAGCATGGTGCGCTGGGCGACATCATGATCGCCACGGCGGGATTCAAGGCCATTCGCAGCCAGTTCCCGCAGGCCAACATCGTGTGCCTTACCGGCTCGGGCTATGCCACCTTGCTGGCGCAAAGCCCCTATTTCAACGAGATCTGGGCCGATCGAAAACCGAAATTATGGGAGCGTGATGCGCTCAAACGCCTGAAGACCATGCTGCGTTCGCAACCGTGGGATTACGTGTTCGACCTGCAAACCAGCACGCGTAGCACGGCCTATCAATGGCTGCTGAGCAAACCCTGGCCCATCATCAGCAATGTCAGCCGCTTCGCCAGCCATGGCTATACCGACAAGACACGTCACAAAAAACACGCGCTCACCAATCTGCAGATTCAACTGGGCATGCTGGGCATTGCCGTGGGCATGCCGGATATTAGCTGGCTGGAGCAAGACGTGGCCAACCTGCAGCCACCCTATGCGTATGCGCTGCTGGTGCCCGGTGGCGCCGCCCACCGGCCCGAGAAACGCTGGCCCGACGAGCAATATGCCGCCCTCGCGCAGGAACTGGCGCAGCAAGGCATCACGCCGGTGCTAATCGGCACGGAAGCCGAACAAAAAGCCTTGCAAGCCATTGCCAACCGTGTGCCGAAAGCCGTGAATCTCTGCGGCAAAACCTCGATTGCACAACTGGCCACGCTGGCCCGCAGCGCGAGCCTCGCCGTGGGGAATGATACCGGACCGATGCATGTGATCGCTGCCACGGGCTGCCCCAGCACCGTGATCTTCAGCCATGCCAGCGACCCCGTGCGCTCCGCCCCGGTGGGAGCGCAGGTGAGCATCCTGCGCGAGAAACGCCTAAGCGAGCTAAGCGTTGATCGTGTGCTCGCCAGCTTGACAGCCCGCGCATAACGCGTAGGGTAGCCGCCCATTTTCGGAGTATTTATGAGCCACGCCCAGCCTGCCCCGCGCGAGATCACCCTCACCCTGCCTGATGGCTCGACGCGCAGCTACCCCACCGGCACCACCGGCGAGGAAGTGGCGGCAAGCATTGGCGCTGGCTTGGCGAAGGCCGCCGTGGCCATGAAGATCAACGGCCAGCAGCAGGACCTCTATCGCCCGATCGAGGCGGACGCGCAGTTTGCCATCCTCACCGCGAAAGATGCCGAAGGGCTGGATGTGGTGCGCCACACCATCACGGCGCAGGGCCTCGCCCGCGCGGTGAAGGAACTCTACCCCAGCGCCAAGCTCGCCATTGGCCCGACGATTGAGCATGGCTTCTATTACGATGTGGAGCTGGACACCCCGCTGAGCACCGATGATCTACCGAAGATCGAAGAAAAAATCCGTGAGATCCTTAAGCGCCCACATGCGGTGAAGCGCGAGATCTGGAACCGGGCCGAGGCCATCGCCATGTTTGAAGCGCGCGGCGAAAGCTACAAGGCCGAGATCATCCGCTCCGCACCGAACGAGCCGGTGGGCGGCGACACGCCGCGCGACCATGTATCGCTGTATCGTCAGGGCGAAGGCGACGACGCCTTTATCGATCTGTGCTTCGGCCCGCATGTGCCGCATTTTTCGAAGATCACCGCCGCCTTCACCCTCACCCGCATCTCGGGCGCCTATTGGCGCGGCGATGCGAAGAACAAACAACTGCAGCGCATCTACGGCCTCGCTTTCGCCACCGAAAAAGAACTGAAAGCCCAC
>Ga0209278_1001675_pt1 | contig 13141 bp, 9 predicted proteins | sample JI81BgreenDNA_FD_187504 | JGI IMG/M metagenome (GOLD analysis project Ga0209278, IMG submission 187504) | Wastewater effluent complex algal communities from Wisconsin, to seasonally profile nutrient transformation and Carbon sequestration -... | ecosystem: Engineered > WWTP > Effluent > Algae... | reverse complement strand
GAACCTGCTCGGCAAGCGCGTCGATTATTCGGGCCGTTCGGTGATCGTCACCGGTCCGGAACTCAAGCTGCACCAGTGCGGCCTGCCCAAGAAGATGGCGCTCGAACTGTTCAAGCCGTTCATCTACTCGCGCCTCGACGCCAAGGGTCTGTCCATGACCCTGAAGCAGGCCAAGAAGTGGGTCGAAAAGGAACGCAAGGAAGTCTGGGACATCCTGGACGAGGTGATCCGCGAACATCCTGTGCTGCTGAACCGCGCGCCGACGCTGCACCGCCTCGGCATCCAGGCCTTTGAACCCGTGCTGATCGAAGGCAAGGCCATCCAGCTGCACCCGCTTGTCTGCTCGGCCTTCAATGCCGACTTCGACGGTGACCAGATGGCCGTGCACGTGCCGCTGAGCCTCGAGGCCCAGCTGGAAGCGCGCGTGCTGATGATGTCGACCAACAACATCCTGTCCCCCGCCAACGGCAAGCCGATCATCGTGCCGTCGCAGGACATGGTGCTGGGTCTCTATTATCTGTCGATGGAGTCCGAGAAGGAACCGGGCGAAGGCATGGCCTTCGGCACGATGAGCGAAGTGCACCAGGCGCTGTTCAATAAGAACGTGACGCTGCACACCAAGATCATCGCCCGCGTGCCGCAGACCGATGAGAACGGTCAGCTCTACATGAAGCGCGTGAACACCACGCCGGGCCGCCTGCTGCTGGGCGAAACGCTGCCCAAGAGCCACAAGGTGCCGTTCGAAACCATCAACCGTCTGCTGACCAAGAAGGAGATCGGCGACGTCATCGACACCGTCTATCGCCACACCGGCCAGAAGGAGACGGTGCTGTTTGCCGATGCCATCATGGCGCTGGGCTTCCGCCACGCGTTCCAGGCCGGCATCAGCTTCGGCAAGGACGACATGGTGATCCCGGCCGCCAAGGCCGTGCTGGTCGACAAGACCAAGGCCGAGGTGAAAGACTTCGAGCAGCAGTATCAGGACGGTCTGATCACGCAGGGCGAGAAGTACAACAAGGTCGTTGACGCCTGGTCCAAGTGCGGCGATCTGGTTGCCGGCGAAATGATGAAGGAAATCAGCGCCAAGAAGAAGCGGCCGGATGGCCGTGAGGCGCAGATCAATTCCATCTACATGATGGCGCACTCCGGTGCCCGCGGTTCGCAGGCCCAGATGAAGCAGCTGGCCGGCATGCGCGGCCTGATGGCCAAGCCGTCGGGCGAGATCATCGAAACGCCGATCCTGTCGAACTTCAAGGAAGGCCTGACCGTGCTGGAGTATTTCAACTCCACCCACGGCGCCCGCAAGGGTCTGGCCGACACCGCGCTGAAGACCGCCAACTCGGGTTACCTGACCCGCCGTCTGGTCGACGTTTCGCAGGATTGCGTCGTTGTCGAGGAAGATTGCGGCACCACGCGCGGCATGGTGATGAAGGCCATCGTCGAAGGCGGCAACACCATCGTGTCGCTGGGTGAGCGTATCCTGGGCCGCACCGTGCTGGTCGACATCGTCGATGCCAAGACCGGTGAAGTCGTGGCGCCGGCCGGTCACCTGCTGACCGAATCCGACGTGACGCGCATCGAAAAGGCGGCTGTGGCGGAAGTGAAGATCCGTTCGCCGCTGCTGTGCGAAACCAAGGGCGGCGTCTGCTCCACCTGCTACGGCCGCGATCTCGCGCGCGGGACGCCGGTGAACATGGGCGAAGCCGTGGGCGTCATCGCTGCCCAGTCGATCGGCGAGCCGGGCACGCAGCTGACCATGCGCACCTTCCACATCGGTGGTGCGGCGCAGGTGTCGGAACAGTCCACGCTCGATGCGCCGGTTGACGGTCTGATCGAATTCCGTGGCATCGTCACCATCACCGACAGCCGTGGCCGCAACGTCTCGATGGCGCGCAACGGCGAACTGGTGCTGCGTGACAGCGAAGGCCGCGAACGCTCGATCCACCGCATCCCCTACGGTGCGCTCATCACGCACCTCGAAGGTGTGACGGTGCAGAAGGGCGATCGTCTGGCCGAGTGGGATCCGTACACCCTGCCGGTCATCACCGAAAAATCGGGCAAGGTGAAATACCAGGACCTGATCGAAGGCACGACCCTGAAGGAAGAAGTCGACGAAGCCACCGGCCTCGCCAACAAGGTCGTCACTGAGTGGAAGTCGAGCAACAAGAAGGATGATCTGCGTCCGCGCATTACCCTGCTTGATGATCAGTCAGGTGAATCGGCGCGCTACATGCTCGCCACCGATGCCATTCTCTCGGTGGCCGATGGCCAGGATGTTTCGGCCGGTGACGTGCTGGCGCGTATTCCGCGTGAAGCCGCCAAGACCCGCGACATCACCGGCGGTCTGCCGCGCGTGGCCGAACTGTTCGAAGCCCGCATTCCCAAGGACAACGCCGTTATCGCGCGTGTCGATGGGCGTGTGGAATTCGGCAAGGATTACAAGACGAAGCGCCGCATCAACATCCGTCCGGAAGATGGTGGGGACGTCGCCGAGTATCTGGTGCCGAAGGGCAAGAACGTGGCCGTGCAGGAAGGCGATTTCGTGCGCCGGGGTGACTATCTGATCGATGGCAACCCCAATCCGCACGACATTCTGGAAGTGCTGGGTGTCGAGCCGCTGGCCGAATATCTCTGCGCTGAAATCCAGGAAGTCTATCGCCTGCAGGGTGTGCGCATCAACGACAAGCACATCGAAGTGATCGTGCGCCAGATGCTGCAGAAGGTGGAAATCACCGAAAGCGGCGACACCACCTTGCTGGTGGGCGAACAGGTCGACCGCGAGGAAATGGACGCCGAAAACGCCAAGCTTGGTCAGGATGGTCGCGTGGCCGCCGGCAAGCCTGTGCTGCTCGGCATCACCAAGGCCTCGCTGCAGACCAAGTCGTTCGTGTCGGCGGCGTCGTTCCAGGAAACCACCCGCGTGCTCACCGAAGCCGCGGTGCAGGGCAAGATTGATACCCTGACCGGTCTCAAGGAAAACGTCATCGTCGGGCGCCTGATCCCGGCCGGTACCGGCGCCGGCATCGGCCGCCTGCGCGTGGCTGCCGCCAGCCGCGATGCGGTGCTGCGTTCCGTGCAGCAGGCCAACGCCAAGGCGCTGGAGCAGACCGAAGGCTGATCCTTCGCTCCGCCAACCGGCGGCGTGATGAAAGGGGCGTGGCGGGCTACCGCCACGCCCCTTTTTCGTGCAACAGCTGGAAACGTCGGCAATGTTTACAGCGAGCCAGTGCCAATTGCTGTGACGTACAGTCCAAGTAACTGAGACTAAAAGTATTAACCTTCCGCTAACCAGCTTGGCACAAGGCATGCATCCTCACTGGAGCCAGGGTAGTCCAGTTTGGAGAATGTCACATGATGAGGATAATCCTCGCGGTGGCGGCCGCGGCCGCGATCGCCGCCCCGGTTCAGGCCACGACCAATGCCGGTGCCGCGCCAGTCACTGACTCCGCGTTCGCGGCTACAACCAACGTCGAGCTATTTGCGCCGTTTTCCGACATGCAGTTCGGCAACGGCCGCACCATGCCGTTCAATGTCGCCCGTGATCCCGGCCTCACCAGCAGCGGCTTCGTGCCGAGTGGCTTGACCAGCGGTGGCCCGTTGGCCGGTGTGCCGGAGCCGACCGCCTGGATGATGCTGATCACCGGTTTTGCGTTGGTGGGCCTGATGGCGCGACGGCGCAAAACGGCGGTTTCCGCATGATCTGATTGGAGTTCTTGGACTGTTCCCGCCGGGAGCAGCCAGATTGTTGAAGAAGGGGATAAAGAATGATTCGTACACTCGTGATTGCCGCCGCACTGGCCGCTTCGCCTGTCGCCGCCGCGACATATCTGCCGGTCGGTCCGCAACTCAATGTGGCACTTTCCACCGTCACTGGCGGCGGTTGGACCCAATGCTATTCGGCCAGCATGGCAACCATCTTTGGCTCCAGCGCCGCCACGACGCTGGCGGGTTGCTCGGGCGATCGTCTGCTGGTGGCTGGCCGCGAAACCGGGTCGAGCACCTTTCTGGTGTTGGCCCAGGCGCTGAAAACCGATGTGCTGTTCAACACTGGTGCCGCCAACAATGGCGTTACCAACATCGCCAATGGCACTGGCTGGTATAATGCCGACAATTGGTCATTTGGCTTCGTGCCGGCGGGTGACACGCCGAACAAGAACGAGTGCGATACCGCGTCCGGTCAAGGCCGTCTGTGCATCCACACGCTGACCTTCACCGGTGGCTTCCGCATCAATGATATCCAGGGCCTCAACAGCTCGACCGATTATGAGAAGCTGGTATTCACCAGCTCGGGCGGTGCTGTCGTGCCGGAACCGGCCAGCTGGGCGATGCTGATCGCCGGCTTCGGGCTGGTGGGTGCTGTGGCCCGCCGCCGCCGGGTGGCCACCGCTGCCTGATTTCGGACCACCATATCTGCAAAGGCGCCGCTCGGTCATCCGGGCGGCGCTTTTCGTTTCAGGCCCGATCTTGGCTTGTCTGTCCTCACTCTGCCCCGTCTTGGCCACAATGGCGTGGCATAAAACACGGGAATCAGGGAAACGAACGTGGCCACCGCCTTCAAGATGCCCGAAATGTTTGAAACCGCGCCGGCGCCCGCGCGCCCGCTCAAGGTCGCGCTGTTCTCGGGCAACTATAACTATGTCAGGGATGGCGCCAACCAGGCGCTCAACCGCCTTGTCGCCTTTCTGGAGCGGCAGGGCTGCACCGTGCGGGTCTATTCCCCCACCAGTGATACCCCCGCGTTCGAGCCGGCTGGCACGCTGGTTTCAGTGCCAAGTTTTTCCATCCCCGGCCGCGGCGAATACCGCGTTGCGCTCGGCCTGCCGGAACGGCTGAAGCGCGACGTCCGCGATTTCGGCCCTGACATCATCCATCTTTCCGCCCCCGATCCCGCCGCGCACAGTGCCAAGCGCCTGGCGCGTGAGCTGGGCGTGCCCGTGGTGGCTTCCATCCACACCCGCTTTGAAACCTATCTTGAATATTATGGCTTCGGCTTTGCCCGGCCGCTGATGGAAATGATGCTGGGGCGTTTTTATGCCGGGCTGGACGAGGTGTTCGTCACCACCGCCGCCTTTGGTGAGACGATGCGCGATTCGGGCATCATTCGCACCGAACCCGCAGTGTGGAGCCGGGGCGTCGACAAGGGCCGCTTCAACCCACAGCGTCGTTCGCCAGAATGGCGCTGGAGCCTGGGCGTGGGCGATGCTGAACCGGTAATCGGCTTCGTTGGCCGGCTGGTGCTGGAAAAGGGGCTCGACACGGTTGCGGCCGCCGTGGCCGAGCTGAAACAGCGCGGCGTGCCGCACCGGCTGGTTGTGGTGGGCGATGGCCCGGCACGCGAACGCTTCGAGGCGCTGGCCCCTGATGCCATTTTCACCGGCTTCCTTGATGGCACCAACCTGGCGCGGGCCTATGCCAGCATGGACATGCTGCTGAACCCGTCGACCACCGAAACCTTTGGCAATATCAACCTGGAAGCCATGGCCAGCGGCATTCCGGTGGTGGCGGCGCGCGCCAGCGGTAATGAATGCCTGGTCACCCATGACGCCACCGGCGCGTTGGTGACGCCGGGGGACATCGCCGGCTATGCCGATGCGTTACAACGCTATTGCACCGATCCAGCGCTGCGCAACGCCCACGGCAAAGCCGGGCTGGCTGCCGCGCAGGCGTTTGACTGGGATGCGATCAATGGCGCCGTGCTCAGCCGCTATCGCGACCTAATCGCAACTAAGCACCCGTAATCTAACGGGTTTTCTTTTCCCGCATTTGCTCTACGCGGATCGGGATGATCCGCATGATTTGCCTTCTCGCCGCCATGGCAATGGCGGCCCCCGTCGCAGCGCAATCGGCGCTCTCCATCGATGCGCTGGCTGCCGACGTTGTGGCCGGCAACCCTGAACGCCAGTTTCTCAGCCGTCAGATCAGCCTGGCGCAGACCGGCGTGGCTGCGGCCGGCCGGCTGGCGGACCCGGAACTCAGCGTCGATTTCGGCGAAAAGCATACCGACAGCCCGATGACCGGCCAGCGGCTGGGCGATGGGCCGGCCTTTGCTGTTTCCATCCTGCAACCGATTGAATTCAATGGCCGCATCCCGCTGCGCAAGGCAATCGCGCAGGGCAATGTGACGCTGGCGCGGCTGGGGCTGGCGCAGTTTGATGCCACGCTGGCTGGCCGGGCCCGCAGCCTGGGCTATCGCCTGTTTGCCGCCGGTGAACGCGCCGATGCCGCCGCCGCCGTGGCGGGACGGATGCGTGAGCTGGCCGCCGTGCTGGTGGCGCGCGATCCGGCCGGGCCGGCGCCGCGCCTGGAAGCCGCCGTGCTGGAAGCCGCTGCCATCAACGCCGAACGCATCGCTGCCGAGGCGCAGGCCAATTATAACGCGATCCTCTACGAACTGAACGGCCTGCGCAGCCAGCCTTTCCCGGCGCGGCTGCGCATCCTGCGGCCGCCCACGGCACCGCCGCCCTTGCCGGATGTGACGGTGCTGGCCGATCGGCTGGAAGGCGGCAATTTCGAACTGCTCGCCCTGAAGGCGCAACTGGGCCAGCAAGGGCTGTCGGTGCGGCTTGCCGAAAAGAGCCGGGTGGGCGCCATCAGCATCGGGCCCTATCTCACCCGCGAACGCGGCGACGTGCGCGACACCATTGCCGGCGTGCGCGCCCAGACCACCATCCCGCTGTGGAACCGGCAGGAAGGCGAGGTGGCCGCCGCCGAATCGCGTGCCGCACAAGGCGAGGCAACGCTGATAGCGACCCGGCGGCGCCTGCTCGCCAGCCTGCATGCCGATGCCGCCCTTTATCGCGCGCGTTCGGATGCGCTGGCGAAATGGCCGGGGGATGTGCCGCAGCGTTTTGCCGAAGTCGCCGCCGAAGCCGACCGCGCCTATCGCCTGGGGGCGGTGCCGTTGGCCACCTATGTGCAGATGCAGACCGGTTGGCTCGATGCGCAGACGGCGGTGCTCGAAACGCGCGCTGGCCTGTGGGAAGCGCGGGAGAATATTCGCATCCTCACCGGGGGCGGCGAACAGCCGTGATCGCTGCGCTGATTTCGGCCAGCGCCCGCCATCGTGGCGGCGTGCTGATCGCGGCGCTGATTGCGGCGGCGATTGGCCTGTATCACCTCGTCACCTTGCCCATTGATGCCATTCCCGATGTGACCGGCGTGCAGGTGCAGGTGAACACCGCCGTCCCGGGCCTGGCCGGCGAGGAGATCGAGACGCGGGTGACGGTGCCGATCGAACGGCTGATGGGCGGCCAGCCCGGCCTCATTGGCTTCCGCTCGCTCACCCGTTCGGGCCTGTCGCAGGTGACCTTGCTGTATGAAGACGGCACCGATGTGATGCGCGCCCGCCAGGTGGTGACGGAACGGCTGGCTACCGCGATGGCGACACTGCCGCCCGGTTCGGCGCCGCAACTGGCACCGATCACCACCGGGCTGGGCGAGATCCTCACTTACACGCTGGAATGGGATCACCCCCCGCACGCCGAGCCGCATCACGCCGGCCTGCAACCGGCCAGCACCCAAGACGAGCATCTGATGGCGCTGGCCGAAACCCAGGAATATGTCGTCATCCCCATGCTGCGGCAGGTGGCCGGCGTTGCCGAGGTGAACAGCATCGGTGGGCTGGAACGCCAATATGTGATCGAGCCGGACCTGGCGAAGCTGGCCGCTGCCGGCGTGACGCCGGCCGAACTGGCCGCGGCCGTCGCCGCCTATGCCGATAATGCCGGCGGCGGCGCCATCTCGCAAAGCGGCCGCCGGCTGGTGGTGCGCACCGATGCCAAGGTGATGCAGCCCGAAGCCATCGGCGCGCTGCCAGTGAAGTTCGCCGGCGGCGTGCGGCCGCTGACCGTGGCTGATCTTGCCACCGTGCGTGTTGGCCACATGCTGCGCGCGGGCGCGGCCACCGTGAACGGCCAGCAGACCGTGATGGGCACCATCATGATGCTCACCGGCCAGAACAGCCGCGAGGTGGCGCGGCGGGTGGACGAGCATCTGCCCGAAGTGCAGGCCGCGCTGCCCAAGGGCATGGTGATCAAGGTGCGATACGACCGTGCCGACATTGTCGAGCGCACTGTCGCCACCGTGCGCAGCAATCTTTCCGAAGGTGCCTTGCTGGTGGCGTTCGTGCTGATCCTGGCGCTGGGCCAGTGGCGGGCGGCGCTGATCGTGGCTGCCGTGATTCCGGTGGCGTTCCTGATCGCCAGCATTGGCATGGTGCGGCTCGATATCAGCGGCAATCTCATGAGCCTGGGGGCGCTCGATTTCGGGCTGGTCGTCGATGGGGCGATTGTGGCGGTGGAAAACGCTCTGCGCCGGCTGGCGGCGGAACAGGCCCGGCTGGGCCATCCGCTCACCGATACCGGTCGCCGCGCGGTGATTGCCGAAGCGATGGGGCAGGTGGCGCGGCCGGTGGCCTTTGGCGTGGCGATCATCACGCTGGTTTATGTGCCGGTGCTGGCGCTGGGCGGGGTGGAAGGCAAATTGTTCCGGCCGATGGCGATCACGGTCATGCTGGCGCTGTCGGCGGCGCTGCTGGTGAGTGTCACACTGGTGCCAGCGCTGGCGTCCTATTGGTTGCAGCCCACGTCTGGCCACGGCCCGACCAAGCTGATGACGGCGATTGAGGGCGTCTATCGCCCGGTGCTGACGGCGACGCTGGCGCGGCCGCTGCTGGCGCTGGTGCCGGCGCTGCTGGTGGTGGGCGCGGCGGGGCTGCTGTTCACCCGATTGGGCACGCAGTTCACGCCGCGGCTGGACGAAGGCTCGATCACCACCATGATCTACAAGCCGGTGGACATGAGCCTGGAGCGCAGCCTGGAACTGGAAATCGCGCTGGAGAAGGCGCTGCTGCAGAAATTCCCGCAGATCACCGCCGTCTTCTCGCGCATCGGCACGTCGGCGGTGGCCACCGACCCGATGCCGCCGAACGAAAATGATCTTTATGTCAGCTACAAGCCGCTGAGCGAATGGCCGGCCGACGGCCCGCAAAGCAAGGTCGCGCTGCAGGATGCCATCGAAGCCGAAGCCAGCCGCCAGTTTGCCGATCAGAGCTTCCTGCGCGGCCAGCCGATCGAGATGCGTTTCAACGAGATGCTGGAGGGCACCCGCGCCGATCTTTCGGTGAAGATCTATGGCGACGATAATGACCGGCTCGAACAACTGGGCACCAAGGTGCTGGCAGTGTTGAAACGGCTGCCCGGCACCGCGCAGGCCGAATATGAAGTTGATGGCCGCACCCCCAGCCTGGTGGTGAAGGTGGATCATGACGCGCTGGTCCGGTTGGGCCTTGGCGCGGACGAGGTGAACCGCGCCATCAGCACCGCGCTGGCAGGGCAGGAGGTAGGCGCGATCCTGGAGGGCATCCGCCGCAACGGCATCGTCGTGCGCCTGCCCGATTCCAGCCGCGCCGATCTCGATGTCATCCGGGCGCTGCCGCTGCGGGTCGGCCAGGCCGGGCTGGTACCGCTGGGCCGGGTGGCAAAGCTTGAGGAAGTGATGGCCGTCGAGCCGGTGCGCCGCGACAATGGCCAGAAGCGCGCGGCGCTGCTGGTCAATCTTTCGGGCAGCGATATCGAGGGCTATGTGGCGCGGGCCAAGGCCGAGATGGCGAAGGCGGTGGCGCTGCCCGAAGGCTATCGCATCGAATATGGCGGCCAGTTCAAGCAGTTGCAGGAAGCCAAGGCGCGGCTGGCGGTGCTGGTGCCGGCGTGTCTGCTGCTCATCCTCGTGCTGGTCTATGGCGCGCTGGGTTCGGTCACGCAGGCGTTGATCGTGTTTGCCGGCATCCCGCTGGCGGTAACGGGCGGGGTGTTCGCGCTGGCCATGCGCGGCATGCCCTTTTCGATCACGGCGGCGATCGGCTTCATCGCGCTGTCGGGGATTGCGATGTTGAATGGCTTGGTGATGGTCGATCACATCAACCATCTGCGCGGGGAGGGGCTGGCCAAAGACGAGGCGGTGCGCGAAGGCGCGATGGACCGGCTGCGCCCCGTCATCTCCACCGCGCTGGTCGCCAGCATCGGTTTCCTGCCGATGGCGATTGCCACCGGGGCCGGCGCGGAGGTGCAGCGCCCGCTTGCCACCGTGGTGATTGGCGGCATCATCTCCTCCACCCTGCTCACCCTGCTGCTGCTGCCGGCGCTGTACCGGCGTTTCGTCAAGACTTGAGGAATCGCCGGGCAGCGCCTACATACGGCGTGCCGGCTTGCCGGATATGGCGATAAATGATGCCGTGAAATAGACGCAGCGGACCCGGGGGCAGTACCCGGCGGCTCCACCATTTCTTCAACCCGTTGTCGGGGCGATGCATGGGGCCGAACCAGAATCGACGTGTGTTCAAAGACGATGTTTTTGCCCGGCCTGAATGAGCCGTAAAACCGTTCAAAACACCATAAATGCCAACGACAACGAGGCATTCGCAATCGCAGCGTAACCCGGTCCTCACGGACTGAGTTTCACTGGCCGAAAGCGCGGTACGGGCCACACCGGGCAACAGAAGTGGACTCCAGCGGCCGGAGGGGGGCCGGGCAACAGAACCCCCTCACCGATTTGCACAATCACGGCCCTCCCGGAAAACCCAGAGAACTTGGGGGGCCGGGCAACTTTATCCCCTCACCGATTTTCGCGCGTGATCACCTCGTCCAGCCGCGCGACCGGCAGGCCGAATTTGCGCACGATCATCACATTGTGCAGCACCTGGCCGCCGGGTTGCAGCGCCAGCCATTGATCGGCGCGCAGGCCGCCCTTCATGGTGAACCGCAGGTGCAGGCGATTGCCCCCGATGCGACCGGTCACCGGCCCGGCGGCATCGCTCAGGCTGCCGGCGACAGCGCCCGGCCCATCGCGGCGCAACTGCCATTGCCGCTGCGTTGCCGGCTGGCCCGCCAGTGCCACCGTCTGATCGAGGATCAGGCCGCCATCGCTGCCCCACCGCCCGGCACTGGCCACCGTAACGGCGCGCGGCCGGCGCAGGGCAATCTTCAACGTGCCTTCGCCGCGGCTTTGCCCGGCAAAGAAGGCCAGCGCGTCAAATGTGGGCGCGTCGACCCGGGCCGGCGGCAATCGCCCGGCCGAAACACAGCCCGACAGGCCGGCGAGCAGGATAAGGGCCGCTGCCATTCGTCCGGTGCTCCTGCGTTCCACCATGGTTCTTCCCCCAAAGGCTGCCACATGCCAGCGAAGATACGCACGGCCCGGCTGTGGCGATGTCATCCACTACTGCGGCAGGCATATCGCTTGACCTTGGCCCCCCTTGACCTAGACAGCGCCTCGCGCCAATCGGTGGCGACATTCCTGCCGCGTTTTTCAGCCAAGGCTCAGCTCTCGTGAACGACACCACGCCCGACAGCCTGATCCCCTATGACGACATCGTCCAGGATGCGCTGCGCGGTGTGGTCAGCCGCGTGTTGCAGCGGATCTCGGATGAAGGCGGCCTGCCCGGTGGCCATCATTTCTACATCGCGTTTCGCACCCGCGCGCCCGGCGTTTCCATCCCGAAACATCTGATGGAGCGTTATCCGGACGAGATGACCATCGTCATCCAGCATCGTTACTGGGATCTGGTGGTGGCCGATGATCATTTCTCCATCGGGCTCAGCTTCAACCAGATGCCGTCCAGCCTGGTGATCCCCTATGATGCCATTGTTGGCTTTGTGGACCCCGCGGTGAATTTCGCCCTGCAGTTCGCGCCCAAGGATGGCGAGGGGCCACCACCCGAAACGCCGCCGGAAACGCCGCCGCCCGAACCTCAAGACGAGGGCAGCAATGTCGTCACGCTCGATCGGTTCCGCCGCAAGTGACGCAGTTTGCCCGCACCGGCGCGCCGGCGCGCAGCCCCTTGCGCCGCGGCTTGATGTTCGTGTTGTCCTCCCCCTCGGGCGCCGGCAAGACCACCATGTCGCGCGCGCTGATGGTCGAAGACAGCGGCATCACCATGAGCGTTTCGGCCACCACCCGCAGCCCACGCCCCGGCGAAGTGGACGGCGTGGATTATTATTTCGTCTCTCACGACCAGTTCCAGTCGATGGTTGAAGAAAACGCCCTGCTGGAATGGGCGACCGTGTTCGGCAACCGTTATGGCACGCCGCGCGCGCCGGTCGAATCGGCGCTGGCCGATGGCCGCGATGTGCTGTTCGATATCGACTGGCAGGGCACGCAGCAGTTGCAGCAAACCGATGCGGCATCCGATCTGGTGCGGGTGTTCATCCTGCCGCCGCATCTTGATGAGCTGGAGCGCCGGCTCAAGAACCGCAACACCGATCATCCCGAAGTGATCGCCGATCGCATGGCCCGCGCCCGCGACGAGATCAGCCATTGGGGCGAGTATGATTATATCCTCGTCAACGACGACGCCGAAACCTGCCTGAACGAAATCCGCGCCATACTGAAGGCCGAACGCCTGCGCCGCAAACGCCAGCTCGGCCTGGCCGGGTTCGTGCGCGGCATGCTGGGCGAATGATGAGGCGTGCGCTGGCCCTGCTGGCGCTGCTGGTTCTGGCCGGCTGCAGCGGCAAGGACGAAGAGCTGCGCCCCTATGCTGTCGTGCGCCGTGCCGATGTATGGCAGGCGGTGATCAAGGATCAGGATCGCGGCCGGCTCGCCCGCCTGACCGAAGCCTGGGATCAGGCCCGCGCCGATGTGGCCGAAGCCGGCGCCGCCGCCGAATTGGCCGCGCTGGGGCCGGTGGTGGGCGATGCGATCACCACCAATCCGGCGCTGCCAACCGCGGGTGAGCATCAGTGCCGCATCATCCAGCTTGGTTGGCGGCAGGGCAGCCCGCGCATCAGCCCGGCGGTGCAGGCCAGTGCCTGGGCGCCGTGCCGGCTCAGCGCCGATGGTATCGTGTTGCGCTTTGAAACGGTGCCGGGGCCGCAGCAATATCTGGGCACGCTTTATCCTGATGTGGATCGGCTGGTGTTCCTGGGCACGCTGCGGCTGGCCGGCGAGATGGGCCGGCTGCGCTATGGCGAGGATGGTCAGCGCGACCAACTCGGCGTGTTGCAGGCCGTTGGCCCCGGCCACTGGCGTATCGCGCTGCCGTGGCCGCGCTGGACGGCACGATTGGTGCTGATCGAACTGCGCGCCGCCTGATCGTGCCGGCGGGCATTGCCGAATTGCTGAGCGCGCAAAGCTGGGCCTTCTG
>Ga0209278_1001674_pt1 | contig 13146 bp, 10 predicted proteins | sample JI81BgreenDNA_FD_187504 | JGI IMG/M metagenome (GOLD analysis project Ga0209278, IMG submission 187504) | Wastewater effluent complex algal communities from Wisconsin, to seasonally profile nutrient transformation and Carbon sequestration -... | ecosystem: Engineered > WWTP > Effluent > Algae... | reverse complement strand
CGCCTGGTACACATGCTGTCTGCACCCGTCCGCTATCTGTGGCGGCCCGGTTACCAGATCGTGCGCACCCGCAAGGATCTGCGTCATGGCTGATGAAATCTTCACCCCCGGCCCGGTGACGGTGGGCGATCACGAAATCCCGGTCGCCCTCATCGCCGCCGAAGCCCAGCATCACCCGGCCGCAGACGCCGCCACCGCCTGGGAATCCGCCGCCCGCGCGCTGGCCGTGCGCCATCTGCTGCTGGCCGAGGCTGACCGGCTGGGCATCGCGGCGCCCGCGCTGGCCGACGCCAAGGGCCGGCCGCTGACACCGGAGGACGCCCGCATCGAGGCGTTGCTGGAGCGCGAAGTGCAGGTGCCGACCGCCACGCGCGAGGAAGCCCGCCGCCATTATGATCGCAACCCGGCGCATTTCAGCAGCGAAACGCTGGTGGAGGCCGAGCATATCCTGCTGTCCGTCCCGCGCAGCGACAGCCTGGGCTATGGCCTTGCGGTGGGCGATGCGCGCACGCTGATCATGCAGATCAAGGCCAACCCGGCCTGTTTTGCCGATCTGGCGCGTCAGCATTCGGCGTGCCCGTCGCGCGAACAGGGCGGCAATCTTGGCCAGATCAGCCGCGGCCAGACGGTGCCGGAATTCGAAGCCGCCTTGTTCGCACTGGCACCGGGCGAGCTCTGCCCCGATCCGGTGCGCACCAACCACGGCATCCACGTGATCCGCGCCGGCCGCCGCGTGGACGGCGAACTGCTGCCGTTCGAGGTGGTGGAACCGGTGATCCGCGCCAGCCTGGAAGAACGCGCCTTCCGGCGCGGCGTGGCGCAATATCTCGCCATCCTCGCCGGGCAAACGCCGGTGACCGGCGTGACGCTGCGCAGCACCGATAGCCCGCTGGTGCAATGATGGTGGGCAGCCTGCACGACAATCATGGCCGGCGCTTTGAATATCTGCGCCTGTCGGTCACCGATGTCTGCAACTTCCGCTGCCAATATTGCCTGCCGAACGGCTATCGCAAACCGGCCGATGCGGTGCCACCGCTGCGCCCCGATGAAATCGGCCGTGCAGTCTCAGCCTTTGCCGCGCTGGGCCTGTGGAAAGTGCGGCTGACGGGCGGGGAGCCGGGCACCCGCTCCGATCTGCCGGCCATCGCCCGCAGCGTGGCCCGCGTGCCCGGCGTGCGCCGGCTGGCCATCACCACCAATGGCTGGAAGCTGGCCGAACGCGCGCAGGCGTGGCGCGATGCCGGCATCAGCGCCATCAACATCAGTGTCGACAGCCTCGATCCCGCCCGCTTTGCCGCCATCACCGGCCACCGGCGGCTGGGCGAGGTGCTGGCCGGCGTGTCTGCCGCCCGCGCCGCCGGGTTTGACACCATCAAGCTGAACGCCGTGCTGATGCGCGGGGTGAATGATGATGAACTGCCGGCGATGATCAATTTCGTCGCGACGCACGATCTGTCGCTGCGCTTCATCGAGGTGATGCGCACCGGCACCAACCCGGAATTCTTCGCGCGCCACCATCTGCCGGGCAGCGCGGTGATCGATCAGCTGGAACAGCGCGGCTGGCAGCGGCTGCCGCGTGCCCCCGGCGCCGGGCCGGCCATCGAATATGGCCATCCGCTCGCCAAGGGCCGCATCGGCATCATCGCGCCTTATGCCCGCGATTTCTGCGCCAGTTGCAACCGGTTGCGCCTGTCGGCCGATGGCCGGCTGCACCTGTGCCTGTTCGGCGATGGCGGCATCGCGCTGCGGCCATGGCTGCAACGCGACGCGGATCACGTCGCGCTGGTGGAACGCATCACCGCCGCCACCTTCACCAAGACACCCGCGCACCGCCTGCACGCCGGCAACAGCGGCGCCACCCCGCACCTTGCATCGATCGGAGGCTGATGATGGCCGGCATCGACGAAAGCCTTGCCTTCCACCCGCTCCGCATTGCCGTGCTCACCGTGTCGGACACGCGCACGCCTGAAACCGATGGATCGGGCGACGTGCTGGCCGGGCGCCTCACTGCCGCAGGCCATCAGCTGGCGGCCCGCGCGCTGGTGCCCGATGATGTCGCCGCCATCCGCCAGCAGCTCCATCTGTGGCTGGCCGATCCGGCGGTGGAGATCATCCTGACCACCGGCGGCACCGGCTTCACCCCACGCGACGTGACTCCCGAAGCCGTGCTGCCGATGCTCAGCCGGATGATGGACGGGTTTTCCGTGCTGTTCCACATGGCCAGCCATCGCACAGTGGGGGTTTCCACCCTGCAGTCGCGGGCCTTTGCGGGGCAGGCGGGCGATCGCTTCATCTTTTGCCTGCCGGGATCGCCCGGTGCCTGCCGTGATGCCTGGGATGGCGTGCTGGGCCAGGAATTCGACAGCCGGCACCGGCCTTGTTCCATCGCCGGCCTGCTGCCACGCCTGAAAGGGGTGTGCGCATGAACATGGCGCTTGTCCTACCGCCGCAGGCCAGGGCCGGGATGGTGGATTTTGCCGAGGCCATTGCCCTGATCGAAGCCGCCGTGACGCCACTGGGCATCGAGCGCGTTCCCATTGCCGCCGCCGCCGGCCGCGTGCTGGCAGAGCCGTTGTTTGCCCGCCGCGACATGCCGCAGGCTGCCGTGTCTGCCATGGACGGTTACGCCGTTGTGGCCGCCAGCTTGGCAGAAGGCGCGGCCGTGCCGGTGATTGGCGAGGCGCGGGCCGGTGCGGGCTTTGCCGGCACGCTGAAGGCAGGCCAGGCGGTGCGCATCTTCACCGGCGCGCCCTTGCCGCCCGGCGCCGATTGCGTGGTGATTCAAGAAGATGCGGTGCGCGCGGGCGACATGGTGCGCTTTTCCGCCAGTGCTGCCCCCGGCCGCCACATCCGCGCCGCCGCCAGCGATTTTGCCGCCGGCGCACAGTTGCTGCCACCCGGCACACGGCTGCGCCCGGCGGCGATGGTGGCCGCGGCCGCCGCCGATACAGCGCACGTGCACGTCTATCGCCGCCCACGTGTCGCCATCATTGCCACTGGCGATGAAATTGCGCCGCCCGGCCAGGCGTTCCGCCGCGCCGATGCGATACCCGACAGCGCCAGCCACGGCGCCGCCGCCATGGCGGTGTGCGCCGGCGCCAGCATCGTGCGCCGCGCGCAGGGGCGCGATGATCTGGCGCTGCTTTCGGCGCAGGCCGGCGCGGCGCTGGCCATGGCCGATCTGGTGATCGTCACCGGCGGCGCATCGGTGGGCGATCATGATCTGGCCCGCCCGATGTTTGCCGCGCATGGGCTTGATCTGCTGTTTGCCAAGGTGGCGATCAAGCCCGGCAAGCCGGTATGGCTGGGCCGAGCACGCGGGCGCTGGGTGCTTGGCTTGCCCGGCAATCCCACTGCGGCGCTGGTCACCGCCGCGCTGTTCCTGCGCCCGCTGCTGGCCCGCCTGCAGGGTGAGGCTGCATCGGCCATGTTGCGCTGGCAGCGCCTGCCGTTGGCCGCGCCGCTGCCCGCCACGGGCGGCCGCGAGACGTTCGTGCGCGCCAGCGGGGAAGCTGATGGCCTCTTGCCGCTGGCCCAGCAGGACAGCAGCGCCCAGGCCGCTCTGGCCCAGGCCGATTGGCTCATCCGCTGCCCGCCCGATCAGCCGGTGCTGCCAGCCGGCGCATTGGTCAGCGCGCTGGCGCTGTGAGCCGGGCTTCCGCCGCTGCCAGATCGGCCGGGCTGTTGATATTGGCGAACGGGCCATCGGGCCATGCCACCCGCACCATGCCCTGCCGCTCGGCAAAGCCCCACAGCGACTGGCCGCCCCCGCCGATGTAATCCGCCACCGCCGGCACAGCGACCCGCCACAGGCCAGCCATCGGATGCAATCGCCCGCCACTTTCCGGCAGCGCCGCGCCATGGCCGGGCAAGGCCGTGGCCAGCCGGGGCAGCAGATCATCCGGCAGGAACGGCATGTCGCAACCTATCATCAGCAGCGTGTCGCAGCCCTGTGCGGCGGCAAATCCCATGCCGCTGGCCAGCGCACTGATCGGGCCGATGCCGGGCGTCTGGTCGGGCAGGTGCGCCACGTCGACGCCCGGAAGCGAGGCATTGGCCGCCACCGCCACCGGGCCTCCTTGGCGCCGCCCAAAGGCCAGCGCGCGATCGATCAGCCGCATGCCCGCCAGTGATCGCAGCGGCTTGCCGCCGCCCATGCGCCGCGCTTCGCCGCCCGCGGCAATCACGATTGCTGTTTGCTTCATAAACGCCCACGCTGGCTGCGGACGTGCGCCCGGTCAAGCGGGACCGGGCTTTGTTGAGATTGCAACTGTTGGCGGTAGAGGGCCAGCTTCAGACAGATCGCCGCCACCGGCCATGTTGTTGAGCTATTGCGAACCAAGTGTGGGGATTTATGTGGGGATCGAGAGAATAGACTGAGATTTACCTTCTTGAATGTGGCGGACACCCTCTCCGCCAATTTATTCTAAGTAATTGATATAAAAGAATAATCCTAAGAATTTTGCTACAGCGGCGGCACTGTCACCCTTCTTGCTACAAATTGCTCCGTATGAGCAGCCGCGGCCAACGCGAATTTCATCCGCATGGCGCCTCATTTCGGTCATTGCTGGTCGCCAGCACCTTTCCCAGAAGCGGCCATTCACCGCGGTCAAGCCCCGGTTCGCGGGAACGACCGAGATTGGGATGTTGCAACCATTCCGAGCAGGTCTCCTTGGATTTTTATGGAATCTTTATGCTGCTCGTCCGCCCTCACATGGAAAGTTTACGGCCGATTGTGGTCGTTGCGGGGCAATATCCCGTCGGAGCGCAAACATGTCGGTTGCCCAGTCGAGCGCGTCACATCCGCCTGCCAGTCTTGACCGCAAGCAGGTGGCGATCCTTGCCCTGGGCGCGATTGGTGTCGTGTTCGGCGATATCGGAACAAGTCCGCTTTATGCCTATCGCGAAGCGCTCGCGCAGACGGCCGAAGACGGCATCTTGCGACCGGAAATCCTTGGTGTGCTCAGCCTTGCTGTCTGGGCGCTGATCCTCGTCGTCACGGTCAAATATGTCAGTTTTCTGATGCGCGCCGACAACAACGGCGAAGGCGGCGTGTTGTCGCTCATGGCGTTGGCGCGTCGTGCAACCGGGGGCAGATGGGCCATCGTGACAGTGCTGGGCGCAATCGGCGCCGCGTTGTTTTACGGCGATGCCATCCTCACGCCCGCCCTGTCGGTCTTGTCCGCCGTTGAAGGGTTGAAATCGGTTCCGGCGGCCGCACCCTATCTGAGCGAAGGACTGATCCTTGCGCTGGCCATCGGCCTGCTGGTGGCCTTGTTCGCGATCCAGAGTTCGGGAACAGCGAGCGTTGCCAGATGGTTCGGGCCGATTTGCGTTCTGTGGTTTCTGGCAATTGGCGGCGTCGGGTTGAGCAATCTGATGGCCGCGCCCGAAATTCTTGCCGCGCTCAATCCGCTGCATGGCGTCCGGTTCCTGCTGACGCATGGAACGGTCGGCTTGCTTGTCATGGGGGCGGTGTTCCTGACCGTGACGGGGGCCGAGGCGCTGACGGCCGACATGGGCCATTTCGGGCGCTTTCCGATCCGGCTGGGCTGGTATGCGCTGGTGTTCCCAGCCCTGCTCCTCAACTATTTCGGGCAGGGCGCCTTTGCGCTGGTGCAGCTTGATGCCGCCACCCTTCAGGGGCAGACGCTGGTGCCCGCCGACTGGTTTTTCCTGATGACGCCGGAATGGTTCCGGTTGGCGATGGTGGCGCTGGCGACAGCGGCAACGATCATTGCCAGCCAGGCCGTGATCACTGGCGCCTTTTCGTTGACCCAGCAGGCGATTTCTCTGGGTCTGTTGCCGCGCATGACGATCCGGCAGACCAGTGCCGATCACGCCGGGCAAATCTATGTGCCCGCCGTCAACTGGCTGGTGGCGCTGGGTGTGCTGATCCTGATTCTGGGCTTCCAGTCCTCGTCGAGGATGGCAGCAGCGTACGGCATTGCTGTCACCGGTACGATGGTGGTGACGACGATGCTCGCCTTCGTTGTGGTCTGGAAGCCGTGGAAATGGTCGCTGGCCAGGGCGCTGTCGATCATCATCCCGTTCCTGGCCCTGGACCTCTTCTTCTTCGGGACGAATATCCTGCGGGTCATCGAAGGTGGCTGGGTGCCATTGGCCGTGGGCGCCTGCATCGCGCTGTTGATCGCCATCTGGGTCAGGGGGCGGGCATTTCTGGCTGAAGATGCGCGCCGCACCACGGTCAACATGAACGACCTTGCCCCTTCGCTCAGCGCGGGTTCGGCCTCGACCGCCAGGGGAACCGCCGTGTTTCTGACATCGGATCCGGACGTCGCGCCGCCTGCACTGCTGCACAATCTCAAGCATAATCAGGTTCTCCACGAGGAGAATATCCTGCTGACCGTGCGCAACTCGACCCGCCCCTATATCGATCCGGCCGAGCGCATGACGCTGGAACGCATTGACGGCCGGTTCGCCCGCGTCACGCTGAATTATGGCTATATGGAAACGCCCGATGTGCCGAGCGACCTGCACGGCGATGGACGGCTTCCAGTGCGTGCTGCCGGAACCTCCTTCTTTGTCAGCCGCAATTCGCTGGCGCCCAGCGCAGAGGTCGGCCTCCCCTTGTGGCAGGCCATCGTCTACAGTTTCCTGCATCGCAATGCCGCCGATCCGACCGCCTTCTTCCAGATCCCGCCCGAGCGTGTTGTCGAGCTCGGGTCGCGTGTTCGCGTTTGACGTTTGTGCCTGACGTGCGGCCTGGCGCATCGAAACGAGGGTGGCTGCTGTCGGCAGCACTGATGGTCGCTGGCCTCACGGCGCTGGGACTGGCGGTTCCGGCCTTTGGCACGGCCAATCTCGCGCTGTTGTACCTGCTGCCGGTGGTTGCTGCGGCAGCGGGCGTGGGGCGGCGCGCCGGGATCGGTTTTGCCTTCGTCGCCGGGGCGGCGTTCAACTTTGTCGCGCTTGAACCGCGCCTGACATTGCATATTGCGCGCGCCAGCGATCTGGTGACGCTCGCGGTTTATGCGCTCGTTGCCCTGCTCACGGCCTCGGTTGCCGCGCGGCTGGCAGAGGCCGGAGAAGCGGCGCGTGCCGAGGCCCGAAACAGCGCTGCGCTGTCGGGCCTCGCCCAGCGTCTGCTCACGCAGAGCAACCGGGCCTCTGTGTTGACGTTTGCCAGCCAGGCCATGGGCCAGGTGATCGACGTGCCATGCACGCTTGCGGAAAGGGTCGAGGATCTTGAGATCGCAGGCACCGCCGACGATGCCGCTGCGCGTTGGGCCCAGGCGCACCGGGACGTTGCCGGCAACGGATCGCCGACGCTTGCCGCAGCGTCAGCATTCTACGCGGCGTCGCGGGCTGGCCATCGCAGCCTGATCGTCAAGGTCTCGGGCGATGCCCCGGACGGGAAGGCGCTGTCGTTGCTTCGCACGATGATCGACGAAACCGCCGACACGCTTGACCGGCTGGACCTGACGCACAGGGAAGCGGAAGATCGGCAGCGCGCTGAGGCGAACGCCATGCGGGACGCCTTGTTCGCGTCCATCGGTCATGATTTGCGAACCCCGCTGGCCAGCCTCCGGGCCGGCATCGAAACATTGGACGGGGCCGATCCTTCCCAGCTGGAGCTGGTGCGCCGCGATGCCTTGCGGCTGGAACAGATCCTGTTCAGCCTGCTGGAACTGGCCCGCCTGCAATCCACCACCGAACCGCCGGCGGTTGAAGCCATTGACCTGACCGACACTATTGCCGCTGCCGTCGATGCCATGCCGGCACCGGTTCGCAGCCGGGTCCAGATCGACATCGCGCCGGGCACGCCGCTGGTCGCCAGCAATGCGGTGATGCTGCACCACATCACCATGAACCTGATCGACAATGCGGCGAAATACAGCCCTGAAGGGTCCGCAATCGGGGTGTGCGTAACGGGCGACGCCTCAGGCGGGGCCATCCTGTCCGTTGTTGATTCCGGCGAGGGCCTTGGTGACGACGCACAGGATCTGTTTGGCCTGTTCCGGCGCGGCAGGAATGCGGACAGCGCGCCGGGATCGGGTGTCGGGCTGGCGGTGGTCGATGCCTTTGCGCGCGCGATTGGGCATGGCGTCAGTGTGTCAAACCGGACCGACGGTCGCGGGTCTGTCTTTTCCGTCACCATCCCCGGCGTTCCGCACGCATGAGCACCGCCCAGATCCTCATCGTCGATGACGAACCGCAAATCCGCCGCCTGCTGGAAGCGGCGGTCACCCGTGGCGGCTACCGCGCACTCGCCGCTGCTTGCGCGCGTGAGGCGATCCACCTGGCCGAAACCCACTCGCCCGATGGCGCCCTCGTTGATCTGGGGCTGCCCGACCGTGACGGCATCGAACTTGTCGAGCGGTTTGCGCGCTGCGGCATGGCCGTGATCGTGGTGTCAGCGCGCGATGCCACCGCCGAAAAGATCGCGGCACTCGATCTGGGCGCGGCTGACTATGTGGTCAAACCGTTCGACACCGACGAGTTGCTGGCCCGCCTGCGCGCCGCGCTCCGAGCGAAATCGGCCGATACGGGCCAATCTGGTGAAGTCGCCTTTGGCGACGTGGTGATGGATTTCAAGGCACGACTGATCCACCGCCAGGGCCATGAAGTCAGGCTTGCACCCAAGGAGTATGCCCTGCTGGAGCTGCTGGCCCGCAATGCCGGCAGGGTCGTGACCCACGCGCAGCTGTTGAAGACCGTTTGGGGCCCCGCCCACGAAAATGATGTCGAATATCTGCGTGTCGCCGTTCGCGCCATTCGCAGAAAGCTCGAAGTCGATCCGACACAGCCGCAACTCATCCGCAATGAACCGGGTGTCGGCTACCGGCTCATGATCACTTGAGCGGACGCGATCGATTTCGTCGTCGATGCCCATTCTCTCGCCTGAAAGCCAATCACATGCGCCTCTTGCTCTTGGCCGCCCTGATCGCCAGCCCACTGGCAGCACAGCAGACCGCCGTGCCCACCGCCTCAACGGCCGAGGCGCCGATCTGCACCGATCGGCCGACCAAGTCGAACTTTGCCTGCACCGTGCCCAAGGGGCTCATCCAGATCGAGGCGGATGGCTTCAACTGGTTGCAGAGCAGCAGTGGCGGCACGCGCACCGATCAGTTGCTGTTCACCAACCCGACCTTCAAATATGGGCTGAGCGACAGCAGTGATGTCCAGCTGAACTGGGTGCCCTTCACCGTTGTTCGCAGCCGTGACGCCGCCGGGCGGGTGACAACGCTGTCGGGGGTCGGCGATGTCACGCTGCGCTTCAAGCAACGGCTCACCAGCGCCGACGGCGCGTTCCAGTTGGCGATCCTGCCGTTCGTCAAGTTGCCGACGGCCAAACCTGGCGTTGGCAATGGCAAGGTTGAAGGCGGCATTGCCGTGCCAATCAACATCAGCGCGCCCGGCGGTTGGACCGTCACGCTGGGGCCGCAACTGGATCTGCTCGCCGATTTCGACGGCAGCGGCCGCCATGTTGGCCTCACCGGACTGATCAACATCGCCAGGCAGTTCGGCCAATTCACCCTCTACAACGAGATCTGGACCAACCAGAATTTCGATCCCGGCGGCACGGTCAGCCAATACAGCTATGATGTGTCCCTGGCCTGGCTGCCGCAGCCGACGCTGCAGTTCGACATCGGTGCCAACGTCGGGCTCAACCGCAACACGCCCGATCTGGTGGCCTATTTCGGCATCTCGACGCGGTTTTGAAGAGCTCTGGCCATCATGGCCGCTTGCTTCTGTGCAGGGGCGCAGATCGTTATCCCGCCGCTGCCTGATAGGGACCCTTTGCTACAATCTGTGCTACAAAAGGACAGTCGAGGCAGTTATAAGACATTGAATAAATTGTAATTTGCTGCGGAAATTCAGTATCCCACCCTCTCCGCCAGTTTCCTATCCCCAACTGTGCCACATGCTCTCGACGAGTCCCTTTCATGCAGGGCTCAGTGTGACTATGCTTCCCATGGCATTCTGCGACGTTCCCCATAATTCTTGCGCCACTGTGGGGGAACAGCTTTGGGCACGGGGAGGGCCGCATGGTTGAACGACACTTGCAGCCGACGCAACGGGAGAAGCTGCGCACTGTGCCGGGGCGGCATGCCGACGGCGGCGGGCTGTTTCTGTAGGTGCAGGAAAGCCGGTCCGATGTGGGGAACGGGGCCACGGGCAAGGCCTTCCCCGCGTCCTGCACGCTGCACATGCAAGTTGCTGGCAAGTTCCCCAAGCCCGAGCGCGGCGGTCCGGTGGCCATTGCGTCGCCCCCGCCAATTCCGCCGCCCGATATTGGCAGCGGCGCGCCCGGCGTCTCATCCACGCTCGCTGTTCGGCGCAGCGGAATGCCGGAACGTATCGGTGAGGCTGCCCTGTCGGCGTGGTCACGCCCTGCCAGGCAATCGGCGCGGACTTGACGATGGCAACGCAAGCCCCAGTCAAAATTGGCCTTGACTGCCCTGCCTGCAAGCGGGCGCTGTACCCGATCGGCGAGATGCCGCCAGATATCTGCGTTTATTGCGGGAGCGATCTGCAGAGCCTGGCAAGGCCGTCGGAGCCTGTTGCCCCCGCGAATGACGTGCAGCCGGAACCACGGGCAATGGAAAAGCCCGCAGAGCAGGTCACGCAGGCTCCGCCAGAGCCGCAGACGAGACCGGCAGATCTGGATCAACTGGAACGACTGTTGCGCCTGCGTGATGCCAGCGGGCTGACCGAGGCCGAGTTCGAAGCCGAGAAGCGGAAGCTGCTCGATACGGATCCGGCAGGCTCTTCCGCTGGCGGCCAACGCGGCAGCTGGATGGTGGGTGGGCTGATTGCCGCCACGGTGCTGGCGGCGGCCTTTTTGTGGAGCGGGAACCAGCAGGCCGATGGCTCCGGAACTGTCGCCGCTCAAGCGGAGCCAGACGCTAAGGCGTTGGCAACGCAATTCTTCTCCGTTGGCAACCAGAATGACCTGATGCAGATTCGCAGCCTGTATGCGCCAAAGGTGCAATTCTATGGAAAGGCGCAAAGCGTGGACCAGATCCTTGCCCAGAAGCGCGTATTCCTTCGCCGCTGGCCGGTGAGGAACTACGTCATTGATGCAAATTCGATGACGTCCTCGTGTGGAGAAGCAAAGAAATGCTCGGTGTCGGGAACGGTTTCATGGTCCGCAGCCAATCCGGCGAACGGCAGAAGCGCCAGTGGCACGGCAGATTTCCACTTGATATTCGAAGATGGACTCGTGACGGTTGAAGACAGCAAGGTCCTGTCTCGCAACTGATATCACAAGAAACTATCATCACATTTTCGGCGGGCGTTGCCTGAACACAAGGTGCGCCGAAGCCAGTCGCGCAAGATGCCATGCCGGTTGAGGGGCGCTGGTGGCCAGCGCGGGGAAGACTGTGGGGCACACTGCGATGAGGCCAATCTTGCCATGATGGATTGGAGGCCGCCATTCGCGTTGGGCACGTTTGCGCCGTCCACCTGACAACGCTGCATGCTGGCCGGATGCTCACACGGTGAGCGAGCGGCGCCAGGTGGGCTTGATGGCTTCCAGGGCGGCCATCATCGCCGCGCTGCCGCCCAGGATCGGCAGCAGCAGCGCCATGTTCAGCGCCGTGAAATCGAACAGTCGGGCGATCGGCGGGATCAGTTGCGTGGCGGCGAGGATTGCGGCCACCACCCCGGCCACGATGGCCAGCGGCAGGTTGGGCCGCAGCAGGGCATCGGCAAGGCTGGCGTTGAAGCTGCGATTGATCAGCACCAGGCCCAGCGCGCCGAGCACGAGGGCGATGAAGGCCGCGGTGCGCACCTGCGTGTCCGGCAGGCCCTGTTGCCACAGCCACAGTGCCAGGCCCACGATTGCCGCCATCGTCAGCACGCCCTGCAGAACCGCCCAGCCCAGCAGCGCGCGCGAGAACAGCGGTGCATCGGGCGCGCGCGGCGGGCGCTGCATCAGATTGGGCTCGTCGGTCTCGGCCTCAAACGCCAGCGAACACACCGGATCGATGATCATCTCGATGAAGGCGATGTGGATGGGGCCCAGCAGCATCGGCATGCCCATCAGAAGGGGCAGCAGCGCCAGGCCGGCGATGGGGATGTGCACGGCCACGATGAAGCCCATCGCCTTGCGCAGATTGTCGTTGATGCGCCGGCCCAGCCGCACCGCAGCCACGATGGAGCCGAAATCATCGTCCAGCAGCACCAGCGATGATGCCTCACGCGCCACATCGGTGCCGCGCCCGCCCATGGCGATGCCGATGTGTGCAGCCTTCAGCGACGGCGCATCGTTGACGCCATCGCCGGTCATCGCCACCACGGCGCCGCCGGCCTTCAGGGCGTTGACCAGCCGCAATTTCTGTTCCGGCATGATGCGGGCGAACACGGTGACGCCGGGCAGCGCGCGGGCCAGTTCGGCATCGTCCATTGCGGCCAGTTCGGCGCCGGTGAGCACCCGATCGCCTTCGATCCCGGCCTGGGCGGCGATGGCGCGCGCCGTCTGTGGATAATCGCCGGTGATCATCACCACGCGGATGCCGGCCTCCCGGCACTGGCGCACGGCATCGGGCACACTGGCGCGCAGCGGATCCGCCAGCCCGACAAGGCCGGCGAAGCTGAAATCAAGGCCGGTCATCGCGTCGGGCAGGGGGGTGCCTGCCGTCCAGCGCGCCTGCGCCACGCCCAGCACGCGCAAGCCGCTGCCCGCCATCGCATCCACGGCGGCCTTCAGTTCGGCCATGGCGCCATCATCAAGCCGGCACAGCGCACCAATGGCTTCCGGCGCCCCCTTGGCGGCGGCCAGCCAATCGCCGGAAGCTTCGGCGCCCCAGATCTGCGTCATGGCCAGCAGATCGGGGCTGAATGGATAGAGGCGTTTCAGTGCCCAACCGGGCGGCCGCAAGGCCCCAAGCGCGGCAGTGCCCTGGGCAAGATCATGAAACGCCTGTTCCATCGGGTCCACCGGCCGCTGCGCACTCGCCAGCAGGCCCAGCGCCGCCAGCCGGGCGAAGTCGTCGCCTGCCGTCGCGGCGTCCGCCTCGGCCTGCTGGCCGTCGGGCAGTCGCAGCTGCGCAATGCGCATGCGATTCTCGGTGAGCGTGCCGGTCTTGTCCGTGCACAGCACGGTGGCGGCGCCCAGCGTTTCGATGGCGGCGGCGCGGCGGGTAAGGACATTGACGCGCGACATGCGCAGCGCCC
>Ga0209278_1001673_pt1 | contig 13148 bp, 11 predicted proteins | sample JI81BgreenDNA_FD_187504 | JGI IMG/M metagenome (GOLD analysis project Ga0209278, IMG submission 187504) | Wastewater effluent complex algal communities from Wisconsin, to seasonally profile nutrient transformation and Carbon sequestration -... | ecosystem: Engineered > WWTP > Effluent > Algae... | reverse complement strand
GCCTGTTCACCGGCGCATTCACTGAGAAAAAATCAATCCGGTTGTGGAACAGGCATCTTGCCTGTTCACCGGCGCATTCACTGAGAAAAAATCAATCCGATTGTGGAACAGGCATCTTGCCTGTTCACCGGCGCAGCCGAAGCCACAAACAAATTCTCTGGCAGCACAAGCAGGATGCCTGTTCCGGGCAATTGATGTTCAAAATGCACCCATACTGCTATCTTATGGTGGAGGCAAAAAGAGTAAAAAAATAGTGGCGGCATGGGGATGGTATATCAGCGAGTTTTGCTGAAGCTCAGCGGTGAAGCGCTGATGGGCAGCTTGGGCTACGGGATCGATCCGATAGTGGTTCAGTCGATCGCCCAGGAAGTGGCCAAAGTCGTGTCCCAAGGCATTCAAATCGCGATTGTTGTCGGTGGCGGCAACATTTTTCGCGGGGTGAAAGCTGCTTCGGCAGGGATGGATCGGGCAACTGCTGATTATGTGGGCATGATTGCTACGGTGATGAATGCTATCACTTTGCAGGATGCCCTGGAACAAGCAGGAGTGCCAACGCGGGTGCAATCGGCGATCGCCATGCAAGAAGTAGCTGAACCCTACATCCGGCGGCGGGCAATTCGCCACCTAGAAAAAAAACGAGTAGTGATTTTTGGTGCCGGTTCTGGCAACCCTTTTTTTACTACTGATACTACAGCCGCTTTGCGGGCGGCTGAAATTGATGCAGAGGTGATTTTTAAAGCTACTAAGGTAGATGGGGTGTACGATTCTGACCCCCACGTCAACCCCAACGCGCGCAGGTATCAAACCCTCACCTATGCCCACGTCTTGAATCAAGATTTGCGGGTGATGGACAGTACGGCGATCGCCCTTTGCAAAGAAAATAATATTCCTATTATGGTATTTGACCTCTCGGTGTCGGGCAACATCTACCGAGCTGTAATGGGAGAATCTATTGGAACTCTTGTCGGAGGTTTTTGTGAAGTTAGCTGAAGCAGAAGATCATATGCAAAAGGCAGTTGAGGCTACTCAACGGTCTTTTAATACTATTCGGACGGGACGGGCCAACGCCTCCCTCCTCGATCGAGTCATGGTAGACTACTACGGCTCTCCAACTCCGATCAAATCCCTTGCCAATATCGGCACCCCGGATGCGACTACGATCACCATTCAACCGTTCGATCGTACAGCGCTGACCTCGATCGAAAAAGCAATTTCCCTGTCCGATGTAGGACTCGTTCCCAACAACGACGGTTCAGTTATTCGCTTGAACATTCCGCCGCTGACAAGCGACAGACGCCAAGAATTTGTCAAAATGGCCAGTAAGTTTGCTGAAGAAGGTAAAGTTGCAATTCGCAATATCCGCCGCGATGCCGTTGACTCGATTCGCAAGCAGGAAAAAAGCAGCGATATCTCTAAAGATGAATCCCGCGACTTGCAAGATAAAATTCAAAAGCTGACGGACAAGTACGTTGCCAAAATAGAAGAAGTTCTGGCAGCCAAAGAGAAAGATATCACGACTGTTTAGGGAATGGGAAATTGGGCATGGGGAATAGGAAGAGTTTTGAGATTGTTCAGAGCCGGCCGCGAACAACGAGCAGACGCTTAGTCATTTGTGAGTTGTGAGTTAAAAACTCAAGATTTAACACTCATTAACTTACCAATTCCTCCTGCCCCATTGACCAATCACCCATTACCAGTTGTCCGGTGAAGGAATTCGTCCTGCCATTTTTAGTGGATTTAAGGCTGCTGAGGCGATCGATCGAGCTCTTGGAGGTGCCGACGACGCTAAGGAGCCTTACACTCAATCGATCGCCCAAGAATGGAACACTCATCTGATTTGGGCGAGTCGCTTGGCTAGAGCATTCTATCAGTTTACAGGAGCTGCTGGCAGAGCGGGCGTCAAATTGCCGATGACTACTCAGTTGATGAGCAAAATTTTGTGTTGCGAACCGCGTTATGCCGATATCGCTAACCGCGCTCTTAAAAAGCTGATGCCGTTTTATAACGAAGGAAGTTCGGCAACGGATTTAACGCATGGATTTTGAGGGAAGAAAGAAGAGAGAATCTTCTTAAATCCCAATTCCTTATTCTCAATTCCTCATTCCCAATAGCGGTAAGGTGCGCCCCTAAGCACCCTAGATAATTGGATTTTGCGTAAATCCTGTAAAATTTAAAATCTAAAATCTAAAATCTAAAATCTAAAATCAAATGATAATTTATTTTTATAAAGTAGAGGAGCCTTATGGCTGCTTTTCTAATTTTTCACTACACGACATTTCTCTGCACGGTCAATATTGGTTGACGGTGGAACATTACTATCAAGCCCAAAAATTTGTCAGCACCGATCAAAGATTAGTGGCGGCGATTCAAGCCGTAGCAACTCCTCAAGAAGCCGCTAAATTAGGTCGCGATCCCAACCACCGGATTCGCGCTGATTGGGAAGCCGTGAAAATTCCCATTATGCGCGAAGCAGTTTTAACTAAGTTTCTCACTCATACAGACATTCAAGCGATTCTTCTTGCCACAGGGGATCGAGTAATTGTAGAGGATTCGCCAACGGATTACTACTGGGGGTGTGGCTGCGACCGAACCGGTCAAAATCATTTGGGTAAAATTCTGATGAGCGTGCGCCAAGAAATTAGTCAGCACCAAGGGCGCTGATAGAAACTCAAATTCTTTCGTTAATTATCATTATATGAAGTTCTACAACAAATGTCAAGTTATCCTAACAATGAAGAATTCTCCTAGTGAGAGTGTAAGATTGCGAGAAATTTATAAGAGCATTAAAATAATAATTATTATTTGCTTAAGTCGCTCTGCCTGTTGAAGGCAAGGGTTAAACTGGCGCGATCGCAGATTTGACTTGCCCCAGCCCACCAGAGGCGATACACCGTCGTCTCTGACAAGTGCGCGACGGATTAATTGTACAGATCGGTTGAGTCAAAAACTCAGGGTGAGGCATTTGAGTTTCAACGCTCCAAGAGCACATCAAAACTTCTTATTATCATTGTATAAGTACAAAAGGAGATTTATGCAACTCAGAGAAAATACGCAAGAATTACATTATAAACTAGACAGAGAAGTTTTGATACGGCGGATAACAGAACGCATTCGCCAATCTCTAGAATTAGAAGATATTTTAACCAGTACGGTAGCAGAAGTGCGGTCTTTTTTGAAAACAGATCGCATTATGATTTACAGGTTTAGTGCCGACGGCAGTGGAGAAGTTGTTGCTGAGTCACTTAATAACAACCATCTCCCTTCCTTGAAAGGACTGCACTTTCCAGCAGACGACATTCCCGCCAGCGCCAGGGAGATGTATCTCACTTTGCGCCAGCGGACAATAATAGATGTTAACTCAGGGACGATCGTCCTGAGTCCCCTCGATGCAGCAGACACCGGTCAACCCTTAATAAAAGAGGAGATGCACTACCGATCGCTAGATCCTTGCCACACCGCTTACCTGATGGCAATGGGAGTGCAATCATCCTTAGTCGTGCCGATTGTGCACCGCCGGATCGTCTCGGAAAACAGCAAAACAGATATCTGCCAGGCCGCGACGTGTCTGACTCGATACGAGCCAGGAAATAATCAAAAAATTCACATCGAACTGTGGGGACTTTTAGTGTCTCACCACTGTGCGCCCCTCAATATTTCACCAGCAGATTTAGAAGTAGTTCAGCTCGTATCAGATCAATTGTCTAGCGCTATCGCCCACGCCCTCCTCCTCCAGCAAACCCGCTCTCAAGCGGCCCGCGAAGCTACCGTGAGCCGCATAGCAGCCCTGTTGTACGGTCACGTCAACATTCAACTGCAGCAAGGTTTAGAAGCCACCGTCACCGCTTTGGGCGGCAGCGGTGGCAGACTCTATCTCAACCAGCCGAAAATCAACGGTGAAAAGTTATCCCCTCCCAAGATTGAAGGAGGATTGCCAATTGCCCCGGCCCACAGTGATGCTACCTTTGAACTGTTCACCACAGGAGAACAACCGACACTTCCCAACTGGGAAAAAGTTAAGGCGATCGAAGCTCATCCCCTCTGGCAGGAATGGCTAACCAAAGGATTCAAAAATACCGAAGAATTTCCCAAATTTCCAATTTTTACTAATTCTCAATTCCCAGTTTCGATAATTACAGACTTATACAAAGAACCTCTATTCAGAGTTTTAGTTCCCGCTTTCCAAGCTACTAAAATTCGGGGTTTGCTGGTAATTCCCCTCCACTACAAACAACAAGTAGTTGGCTGTTTGACCATTTTTCGCAATGCAATTGATACCGAAAAAATGTGGGCGGGGCGCTTTGACACCAGCGCTGAACAAACCCTTCCCAGACAATCCTTTGAAGTCTGGCGAGAAATAAAAAAAGGTCAGTCGCCCGAGTGGAAGTGCGAGGAAATTGAGCAAGCTTTAGCTATAGGCAGCCAATTTTGTTCGGCAATTGGGCAGTACGTTCTTTATAAAGAAGTGCAAACTCTGAATGCCAACTTGGAGCGCCAAGTTCAAGAGCGCACCGCCCAATTGCAAAAATCCTTGGACTTTGCCAAAGTATTGACGCGAGTTAGAGACCAGATTCGCAGCACCTTAGATTTAAAAATCATACTGCAAACTATTGTGCGAGAAGTCAGAGTTTTGTTGGATACCGATCGCACGGTAATCTACCAATTTGCGGCCGACAAACAGGGCGAGGTAGTTGTCGAAGCTGTTTGCGGCGAGTGGCGGTCAATTTTAGGTATCACATCTCCACAAGGATGCTTTCCCGAAGGCTCAGACTGCTTTTATCGAGCCGGACGGGTGCGAGCAATTAATGATATTTATACTGAGGATTTAACACCCTGTCACCGCGAATTTTTGGAAGAGTTGCAGGTGAGAGCAAGTTTAATTGTACCCATGATGGGCAAAGATTCCCAATTGTGGGGGTTGCTGATTGCCCATGAGTGTTCGGGGCCGAGAGTTTGGCAAACAGCAGAACAGGAATTGGTGCAACATTTAGCGGCTCAAGCTGCGATCGCCATTCACCAAGCAGAACTTTATCAAGAAAGTCTCAATGCAGCAACTGCCGATCGATTAAAAGCCGAACAGCTAGCTAAAACCCTCACAGAATTGCACAATACCCAAGCCCAACTGATTCAAACCGAAAAAATGTCCAGTCTCGGACAACTCCTGGCCGGAGTCGCCCACGAAATCAATAACCCCGTTAACTTTATCTACGGTAATCTGTCCCACGCCAGCGAATACACCAAAGATTTACTCTGCTTGGTGGAACTCTACCGCCAGCACTACCCCAATCCCAACCCAGAAATTAGCGAGTGCTCCGAAGCAATAGACATCGAATTTCTTGCCGAAGATTTGCCAAAAATTTTGGGTTCCATGACAGTCGGAGTTGAGCGCATTCGCCAGTTAGTGGTATCTTTGCGTAATTTTTCCAGGATCGATCAAGCCGAGAAAAAAGCCGTTGACATTCACGAGGGCATCGACAGTACCCTGTTGATTTTGCAGCACCGGATCAAAGCCAATTCTGAGCACAACACCGTAGAAATCATTAAAGAATATGGCAAGTTGCCCTTAGTTGAATGCTATGCCAGCTCGCTCAATCAGGTATTTATGAATCTGATCGGTAATTCCCTCGACGCCCTAGAACTGAGAAAAAAAGAGGGAGTTATGAATCTTCCCTTTAAAGCAACAAATGCAGCCGCGACGCATTTAAGCTCCCAAATACTGCCTATCGAGTCAGGAGATATAAAGGCCACCACCGAGTGTTTGATTCCTAATTTTCCATCTCCTTGCATTCGGATTCGCACCCAATTAATCAATGAAAAAACGGTAGGGATTTGCATTGCCGACAATGGTCACGGCATCCCCAAAGAGTTAATCTCTCACATATTTAATCCGTTTTTTACTACTAAACCCGTAGGTCGGGGCACGGGTTTAGGACTGTCTATCAGTTACCAAATTGTAGTTGAGAAACACCAAGGTGTACTTAAGTGTGTTTCTGTACCGGGTCATGGTACAGAGTTCTGGATCGAGATTCCCCTGAATTAGGCAACCCTCAAGGCAAGATTAGCTTCACCAGCACAGAACCGATCGACCCCAGAAGACTCATAAAGTCGCCGCGGCTGGAAGTGCGGGGTTCCGTTGGCTTTTGGCGTGCAACAATGGCTTCGCCTAACTGCTTTGACAACTCCTGACCTTGGGGATTTCCTTGATCTGCAAAGAGTTTGTTTGCTATTGCAGCGTCTTGAGCCGCACCGGCGAACTCTCCCAAGTCAGCGCGAGACATACTGCGCGCAAAATAAACGGCTGCTAAATCCGATTTCAGATTCAGGGCTTGATTGTAATAATCAATGGCGTTTCTGTAGTTTCCTGCTTGAGCTTCCAGCACTCCCAACCGATAGAAGTCTTCAGCGGTGCCGATATTGGTTGGCATTCCTCTAACTCCGAGCAGTTGCGCGTTAGTTAAATTGGCGTTGAGCAAATTGGCGTCGCTGAGATAGGCACTTCTCAAGTCAGCACCGCTGAGGTTCGCACCGCTGAGGTTTGCCCCTGTCAGGTTGACGCCAAACAGGCTAGTGCCGCTGAGGTTGGCACCGCTGAGGTCAGCCCCCGCGAGGTTGGCTCGACTGAGGTTAGCCAACCTCAAGTCAGCACCTTTGAGATTGGCTCCTGTTAAATTGGCTAAAACCAAGCCAGCACTGCTGAGGTCGCAGTTGGGGCACTGTCGGGTGGCTAGTAATTGTTGCGTGTGTTGGATGTTCTCGGCGGGTGCAGGAGCGATCGGGGCGATCGCGCTCAGCAGCGTTGCAGCAGCGAGGATTCTGAGTTTCATTTTAACCGTCCCAAATCCAAAATATTAAATCTAAAATAGCTTTTATCGAAGCAATTGAAAATCACCATAACACAAGTTCACCCAACAAATCTTTTGACTTGCCGTATGTAGGAGTTCTGAGCGCCATCAGCAGCCTAGATTGAAGTTCTCGGCCTTACCTGAGTGTCAATCGATTTTAGATTTTAGATTTTAGATTTTAGATTTTAGAATTGAAGCATTGACTTGCGCGAGAGAAATACGTTCGGCAAGTTTCTCGGATACAGGTTTTTTATTTCTGGACGGATGAATCACGTGGCGGGTATCATGGATGCTTTCGGTCAAATAAAGATTTCGCTGCCAATAAATTAGGGTAATGAATTACTCATTACCCTTTAGCCGCTGTTCTCGGCAACCATAAAAATTAACCAATAAATTAGTCGTGAATCGTGCCGTCGGGCATCGTTGTACCCTTAAGATATACTCCGCTCAGGTTGACTTTTGTAAGGTTTGCTCCCAACAGGTTTGCTCCGCTTAAGTCGGACGCACTTAAAATCGCTTCAGTCAAGTCGGCCCTAATTAGACTCGCCCCCATTAAGTCGGCTCCGCTAAGGTCTACTTTACTCAAGTTTGCGCCAATTAAATCGCATTCTGTGAGCACCGCCCTACGCAAGTTTACTCCGTAAAAATTTACTCCGTGCAAGTCTGCACGGCTGAGTGTTGCCCGAGATATATTCGCTCCAATTAAAGTTGCTTGGATCAGAGAAGCTCCGCTCAAGTCTGCTTTACTGAGATTTGCTCCCATCAACTCAGCTCGATTCAGGTTAGCTTCAAGTAAAAGTGCTTCTGTGAGGTCTGCTCCACCTAAGTCTGCTTTGCTCAAATTAATCTTGCACAAATTGGCTTTGCCAAAGTTGACTCTGTTGAGTTTGGCTTTGCTGAGATTGGCTCCAATCAGGTCGGCTTCATACAGATTGGCTCCAATCAATTCTGCTTCGTAGAGGTAGACCTCGTGCAGGTAGACCCCACTAAAATTTCTTTCTCCTATTGCATATAGCTTGAGCAGTTCGTCAACGTTCATTGTGGCTTCTCTACACCTTTTAAATGAAGAATACTGTCAGCAAGCTGGTTGCACCGGATGTTCTGCAATTTTAGATTCTGAAATATTCACACCTAGGGTGAAACTTCTCTGAATCTATAAGGTTTTAGGTGGAAAGTACGATCGAACTCATAACTTTTTGTGGCTAGTTGAGCTTACTGAGTGCTTGTGTGACCTAAATCACAAATCAATGTTAGTAGTATCACATAGAGGTTCCGCTTTCGATCACAGCAGACGGGCAAAAATAGCCGATACTTATACTGTAATGCTGAGAAATTGACAATGCCACCCTCGTCGTGTTTTACTCAATTGGTGATAAAGCCAGTAGTTTCACGGATAGTAGCCCGCTTGCTGTGAAAGTAGGTTGCAACGTCACTCGGCCCTACCCGCTCTGACCGATGAGAGTGCTGATATCTAAGGATTTTTCGCACTGCGAAAGCCAAAAATGCACTTCGGGGACGAGGGGAATGTCTGTATAAAAATGCGATCGCTGGTGTACAGACATTCGCTTGTTTGCTAGCACCTAATGACTGAAAATCGCCCATACGTTCGCAAAAAATACCAATAAATACCAGGAAAACCATGATAGATGTTTAACAATAAAAGAATAAATGGTATTCCTTAAGAGTCACCTATTGCCGCTAATGTTACAGTCGATCGGTTAACGGCTATCAGTATTAGCAATGACGCTTGTCCATCAAATACAAAACTGACCCAGAAACAGGGTGTTTTACCAAAAAAATCGTTGCAACCTTGCTCCAGGTTAAAATAATCAGGTTTCTGAGCGTCTGAGTGCATCCAGGAAGGAAAAAGTTGAATGAGTACGATCGCTTTTGTATTGCTTCAGGGCAAACAAAAGGTCAGCATTTAGGATAGGAGCAGCTTTTGCTCCCTTGTCAAACAAAGGTATTGTAGAACGCGAATCGTGAGGTAATTGATATGGCTGGAGTATGTAAACTTAGCATCACAGAGACAAGTGAAGAGCTAAAAAACCTGTTAACTGAACAAAAAACAGCAAGTGGCTTTCAAAAAATTCAAGCACTTTACCTGTTCAAAATTTGTCATGTTAAGACAGTTAAAGAATTGGCAATGACGATCGGGGTAAATCGAATTACAGTGCAGCGGTGGCTGAGAAAGTACCGATCTGACGGACTCGAAGGACTCCTCGAAACAAAGCACAGCGGTGGCCGTAAGCCGGCCATTCCACCTCTTGCCCGCGCTAGTTTGGCAATGCGCCTCAGCGACCCCCAGAAAGGCTTTAAAAGCTATGGAGAAATTCAAGAGTGGTTGCAGCAGGAATACAGCATTGAGGCTTCCTATAAAGCAGTTTATGCAACAGTCAGATATCACCTAAAAGCCAAGCTGACGAAAGTCTAGACAGTTCATACCACGTCGGATTAAGCACCGATTATCTAATGGTTAACCGTCAGCTTTTGAATATCTTGAGGAGTTGCGTCATCACGACAAACCGGACTAATTCTTTTTTAACAAAACTCGCTCTCCTAAACTGCGAAGCATATAAATTATATGTTGTGGCAATGGGGGTGAAGGGGAGAAAATTTGATGCTTTTCCCGCGTTTGTGAAAGATGCTTAAAAAATTAGCCAGAAAGAATAACTTGCAAGTTTTGTCTAACTTGCAGGTTTTGTTATATGGATGTAAAAATTGGCAGCGGCTAAGGCAAAAACCGATCCAAAGCGGCTTTCAACTCTTCGATTTCCGTATCGATATTGCCTTCTTTCGCGGCTCTGGCGATGCACTCAGTTAAGTGTTCGTCAAGAATGATTCTCGCTACGCGATCGAGCGCGCCTCGAACCGCAGCAACTTGCACCAGAACTTCGGGACAGGGACGGTTTTCTTGCACCATTGTTTTAATGCCGCGGACGTGTCCCTCAATCCGAGACAAGCGATTTACCAGCCGCCGCCTCGATTCTTCATCGTGATGGTGAGGGTGGACTGATTTATCGTCGTGATGGTGGTGGTGGGAATTTGAGGGCAAGGATTTGTCAGTAGAAGTATCAGATAGAATCATTGGGGTTATACCATTTTAGATTTTAGATTTTAGATTTTAGATTGGGAATGAGTGATTTCGTAATGGTTGGGCCCACGGGCCTAGAGTTGCATTCTTTTTTTGAAACTGGTATTACTAGGGAATTTTTTAAAGTTAGAATTCAGAATAGGGTGAGTTGGTGCGGGCTCGTGACTCATGTATTGTAACTGTCAATCGATTGCGCGATTTTAGATTTTAGATTTTAGATTGACCCCACGGATAAGTTCGGGGGCAAGTGTCATCGGATACAGGTTTTTTATTTCTGGACGGATGAATCACGTGGCGGGTATCCTGGATGCGGGAATTGTCAAAATATATTTAGGATCTTCATAGTGGCAGATTATGCAGATTATTGAGTCCGCACGATCGCACACCTTTACCAGACTAACCCAGACTAACAAAGATTGACGCTATGCGACTATTTAAGTTTTTTCGCCCCGCACCTCGAACAGGTGCTCGTTGGTTCGCCCTAATTTTAGCAATGACGATCGCCCTGAGTGCTTTAACAATCAATGCTGCACCCGCCGCAGCCGCCGCCGCTGATGGCAAAAATCCGCCCAAGTTGCAGTTCCAGACTGCCCCAGCCACTGCCGCGAATCCGCAACTGTTAGCGCTGCGGAGCTCGGAACTCCCGGCGGATACCGGCAGTTTTGTAACGGCGGCAGTCGATCGAGTCGGGCCGGCAGTTGTTCGCATTGATACCGAGCGCACTGTCAGCCGCAACCTCGACCCCTTAATGGAAGACCCCTTTTTCCGCAGATTTTTGGGAGAAGATTTACGCAGCCTGACCCCCAGACAAGAACGCTTGCGCGGTCAAGGTTCGGGCTTCATCATTGACAAAAGCGGGATTGTTTTAACCAACGCCCACGTAGTTGACAAAGCCGATCGAGTGACTGTCACCTTAAATGACGGCAGGACATTTCCAGGAGAAGTGCAAGGTACTGACGAAGTAACAGATTTGGCTGTTGTCAAAATTAATACCAAGGAAGTTAACTTGCCCGTGGCAATCCTAGGAGATTCAGACGCGGTGAAAGTGGGAGATTGGGCGATCGCCGTGGGCAACCCCCTGGGATTTGACAACACCGTCACCTTGGGCATTATCAGCACCCTCAAACGCTCCAGTGCAGCCGTCGGCATTCCCGACAAGCGCCTTGATTTTATTCAAACCGACGCCGCCATCAATCCCGGCAATTCCGGTGGCCCCCTGTTAAACAGCAGAGGAGAAGTGATTGGCATCAACACGGCGATTCGAGCCGATGCAATGGGTATTGGCTTTGCGATTCCGATCGACAAAGCCAAAGCCATCTACGCGCAGCTAGCCAACGGAGAAGAAGTCAGCCATCCGTTTTTGGGGATTCAGATGATTGCTTTGACTCCTGAAATGGCCAGAGAGAATAATTCTGACCCCAATGCTCCTTTGATTGTGCCGGAAGTTAAGGGAGTGTTAGTGATGCGAGTTGTGCCCAACACTCCTGCTGAGAAAGCAGGGATTCGCAAAGGGGATGTCATCGTTCAAATTGACGGTGAGGCAGTGACTGAAGCCGAACAGTTGCAAAGTTTGGTGGACAACAGCAAAATCGGTCAAATTCTGAAACTGAAAGTGCGGCGCGGTGCCCAGATTAAAGAAGTAGCAGTTCAAACTGCTCAAATGAGGGATTTTTAGAAGTGAAGAGGAAGGGGGAAATCGTTAAAAAACCCTCCTCCTTGTTTCTTTTTTATGTGAATAGATTCAGGAGTGCGATAGTTTTAATAGTTGCATTTTTTCTCTCAAAAACTGATGGTTTTTAATAAAGTATCAATATCCCAACAATGAAAAAAAAACAAATTTTAAATTACCAAAAAAGTCAAATTATTGAGGTACTAAAGCAGGATTATTTTCAAATGACCGCGCAGCTTCATAGAAACTGGACACCAGAGCAACATGAAAAAAATCGATTGAGTCGTTCTTTGGCTGCATTTGCGATCGCCAATCTTGCCGATATTACCCCAGCTCAAGCGGCTAACTCAATTATCAATGGGGAAAATGATAATGGGATTGATGCCATTTATTTCGATCGGATGAAAAATTTGCTTTTGTTGGTGCAGGCTAAGGCAGGGAATGCTCCAAATATGGGTGATAATAAGAAATTTTGTGATGGGATTAGAGATTTAGTCCATCAACGTTTTCAGAAATTTAATGATGGCTTTGTGCGGTTGCAGCAAGAGGTTGAAGATGCTTTAAATACTAACGGGGTAAAAATAGTTGGCTGTAATATATATCTTGATGAAAGCCTTAGCTCTCATGTGATTGCGGATCTCGATCAGTTAAAAACTGAACTGAATCAGTTCGATCAACGTTTTGAATGGCAAGATTTAAATATTAGCATAACACATGGTTGGTTGACAGCCAAACAAGCGATCGCCCCTGTTGATGTAGTCTTGACATTGGAAAACTGGCATTGTTTAGATCGGCCGCGTAGGGCATTTTATGGATTGGTTAAGGCTTCAGAACTTGCATCTTTATATCAACAGCATAATAAGTCGCTTTTTGAGAAAAATATCCGTTATTACCTAGGTGCAGAGGATGTTAACTTAGCGATTGCGGACACTGTCAAAGAGCAACCATCTGAACTATTTTATCTCAACAATGGTCTGACGATTACTTGTTCGATAATTAGTCTGCCATCAGGACACAAACAGGAATCAACTCAATTTACTTTAAAAGGTTTTTCCGTCGTGAATGGGGCGCAAACGGTAGGAGCTATCGCTGCTGTTTATAATGCTAATGGTTCAATATCTGCTGATGCAAAGTTATTAGTTACAATTATTGAAGTGGGGACGGAGACTGATAATATTGGCGAAAAAATTACTGGAGCAAGAAATACGCAAAATGCTGTGCGCGATGTTTATTTTGCCGCGTTAGATTCCAATCAAGAACGTTTGCGACAGGAATGTATGGTATCGAATATTGTTTATGAATATCGACCATCGGGGGAGCGGCTTCAGGATGCAATTACGATTGAACAGGCGGCCGTTGCCCTTGCTTGTTTTAGCGGTGATACGGAAATAGTGGTTGCTGCAAAGAGAGAAATTAGTCAGCTTTATAAGCGTTATTATGATATATTGTTTAGTGATGGGCTTTCAGGAGTTACGCTTTGTCGTTATGTGCGAATCTTTCAATATCTGGATGAAATTTTTTCGGCTTCAGAACAGGCTGCAACAGG
>Ga0209278_1001672_pt1 | contig 13153 bp, 11 predicted proteins | sample JI81BgreenDNA_FD_187504 | JGI IMG/M metagenome (GOLD analysis project Ga0209278, IMG submission 187504) | Wastewater effluent complex algal communities from Wisconsin, to seasonally profile nutrient transformation and Carbon sequestration -... | ecosystem: Engineered > WWTP > Effluent > Algae... | reverse complement strand
CTGCGGCGTGCTTCGCACACCGTGTTTCCGCAGGCCGAGAACGAACGGTGAGCTAAGCATGTAGTGCCGGGCATGGAGTGCTCTCGGACGCGGGTTCAACTCCCGCCACCTCCACCATTTTCACCAAGCGGCATCCGATAAGTCGTTGATTTGATCGGACTTCTTGAAGGAACTGGACCCCGAACGATACCCAACCATTGGTATCGTTCGGGGTATCTTCTTGAAGCCACTGCTCATCCGACGCCCCTCAGGGCTGTTCGTTCGCTTCCTCCTTCCCGTCGACGTTCGGGCCCACCTGGGCCAGCGTTTCGTCGTCCGTCGTTTGCCGCCTGAGCTCCCGTGGGCCCGCCTAGAGGCGTCGGTCCTTGCGGTAGCCTTGGACGATGCGGTCAAACGGTGGCGTCGGGGTGAGTCGATGGATCTGAAAAAGGCATTGGAAGCCGCCCAACGGTCGGCCAAGGACTTCAAGGTCCAGCGGGTCGTCACGCCCTCAGGCATGGTCCTCGAAGGCGTGGAAGTGACCGACGACGCGGACGCCCGTCGCTTTCGCGAGGCGATGGGCCTCGACGGGGTCTCGGCCATCGGGGTCATGCCTCAGCCCCTTCAACAGCCGACGGGTCGGCTGCTCTCCGAGCAAATCTCGCGCCATCTCGCCGACATGCAGCGGGCGGGGCGTGCCGCGAAGAACCTGCTCGATACCAAACACTCGATGCGCATCTTCATCGAGGTCGTCGGCGACAAGCGCGTCAACGAGGTTCGGCCCGACGACATGCGCGATTTCCTCGACGCGCTGGAGGTCTGGCCCGCCAACGCGCACAAGCTCAAGCAGTTCAAGGACAAGACAGCCCCCGAGATTCTGAAGGCCGTCAAACACTACGACGGCCCACGGTTGGAAGCGCGAACGAAGCAAAAGCACCGCGACCGCTTGGCCACCTTCTTCAACGCCTGTGAGCGCGAGGGGCTACTCAACGCCACCCCGCCCCATCGGGCGCTGCCGAGGCGGGCCAAGTCGACGGCGACGAAGGTCACCCGACAGCCGTTCAAGCCCGAGGACGTCGCTCGCATCTTTGGGCCCACCTGGCCGCAGTGGTCGGCCAAGTGGCCGCATCGAAAGTGGGTGACCCTGCTCGGGCTGTTTACGGGCGCGCGCCTCAATGAGCTGTGCCAGCTCTACAAGGACGATTTCACGAAGGAAGGCGGCGCGATGGGTTTCTGGATTCGAGACCTTCGCCCCGACCAGCGCATCAAGAACGAGACGTCCCGCCGCTTCGTGCCCCTGCCCTCGCGCCTGTTGGAGCTCGGCTTGCTCGATTACGTGAACGGCTTGCCGAAGGGCTCACGGCTCTTCCCGAGGCTCAAGTTCAGTGAGACGTCGGGCTATGGCGATGCCGTGGGCGACCAGTTTGGTCGCTACCTCGACAGCATCCACATGTCCGAGAAGTGGCTGACGTTCCACTCCTTCCGCCACACCCTGATTTCTCGAATGTCGTCAGAGCTCGGCACCCAGAAGCCTGTCATCACCACCATCACGGGGCACAAGTTCGAGGACAACTCAGCGTTCGAGGGCTACGTCCATGAGTCGCAAGTGGCGCAAATGCTCCCCGCCATCGAGCAGCACGCGAAGCTCTACAGCGACATCAAGTTCGACGGCGAGTAGCGATGCCGAAACCCGACATCGAGAAGATGACCGACGAAGCCTTTCATAGGCTTCCGCTCGCAGCCGAGTGGCTCGACACCTGCTTTTGCGAGGCGTCCGCCATTCAGGATTACGTGCGAAATCGGCCGATGACCGACGGCACTCGGTTCGTCGTCAACGTGCATAACCGATTTCGCTACAGCGCCTTCCATTTGCTGCGGATGATTCCTGGCACACGCTGGTCCTCACCTTCTGAATGCTGGGACATGGCTGCCATTGCGGTGCATGGGCGAACCATCCTGGAAGGCAGCCTCGTGTTCAACTACCTCACGGAGGCGAACATCAGCGAGGATGAGTTCAATGCTCGCCTCATCTCCATTGAGATTTGCGAGCTGCGAAGCCTTAAAGGCCTGCTCACACGCGACACCGCAGGCAGCGCAGCGGCATCGGCTCAGATCGAAACGCTCACCGACGCACTCAAGAAAACGAAGACGTTCCAGTCGATGACACCGAAGGCGCAGAAAGCGAATCTCGGCGACAAGGAAGGCGCGTGGGGAATGCTTTGGAGCAAAGAACAAGCCATCGACAAGTATGGCTTTGACCCCATCGTCTTTCGCCAACGCACCGCTTTCTGGTCGAAGTTCTGCCACATGCTGCCCGACAACTATCAGCACATAGAGTCTCGTCGGTCGAGCGACGTGGAGACCGAATTTGGCAACGCCGCAGCACTGTCGGCGGGCATTTTGATGGGCGCTAACTTCACCCTGGCAAACGGATGTCAGGTGCCACAAGCCCTACTCGCGGGGCGGAATTCCGTCTTCCTTCCTTGGCAACCCGTGTCCCCGGGGTTCGAGGTTCCGTGAGTCGCCCATCGACAGTCCGACCCCCGATAATCGCAAGCCGTGAGACCTCCAAGCGCCACGCTTGGCCACCCCTTTTCCGAGTCGCCCTGTGAACGCTTCGCCCTCGTCCTTTGTTCGTCCCGACGCTCTCGCCACTGCCGACACGGATGGACGGGGGGCGGTCTTCACCCGCCCCGAGGTCGTTGACTTCATTTTGGACCTCGTCGGCTACACCGCCGACGCCTCGCTTCAGGACTCGCGCTTGTTGGAGCCCTCGGTCGGCGAAGGCGAATTCTTGGTCGCCGCCATCCGCCGCCTGACGTCGGCGCTGGCCCCGATGGGCGGCAAGCGCTGGGCGAACGCCTGGGACGTGCTCAAGGACCGCATCGTCGCCGTCGAGATTCATGAAGAGAGTCTCGCCATCGCGGTTCGTCGCGCCCGCGACGCACTGCGCGAGGCGGGCGTGCCCGAGACGACGGCCGAACGCTTGGCCCGCCACTGGATTCGCTTGGGTGATTTCCTGTCGGTTCCCATCGAAGGGGCGTTCTCCCACGTGGTCGGGAACCCGCCCTACGTTCGGCAAGAGCTCATTCCTGAGGCGACCCTTGCCTTCTATCGAGCGACGTATCGGACCCTCTACGACCGCGCCGACCTGTTCGTCCCGTTCTTCGAGCGCTGCCTGTCGCTGCTGAACGCGGGCGGGAAGCTGAGCTTCATCTGCACCGACCGATGGATGAAGAACAAGTATGGCGGCCCGCTGCGCCAGCTCCTGTCGGATGGATTCTGGCTGACGCACTACGTCGACATGACCGACTGCCCTGCCTTCATCGGCGACGTCACGACCTATCCAGCGGTCACGGTCATGGAGCGCCCACGCTCGGCCACCGCGAAGCCGCCGACGAAGATTGCCTATCGCCCGCTCATCGAGTCGGCGACGCTGGCCCGTCTGGCCAAGGCAATGACGCAGGGCCCCGCGTCGAACGACGTTTTCGAAATGCCCGACGTCGTGCAGGGTGCTGAGCCCCTACTCGTCCACGATGCGCTCAAGCTCGCCCTGGTTCGTCGTCTCGAAGCGGCGTTCCCCAGCATTGAGGATGCGGGCTGCAAGGTCGGCATCGGGGTGGCGACGGGCGCGGACAAGCTCTACATCCGCCCGATGGAGGAGCTCGACGTCGAGGACGAACGCAAGCTACCGCTCGCGCGCACGCAAGACCTCGCGGGAACCGAGATTCAGTGGACGGGCTACGGGGTGCTCAACCCGTTTGAACCCGATGGCCGACTGGCCGACCTGCAGGCCTATCCGCGCTTTGCCCGCTACCTCGCGCAGCATGAGGACGCCATCCGTGCTCGCAACGTGGCCAAGAAGAATGGCGACGGCTGGTTTCGCACCATCGACCGCATTCATACGCCCCTGACGTATCGCCCCAAGCTGCTGATTCCCGACATCAAGGGGTCGGCGGTGGTCGCCTTCGAACCAGGGCGACTCTATCCACACCACAACCTCTACTTCGTGGTCTCGGAAGAGTGGGACCTGCGCGCCCTTCAAGCCATCTTGCTCTCGGGCATCGCGCGCCTGTTCGTGGCCACCTACTCCACGAAGATGCGTGGCGGGTTCTTGCGCTATCAAGCGCAGTTTCTGCGCCGCATTCGTCTGCCGAAATGGGCCGACGTGCCTGAGCATGTGCGCCACCACTTGAGCGAGGCAGGGTTGAGCGGCGACACTGCCCGCGCCAATGCAGCAACGGCTGAGCTCTATGGGCTTAGCGTCGAGGAACGACAACTTCTGGAGGATTAGGGATGGGACTGGACCTGACGGGCACCAAGGAAGCAACCGCGCTGGCGGTTCGGCATTTCTGGACGACACGAGACACGTCAGGACAGATTCAATCCCAAGGCCCCAGCGCCCAAGGCGGTAGTCGCGGGGCGGTCCTGTCGGGCAAGAACATGGATGGATTCCTGCCCGTCATCGAGCGGGTCGTCCATCAGAATGGCCTGGAGAACGCCCGCATTTTCACTTCGGGAAACAACCTGGTTCTGCCAGGCTATTTCCGCCCCACTAAGAAGTGGGACATCCTCGTTTTCTCGGGCCCCGTGCTGGTCGCCGCGCTCGAATTGAAGAGCCAAGTCGGGTCACTCGGCAACAACTTCAACAACCGAACCGAGGAAGCCCTCGGCACGGCGCATGACCTTCAGACGGCCATTCGCGAGAGCGCCCTCGGAGAGGGCAATCCCCTGCCCTTTTTGGGCTGGGTGATGCTGCTCGAAGAGACACCGCAAGCCATCGCCCCCGTTCGAGAGGCAACCCCGCACTTCCCCGTCGACGCCATTTTTCAGAACGCGTCTTACGCTAAGCGTTACCACGTCCTCTGCCAGCGAATGATGGTGGAACGGCTCTACGACGGCGCGGCACTCATGCTCTCGACGGCGGCGTCTGGAGCAGCGACGGGGGCGCACCGAGACTTCGACGCGACCACGAGTTTCGACAACTTCCTTGCCAAGCTCGCGGGCCACGTCGCCGCATTCGCGCACACGTTTGCGCCCAAGTGAGCCTGATTCCGCGCAAGCGATGACACGGACCTACGGGAAAAGACGGTTGCCGTCGCTCGTCCTGAACATCAGGACGGGTGGCGGCGACTCGGATTCTTTTCTCTCACGGAGGTCCGATGAAGCCCCTAATCGACGTCACTCTGGCGCTGCTGTCCGAGTGCTATCCAGGGCAGTCCACGCTCACGCTTGAGCAAGTGGCGCAGGCCCTGCAATACACGGGCCCGAACGCACGTCAGTGGGTCCGACGCAACATCGAACGCGGGACGATTTTGCCGAACCTTCGCAAGGTCAACGGGCACTACATCATCCCGCTGCCCGTATTCGCGACTTGGCTGGTCAGCCTGCAAGGCGAGCCGCCCGTCGAAGTCGAGAGACCCCCTTCGGGTCCCGACTACTACTACGTCAGGCATCGCAAGAAAGTCCCCGCGAACTACTGGCCCCCGCCCGACCCTGTGACCGGCAAGCCTCGGTCGTTAGAGGACATGTGGAAGGAAGCCGACCGCATGCTCAGAGGGATGCGAGACAAGGCCTCGTCAGCGTCTCCATCCGTGAAACGCGGACCCCGTAAGGTGAAGGAATGAACGCACCTGACGCCTACACCCTGCACGCCAAGCTCTACGCGCAAGCCCCATTTCGCGAAGCCATGACCTGGTCGAACACCCAGGGACGCGGCATTGAGCGAATGGCCACGGGCTTTCGCGAGGACTTGGTCGACTTTGCGACGGGCCACACCAAGGTCGGCATTGAGGACGTGCAGCGTTCAATCCATGCGCTTCGAGAGCAATTGACCTTGCTGGAGGGACGCTGCTTGGCCATACACCGGGAGCGCCTTCGCCTCAGGGAAGAGCGGGAAAATCGCATCGAGGACGGCGAGTAAGGCGATGCCTGCGGGGAGACCGCAGAGGACGCCAAGCAGGAAGGCGGGGAGGTCGAATTGCATGTGCCTACAGTAGGCATCCATCGGCTACCCATCTGTCAGAAAAACACCCAGTGAGCGCGAGATTTTTGCGGTAGCGTGAGCACGATTACGCGGGAAGAACCGGGGGATACGAATGGACATCGACCGACTGATTGACGCATCGCTTCGCCGCTTCTTGAAGCTCACTGAGGCATTCGTCGAGCTGTCCTTCCTCTCACGACTTTCCTACTCAACGCGAAAGAACCTTGGCCGAGTCTTCTGGGGCTATCACTTCGTGGTTCTGGCACTGTTCTACATGGGCCCAAAGGGTTCTAGTTTGTCGGCATCCACTCCGCTAATCGCCGTTTGGGGCGTTTACTTTGCCGTGGTCGTTCTGCTCTATCTCCCTTTGGAAGGCTTGGTCTCGCTTTACGACTACTTGAGGCGGAAGGATTTGCCCGCGTCGCACGCTCTGTCATTGGCGGTGATGACGGTGGTTGGCGTGATTTCGACCGCACTTTTCCTTATGCGCGATTAGCGAATAGCTCGCTAGCGCGAGAGAATTTCTTGCATCGGTTCTGGGCCGTGAGGCATCGAGACTTTCCATCCCGACAGCCCCCATGAATGGGGGCGTCGTCGGAAGGGGGTTGAGGAGAGAGGTCGCCTGGCGGCGACGGACGGGGCGCCGACGACGCCGAGGGGCTAGGCGGGCGCTTTCTCGGGCACGCCCGAGCACGGTCTACGAAATCGTAGGCAAGACTTCCCCCTAGGGGCGTGCCAGAGAAAGCGCTGTTGAAGCGTTGCTCGAACAAGCGTGAGCGTTTCGAGCAAGAGCGAGACGTCGACGTTGAGCCCGAGGAAAGAGCGCCCGAGTTTGGCTCGGTGAGACAAACGAGGACGATAGCCCTGACGCCGTCAGGGCTCGAGGTCGTCCGCCATGCAGGGGACTTCCAGTCCCCTGTGACCCCTCGGGTGGGGTCCTTACCCGGACCCCACACCCTCGTCGGCTTCGCCTCCTCGTGAGAGAGGGGTGGGCGGCCCCCCTCTCTCACCCTCTCACCCCGTCCCGACGATTTCGGTCGCTGACGCTCCGAAATCGTCTTATTTGCTGTTGGTTTGGCGAAGCAACCAACGCAAATGTGGACGGGGCGCCGACGACGCCGAGGGGCTAGGCGGGCGCTTTCTCGGGCACGCCGTGCCCCAACCCGTGCAAGCCTTCGCTTTCACTGGTGGTTGGACTGGGCGTTGCGGGCTGGTTCCCGAACGGCGCTGGCCTTTGGCCGACTATCCAGCGCTAGGAGCATTCACGGGGTGGGCCCCGCTGTGCGTCGTTGCTCCGTCCTCTTTCGAGGATTCCTCTGACAGGCCAGCCCATGCTCATTCTTGGCTTGCTGGTTGCGGTGCGAATCGTGAGATTTCATCCGTGAAATCGTTCGAGGGTAGTTGGTGCATCCTCGGGACGCGTAACACCGCACAACCTCGATTAGCTGTGTCGGTGGCGATTAGGGGGTTTTCCTACTTGACGATAATATAATCCTATATTATCTTGTCTCAATCGGGGCTGTGCCTGGTTGAGCGGTTTTCGGGAACCTTTCAATCGCCATCGAGACTGGTAATCTCGGTGGCCTTTTCCCAATAAAGCACAAAAGCCAAGCCTGTCAAGGGCTTGGCTTTTGTCATTCTAGGAGCCGGATAAAGCAAAGGGCCCGCTTTCGCGGGCCCTTTGCTTTGAATTAGGCCCCGAATCGTTAATGGAGTTAACCGACCCGGGGGTTGCTCAACGCGTGAGCAAGACAACCATAATCCAAGCCGAGCAATAAGTCAAGCTTTTTTATTATCTCGAAGCTTGACAGATACCTTTTCTCCATTAGGTTGGACTTGTCCGTTTAGTTTTCGTTCATCTCAACGCGAGGGCGGAGGTCATATCAACTTACTTGGAGAATCAATATGCACTCATTATCAAATCAGAAACAACAACGCGGCTTCTCGCTCGTCGAATTGCTGCTCGTCTTGGGCGTCCTGGCCATCTTGCTGGTCGCTGCCTTCGTCGTGTTCCCGCAGGTCCGCGACCGTAACCAAGCCAACGCGGAAGTGACGAACCTCACGACCATCAAGGCAGGCATCACCAATCTCTTCGCTTCTAAGGGTGGGAACTACACAGACGTCGATACGAGCCTGGTCAATGCAGCTCGAATCTTCCCCACCAGCATGAACGGTGGCGTCTACACAGCTTCGGCTGACATCAGCACCGCTTGGGGCGGGTCCGTGACCATCGCTCCTGGTGCTCCCGTCCCTCCTTCAACCACACCTCGAACCTTCGAAATCACCTACAGCGACGTTCCTGCCGGCGTGTGCTTAGGCCTGATTTCTGGCGCGGCAACGAACTTCCAGGACATCACTGATGGAACGGACTCTTTGTTCACGAGTCCCGGTCAATTGGACTTGACTGCCGCAACAACGCTCTGCAACGGCACGGGGCCAATAAGTCTAACTTTCGTTTCGAACTAAGGACTTGAAGTAACAATGACAAGGCCCCACATCGCGGGGGCCTTGTTCGTTTCTCATGGATGGAAAACGCATGACCGCAAGAGTTGAAGCAGCGCGCCGAAGCATTCGAAACGCCATCAGGCATGCCTGGCAGTTGAGTCAGCGAGTCTTGTCTGGGCTGATACTCAAGCTCCTTACGGGCACGGCGGCCTTAGGGATGCTTGTCGGCATAGCTTTCGCATTTTGGAACTGGCTGTTTGAAGCCTCCCTGCTGCAACACTGGCAGATAGTCGTCGGAATCTGCTTCTCAGCGTTTCTCGGCGCGGGCGCCTTAGCCTTTTTTCGATGGGTGATGTCGCCCGACGTAGAGCCCCCCAAGGCCAAGGCCAAGCCGACGCCCTCCCTCGATGCCGTCGAGCTTGAGGCCGTCCGCTACATCGCAGGACGTGAGAAGTTCGTTCGATGCTCCGAGATTGCTGCGAGCCTCTCGGCTATGCCAGCAGGTGGGGTGGTAGCGCTACAACACAAATTGAATCGACTTGCCGCGCTTGGAATTCTGCAGACACAATTGCGGGCTACCAGTGTTGAGGACATGCGCATTCGCTATCGCCTTGGCCCCAAGGGCGTGGAATTGCTGTAAGCAGTTCAGCGCCCTTGACCCCTTCCCTTTCCGCCTCGTTGGTCTTGCTCTACCCAAGTCGGACGGGGCGGCGTGAATTCGAAGTAGCAGGGATGCTGCTTGACGTCGGGCGGCGTGGGCTCGTTCTTGACGGCGCGCTTTCGCTCGTCAGCCTCTCTCACCAAGCGCTGCCGCTCTGCATAGTCGTCAATCGCCGTTCGAATGCGTTCGGCCAAGGTCCGCCCCTTGGCGAGCTCCTCAGGATGCTCGCCGACTTCGCTAACAATGCGAGGGGCGGCGACCTGAAGGTAGGAGTCTTGAATCCACACCTCGCGCGACGTCTCATGCGTGAGCGTTTCGAAGATGTGGCGAAGTTTCCGCGCCTTGTCCATCGCCGCCTTGGCTTCGACCATCCACGGGTGCTCACGGTCTTCCGTGATGGTGCGTTGCTGGTAGATGACGGCTTTGGCGGCCTCCTTCACAGCTTTCGATTCTTCGATGACGCCCTTCAACTCGCGCCGCTTGGAAACCTTGAACGCTGACGTCAAGGCGAGCTCGCGCTTCGCTTCGACCATGGTCTCGCGAGCGGCCTTGAGGTCTTCTCGTGCCCGCTCGGTCGGCCCGTATATGCGCTGCTGCGTGCGGTGCTCTTCGTGTTCGGCATCGGGCTTGGCCTGCGTGACCTGGGCGAGCAACTCGGCGGCCTTCTGGGTCGCTCTCTGCTTCTCCTGGTCGAGGATGGCTTCGGCCTTTCGCCAGCAGTCGCGAATGTAGCCGTCGGCCTGAGACACGCCCGCCCGAAACGACTCGACGGCAGGAGCAAAGCGCTGGCGAACGGCCTCGAAGGGGGGCGTCATCGCCGCCGACAACGGGGTCGGCTCGTCCTTATTCATCATCTCGTCGACCGACTGCTTGAGCCGCCATTCGTCCAACTGCTCCTCGATGCGCGGGCGATGCCCGTCGACGAGGTAGGCCGAGAAGTCGAGCTTCGTTCGGGTAAAGGCCACCAAGCCCATCGAGCGATTGAGGGTCGGCCCTGGGCTTGCGAGCCAGTAAATCGACTCTCGGCCCAAGCCTTGGGCCGCGTGGTTCGTGCTGGCCCAAGCGTGGCGCAGATGCGGGTAGTCCTCGACGGCCAAGCGACGGGGCTCCTTCTCGCCGTCGACCAACAGGGTCAGCACGACCCGAGCACGGTTATCGAGGTCGATGCCCAAGACGGTCGAGCGCTGCCCATTGTTGAGCTTGTGCTTCTTGTCGTTCTGGGTGAACGCCAAGCGGTCGCCCACGGCAATGCCCATCTCTAGGGTCTGGTCCTCGACCTTGCCCGACACTTCGACCACGACTTCGTCGGTCAGCACGCCTTGCGCCTTGAGGCGCTCTCGAAGCGCATGCGTGACCGCGTCGACGTCCTTGTGGGTGTTGGCGAGGATGAGCTTCTCAGAGCCGTCTCGCGGGTTGCCGATGAAGTCAGACACCAGGGCTTCGATGGCCTCGTCCTTGACCTTGGCAGGCTTGAGTCGGCCCTCGGCGGTCCACTCCTTGAGCAACTCGGCAGCAGGCTTGTCCGAGTAGAAATCATTGGCCCACTGCCGTTCGCGGTCGTTGCGCTGTCGGCGGATGTGCTTGAGCTCGGCGGCCCCCGTGGCGTCGATGATTTTGCGAAAGGGTGAACCCGCTTCGACGGGTTGAAGCTGCAAGGGGTCGCCCAGCATCAACAACTTGGCCCCGACGTCGTCGCAACGCTTTTGAAGCTCGGCCAAGGTGCGGGCCCCCACCATGCCCGCCTCGTCCAAGACGACCACGGTCTTGGCGGTCAGCGTCTGTTTGCCATATCGCAAGTCGGTCAGAAGCTGAGCGCAAGAGAAGCTCTCGATGCCCGTCTCTTCTTGAAGGTTCTGGGCCGCGTTCTTGGCCGTCGAGACCCCGATGACCCGAAAGCCTTGAGACTGGAAGGCGTCGATGTAGGCCCCCGAGGTCGCGGTCTTGCCCGTGCCTGCTCGGCCCACGATGCAAGCCGTCCCGCCCGTTTGTCGGCACACGAAGTGGACCGCCTCGCGCTGCTCAGCATTCAGGGTGATGCCGTGCTTGGCCTCGCGTTCTCGGATAGCGCGATTGACGACATCCTCGGGCAAGTGGTGCGACGTCTCGTGCCGTCGCTTCACGGCGGCATGGGTGATGCCCATCTCGATGCGCATCTGCTCGGCGGTCGCGTAGCGCGCTCGGCCTTTCTCGTCGGGGGTGAGCTCAATGAGCTCGCCCAAGAGCATCTGATTCTTGAGCAACTGGTCGGCGACCTTCGGGGCATCAAGGTGGCCTTCCTTGGCGAGCGCTTCGATGACGTCCAGCCGCGTGAAGCTGCTCTCGGTGCGATGCAGGGTTTGAAGCAACGGAAGTCCGCCTCGGCGGGGCTCCATGTCCTCGGACTTGCTGCGTCGGCCCCGAATGTCTTGCTCTCGGTGAATAAGGGTGGCCCCCTGCTCCTTGAGTTGCTGCATGACCTCGCGGGCGCGCAACGCAATGGCCGTGGGGTGGACGTCGCCTTTGCCCTGCCGCGTTCGAAGCGTGGCTTCTTGCGCGCTCAGGCCCTTGCTCATCTCCTTGAGGATGGCCCGACGGCGCTTGGAAAACGCGTTCATCACGTTCGAGCCGATGCCGTAAACGTGGTGCCAGACTTGGCCCGTCTCTCGCTGCGCGTGGTCCCGCTCTCGATGCAGTCGCGTGTCATAGCCGATGAGGCGGAGTTCTGCCGCCAAGCGGGCGCGGTAGATGGCCCCTGATGCCTTCATGGTCTCGAGCGCGGGCTGCATCTCGATGGTTCGCCACTTGCCATCGGGCCCCTGCGCCGAGTTCAAGACGACGCAATGCGAATGCAGGTTCGGGTCACCCTCTCGGCTATCGAAGTGGTCGACCCGTCGCACGACATACCCCTGCGCGGCCACGGCGGGGCCCTTGCCCTGTTTGCCCGTTCGGCACACGGCATGGCTCATCGCGAAGGCGAGTGCCTCTTCCGTGGCGCGATGGTGGGCCGCGATGATGGCCTCGCGTTGCGGCGAGTCGGCGAGGGCCAAAAGGATGGAGACGGACTTGTCCGCACTAAAGACGAAGTCCCAGCCCATCTTGCGTTTGTCGCTGCCTGCGCCGCCGACAAGCGGCGTCTTCTTCCCGTTGGGGTGAAAGCCCATCAGGAGTCGCTCGAAGGCTTTGTCTTCCGAGGTGTTGGGCTCGCTTCGGCCGTCGAGGCGCAAGGCTTTCGCCCCAGGGCCGACCCACTGGGCGGGCCCGAAGAAGCGGTCACCGCCCTCGCGGTAATACTCGGTCGTCTTCATGTAGGCGGCCACGGATTTCGCGCCGCCGCCTGCTTTGTTCGTCAGTGTGGCGACCGACAGCACGGCTTAGCCCTTTGCGCCGCTCTCGCCTCTGAGAACGTCGCGCAACTGAAAGACGAAGTCTTGAAGCGTCCTCTCCATCGCGAGCGTGTCCTTCACCTGCTTCTGGGCGAGGGGAATGAGGTGCGAGTCGATACTGTCGCTCACGGCCTCTTGAATCAGGCGGGGGATTTCGGCGCGTTCGCCGAACTCGACCAAGCGCTCAAGTTCTTGGGCGATGGTTCGCCCGTTGGCCTTGGCTTGGGCCGTGATTTTCTCGACCAGCGGGGTCGGGACGCGAATCGTCCAGCGCTGCTCGTTATCGCCTTGCTTGCTGGATTTGGTCGTTTGGGGGGTTAACTCTGACTCCATAGCATTATCTCCGTTCCTTCCATTGAACCAGAAAAAGCGCTCCCGTCAAGCTTGGCGATAATGGGGTCGATTTGGGCTTTGGTGACAATCTGTCACAGGGCTGAGAACCGCGTATTTACTGGGTTTCAGGCCCCGAAGGGGCGCTTTTCCACCCCTTTTGGTGCGTATGGTGTATTAATCCCCTTTTTTGGCTCTTGCTCTTCGCTCTTAGCGTTTGCTCTTCAAGCGACACCGCCCATCACCCCTTGACGTTATTCAATTTCCCTATTTACTGACATTGGCTCAGATAACAACAATAAGGAGACCCCTATGTCAGCCAATACCCCTACCCCCGATTCACGCCCCACCCCCAACGTCACACGAGTGACCCCTGTTCCACCGTCCAGC
>Ga0209278_1001670_pt1 | contig 13170 bp, 12 predicted proteins | sample JI81BgreenDNA_FD_187504 | JGI IMG/M metagenome (GOLD analysis project Ga0209278, IMG submission 187504) | Wastewater effluent complex algal communities from Wisconsin, to seasonally profile nutrient transformation and Carbon sequestration -... | ecosystem: Engineered > WWTP > Effluent > Algae... | reverse complement strand
ACCGGCCAGAAGATGCCATGGATCCGCTTGTTCCGGCCAATGCTGCACATTTTTGTCATTCGGCGCCGCTGCGCCGTCCAGTATAAAGGCCTTTTTCGGCAAAGCCGGCTGCATCCCCCAATAACAACCGCCGACCTTGTGCGTTGCCAACGCCGCCAGCACGGCTGCAACATCAATCGGCGCCGCCTCTCCCGACATGGCGAACTGCAAGGGGCGTGCGCCTGGAAAAGGCGGGATGGCCAGGAGTGGCACGGTCATCAGCCCAAGGCGGCAATTGCCACCAGCTGCCGCATCAAGCCATGCAACTGGTCCAATGGCACCATGTTGGGCCCATCCGATAAAGCGGCATCTGGATCAGGATGGGTTTCCATGAACAACCCATCCACGCCCACTGCCATGGCCGCACGCGCCAGTGGCGCCACAAACTGGCGCTGGCCCAATGAACGGTCACCGCCGCCACCGGGCAGTTGCACGCTGTGGGTAGCATCGAAAACCACGGGACAACCCATCTCGCGCATGATGACCAGACCGCGCATGTCGACCACCAGATTATTGTACCCGAAAGTCGAGCCACGTTCGCACAGCATTATCTGGCCGCCACTTGAGCCCGCTGCGGCGCGTGCCTTGCCAAGCACAGCGGCCATGTCGGAAGGCGCCATGAACTGTGCCTTCTTGATGTTGACAGGCCGGCCGCTTGCGGCGGCGGCAGTGATAAGATCAGTTTGGCGCGCCAGAAAGGCGGGCGTTTGCAGCATGTCGACCACCTCGGCGACGGGTCTGACCTGATCGGGTAAATGCACATCAGTAAGGACCGGTAGCCCAGTTTCCTTGCGGACCTTTTCGAGCACGCGCAGTCCTTCGTCGAGCCCATGGCCGCGAAAGCCGTTGACCGATGTACGGTTGGCCTTGTCAAAACTGGCCTTGAAGATCACCGGAACGCCCAGATCCTCACCCATCGCTTTCAGGCTGGCGGCGATGGCAAGGCACAAGGCCTCGCTCTCGATCACGCAAGGGCCTGCAATCAGGAAAGGTGGTGCGCCGGCAGCGCGGGCAAATTCAGGCAGCATCAGCGACTCTCAGCGATCGCCCGAAGTGCCAATTGTGCTTCGATCAGTGGCACGTCAGTCGGGTTGTTGAGTTCTATCATTTCCCAAGCGGGCTGTTGGCAATGTGCAATGCCAACGGGCAGGCCGGCATCCAGGAAACGCAACTGTTCCAGCCCCTCTTGCAATTCCAGCGGTGCCGGTCCCACCGCAACATAGTCTTCAAGCGCCTTTGGACGATAGGCATAGAGACCAATATGCAACAGCACAGGCTCAATCGGCTGTGTGCCCGGTGTCACGTGAGGGATGATGGATTTGGAAAAATAGAGGGCGCGCCCGTCACGGCTGCAAACCGCGGTGGTCCCACCGACACGACCAGCCGCCGCATCGCTCTGCAGATGGGCAAGTACCATGCTTGAGGCCGGTACCACGGCCGTTGTCATGGCAAGATCATCGCGTCCGCCCAACATCTCCACCACAGCGACCACCATGGCAGCTGGTGTGAGAGGTGCGTCGCCCTGAAGATTGACAACGATGTCAGGGGGCTCTGCGAGTTGAGGCAGCGCAGCTGCGCAGCGTTCAGTGCCGTTGAGGCAGTGCCCGGGAGTCATGGCTGCCTGCATGTCCAGCGCTTGCGCGAGAGCGGCAATGCGCCGGTCGTCTGTAGCAATCATGACATCGACAGTCCCTGGCAGGGCTGCTGCTGCGGCTTTTGCGGTCTTACAAGTATACCATAAGGCGGGATGCTCAACGCCATCGGGTCCGATCAGTGGTGCGAGGGGCTTGGCAGGAAAACGCGTTGAAGCAAGGCGAGCGGGGATGATGATCGCTACGCGCGCCACGTCAACGCCCCCATGGCGGGGTAGCGGCGATATCATAGATCTGTACCGCACCGACGGGTTTGCACGTCCCGGGATTGCTGATCACAAAGAGCACGGCAACGCGGTGCGCGCGCATCATCTCGAGCGCATCTTCTACACTGGCCGATTGCTCGATGACCTTGGGTGATGCGGTCATGATATCCTTGGCAAAGCCTGCAGCGATGTCTCCTGCGTGCCGGCGCAGGTCACCGTCGGTGATCACGCCAACCAGATCGCCCGCATCATCGATCACGCCGGTCATGCCGAGGCGCTTCTCGGTCATGGTTATGAGGACTTGCCGCATCGGAGTGGTCATGTGGACCAGAGGCAAGCGATCGCCGCCATGCATCACATCCTGAACCTGGCCGAGCCGGCGTCCGATGTCGCCCCCAGGATGAAGGGCTCGGATGTCGTCGGTCGTCAGCCCGCGCGCGCGCATCGCTGCAACGGCCAAGGCATCGCCAAGGGCAAGCATCATCGTGGAGGATGTCGTTGGCGCCATGCTGGCGGTGCATGCTTCAGGCACTTGCGGCAACAGCAGGCCAACATTGGCCTTGCGCATCAACAAGGACTCCGGATTGCGGGATATGCCAATCAATTTTACGTTCAGCCGCTCGGCATGTGCATAAAGTGGCTGCAGTTCGATTGTATCGCCGCTGTTGGAAAAAACGAGCAGCACATCGCCGGGCATGACCATCCCGGCATCGCCATGCGCAGCTTCTGCGGCATGGACAAAATGTGCAGGTGTACCGGTTGCAGCAAGCGTTGCTGCAATCTTGCGAGCGACATGACCGGATTTGCCCATACCGGACACAACCACGCGCTGGTTGCAGGCGAGCAGTTCATCGACGGCGGCGGCAAACAAGCCATTTATGCTGTGACCCAGTTGGCGAAGCCCTTCAGCTTCCAACATAATGACCTGTCGACCAATTTCCTGCGCCAGGTCGCTCTGCGTCCTCAACATCCGGTTTCCCTGATTTGCGACTTGGTTGCCAAGGGTCTAGTGGCGTGACCATCCCGGGTCAATTCTTGACAGCCGACAGCCAACAAGGCTGAACGCGCCTCATGCAGATACAAGCGCCTCGGCGTCGTCACCCACGCCGTTTCGTGGTGTTTGATCTTGACGGTACGTTGATCGACAGCGGGCGCCTGACATGCGCCATCATCAACCAGATGTTGGCAGACAGGCAGGCAGATCAGCGCGCTGATCCTATGCTTGTCAGGGCTATGGACGCGGCCGGCGGTGAAGCCATGATCGCGGCTGTCATGGGGCGATATTGCCGGGAACCAGCCACCGAGATTGCTGAATTTCGGGCGCGCCATGCCTTGGTCGACACGCCGGCTGATCTTGGGTTTCCCGGTGTTGGGCCAGGCCTTGCAGCATTGGGTAAAGCCGGCTTCGGCATGGCCATCTGCTCGAACAAGCCGCAGGCGCTATGTGAAAAGATTCTTGGTGAGCTGGGGCTTACGCATCACTTCGGCGCCATCGTTGGCAGCCGATCAGGTGTGCCGCGCAAACCGGCACCTGACGCAATTCAACGCGCGCTGAGCGAAATCAACGCAGACCCGGCAGCGACTGTCTACATCGGTGATACCTTGGTTGATCTCCAAACAGCTGCTGGCGTTGGGATCCCGTTTTTGCTTGCCGGCTGGGGCTACGGCGTATCTGAGGCACGTGCATACGCACCCGAAGTCAAAGAGTTCAGTAGCATGGCGGACTTAGTGCAGCACCTCCTCCAGGCCTCTGAATGAAAGTTTAGGTGTTGATAGAGGTAATCCGGGTGCCAAAAACGCGATCCCAGATCATGGCAGTAATCGCGTAGTTTCCGTTCTTGCGGCCATGGTGATGTCGCATATGGTTCTGCTTGAACATCCGCGCCAGGCGACCTTTCATCGGACGCTGGTGACATGCATAGTGGATAAGGTCGTAGGCAACGTAACCCACCATGAAGCCAAGGAAAAACCAACTGCCCGCTGGGCCCAGAAACAGCCATGCCGCGAGCCAGAAAAGCGCGCCAATCGGCACACTGGCGATGGGCGGCATCAGGTTGCGCAGCGGGTCATTCGGGTCTGCGTGATGATTTCCATGCATGATAAACACGAGATTTGCCAATGGCTGCCAACGCGGTTGCCAATGAAAAACAAACCGGTGCAGTGAATATTCTGTCAGTGACCATGCCAATATGCCGCTTGCTGCCAGGGCAATTGCCAAGGGCGTGCTGGCGGTATCGAATGCCGCCCAAGCAATGAGAGGAAGCCCTACAGACCAAAGCATCAGGAATGCGGGTACGGAGACCACGGTAAGCCGTTCCAGCCCTGGGCTGCGAAACAGGCGAATGCGCTTCGTCGAGGGAGAGCCCTGGGTCATGGATCAAGTCGTCAATCGAAGCGGCGGGGAACTGTCAATGCTGCATTGATACAATAACGCCAAACTGCGTCCTTTTTGCCAGCAGCCTGCATGCGTAGGTCAATTTTTATGACTGCCATGTGGCCGATCCGATCGCAAATTTGCGTGCCCGCCCGGCGCTGGCTATCGAATACTGTGGCAACGAAAACGCCAAGGGGCTTGTACGGCATGCCAGCGTCAATGCACGTTACAAACCAATCGGTTGGTTCCAAGCGGGTGCTTATCACCGGAGCATCAGGCAGCTTGGGCGGGGCATTGGCGCGCCACCTGGCCCGGTCGGGCGTCTCGATGTCGCTTTGGGGGCGAGACGGCCCAAGACTGGCGAGCGTCGCGCAAGCCTGCGAGAGCAAGGGCGCCTGCGTCCAACAGCATCTGGTCGATCTGACCGACCTCTCAGGGGCATTGGCCGTGCTCAACCTTGCCGATGAAGGCGATGGGATCGATCTTGCCCTGCTGGTTGCGGGACAAGGTGACATTTGCCCCGAGGGCCTCCTGGTAGAGCCAGCCGACCAGGTCGCCCGGCTTGGACACATCAACTTCGTCGCACCTGCAGCTTTGGCCGCAGCACTTGCGGACCGGATGGCGAACCGGGGAAGCGGACGAATCGTCCTTGTGGGTTCGAGCGCTGCTTTCCATGCCCTGCCTTTTGCAGCTGCCTATGCAGGCAGCAAGGCCGGCCTGGCTCACTTTGCTGACGCGCTGCGGCTGGCAGTCAAGGATCAAGGTGTATCGGTAACACTGGTTTCGCCAGGCTTCCTTGAGACCACAACTGCGCGGCGGGCTGACCGCGCTCGACCCTTTGCCTTGTCTTTCGAGCAGGCCGCTGCGCGGATCATCGCCGCGGCACAAAGAGGCGAGGCCCACAGAGTTTTTCCATGGCAATTCGCGGCGTTTCGCTGGCTTGGCCGCCTGTTGCCCGGCCCCGTGCTCGATCGCTTGCTGCAAGCATTGCCGCGCTCCTAGCCATCAAGTGCGTTCAGGATTTGTCGGTGCAGTTCGGCCGGGGTGAGGTCAACCGGTTGCCCGGGTCGGCACCGCGCTACTCCGTCAGCATCGAAACGCACGATGACATAAGGCGTGTGGCGATCGCTGGACGGCATCGATAGCCCAGGAATGCTCGGTCGATGGTCGCCAAAAAACACGAGCGTGGATCGTTTGCCTGAACTGGATAATGCGGCGATCAAGGCGGACAGCATCGCATCCCCGTTGCGAACCAACTTCAGGTAGGCGCTGCTTTGCTGAGGGCGCTGCAGAGATTGGTCTGGGGGCCAAGGCCCATGATTTTCTATAGTGACGGCGTAGATGCACGTTGGCTGGCGCGCCTCATGCGCCAGCGCGATGATCCGTTGCGTTATCGCTGCATCAGTTACATAGCGGCCTTCACCCGGCGCAGGCCCTCTGAAGGCATCTTGCCCCAAGAGGGCTGTAAAGCCGGCGGCCGGCATGATCTTGTCCCGCCCATAAAAGCGCATGTCATGGGGATGAAGAAACAGGCTGCGCCAACCAGCCTTGGCGAGCTGATTGGGCAGCGCGTAGCTCGTTTCCCTGATTGCAGTGAGGAAGGGATCAAAACGGCGAAAGCCCAGCTCGGCCTCGCTGCGGCCAAAGATGACGCCGTACTCGGTCCGCATCGTGTACGCTCCAAAGCCAGGAACGAGCAATCGGCCGTGAGCCCACGCCATTGTTCTGGCTGCGGTCAACCCGGCCATCGCGAGGCAAGGGTCGGCAAAAAGCTCAGCCGGATCGGCAAAAGACTCACACTGAACGATAATCAGAAGGTCTTCATTTGCCGCTTTTGGCGCAGGGCCCGCATTGGGCGGGGGATCTGCTGTTTGGCGCCAGCGGTGCCAGTGCAGCAGCAAGCTGGCCACAAGGCCGTGCCGGGCGACGTCTGCATCTGGATCTGGGCACTGCGCCAGGCGCGACCAAGGCGGCAGATGCAAGAACAGCCAAAGACAGGCACTGCTCGCGGTAAAAACAGCCAATCCAAGGAGGTGCGGCAGAAGCGTCGCGACAAAGAGGTTCACCAGCAACACAAGCGCCGCTACACCTCCCAATATGAGCATTGCGATCTGCCAACCGCGCAGGGCTGAAAAATAGAACTGCGGGTGCCTGAAAATCGCGCCGATGAGCGCCAAGTCAGAGAAAACCAAAGGCTCGCCCAAGACTGTGCGCTTGATGTTCGAGCTCAATGTGAGCGCTGCGCCCAGCAACATCGTCATAATGGCAGACGCTAGGGGTGCGCCTGAAAAGGTAAGAAACAGGCCAAAAACGCATGCTGCCACACCGAGCGACAACGCGCTGCCTGGCCAGCTGCGCGGCAGGAGACCCACCCAACCGCGCGGTTGGACCAGGCCGTCCGCAACCAACCAAATGAAGGCGAGAAGCGCAATCAGCGCGACTTCAAGCAGCATCTAGTGCTTTGCAACGTTAAATGCTTGGCCTTGCGCCGCGGACACACTGTCCCATGGCGACGGTGTCCTTGATGGTGGGCTGCTCTGCATGCCAGGGTCAAACTCCTTACACGTCTGGAACGATTGGGCGCATATTGTTGAAAATGGGATACAAGGCAAAACAATGCTGCCTGCGGCGTCGACAGTGGGGTGTTTTGTGGCCTAGTGCGCCTGCACAGCGCTTGAACGATCGAAGTGAGATGTGCCCGCCGTGAGTAGCAAACGCATTCAAACTGCCGGGTGCTCGTCTCTCCCCGAGGTGCAGCAAGTGACCGAAACAAAAAGCATTTTGTTATTGCAGGGGCTGATGGGCCCATTCTTTCGCCGCCTCGGTCAAGGGCTCATGCGCGCCGGCCACCGCGTCCACAAAGTGAACTTCAATGGTGGAGATCGTGCCTATTGGCGCTTGCCTGGGGGGATTGATTATCGGGGAACGCTGGAGGATTGGCCGGGCGAGCTTTCACGGATCATCCAGCAGCATGGGGTCACTGATGTCATGCTTTTTGGCGATTGCCGCGATCACCACATGGCCGCAACCAAGCTGTGCCGGACCCTTGGCATTCGCGTTTATGTGTTCGAAGAGGGGTATATTCGGCCTGACTGGGTGACCATGGAATTGGGCGGGGTAAACGGGCACTCCAGCCTGCCGCGCGACCCGCAATGGTATGTGATGGAAGCGGCCCGTCTCCCCCCACTGCCTGACCACAAGCGTGTGAGGGCATCGTTCCGGCGAAGGGCAATAGAAGGCTTATGGTACAATGCCGCTGATGTACTTTCCCGGTGGTACTATCCAAACTGGAACAATCACCGCCCGTGGCACCCGGTCGTTGAGGGTGCGGGTTGGGCGCGCAAACTGAGCAGGCGCGCTGAGCGGCGCTCCAAAGCTGCTGCCCTGATATCGGAACTCGAGAGGACAAAAGCGCGCTATTTCCTGTTTCCCCTCCAGTTGGATTCCGATGCCCAGATCCGCCTGCATTCCTCTTTTGCCGGCATTGTCGAGGCCATGAAGTGTGTCATTGGGTCCTTTGCCGCACACGCGCCAACCGATACGCGCCTGGTGATCAAGGAGCACCCACTCGACAATGGCGTGCGTGATTGGGAACAAGAGGCTCGAGATCTGGCCAAACGCTTTGGCATTCAAGATCGCGTCGACTATCTTGCGTCTGGTGATATTGAGCGTGTCGCAAAGGGCGCTTTGGGTATGGTCACGGTCAACAGCACCAGCGGGACGCTTGGGCTCGCAATGGGAGTCCCCGTGGTTGTCCTTGGACAGGCTGTCTACGACATCCCGCAGATCACCTGTCAGAATGGTCTCGATGCTTTCTGGCAAAAGCCCACTGCGCCTGATCCTGAAACTTTTCAGGCATTTCGGCGCGTCCTTGTCGAGCGCTGCCTCATTCCGGGCGGCTTCTTTTCAGATGAGGCCCTTGATAAGGTCGTAGCCCACGCAATCGCCCGGTTTGATGGTCACCCCATGCTGCCAGATTGATCGAGCGAGCGACGTGCCTCAACGCCGCTCGCTGGAAAAAGACAAATCCCAATTCCGCGGTGCTGCAGAAGAGGCAAATGACGACCTGCTAGAACCCTGTCGTGATCGATATGAAGCCAACCGACCCCAACCGATCTCGTCCCGGCTGGCGACGCATCTGCAGGCCGTAGTCGCCGCGGATTTCAAGGTAGGGGCCCAGATTATAGCGTGCCACAACACCAGCGCTCGTGGTGCGGACCCAGCGAGCCTCTCCGGGCAGTCGGCGTGCGTTGCCAACCATGCCGGCATCGAAGAACGCCCCGATGCGAGCCGATTCAACTGGGTTCTTGCTGCCAAATGGCGAAAACTGAGGCCACCAAAACTCTTGGGTGAAGAGCACCCCTTGGCTACCCAAAACGCTGTTCGGATCGTAGGAGCGCACCAAGCCGGGTCCCGCTGCGGCGAGTTGCTCTGTAGGCAGCAGGTTTGATGTCGCCGCCTGCCCGGTCACGCGCGTAATGGCTTCGAAGCCCTTTGATCCGATAGGGGTCGTCTGGGTTACGATCGCACGCACGTATGCATATTGTGCGCGTGCAAACGGCGTTCCAATCTGATCAACGCCTGGCTGAAAGGCCGCGTCTGTGTTCCGGCTGCCGATGCCGCCTGGGCTGAAAAAGCCCGTGACGCTGCTGGAAAACAAACCAAGTGACCAGCGTTGTGACAAGGTAAGGTCAATCACGGCCTGATGAACTTCCGTCGCCTCATCGGAAACATCGAGACCACCGAAAAGCAGGTTATTGTTGGTACGCTTGAAATCGTAGCCAATCGATAGCTGACCTCGCCGTTCCGCGTTGCCAAAAACGGGGAAGGTGAACCTTGGCGAAAGCTGATAGTTTTCACCAGTAAGGGTGAAATTAGGACCAAGGTCGGGCCGAGTGCGCTGGTAAGTGCCAAAAACAATGAAATTGTTTGACCGATTCACAGGTTGGACAAACGTGAAACTATGAGCCCTGAAGCGGCTGTCGAGGCCATTTGTCGAACGAAACAGGCCATCGGAGCTGGCCGTAAACTGGTAGGCAAATTGCCCATCGCCGCCGAATACGTTGCCCCAGTTGAAGCCTGCGGACCACCGATCACGGCCAGTGGCCACAACACCATTGTTCTCATAGCTTGCATAAACGCGCAGCGGATGGCGGTCGATAACACGCACAACCACGTCAGTGGTCAGGGGTGCCTCTCCGCGGCGGTAGATAAGGTCAACCCGTCGGAACGGGTTTTGCGAAAGCAAGTTCAAATCATCAACCAATGCGGGTTGATCGACCTGATCGCCGGGCTCAAGCCGGATGTAGCGGCGCAAGAGGTCTGTAGCAAAGTGCTTGTTACCTTCTACCGCGACAGACCCGACCAGAAATTCGCGCACCACGATGGATACAATACCGTCCGAGACATCCTGCGCGACGATTGCCACGTCAACGAGCGGATGGCCTGCTTGACGGTAAGCCAACACCGCAGAACGGGCCAGTTTGTTCAGCGACGCAAGTGATGCAGGCTTTCCGATGGCATCGTTTGCCAGTGCCTGGAATTCGCGCGCGAGGAGAGGTTTGAGATCCTGCGCGACATGAAGGCCCGGCGATGAAGCGGCATCAGCGTCGGCTGGATCGACGATAAACCGCAACCCCTTGAGCTCTGATATCACGGGCGTGCTGTCATCAGTCCCATCGAATGGAACATCTGGTGGCGTGACAACGGGGGCGGTCGGCTGGGGGACCTTGGGCGCCGACTGCCTGAAATCCTGCGCATTTGCCGTTGTACAAATTGTTATCGCCGCCAGGCTGGCCAGATGTGTAAAGGCGCGTGCCACTATGGCCCCCTTGTTGAATGTCGCCGCTCCCGACTGCTGATAGCATTTGTGGTTGCTATGGCAATGGGTTCGGTGACGCCAGCGAAGGGAGCGCTCAGGCGGGATCTGGTGTCCTCATTTGATCAGGCCGGCAATCCTGGGTCTCGTGACAACTCCTACAGGTCTTTGACGACCGCCGTCTGGCAGCCTGTCCGGTCAGCGCAGCGGTCGCGTTCGGTTCGTCGGAAGCAGATCGATCAAGACCAGCTGTTCGTTGGTAAAAGGCTCCAGATGCAGCGACTGCGCGAGCATGGCCGCTCGTTCTGCGCGGTGATGTTTGACCTTTGCGCCTGCCGATGCGCCTGTGGCGTCGACAAGATTGGCCAAGGTGACGCCGCCTCTCGGCGCAAACGAAAAAACCAGTGGTTCATCTAGAGCCGCCGACGTCACTTCGAACCCCACAACGCGCACATGCGCATTCATCTGTGCAGTGATCCAGGCCTTGTTTGATCGCGGACTGGTTGGAGTACGCGCCCGGGCGCCCTCGCGCGTTGGCCATTCATCACCGACAAGTTCGATTGGAGCGCTGCGTGTTCCCACGCTGGGGAAGTGAATGCGCCCGGCGTAGTTTGCTCCGCCTTTGAAGATGAGCCTGTCGCCGGCCGCGTACTGGTAGCGCGCGGCTCGCCCATGCGCTTGTACATCACCGGGTGCATGCCGCCACGCATTGGCTGGGCTGCTGCCATCGCTGCGATCCGAGCCGCTGATCGGATCGATATAGAGATCCCTCGCGTGCGCAGCAGGGGCGATCGCTACGGCTGCCAAAATTCCTGCCGCGCAGACTGTGCTGCGGCGCAGCCTTGCTTTGCTCAGGCGTAAGCCCAGCGTTCGTTGGCCAAGGATCATTTGCGCCTCCATCATGTGGAGCGGTCAACGGCCTTTCAACAGGCTTGTTTACCCTCATTTCCCGGGATTCATCGTTGACAAAAGCAGCATAAATGTTACCGATTTTGAAAGCCTGCCTATTCAGCAGTATTTTCCGCTTGCGAGGCTGCTCGTTTAGGAATTGTTAAGTGGTTGGTAAGGGGTTGTAGAATGAAGGTACTGGGTCTTTTGGCGGGTGGTATGCTCATTGCGAGCGCCGCTATGTCTTCTCCAGCTGCTGCTACCAACCTTGTCTTCAACGGTGGCTTTGAGGCTGGCTTCGGTGGCTCGGGGAGCTTCTCCGGATGGTCGCGTGAAGGTGATTTGCGGTTTCTCCAAGTCGAAGGCTCGTCGGGTGTGACCAGCCCCTTCGAGGGCGAGAACATGGCAGCTTTTGGTGCGCGTGGAGCCGCTGCAAGCTTTGGCGAGGCTCTAGAGCCGAACATATTGTCGCAAAGCGTCAGTGTTAGCGCTGGACAGGCGTATCGCGTGCGTTTTTCAGCCGCTGCCAGCGGCCCATTTGGGCAAGCTGACTTTTTTTCTGCCTCGATCAATGGAAAAAAGCTTGATGCCAATGTTCTCCAGTCGTTGAGTGCGCAAGTGTCCGCTGGACAATGGACAACACACACATTTGAATGGTTGGCGGATACCTCCTCAGCAGACTTGCGATTTGAAGCAGTTAATAGCAACGGTTTCTTCTACCTTGATAGCATATCAATATCTGCGGTACCGGAACCGAGCAGCTGGCTGATGTTGATTGGTGGGTTTGCCTCTGTCGGATCGGTTGCACGTGCACGTCGCAGGCCAAAAAGGTTCGCGCGCTGATCCAAGGCCTTCGGTAGCCAGTTAGATTTGCTATCTGTCCCAGACCCCGTTTGGTAATGCCTGCGGGCTAGAGATCCTGCGCGCCATGAGGCTTCTCAGCGCGTCCTGGATCATCGTTTCCGAGACATCGCGGCGTCGTTCATAGTCGCGCGCCAGACGACGGCACCTAGCCATCCAACCGAAGGTGCGCTCGATGGCCCGGCGTTTTGGCAGGACCTTGAAGTCCGCCTCCTCGTCGGTTCGACGGCCGATTTCCAGTGCGAAGTCCTGGTAGGCGGCGGCATCCATCAGGCGCGTGCGTTCATAGGCGCGTTCGGCGACCAGGTGCTTGCACCAGGGCCAGCGTTTGCGATTTGCCTCCACGATCGCTTGGGCGCCGGCACTGTCCGACATGTCGGCAGTGGTCAGGTTGACCACCAAGAACCGCCCGTCGGTATCGACAGCAACATGCCGATTGCGGCAGAGGGGATATGCTTGGCCTGTTGGCAATGATGGCCACGGCTCGACTTTATGGTCACAGTGGCCAGTTGTTGTTCAAATGCGGTTTGCCGGCCACGAGCGGTATGGACGGATGCAATGACGTGCACCCCTGAATTGACGATGAGGCGCGGCGTCACGCCAACCCACTGATATCAATCAACTTAAGTTCGGATCAGGTTCCAAGGCGAATGCATTGGTCGCTTCAAGGCCCCCCGTCCAAAACCTTGAAGCGATGCCGCATGTTGAAGCCGGACCAAGATCAGACGCCGCCTTCGGCTAGCTCAAGGCGGATACTTAGCTGGCTCGGTGGTGGCCTCCTATCGTTCAAATCCGCTAGAACCACCGAGCCGGTCGGTGCCTGCAGGGGTCTGTACAGCCCAAATACCGTACCGGCTGCGCCATAGCAGGGCCTGATCAATCGAACCGCCAATAACTGGGCCATTACCCAGTGTATCGAGCATGTTGTTCAGACCCGTTGCCGCGCCCATCTGAACGAGGCCGCCAAGGATCGGGACTATGCGCTGCTCAACAAACTGGGCCCCGGGTGCCAATGGCGGTGGGGGAGGCGGCGCCAAGCCAACCACGGTCAGCACGCCTGGCAAGCGCGTCAGGGTATAGTTTAGCGGGTTACCCAATATATCAATCGCATAAGCGCCTGGGGGCGAGGTCAGGTTGGCGAGTGTGCTAGCCGAAATTCCAATCCCCGAAAGCGTGTCACCGCCCTGAAGCCCGGTGGCCTGGAGCTGGAACAATGGGTTGGCTGTGTTGACCGGCCGAGAAGCGTCCAAAGCCACCACCGAGAGCGCTGCGGGCGTGATGGTGCCGATGGTGTTGCTGATGCTGGTGTTGGCCAGGATGTAGTTGCTGGCG
>Ga0209278_1001669_pt1 | contig 13174 bp, 12 predicted proteins | sample JI81BgreenDNA_FD_187504 | JGI IMG/M metagenome (GOLD analysis project Ga0209278, IMG submission 187504) | Wastewater effluent complex algal communities from Wisconsin, to seasonally profile nutrient transformation and Carbon sequestration -... | ecosystem: Engineered > WWTP > Effluent > Algae... | reverse complement strand
GCTTGGGGCCAATGCAAGCGCCCCCGAACCCCGGCCCCCTCCTCGCTGCCGATAACCTCGCTTGCCGCCGGGGCGAACGGCTGCTGTTCCGGCGGCTGTCGTTCCGGCTCGAGAGCGGTGCGGCGTGCCATGTGACCGGGGCGAACGGGGCGGGAAAGACGACGCTGATCCGCGCGCTGGCGGGGCTGACGGCGCCCTATGCCGGAAGCGTGACGCGCGAGGGCGCGCTGGCGCTGCTGGACGAGCGCACCGGCCTTGACCCCGACCTGCCGCTGGGCCGGGCGCTCGCCTTCTGGTTCGCCGCCGACGGGGTGAGCGAGACCGCCGCGATCATGGCCCGCCTCAGGCTGGACACGCTGGCCGAGGTGCCGGTGGGCTATCTTTCCACCGGCCAGAAGAAACGCGCCGCGCTCGCCCGGGTGCTGGGGCAGAATGCAAGTGTGTGGCTGCTCGACGAGCCGCTGAGCGGTCTCGATGCGACCTCCCAAGCCCTCGTCAGCGCATTGGTGCGCGAGCATTGCGAAAGCGGCGGGATTGCGCTGATCGCCTCGCACCAGCCCTTGGACGTGCCGGGGATGGCCAGCTTCGCGATCGAGGACTTCGCGCCTGCTGCGGAAGAGGAGGACGCATGATCCTCGCCCTGCTCCGCCGCGATCTGGCGCAGTTCTTCCCGTTCACGGGAAGCGGGGCGGCGCTGCCGGTGGTGTTCTTCGTCGCGGTCGCCATGCTGTTCCCCTTCGCGGTCGGGCCGGATGCCAATGTGCTCGCGAAAACCGGCGGCGGGGTGGTGTGGATCGCGGCGCTGCTGGCGGCGATCCTGCCTTTGGAAAAGCTGGTGGCGCGCGACATTGCGCTGGGGTTCTTCGATCAGCTGCGGCTGCGCGGCGTGACCGAAGAAGCGATGATGGCGGTGCGGCTGCTGGCCCACTGGCTGAGCTTCGGCCCGCCGCTCTTGCTGGCAACCTTCCCGGCGGCCGCGCTGCTGAAGATCGAAGGCGAGAGTTTCTCCATCCTGCTGCTGGGGCTGCTGGCGGGCACGCCGGGCCTTGCCGCCATCGGGTTGATGATCGCCGCGCTGACCGCGAGCCTGCGTGCGGGCGCGGCGCTTTCGGGGTTGCTGCTGATCCCGCTGGCCCTGCCCATCCTGATTTTCGGCGCGGGCGCGCTCGCCCGGCTGGATCCCGTGAGCCTCGGCTTCGTTGGAGCGATAAGCCTCGGGCTGGTCGCGATCGCGCCCTTCGCCGCCGGGGCCGCCATAAGGGCCGCACGGGAGAATTGAGCCTACCCTGCCGGGGCGAAAGCCTTCGCACGGAGCCGATTTTGGCCCAGCGCAAGGAGTGAGGAGTGAGCCATGCCTGAGCATAGTGAGCGACGAAGGACGCGGCGATGGGCCAAAAGCGGCCCGCCCCGCAGGGGTCGCGTCAGGAAAGCCGCTGGCTCCGTCGCGGCCCTTGCAGGGGCAACCAGCCCCTGCTGCGCGCTGCTCCTATCCAGCGGCTTTCCTGTCGCGATGCGAAGGTTTTCGCCCCGGCAGGGTAGGCTCTAGTGAGAGCACCAGAGAGCCACACCCGCGGGCATCTGCTGATGGGAAGGATCGCGCTGGGGCTGCTGGCCTTCACGCTGTTCGCCTTCGCGCTGAAGGCGGTGGCGCATCCGCAGGTGCAGGCGCGCTACACCCCCATCGTGGTGTTCCACGCCGGGAGCATGATCGCCTGGCTGATGATGCTCGCCAGCCAGAGCTTCCTCGCGGCGAAATACCGCCTCGCGGCCCACCGCGCGAGCGGGCGCGCCTCGATTGCACTTGTGGGGGCGATGCTGGTGAGCGGCGGGGTGATCTCGTGGCGCATCGGCGAAGAGCTGGGCCGCCCCGAGGTAACGGTGGTGAACCTCGCCGCCTTCGCGACCTTCGTGCCGCTGTATTTCCTAGCGATCCACTATGCCCGCCGCCGCGACATCGCCGCCCACCGGCAAGCGATGCTGATCGCGACCCTCGCGCTGATGACCCCCGCCTATGCCCGCGTGGTGCAGGTCCTGGGCCTGCCCGATCCGATCGCGATTGCGGTGCAGGTGCCGATCACGGTCGCCGTCTCGGCGGGCTACGACTGGGTGCTGCACGGACGCGTGACGCGGCCGGTGCTGGCGATGCTGGGGTTCTCGGTCGGGCTGGTCGTGGTGATGAGCGCTGCTTTAGCTGCTCTTTTTCTATGACTCTTTCGCCTCCCCGGCCTTGAGCCGGGGCCCCGCTTCTTCACTTCAGGAAATCGTCGAACAGATCACGCCAGTCCGGATTGGCCTTCTCGATCAGCGCAAACTTCCACTCCCGTCGCCAGCGCTTGATGCGCTTCTCCTGATCCATTGCCTCCTGCATGGACGGCAGAAGCTCCGCCCAGACCAGCCGGGTCAGGCCATACTCGGCGCAGAATTTCGAGCCCTGTCCTTCGCGATGCTGGATTATGCGGGCCGCCAAATCAGCGGTTGATCCGGCATAGATTGTGCCGCGATAGCGGTCGGCCATGATGTAGACCCAGCCGCCCTTTTGTTCGCGATCCATGCTCCGAGGAAAGAAGAAGCGGGGCCCCGGGTCAAGCCCGGGGAGACGTAAAGGTCATCTTGTCCCGTCACACATAAGGTGGGCAATCGCGCCCCGTCGGGCTCTTCGTGAAGATCTCGTTGCCCGTTTCCGTAATCGCAATCGAATGCTCGAACTGCGCGCTCAAGCTCTTGTCGCGCGTCACCGCGGTCCAGCCGTCGCCCAGCACCTTGGCCCAGGGTTTGCCGAGGTTGATCATCGGTTCGATGGTGAAGAACATCCCCGGCTTCAATTCCGGCCCCGTGCCCGCGCGGGCGGCGTGGACCACCTCGGGGGCGTCGTGGAACAGCTTGCCGAGGCCGTGGCCGCAGAACTCGTGCACCACGCCGTAGCGGAACTGGTTGGCGTGAGCTTCAATCGCCGCGCCGATATCGCCCAGACGCGCGCCGGGCTGCGCCGCCGCGATGCCGAGCATCAGGCACTCGTAGGTCACTTCGACCAGCTTCCTCGCCTTCAAGGAAGGCTCGCCCGCATAAAACATCCGCGACGTGTCGCCGTGCCAGCCGTCGACCAGCGGGGTCACGTCGATGTTGAGAATGTCGCCATCCTTCAGCACCTTGTCGCCCGGAATCCCGTGGCAGATCACATGGTTGATCGAGATGCAGCTTGAGTGCGCATAGCCGCGATAGCCGAGCGTCGCCGGAATCGCGCCAGCATCCAGCATCATCCCCCGGATCGCATCGTCAAGCGCGCCGGTCGTCACCCCCGGCTTGACCATATCGGCCAGCGCATCGAGGATTTCGGCCGCCAGCCGCCCGGCCTTGCGCATCCCTTCGAAGCCCTCGGCGGTGTGGAGCTTGATGGAGCCATCGCGGTAGACGGTCGTATCGCCGTCAACGAGTTGATAATCGTGCATGGCCGCTACATAGCGACGGCCGCGCCAAAAAGCTACTTTGCGAGTGCGAAAGCCGCCCGGTATTGCGGCTTCACCGCCGCCAGCACTGCGGGCGTGACCGGCAGCGTCACCTCATACACCCCCTCGGCATAAGAGCCTGCCACGTAAGGCGCGGCCAGGAGGTCGATCCGGTCGAAGCTTCGGCCATCGGAAGAAGCGGGGTAGATCTGCAATTCGGCAATCGGCGGACAGGGGAAGATGCCGTCCTCCTCGATGGTGGCGCTCACCTCCTCGCCCATGCGGGCGCGGCGTTCGGCCTTGAGTCCGGCGCACCAGCCTTCGCCCAGCGCGGCTTGCAGCGCGGCTTTGGAGCGGAACAGGCGGCGGGAATCGAACGCCTTTTTCGCCTTGCGATCCCACACAAGCGCCTCGAACCCGGTGTTGCCATGCGCCCCGCCGCTATAGATGTAGAGGCTGCCCGACAGCACCATGAAGCGCCCGGTATCGGCGGTCACCGACCAGTCGCGGGAAAGATCGCGGTTGCAGCCGAAACAGCCCTCGGCGTCGGCAAAGGACAGCCCTTCGACAAAGTCAGCCTTCTGATCGGCGAGCAGGTCGGCACGCTCGGCGGTGAAGCGGCGGACGAGCGCGGGGACGGCGGCGACCTCGGCGGGCCAGGTGTAGCGGAACAGGCGGGCGACCTCGCTTCCCGAAACAGCCCGGGTTTCGCTGTCGGTGAACAGGACGGTGCCGGGGGGCAGGACTTCGGGTGTGGGCTCGGCGTCTTGCGCGGTGTCCTGAGCGGCGGCAGGCGCGGCGGCGAGCAGCAGGCCGATCAGCACGGCTTTGCGCACGCGTTGTGCGATCATTGTCGCAGCTTTGTCGCGCCAATGCTGTTTCACGTGAAACGTTCGCCCCGTCATCATCCCCTCCCGGTGCTGGCCGAATCTGCTGGTGACATCGGCGCAGGGGTGATTATGGAACGGGAATGAGCGAACCCAAAGCACTGATCCGGCCCGACCGCGGCGAGGATGCGATTGCCATTCACCTCATCAATAAGGACGGCTTCGAAGCCTTTGCGAAGGAGCTTTCAGCAAGCCAGCGCGCCAGTCTTGCCGCGCAGAAGTTCGAGGGTGGGGGCTATCAATACGCCATCGTGCCCGACGGGGATTCGTGGTTTGTTGTCAGCGGGGTCGCCAACCCGGACAGCCTCTCCAGCTGGTGTCTGGCCAAGCTCGCCGAGGAACTGCCGGAGGGGGTGTACCGGGTGGCGAATGTCGATCCCGGCCCGGCCATGTTCGGATGGGTGACCGGGCAATACCGCTTCACCCGCTACAAGAGCGAAGACAAGAGCCAGGGGCCGCGCGTGCTGCTCACCGGGCAGGTGGCGCTGATCGATGCGCAAGTCGCTGAGGCACAAGCCGAATGTTCCCTGCGCGACCTCGTCAATGCGCCGCCTGAGGACATGGGGCCAGTCGCGCTGGAGGCCGAGTGCGAAAAGGTCGCCAAGGCGCACAAGGCTGACCTCACCGTGGTGCGCGGCGATGCCCTGGAACAGGACTATCCGATGGTGCACGCCGTCGGCCGGGCAGCGGCGCGGCATCATGCGCCGCGGCTGATGCACCTTACATGGGGCGATCCGGCTCACCCGGTGCTGGCCGTGGTCGGCAAGGGGGTGTGCTTCGACAGTGGCGGGCTCGACATCAAGCCGCCTGCCGGAATGCGGCTGATGAAGAAGGACATGGGCGGCGCGGCCCATGCCATCGCGCTGGCGGGGCTGGTGATGGCTTCGCGGCTGAAAGTGCGGTTGCATCTGCTGATCCCGGCGGTGGAAAATGCCATTTCGGGCAATGCCTTCCGTCCCGGCGATGTGCTCAGGACGCGCAAGGGGCTGACGGTCGAAATCGACAACACCGATGCCGAAGGGCGGCTGATCCTCGGTGATGCGCTGACCCGCGCTTCGGAGGAAAACCCTGATCTGATCGTCGATTTCGCGACCCTGACCGGCGCGGCGCGGGTGGCGCTCGGCCCCGATCTGCCCGCCCTCTTTGCCCGCCGGGACGAGACCGCCGAGGCCTTCCTCGCTGCCGGCAAGGCCCATGATGATGCCGCATGGCGCTTGCCGCTGCACGAGGCCTACCGCGAATACCTCGCCTCAGACGTCGCCGACATGGCGAACTCGGCGAGCAATCCCTTTGCCGGGGCGAGCGTCGCTGGGCTGTTCCTCGACCGGTTCGTGGGAGAGGGGATCGACTGGGTGCATTTCGACACCTTTGCCTGGTCACCTGCCCCCAAGCCGGGCCGCGCACGCGGCGGTCGGGGACTGGGCCTGAGAGCCGCATGGCACGCGATCCGCGCCCGCTATGGCAGCTAAGCTTGCTCCAGAGGCGACTTGCGGCTAACGGGCCTGCCACGCTGCGCTCTGGGGAGAGGTCGCCGCGTCACCTGAGAAGGCCAACGGAACGCAAATGAGCGGCGCGACGCCCAACCCTACCGATTATGCCGTGCCCGAGGGCGTGCTGGGTCTGAAAGGCCCGGTGGAAAAGCCCGCGCCCGGCACGCTGCCCCTGCGCGGCGATCTGGCGCACATGGCGCTCGCCGGAAGCCATCTCGCGGCGCATTACGTGATCCCTCATGTCCATGCGGTCGGTGCCGAGGGCGCAGGGCTTCGCCTGACCCCGCGCGCCGATGCCGAAGTGTTCGCCCAGCTTGCCGCCGGGAGCCGGTTCGAGCTGCTCGATGTGGCGGGCGAATGGGTGTGGGGCTGTCCGGGGCCGCAAGGGCCGGCGGGCTGGTGCCGGGCGAGCGAACTCGCCCCTGCGGACGCCTGACGCGCGGTGGCGATCCGGCTCTTCATCGACGGCGCGGCAGGCACCACCGGCCTTGAAATCCGCGAGCGTTTGCAAGGGCGCAGCGAGTTCGATCTGATCGTCTTGGGCGACGCCCAGCGCAAGGACGAAGCCGCCCGCCGCGATGCGCTCCACGCCGCCGACATCGCGATCCTGTGCCTGCCGGACGAGGCCGCCAAGGAGGCGGTAAAGCTCGCTGAAGGCTCTGCCACCCGCATCATCGACGCCTCCAGCGCGCACCGCGTCGCCGAAGGATGGACCTATGGCTTCCCCGAGCTGGTCGGGCACGAGGCCATCGCCAAGGCCCGGCTCGTCAGCAATCCGGGCTGCTACCCGACAGGCTTTCTCGCGCTGGTCGCCCCGCTGGTGCAAGCAGGACTGCTGCCCGCCGACTGGCCCTTCACCGTCAACGCCGTGAGCGGCTATTCGGGCGGCGGCAATGCACTGATTGACCGCTTCGAGGCCGAAACCGACATCGCCTTTCGCGCCTATGGGCTAGCCATGGGGCACAAGCACCTGCCCGAGATGCAGGCCTATGCGGGCCTTGCCCACCAGCCGGTGTTTTCGCCGAATGTCATTCCGGCGCATCGCGGCATGGTGGTCGACGTGCCGCTGCCGCTGGGCGCGCTGCCCGGCCAGCCGCGCGGCGCGGCGCTCCACGCGGCGCTGGCCGCCCATTACGCGGACAGCGCCTTCGTCACGCTCGCCCCGCTCACACCAATCCCGAGCGAACTGCTTCTACTGAAGTCCGCAGCGCCATGGGACGGGCTGGCACTGCACGTTTGCGAGAGTGCCGACGGCACACAGGCCCGCCTGATCGCCGTGCTCGACAATCTCGGCAAGGGCGCATCTGGGGCCGCGATCCAGAACCTCAACATCATGTGCGGCCTGCCCGAGACCACGGGTCTTCGCCTGTAACCCCACCAAGGTTTGCTTAAAATTTAGGCAGCGCGTGATCTTATGCTGTGCACCATTGCGCAGCGCACCATAATCTTGCTAACCGCCCCTCATCGGCGAAAGACATCCTCTTCCTTGAGTCTTCAAGCGGCAAGGATCGTTCACAGCCACACCTTTAGGCTTGGCGCACAGCTTGGCACGGTTCTTGTTAAGAATCTGTCAGCAACCAGCGAACAGGCGCGGATGGGGACGACGTGAAAAAGATCGAAGCGATCATCAAACCCTTCAAGCTCGACGAAGTGAAGGAGGCGCTGCACGAAATCGGCGTGTCCGGGATCACCGTCACCGAAGCCAAGGGTTTCGGCCGCCAGAAGGGCCATACCGAACTCTATCGCGGCGCCGAATATGTCGTCGACTTCCTGCCCAAGGTGAAGCTCGAAGTCGTGGTCGCCGACGATCAGGCCGAGCGTGTGGTCGAGGCCATCGCCTCTGCCGCTCAGACCGGCCGGATCGGTGACGGCAAGATCTTCGTCACCCCGATCGAAAGCGCGCTGCGCATCCGCACGGGCGAGACCAACGACGACGCGATCTGATTTTCCACCCTCTCCTGCCCGCCATGTGCGGCGGGCTACGCATAAACCGGAGGCAATACCAAAATGTCGAAAGCAAAAGACGTCCTGAAGAAGATCAAGGACGAGGAAATCGAGTGGGTCGATCTGCGCTTCACCGATCCCAAGGGCAAATGGCAGCACCTGACCATGGTCGCCGGCGTCATGGGCGAAGACGAGCTTGAGGACGGCCTCATGTTCGACGGCTCGTCGATCGCCGGCTGGAAGGCGATCAACGAATCCGACATGATCCTCAAGCCCGATCTGTCGGAAGTCTGGACCGATCCCTTCAGCGCCACGCCGATGCTGATCATCAACTGCGACATCGTCGAGCCTTCGACCGGCGACTGGTACAGCCGCGACCCGCGCACCACCGCCAAGCGCGCCGAAGCCTACCTCAAGTCGACCGGCCTCGGCGACACGGTCTACGTCGGCCCCGAAGCCGAGTTCTTCATGTTCGACGACGTGCGTTTCGAAGACGGCTATTCGGGCTCGGGCTTCTCGATCGACGATATCGAACTGCCGACCAACACCGGCAAGGAATATGACGGCGGCAACATGGCCCACCGTCCGCGCGCCAAGGGCGGCTACTTCCCCGTCGCGCCGGTCGATTCGGCCGTCGACATCCGCGCCGAGATGGTCTCGACCATGCTCGAAATGGGCCTGCCCTGCGACAAGCACCACCACGAAGTCGCCGCTGCCCAGCACGAACTCGGCCTGACCTTCGGCACGCTCGTCCAGACCGCTGACCGGATGCAGATCTACAAGTATGTCGTGCACCAGGTCGCCCATGCCTATGGCAAGACCGCGACCTTCATGCCCAAGCCGATCAAGCAGGATAACGGCTCGGGGATGCACACCCACATGTCGATCTGGAAGGACGGCAAGCCGCTGTTTGCGGGCAATGAATATGCCGGCCTGTCGGAAATGTGCCTCTACTACATCGGCGGTGTCATCAAGCACGCCAAGGCGCTGAACGCCTTCACCAACCCGACCACCAACAGCTACAAGCGTCTGGTGCCGGGCTTCGAGGCGCCGGTGCTGCTGGCCTATTCGGCGCGCAACCGCTCGGCCTCGTGCCGCATCCCCTATGGTTCGGGCGAAAAGGCCAAGCGCGTGGAATTCCGCTTCCCCGACGCGATGGCCAACCCTTACCTCGCCTATTCGGCGCTGCTGATGGCCGGTCTCGACGGGATCGAGAACAAGATCCATCCGGGCGAGGCGATGGACAAGAACCTCTACGATCTGCCCCCGGCCGAACTCGCCGAAGTGCCGACCGTGTGCGGTTCGCTGCGTGAAGCGCTCGACAGCCTCGCGGCTGACCACGACTTCCTGCTCAAGGGCGACGTGTTCACCAAGGACCAGATCGAAGCCTACATGGAACTGAAGTGGGAAGAGGTGATCCGCACCGAAACCACCCCGTGCCCGGTCGAATTCGATATGTATTACTCGATGTAATCCGACCCGGATTTCATCACGACAGCAAAAGGCCCGGAAAGGTTCGTCCTTCCGGGCCTTTTTCGTGGCCCTGCCCCGCTGACCCTACCCGGCGCTATTTGACCGGATTGGCCGTGAGTGCAGCGGCAAAGATCCGGTGGGTCGCCATCGCCCCGTCAAGGCACACCTGTTCGAGCAGTGCCGGATCGACACGGTACTGGTAGTTCGAAAAGTCATAGGCCCGGGTCGGCCGCCCCGGCACTGCCCCACCCGGATCGGTCCACCAGGCATTGCTGGCGACATAGGAATTCCAGCGATCGACCTCGTCGCGGTTGTTGAAGCTGCCGGACTTGATCATCTCCCCCGCCTGCCCCAGCGCCACCCGATCCTCCAGCCGCAAATGGCCGCCCTCGCCCGCCAGCGCGATCTTGGCGTGGTAGAAGCCAAAGCTGGTGAGCACCGGCACCAGATACATCCCCGGCTGAATTCCGACCGAGGCATTGCCGCCATAGACCTTGTGCCCGCTGCCGGTGAGCGCGGCAAAATCGAACACGATGCGCGGCAGCATCACCAGCGCCTTGGTCTCGACGCTGAGCGCATTGACCGCGCGCCAGTTGCCCAGCGCAAACGGCGACTGGTCGGACAGCGGCGCATCAAGGTGCAGGTTGATGAGCGGCTGATATTCTGGCGTCACCACCGCGATGGTGCGGGCATCGGCAAAGGGCTTCTTGACGAAGGGATCCTGCGTGACGGTGAGTTTCTGCACCGCCTTGCCCGTCATGAACTCGTCGGACGACACGACCGTGCGCCCGGTCGCCCGGATCTGGCCCACGAAGTCGGCGAACATCGCGTGGGCGATCCGGCGCAGCATCGCCGCATCGACCCCCACCAGATCGGCAGCGGCCTCCATCTGCACATTGCCCGCATCGCCCGTCGCACTGATCCCGCTGCGCAGCACCATGCCGAAACGGTAGGACGGGATCACGATGCGCTGACTGCGGGCGAGGACCTTGGCCATCGCCGTGTCGAAATTCTGCGCCGCAAGCGCGCCCACGCCGATCATCTTCTGCGCTGCCAGAGCCGGGGTGGCCGCTCCGCCGCCGAACAAGGCCGCGCCTGCCGCACCGATCGCTCCGCCCAGAACCGTCCGCCGATCCCATAGTGCGTGATCCATTACGCCCCTCCTCAAACCTCTATGACCCCGCGCCAGGCTATCATCTTGCGAGGGCCGACAACTTGGAAAAACCCGACCGGAATGCCCAGCCGCAGCGCAAGTGCGCTTCACCATGCCAACCCAAGCGGCTAAGCGGGCGCATCACATCCCTTCCGGAGCGCATCATGACTCAGTCCCTTCTGCTGGTGGCCGGCGGCCTTGTCCTGCTTGCGGTGGGCGGCGAGCTGCTGGTGCGCGGCGCGGTCGGCATGGCGGCAAGGCTGGGGATTTCGCCGCTGCTGGCGGGGCTGACGATTGTCGGCTTCGGCACCTCGACCCCGGAACTGGCGACCAGCGTGCAGGCCGCGATGGCCGGATCGCCGGGCATCGCGGTCGGCAACGTGGTGGGATCGAACATCGCCAACATCCTGCTGATCCTTGGGATTTCGGCGCTGATCCTGCCGTTGGCCGTCAACCCCCGCTCGTTCCAGCGCGATTCCATTGCGCTGGGTGGCAGTGCGCTGCTGTGCACCGGCGCGGTGCTGCTGGGGTCGCTCGGGCCGCTCACCGGGATAGTGCTGCTGGGCTGTCTGGTCGGCTATGTCTGGTGGGCCTACACCTCCGAGCGCGCGGCGGATGATGACGAATGCCACCGCCACGAGGCCGAGGCCGAAGACCGTCCCGTGCCGCCCGATACCGGCCCGGTGATCCTCGGCGGGATGATCGTTGCAGGGCTGGCGGCTGCGATTTTCGGCGCGGGCTGGCTGGTCGACGGGGCCACCGTGCTGGCGAGCGCGGCGGGCGTATCGGAGAGCGTGATCGGTCTTACCGTGGTCGCGGTCGGCACATCCCTGCCCGAACTGATTGCCTGCATCGTCGCGGTGATCCGCAAGCACGCCGATGTGGCGCTCGGCAATATCGTGGGCTCCAACATCTACAATGTGCTTGGAATTCTGGGGGCAACCGCGATCATCCAGCCGATTGAAGTCCCCGCCGAAATTGCCGGTTTCGACATCTGGGTGATGCTCGGCGTCACCGCGCTGCTGCTGGTGCAACTGCGCAGCGGGTGGAAACTGTCGCGGATCGAGGGGGCGCTGCTGGTGGCGCTCTATACCGGATACACGCTGCTTCTGGCCACGCGCTGAGACATTCTTGCAACGCTGAACGCTTTATTCACAAAGACTTGGCGTGTTCAGGCTTGTCCTAGCAAACAGGCCGCCTAGTATGCCGCCACTGCACGGCGGGGGTTATGCCGTGCTCTCCAGAGAGAGGTCACCATGAAGATCACCAATGCGCCGCGTCGCCACCTGCTGGCGGGTACTGCCCTGTTTGCTTTGTCGATGGCCGCTGCTGCGACCCCGGCCATGGCCGTGGTTCCCAACGAAACCAAGACTCCCGCCGACATCGTCGACAACAACAATGTCTACAACGGCGTCGGGATGTTCTTCCGTTCCGATGGGTTCGTCTGCTCGGGCACGCTGATCAACCCGCGTACCGTGCTGTTCGCGGCGCACTGCGTCAATGACCTGCCGGAAGAGGCCTATAACGTCGATGACGTCCCGGCCGCCTGGTCGTTCAACGTCAACGCGCTGCCGGGCTTCCAGAACTGGTTTGCCAACAACTTCCGCAGCAACCCGAACCTCGGCGTGTTCAACGTCAACCGCATCTTCTGGGATGCGCGTTCGGTGCAGGACGCCTTCGGACTCGGCTTCATCGAGGCTGACATCGCGCTTGCGAGCCTTGATACCCCGGCGGCCGGCATCCCGACCTGGGCTCTGCTGTTCAGCACCCTGCCCGCGCCCGAGAGCATCGATCCGGTCACCGGCACGGGCTATCACGTCAACATCGTCGGTTACGGCGGCACGGGCAATGCGGCGCAGGGCGCGGTCAACGGCATCGACTGGCGTCGCCGCGCGGCAGAAAACATGCTCGGCGGGTTCTTCTCGCTCGATGATCGCGACAACGTGATCTTCGGCCCCGATGTGCCGACCTTCCCGCAGAACCTCTACCAGCTCGACTTCGACTCGCAGAACCGCCAGTTCTTCACCGACTTCAACGTTTACCGCGACGATGCCCTGCCCAACGAAGGCACCACCGCGGGCGGGGACTCGGGCGGCCCGCTGATCCTCGATGCGGCCAACAACGCTCTGACCAACGAAGACCTGGTGATCGGCGTCCTGTCGGGTGGTTCGCGCTTCTTCGGCGGTCAGCCGTTCAGCTCGATCGGCACCACCAGCTTCTACCAGCCGCTGTCGCTCTATTGGCAGTACATCGTCGAGAACAACCCCTACCGCTATGTCTCGGTCAAGGCCGGGAACGGCAACTGGGAAGACGCCAGCCGCTGGCAGACCGATCTCGACCCGATGTACCGCATCATCAATGCGCAGGGTCAGGTGGTCAACGGCCTCCCGACCACGCCGGAGCTTGGCCCGAACGGCACCGACGGTGACTTCGGCGCAATTTGCGTCGAGTTCGAGGAACCGGGCGATTTCTGCACCGATCTTGCCACCGGCGAGACGACCGAAACCTTCCCCGGCGAAGGCGGCGGTCAGCAAAACTCGCGCGGCACCGCTGGCCTCACCAACAACCGCGCCCGCGTGTCGCTGGACGGTTCGATTGCGGCGGAAGAAACCGCGCTTCCCGGCAATGTGACGACGCTCGAAGCCTCGCTCACCGCGCCGCGTGCCACCGCGCGCGCCGGTCTGGCAGCCGAAAACGCCGCGCAGAACGGCGCTGCAACCCTGCCCGCCCCGACGCTCGCCAATGGCCTGCCCGGTGCGACCGGCTTCGTGCCGAACAACATCA
>Ga0209278_1001667_pt1 | contig 13185 bp, 10 predicted proteins | sample JI81BgreenDNA_FD_187504 | JGI IMG/M metagenome (GOLD analysis project Ga0209278, IMG submission 187504) | Wastewater effluent complex algal communities from Wisconsin, to seasonally profile nutrient transformation and Carbon sequestration -... | ecosystem: Engineered > WWTP > Effluent > Algae... | reverse complement strand
GCTGACCTGCGTGACCGGCAAGGGCCTGCTCAACCGCGCCCACGCCTACAAAGCGGCCGTCGACAAAAACACCGCGGCCGGCACCGAACCCGACGACGGCGTGACCGCCGGCCTGTTCATGTACCCGGTGCTCATGGCCGCGGACATCCTGATGTTCAACGCCCACCAGGTGCCGGTCGGTCGCGACCAGATCCAGCACATCGAGATGGCGCGCGACATTGCGTCGAGCTTCAACCACCTGTACGGCGAGCACTTCACCCTGCCCGCGGCGGTGATCGAGGAACACGTGGCCACCCTGCCCGGCCTGGACGGCCGCAAGATGAGCAAGAGCTACGACAACACCATCCCGCTGTTCGCGCCCCGGGAGCAGCTGCGCAAGCTCATCCTCGGCATCGTGACCGACTCGCGCGCGCCCGGCGAGCCCAAGGACACGGCGGGTTCGCCACTGTTCCAGCTGTTTCAGGCCTTCGCCACCGCCGAAGAAACGGCCGAACTGGCCCAGGCCTACGCCAACGGCATCGCCTGGGGCGAGGCCAAGGAGCGTCTGTTTGAGCGGCTCGACCGGGAGATCGCGCCGCTGCGCGCGGTGTACGACGAGCTGATCCAGGACCCGGCCCGGCTCGAACGCGTTCTGCGCAACGGTGCCGACAAAGCCCGCTCCATCGCCACCCCGTTCACCGCCCGCCTGCGCCATGCCGTGGGTCTGCGCGCGCTGGATGCGGCCGACGCGGCGCCGGCCAGCCGCGACAAGGCCCGCACCGCCGCACCCCAGTTCAAGCAATACCGAGAAGCCGACGGGCGCTTCCACATCAAGCTGGTCGACGCCCGGGGCGACACCCTGTTGGTCAGCCACGGTTTCGACAACCCGCGCGAAGCCGCCCAGCTCATGGCCCGGCTGCAGCGGGAAGGCGCTGCAGCGCTGCCGGCCGTGGCGGCGCACCTGGCCGAGTCCGGCGATCCTGGACGTGTGGCTGAGGCCTTGGCCCACTGGTCGGCGACCCATCCCTGAATTGAGGGACAATTCGCTTGTGCGCCATTCAATCGACTGCGTCCAACGCGAAACAACGCACGAAAACGGCTGCTTCTGACAGCGATGCGCTATCGCCAAAGACTGACAATGCCGATATGCTCCCTCAATACACCCACCGATGAGCCGCTCACGCCATGAGTATTTTTGTCATTGACGATCACCCGCTGATGCGTGAGGCGGTGGTGATGTTGTTGCGCCGGCTGCGCGCCTCCACCCAAGTGATCGAACTCGAACGGCTGGCCACCGTCAGCAAGGCCATCGCCGAACACGGCGAGCCCGAGCTCGTGTGCCTGGACCTCAAGCTGCCCGACACCAATGGCGTGTCCGGGGTGCGCGAGGTACGGCAAATGCTGCCGGACACCTCCTTGATCGTGCTGTCCGCATCCCCGGCGTCGGACTACGAAGACCTCGCCCGCGAGGCCGGTGCCGACGCCTACGTCGAAAAGTCTGCCGGCGCGGCGCAAATCGCGAAAGTGCTGCGTGAGTTTCTGGCGGACGAAGGCGAAGACGAAAACGCGCCGACGATCCCGGAAAAGCTGTCCAAGCGCCAAAAGCAACTGCTGGTCATGCTCGACCGCGGCCTGTCCAACCGCGACATCGCCGAGCAACTGCAAATCAGCGAACACACGGTGAAGGTTCACCTGTGGCGTCTGTTCCGCCGGCTCAACGTCAAGAGCCGCTCGCAGGCCAGCCACCTGGCCCGCACCGCCGGCCTGCTCGACTACTGACCCGAATCTGCGCCCGCCGGCCCTTCGCTCACGAGGGTCGGTCGCGGCGGCTCGTGCTGCGCCTGCTGCGTGAAGGCCGGCAGCAACACCCGGAACACGCTGCCGCGGTTGGCCTCGGAATTGAGCGACAGCTGATACCCCATCAGCGACGTCAGCTTGGAGACGATGGTCAGGCCCAGGCCCAGGCTGTCTTCGGTCCCCTGGTGCTGGGAGACGCGGAAAAACTCCTGGAAGATGGCCTGCTGGTGCTCGCGGGCGATGCCCACGCCGGTGTCCCAGACCTCAAACACCAGCATGTCGTCCCGCCGGCGCAGGCCAAGCAACACGCCACCGTGGTGCGTGTGGCGCAGGGCGTTGGACAACAGATTGCCCAGAATGCGCCGCAAGACGACCGGGTCCGACCACAGCACCGTGGGCCGCGTGTGGGTGCGCAGGCGCAAGGATTTGCCGTGTGCCACCGGCTCAAACTGCAACCGCAAATCGGCAAACAGCTTCTCCACATCCACATGCTGGAGCTTGACCTTGTAATTGCCGGCATCGATGCGCGTGAGGTCAAACAGCGAATCGAACAATTCATTGATCGCGCGCGTGGATTGCAGAATCCGCGGCGAAATGTCGCGCGCCATCTCCGGCTCGCTCGCCAGCCAGTCGGCATAAAGACTGAGGGCATGGACGGGTTGCCGCAGGTCGTGGGCCGCCGAGGCCAGAAAGCGGTTTTTCGTGGCCACTGCGCGTAGCGACGCGCGCGTCTGCAGCGTGAGCGAATCGATGAGCTCCTGGTTGGAGAACTGCAATTCGAAGCTGGCGCGGTGCACCTGATGCAGGCGCGAACCGGCCACCAGCAGCAGCAACCAAAACGCGCCCAGCAGGACGGTAAACACGACGCTGGCCTGGACCACCTGCGGCTCATCCACATGGCCCGCGGTGGCGGCCACCAGCCCCAGCAACACCGACAGGGTCAGCGAGTGGGCATAGGTCCGATAGACCGGCAGGCAGGCGCTGAAGGCGGTGAGGTTCAGCAGTCCTTGGCCCAGCACCACCAGCGCGCAGACCACTTGCGTGGTGAGCGAAGCATGCAGATAGCTCAGCGCCACCGCGCCGCCCCACAGAAATCCAGCCGCCGCCCAGGTCCAGAGATAGCGGCGCAGAAAGATCGGCCGCTGCGGTCCATCCACGTTGTCATACCGCAGCCGGTAGACGCCAATCAGGCGGTATCGAAAGACCAGCAACCCCACCATGGCCAACGTCCAGACCACCAGCCCGGCGGTGTGGACCTCGCCAGCCATGAAGAACACGATCAGCGGCAAAGACAGGGCGCCGGCCAGCACCGACGGCCCCAGGTTGTCCATCAGCACCCCGATCAGCTGGGACTCGACCCAGTGGTCGCGCACCTCGGGTGAGGCGGGCACGTGCTGGTAGGTGGCGGGCTGGGTATCGACGAGCATGGCGGCGGCGGCGCGGGCGCCCATTCTCGCACCCCCCTCGCCGCCCCGCGCAACAGGCAAACCCACCCCGGCGGCCTGCTAGAATCTCGGGCTTCGACACGGAGAGATGGCAGAGTGGTCGAATGCACCGGATTCGAAATCCGGCATACAGGATCTCCTGTATCGAGGGTTCGAATCCCTCTCTCTCCGCCAGCGAGTCTGAAGCCCCTGCAGTGCAGGGGCTTTTTTGTTGGGCAAATGCCAGGCGTGGCGGGGGATTGCCAGGGGCTGAAAGATTTCTCTCGGCTCTCGAAAGTACTGGGACCAGCCCTCTCCGGCGGGCTACGAAGGCTTTTCTCTCAAACCTGGGGTTTAGCCGATCCCGGTAGGGCCGGATCGCCACCTCTGCCAACGATGAGGTCAATCGCGCGAGTCGCAGCCAGTTCGACCGCACAACCATGCACCGGGCAGCCCAAATAATCCGTGGCCTTGGGCGACGGGACGCGCCAGAACGCTGAAACTAAGGCAGCGCGCCAAAGTCCGCACGGCAGCGATTGCAGCCCTTCGCCCTTCGCCCTTCGGCGCCTCTTGACGGGCCTCGGTCACGAGTGGTCTTTCTTCAGTCGGCCGGGCCGCAGTCCTTCGCGCAAGATCACGTTGACGAGGTTGTGGCCCCTCCGCGACACATCACGCTGAGGGCCGAGCCTCGCTGGGCCAGGAACGCCATGAGCAAGGCGGGATACTGCGGACTCGCGGCCTTCTGGATCGATGGCCGACGTGCCAGCGCTTCACGCCACCGGCGCACCTTCGGCAGATCGTCCCAGAACCCGAAATCGGCGATGGTGTCGAAAACGTCGAAGTAGCGGAACACCGGCCCGAAGACCGCGTCGACGATGCTGAACGATGCACCCGCGAAGAACGGCCCCGATCCGAGCGCGACCTCCAGTTGCTGCAGCCGCTCCCGGATGTCCCCGGCCTTTGCCCGCAGCGTCCGCTCGTCGGGGGCATTGTAGAACGCCGCGATGAGATTCAGCACGCTGGAGCCGAACTCCATCCACGCGCGGTGACGGGCCCGCTCGAGCGCATTGGCCGGGTGCAGCCGCGGTAGCGTCGTGTCGTCCAGATACTCGCAGATGACCGCCGACTCGAAGATGGCCTCGTCGCCGACGAGCAGCACCGGCGTCTTGCCCAGCGGCGACACACGCAGGAACCACTCGGGCTTGCGGGCCAGGTCGATGTCCCGCCGCTCGAACGACACCTCCTTCTCGGCCAGCACGATGGCCGCGCGCTGCACGTAGGGACACAGCGCGTGAGACACGAGGACGAGCGCTGCGCTCACTTCAGGAGTCCTTCCGCGCGCAGGGCGCCCTGGGCTGCCGGTCGCGACGACACACGGCCCATGTAGGCGAGGAGGTTCGGGTACTTCGTGAGGGGCAGCCCCAGGAAGTTCGACCAGTTGACGATGGTGAACGCGTAGGCATCGGCCACGCTGTACTCGCCCGCCAGGTACTGCTGCGTGCCCAGCAGCGCGTCGAGCTCGGCGAAGCGGCTGGCGAGCTTGTCCTTGACCGCCTGACGTGTCGACTCCGCTGTCTCCTTGTGCCAGAGCCACGGGCTGAAGACCTTGTGCAGTTCCGTGCTGACGAAGGTCAGCCACTCCACCACCGCGAGCCGCCGCGCCGAGCCCGGTTCGCCGATCAGGCCGTGCTGCGGATCCAGGTCTGCGACGTACTGCAGCAGCGCGGCGGCCTCGGTGTGGCGCGAGTCGTCGTCGAGCTGGAGCATTGGCACATAGCCGCGCGGCGAGATGGTGCGGTAGTCGGTGCCGTCAGCCGTGACCGACTTGGCGAGGTCGACGGAGACCGCGTCGAAGTTCGCGCCAACCTCGCGCAGTGCGATGTGGACGGCAAGGGAGCAAGCGCCAGGGGCAAAGTAGAGCTTCATGGGGATAACCTTTCGGCGAGGGGCAGGGAACGGAAGGGGTGAGCCGCGTGCTGCCTCAGGCGGCAGCACCACGCGGTGCGAGGAAGTTGCTGCGGCGAACGGCGCCGGCGCCGTCCCCCAGGAGCCAGAGCACGATGGAAGCGACGATCAGGAACACCGGGTATTCCCAGCCGCCGCCGGGACTGGTGTGAACCCAGCCGTTGGGCACATGCACCCAGGCGGCCACGGCCATCACGGGGACGAGGGCCAGCGAGGCCTGGCGGGCATAAATGCCTAGCAGGAGTGCGAGGCCGCCCACCAGTTCAACCGCAAACACGGGATAGGCCAGAAAGCCTGGGAAGCCGATGCTGGCGAAGAACTGCGCGGTGCCCGGCAGCGTGAAGACGAACAGCTTGAGCAGTGCGTGGGCAATCCACATGACACCCAGGCTCACGCGCAGCAGCGCGATTCCCCAGGCAGTGGAAGAAAGGTGGTTCGGAACAGAAGTCATGGGACAGGGATGGAAGTGGATGACGAGTCCAATGTAGGATTGCTTGCGAGCAAATACCATAGGACACAAGGAAATTAATGATTGCGCGAACGCAATATCAGATGGGCCCGGCCGACCTGGAGATGACCTTGGCAATGACGCGCACCGGGACCTTGGCGGCCGCGGGAGAGCGGCTGGGCGTGGACGCCTCGACGGTGTTCCGGGCTTTGCAGCGCATCGAGCGCGGCCTGGGCCGACCGTTGTTCGAGCGAACGCGTAAAGGCTACGTGCCGACGGAACTCGCCCTGGAGCTGGCCGCGCAGGCGGAATCCATCGAAAGTGCGCTGGAGGCGGCACGCTCCATGGTGGAGTCCGCACCGTCCCAAATCTCGGGGACGGTTCGCATCACGACGACCGATACGGTCCTGCATGGTCTGGTTGCGCCAGCGCTGGCTGCCCTGCGGGAGGAGCACCCTCTGTTGGCGTACGAGCTGCACACAGGCAACGAACTGGCGAGCCTGACGCGGCGAGATGCCGATATCGCGGTTCGGGCGACGAAGCGCCCGCCAGCACACCTTGTCGGCAAGCAAATCGGGCCGATCCGCGTGGCGCTGTACGCAGCGCGCCGGGCCCGGCTGCGAAGCTTCGAGCTGGCCCAGGCCGCGAACCTGGACTGGGTGGCGCCCGACGAAGCGCTACCCGAGCATCCTTCGGTCGTCTGGCGCAAGCGTCATTTCCCGAAGCTGGTTCCGCGGTACCAGGTGGGCAGCATCCTGTCGGTGCTGGAAATGGTCGCCTTGGGCCTGGGCGTCGGCGTCGTCCCCCTGTTCCTGGCGGAAGGACGCAAGGACCTCGTACGCTTGACAGATCCGTTGCCTGAGTGCGAGACAGAACTGTGGCTGCTGACGCACCCGGATGCACGACATCTGCGTCGGGTGGGCGCGGTCTACGCCCATCTCTCTAGGGCCATACAGCTTCCCTGAGTAAGGTGGGGTAGGACCGGCTCGCCGCCAAAGACCCCGCGTACCGGCCCGCTGAGTTGGGTCTCGGAAGTGGGACGAACGACACGCCGCGATGGCTGACGGGGACTGCTTTGGGTCGGGATCTGCCCTTGGATAACTCTGGCTCGAGGGTCCGCATTCGGCCAGGAGCGGACGCTCAACGTTTGAGCTGAGGGGCCGGAGCAGGGATGGCGCTTGGCCCGCGACGCTGACGATAAGAACCACGGGATCGCAGGCCAAGTGCCATGCCAGTGGATGTCCTGCTCCAGTGAAGGGGTAGGCCTCATCGCGCTCTCACTGTGCCTGTTGCGTTTTCGAGAGGCAAGTGAACGCGATACGACTCGGCATCGCATTCAAACGTGATGTCGCCTAGGTAAAAGAGGTGTGGTCCGGAGCTGCAGTAGCTTGCGCTGCGACAACCCAGTCGTCGGGCGTGCGGTCAAGCAGTAGATCGCCTTCTACCTCGCAGAACTCAACCCACGCGGGAGCAACCCGACTGAATCTGCACTTCCCGGTGTATCAGCCTTCGTCGTTGGTCGCACCCAGACGGTGGCGCCAACAGTTGTTAAAGATGATGGTCACCCACTGAACGCAGTAACCCCTGGGCGCACCCGGATTGGCACCGGCCCGCGCCAGGGGAATAATCACTCGGTGGAGCAGTCTTACCCTAGCCGACAGCCCGTCGCTCTGCTCCGGGAGCCCAACGTGTCATCAGCCGTCAAGATCTTTCAGGGGCGCTTCGGTCGGGTTGCCTTGCTGGACATGGACGCGCCGCTGGTGGGGCATGCCCACCACCACTGCCACATCCTGATCAAGGCCGGCGGCGCCGACAGCGCCTTCCGGGTGCGTGGCGAGCGGGCCCCGCTGTCGGACGATACCGCCGTGCTGGTCAATGCTTGGGAGCATCACGCCTACGAACACGAAGGGCCGACCGATGCGCGCACCCTGATCCTGGCGCTCTACATCGAACCGGGTTGGCTGGCCGAGCTGCAGCGCTCTCTGGCGCTCTCGGGTCATCCGCGCTTCTTCCCCGCCCCCTGCGTGCGGCTGGATGCCGCCACCCGCAAGATGGTGGAGGAGTTCGTGCTGGAGCTATGGTGGGACGACGAGGTCTCCCCCGGCCGGCTGGAAGACCTGCTGTTCAACCTGATCATTGCGGTGGTCGAGAGCTATTCGGGCTGGCGCGACCTGGCCAGCCTGCTCAGGTTCAAGCCCCCGGTGGCCATGGACCCGCGTATCCGACAGGCGATTGCGCTGATGCGCCGCGACGTGGCGCGCGAACTCGATGTGGACGGCCTGGCAACGGCCACCGGCCTGTCGCGGGCGCACTTTTTCACCCTGTTCCAGCGCGACACCCGGGTCACACCGCTGGTATATGCCAACGTTCTGCGCTTCGAGGCGGCGGTACAGCGGCTGACCCAGACCAGCGAGCCGGTAGGCGACGTCTCGCACGGGCTTGGCTTCTCGGCACCCAGCCATTTTTCCCGCTTCTTCCGGGCCCACCTGGGCATCACGCCCAGCGACTACCGCCGCAAGGTCAACCTGTTCGAGCCGCCGCGCGGCCCCCGCTCCGACCTGATCTGAAGCCGGCCACAAAGTCACCAGACTTTTTGGCCAGTCCGCAGACTCGGCGGACATTGACCGGACGCTGGCGATAACGCCACTTCCTCCTGCCTGCCGACACTGGCGCTGCACAAGAACAGCAACCGCCGAGTCGGCACAGGAGACACGATTGCACTCAGAACCCTCGCTGGTGGGCACCGCCCGACAGGCATGGGTCGGCCAGCGCCTGGAGCGGCTGGAAGACGATGCCCTGCTGAACGGACGCGGCGCCTACGCTGATGACCTGGGCACCCGCCCCGGTACGCTGCACGCTGCGGTTCTGCGCTCGCCCCACCCGCATGCCCGCCTTCTGGCCATCCGGACCGAAGCAGCACTGGCGCTGCCCGGAGTGCGGGCGGTGCTGACCGGCACCGACGTGCAGGCCTGGGCCCAGCCCTTCGTAGTGGGCGTCAAACAGCCGATGCAGCACTGGGCACTGGCGGTAGACCGGGTGCGGCACGTGGGCGAGCCGGTCGCGGTGGTGGTAGCCGAAGACCGCTACATCGCCGAAGACGCACTCGACCTGCTGCGGGTCGACTATGAGCCTCTGTCGGTGGTGACCGATATCGAGCACGCGCTGCACGACGGCTCGATGCCGCTGCACGACGGCGTGGGCAGCAACGTGGTGTCGGACCGTCAGTTCCTCTACGGAGAACCGGGAACGGTGTTTGCACAGCCGGGCGTGCGCAAGGTGCGCACGACGGTCCACTACCCGCGCAACAGCTGTTCGCCCATGGAATGCGGCGTGGTGATCGCCGAACACCTGCCCGGCGACGAGGGCTACGACGTGACCTCCAACTTCATGGGGCCGTTTTCGCTGCACGCCGTCATGGCCATGGCGCTCAAGGTGCCGGGCAACAAGCTGCGTCACCGCGTGCCGCGCGACTCCGGCGGCAGCTTTGGGGTGAAGCAGGCCGTATTTCCCTATGTAGTGCTGATGTGCCTGGCCTCGCGCAAGGCCGGTGCACCGGTGAAGTGGGTCGAGGACCGGCTGGAGCACCTGAGTGCTGCCACGTCGGCCACCGCCCGCATGACCACTATCGAGGCCGCCGTCACCCCGGAAGGCCGGGTGCTGGCACTCCGCTATGACCAGGTCGACGAGGTGGGCGCCTACCTGCGCGCGCCGGAACCAGCGACCTTCTACCGCATGCACGGCGCGCTCACCGGCGCCTACGCCATTGATCATCTGGCTGTACGCAACCGGGTGGTGGTATGCAACAAGACACCCACAGGCCTGGTGCGCGGATTCGGCGGGCCGCAGGTGTTCTATGCGCTGGAACGCCTGATGGACCGCATTGCAGTGGAACTGGCCATCGATCCGGTAGCGCTGCGGCAGCTCAACTATGTGCCGACCCACGCCTTCCCCTACAACGCTGCGGCCGGCGCGGTGCTCGATTCGGGCGACTATGCGCGCCTGACTGACATGGCCATGGCCCGGGCAGTCGATCTGGGACTCGCCGCGCGCCAGCAGGCGGCACGCGATGCAGGGCGGCTCTACGGTATCGGGGTCGCAGCCATCGTCGAGCCTTCCGTGTCGAACATGGGCTACATCAGCACCGTGCTGACCGCCGAGCAGCGGGCCAAGGCCGGCCCCAAGAACGGGGCCATTGCCAGCGCCACGGTGGCTATCGACCTGCTGGGCGGGGTGAACGTGACCATCGCCTCGGCGCCAGCCGGCCAGGGCCACATGACGGTGTGCGCCCAGGTGGTGGCCGAGCTGCTGGGCCTGCACCCGTCGCAGGTGGTGGTGAATGTGGAGTTCGACACCGCCAAGGACGCCTGGAGTGTGGCCGCCGGCAACTACAGCAGCCGGTTCGCCGGGGCGGTGGCCGGTACCGTGCACCTGGCCACGCAACGGCTGCGCGACAAGCTGGCCCGCATTGCCGCGGCCACCTGGCAGTGCGATGCGGCCGATATCGGCTTCGACGCCGGTCAGGTGTTCAACCGCCGGCGCCACGAACAGTCGCAGCCGTTCACCCGGCTGGCCGCCAGCCCGCACTGGGCGCCGGCCCTGTTGCCCGAGGGCGAGACGCCCGGCCTGCGAGAGACCGCTTTCTGGACACCCGAGACCCTGAAGCCACCCGGCCCGGACGACCGGGTCAACACATCGGCCGCCTACGGCTTCGTGTTCGATGTGTGTGGTCTGGACATCGACCCGGCCACCGGCGCGGTGCGCGTGGACCGGTACGTCACCGCCCACGACGCCGGCCGCCTGCTCAACCCGGCGCTGGCCGACGGCCAGATCCGGGGCGCCTTCGCGCAGGGCCTGGGCGCGGCCTTGCTGGAAGAGTTCCGCTATGGCCCGGACGGCAGCTTCCAGAGCGGCACGCTGGCCGACTACCTGATGCCCACCCCCTGCGAGACGCCCGATCCGGTGATCGTGCACCTGGAAACACCCAGCCCGTTCACGCCGCTGGGTGCCAAGGGCCTGGGCGAGGGCAACAACATGAGCACGCCGGTCTGCATCGCCAATGCCTTTGCCGATGCCCTGCGGCCCCAGCGCGATGTGGACGACATTCGCCTGCCACTCACGCCCGACCGGGTGCTGGCCCATCTGCAGACTCCGGACCCGGAACCCCGCCACCCGGTGACCCGCGCGCCGGCCGCAGCGCCGGCTGGCGACGGGCTGACGCTGGCCGCCCAGGGCAGCGTGGACATTGCAGCACCCCCGCAGCGGGTGTTCGAGGTGCTGCTGGACCCGGCCGCGCTCGCAAGGGTGATCCCTGGCTGCCATGGGCTGCAGGCCGACGGACCGAACCGCTACCGTGCCGACGTGACCGTGGGCGTGGGCCTGATCAAGGCGCGCTACGAAGCGCGCATCAGCCTGTCCGAGATCGACGCGCCGCACAGCCTGCGGCTGGCTGGCGTGGGCAGCTCCAGCCTGGGTACCGGCGCGGGCGACGGCGCGGTGCGTCTGGAAGCCACCCCGGACGGGACCCGGCTGCACTACGACTACCGCGCCCAGGTGGGCGGCAAGGTGGCGATGGTGGGCAGCCGCATGCTCGAAGGCGCGGCCCGGGTGATCGTGGCGCAGCTGTTCGAATCGCTGGGCCGGCAGGCCACCGGGGGTCCGCAGTCCCCAGCATCCTGGTGCCAGCGGCTGCTACAACGGCTGGGGGTGCGCGCATGAAACCCGCCGCCTTCGACTATGTGCGGGCCGACAGTGCCCAGGCCGCAGCCGAGCTGCTCCAGCAACACGGCGAAAACGCCCGCATCCTGGCCGGCGGTCAGTCGCTGATGGCGGTGCTCAACATGCGGCTGGCACAGCCGGGCCTGCTGATCGACATCTCGCGCAGCGTAGAACTGGCGAGCATCACGGTGATGCCCGGCACGGTGCGGGTGGGTGCGGCCGTCACCCAGGCACAGCTGCAGGCCCATGCCGATGTGCCCCCGCTGCTGGCGCTGGCGTTTCCATGGATCTCTCACTTCCCGATCCGCAACCGGGGTACGGTGTGCGGCTCCATCGCCCATGCAGACCCCTCGGCCGAATTGCCCTTGTGCCTGGTGGCGCTGCGCGGCACGGTGCACCTGCGCAGCGCACGGGGTCGGCGCGATGTACCGGCACCCGACTTCTTCACTGGTCTGCTCAGCACCGCCCGCCGGGCCGACGAACTGATCGAGGCCGTGAGCTTCCCGCGCCCGCAGCCGGACGAGGCGTTTGGCTTTGCGGAACACGCACGCCGCCACGGCGACTTCGCACTGTGCGCCGTGGCCATGGTGGCCAGTTCACGTGGCCTGCGCGTGGCGGTGGGCGGCCTGAGCGACCGCCCGAACGCGATCGATCTGCCTGCACTGACCGGGCCGGCGCTGGACGACGTCATCAACGAACTCGCCTGGTCGCTGGACGTGCGGGACGACCCCCACACCAGCGCCACCACCCGCCGCCACCTTCTGCGCCAGCTGGCGCGTAAGGCCACACCCCCCGCCCGGAGATCCGCATGAGCCAACCGGTACTTTCCCGCGATGCGCTGCACACCGTCCACGTGACCCTCGACGGACAGGCCCGCCGCGCCCAAGCCCGCCCGCGCCTGCTTCTCAGCGATTTCCTGCGGCACGAACTTGGCGCCACGGGTACCCATGTGGGTTGTGAGCACGGCGTGTGCGGCGCCTGCACCGTGCGCATCGACGGTGTGGCTCAACGTGCCTGCCTCACCCTGGCGGTCCAGGTCGACGGCCGCTGCGTCGACACTGTGCAAGCCTCCCAGGGCAGCAACCGCACGCTCGATGCCCTGCGCGCCGCCTTCAAACGCCACCACGCGCTGCAGTGCGGCTTCTGCACGGCCGGCATCCTGATGTCGAGCGCCGACTGGCTACAACGCCAGCAGGCCATCGGCCACCGGCCGAACGAGGCCGAGGTGCGCGACATGCTCAGCGGTCACCTGTGCCGCTGCACCGGCTACACGCCCATCGTGCATGCGGTGCTGGAGGTGGCCCATGCTTGACCTTGGACGCACCTTCCTGCAGAGCGTGGACCGCGCCGGCAGTTCGACCGCACTGGTCGACGGTCGTCTGCGGCTCACCTGGGCCGAATGGGCGCGCACCATCGGTGGCGTACAGCAGGGCCTGAGCCGGCTCGGCCTGCGCCGGGGCGATACCGTGCTGAGCGTGCTGCAGAACCGCCACGAAGCGGCCTCCCTGCACTGGGCCTGCCAGTTCGCCGGCCTGGTCATGACGCCTCTGAACTGGCGCGCCAAGCCCGAAGAACTGGATCATGCACTGCGCGACTCAGGCGCACGCGTGCTGGTCCACGAAGCGGCATCTCAGGGCGCGGTGATGGAGTCCACTCTGGCCAGCGATGTTATGCGCATTGCGTTGGAGAACAGCGCAACCGAAGACCTGCGTTTCGACCAGGCCTTCGCCGAGCTGGCCGATCCGACGCCCATGGCCCGTGCCGACGACCTTTCGCTGATGCTCTACACCTCCGGCACCACCGGCGCGCCCAAGGGCGTTCCGCGCCGCCAGCATGCCGAACGGGTGGCCGCCCTCG
>Ga0209278_1001665_pt1 | contig 13190 bp, 8 predicted proteins | sample JI81BgreenDNA_FD_187504 | JGI IMG/M metagenome (GOLD analysis project Ga0209278, IMG submission 187504) | Wastewater effluent complex algal communities from Wisconsin, to seasonally profile nutrient transformation and Carbon sequestration -... | ecosystem: Engineered > WWTP > Effluent > Algae... | reverse complement strand
CGCAAACGGAAATAATTTAAAAAATGTTTCCGTGGAATTTCCTTTAGGAAAATTGATTTGCGTTACTGGAGTTTCGGGAAGTGGAAAGTCAACGTTGATTAATGAAACGCTTTATCCAATCTTGAATGAGCATTTTTTTAACGCTGTAAAAAAACCAATGCCTTTCAAAAAAATTGAAGGTTTGGAACACATTGATAAAGTTATTGATATTGACCAAAGTCCGATTGGAAGAACACCACGAAGCAATCCAGCCACTTATACTGATGTTTTTAGCGAAATTAGAACGTTGTTTACTCAAGTTCCTGAAGCAATGATTCGTGGATACAAAGCTGGACGATTTAGTTTTAATGTTTCCGGCGGACGATGTGAAACCTGTGAAGGTTCTGGAGTTCGAACCATCGAAATGGCTTTTTTACCTGATGTTTATGTAGAATGTGAAACGTGTCAAGGCAAACGCTTTAATCGGGAAACTTTGGAAATTCGTTATAAGGGAAAATCTATTTCGGATGTACTGAATATGACGGTTGATGAAGCCGTTCCTTTTTTTGAAAATATTCCCAAGATTTACCGAAAAGTAAAAACCATTCAGGATGTTGGTTTGGGTTACATCACACTTGGACAACAAAGTACAACACTTTCCGGTGGTGAAGCACAACGTATCAAACTAGCAACCGAATTGTCTAAAAAAGACACCGGAAACACATTCTATATTATGGATGAACCAACAACTGGTTTGCATTTTGAAGACATTCGTGTTTTGATGGATGTAATTAATAAATTGGTTGAAAAAGGAAATACGGTTTTGATTATTGAACATAATATGGACGTAATCAAATTGGCAGATTATATAATAGACATTGGTCCGGAAGGCGGAAAAGCTGGCGGAGAAGTTGTTGCCAAAGGAACTCCGGAAGAAATTAGTAAGAACAAAAAAAGCTATACCGCTCAATTCTTAAAAAAAGAGTTAAATTAGCAGGCTGTTTTTAGCCCAGATTGCAATGGAAATCCTTTTTTATTGTTTTATAGAAAGACATCTCGACTGCGCTCGACGTGACAAAACAATAAAAAAGATTGTAATGGAAAGCTGGAAATAGCTCCAAAAAAATTAAAATTTATTATTATGGCGTTTGAACAATACGAAAACGAAGACGAGAGAATTCAAGACAAATTAAAACAAAAAACATGGAATGAAATCCGAACTAATGATAGTTGGGCGATTTTCAAAGTAATGTCGGAGTTTGTAAATGGTTATGAAACGATGGCGAGAATTGGTCCGTGTGTTTCTATTTTTGGTTCGGCACGAACAAAACCTGACAACAAATATTATTTATTAGCCGAAAAAATTGCATATAAAATCAGTAAAGCAGGCTATGGAGTAATCACTGGCGGCGGACCAGGAATTATGGAAGCTGGAAATAAAGGTGCACATCACGGTGGCGGAACATCTGTTGGTTTAAACATCGAATTGCCGTTTGAACAACATTTTAATCCGTATATTGACAAAGATAAAAACCTTAATTTTGACTATTTCTTTGTACGTAAAGTTATGTTTGTCAAGTATTCACAAGGTTTTGTGGTTATGCCTGGCGGTTTTGGAACCTTAGACGAATTGTTTGAAGCGGTTACTTTAATTCAGACGAAAAAGATTGGTAAATTCCCAATTATTTTGGTAGGAAGAGAATTTTGGTCGGGATTAATTGATTGGATTAAAACAACTTTGATCGAAAAAGAAAAGAATGCAAGTCCGGAAGACATGAACTTGATTAAGATTGTAGATACTGAAGATGAAGTGGTTGAAGAATTGGATCGTTTCTATAAAAAATATAATTTAAGTCCGAATTTCTAATAAATTCCAAATTTTAAAATTCCAAATTCCAATCAAAACGCATTGGAGTTTGGAATTTAATTTTTGAAAACGCTCACTATGTTTTTCAACTCGCTACAATTTGCCATTTTTCTTCCGATAGTATTTATTTTCTATTGGTTTTTTGCCAATAAATCTCGGAAATATCAAAACTTTATACTCATTCTAGCGAGTTATTATTTCTACTCTTGTTGGGATTGGCGTTTTTTATTTCTTTTAGTTTTTTCTACCTTACTCGATTATTTTTCGGCTATTAAAATTGAAGGAAGTCAAACGAAATCTAGTAAGAAATTTTGGCTTTGGCTATGTATTTCTATCAATTTAGGGTTTTTAGGTATTTTTAAATATTATAATTTCTTTGCTGAATCATTTGCCGAATTATTGAATGGTTTTGGGTTTCATACCAATCCTGTTTTACTCAATTTAATTCTTCCTGTCGGAATTTCATTTTATACTTTTCATGGACTTTCTTATATTATTGACATTTATTATGGTAGAATAAAATCAGAAAGAAATTTTGTGGATTATTCATTATTTGTAAGCTATTTTCCGCTATTGGTTGCCGGACCAATTGAACGAGCAACACACCTTTTACCACAGTTGAAAGTAAAACGAGAATTTAATTTTGAAAAAGCTAAAGAAGGTGTTTATCAAATCATTTGGGGTTTGGTAAAAAAAGTAGTCATTGCTGATAGTTGTGCTATTTATGCCAATGAAATTTTTGACAATCATAATTCCATGAATTCGTTGTCGCTAATTTTGGGTGCCGTTTATTTTGCTTTCCAAATTTATGGTGACTTTTCGGGGTATTCCGATATTGCGTTAGGAACATCCAAACTCTTCGGAATTGATTTGTTGAAAAACTTTAATTATCCTTATTTTTCCCGTGATATTGCCGAATTTTGGAGACGTTGGCATATTTCGCTTTCGTCGTGGTTTCGAGATTATTTATATATTCCACTTGGCGGAAGCAAAGGTTCCATACTATTTCAAGTAAGAAACACATTCATAATTTTTCTTGTCAGCGGTTTTTGGCATGGTGCCAACTGGACGTTTATTGCTTGGGGTTTAATTAATGCTATTTATTTTTTACCTCTTTTATTACTCAACCGAAATCGAAAAAACTTAGATAATTTTACTTTAGGATTAAATTCTTCATCTATTCGAATTCTGTTTAATATATTTAGTACCTTTTGTTTATCAACCTTAGCTTGGATATTTTTCCGCTCAAAAACTATCCATGATGCTATTGCGTATATCCAAAGAATGTTTACCAACTTCAGTTTTAAAGAAGAATATTTAGCCATTGAACGCTACAATCACAATTTGATAACTTTATTACTTATTTTTATCCTAGTGGAATGGTTTAACAGAACTAAAGTTGAACCCATTTCGGGCAAATACTCTTGGTTGAAGATGAGTTTTTGCATTGGTGCAATTTTAGCACTTGGCGTTTTTTCGGATTATAAAGAATTTATATATTTTCAATTCTAATGAAGCAGTTTTTATTCTTTATCGGTAAAACTATCTTGATACTTTTTATCAGTTTGATTGCATTGGATTTTCTTTATACAGGAGTTTATTTGCAATCGAATTCAAGAAGTAAAATTGACCATTTATACCAATCCAAAAATAAAAAATATGATGTTGTTTTCCTTGGTTCATCTCGCGTAAACAATCATTTTGTTCCAAAACTATTTCATGAAAAAGGATACAAAACGTTCAACTTTGGTATTACGCGTTCGCGATTGGAAGAATCGGCATTAATGTTAAAATTAATGATGGAACGCAACTATTCTATTGATACACTCATCCTTCAAGTAGATTTGAATATTAATACCAATGATCATTCCGAAGCTATTCGTTCTCTTTTTATGCCTTATTTACATCAATCCGAAATCATTCGAGAACATTACAAATCCATTCCGGAGTATAATAAACTATTATATATTCCGTTTTACCGTTACATGTATTATGATAATCGAATTGGTTTTAGAGAAATGTATAATGCGGCAATCCAAAGAGAAACGAATGCTTTGTATAACGATGGATTTTATCCGTTAAAAACCGATAAAAGACCAATGGTTCCGGCAGATTTGACCAAATATTATCCAAAGCGAAACAAGGCTTATGAAGAAATAAAAGCCATTTGTAAACAAAATAACATTACACTGATAGCCATGACAACGCCTATGTGTGCCGAAACGATAAACCGTGATTATTTTAATCATATCCATGAAATTTATCCCGAAATTTATCGCATGGAAGATACCGTTATTGATGACAAATATTTTTCTACTTGCGGACACATGAATGAAAAAGGCGCAATAGCTTTTACAAAAATTGTTTTCGACAAATTCTTTAAACCAAAGACAAAATCTTGAAAAAAATAAGCTACATAATTCTCTTTTTCAGTATGATGTTACAAGCACAACATCATTCTAAAATCGTAGCCGAATATGACGAAAATGAAAAAAGAGTCAATGTAGTTCAAGAACTTACTTTTTTTAATCAAACCAACGATACGCTCAACTCTATTGTTTTAAACGATTGGATGAATGCTTATGGTGATAAAAATTCGGATATAGGAAAACGATTTGCCGACGAGTTTGAACGTGCTTTTCATTTAGCGAAAGAAAAAGATCGTGGACGAACCGAAAATATTACTATTATCACTACTGAAAACTCGTTTTTGAATTGGAAACGTGATGAAAATTCAGCAGATGTTATTGAAATTCAATTAAAAGAAAAACTTTCTCCAGGCGAAAAAATCAAATTGCATCTCACCTATTCGGTTAAAATTCCAAATGCACGATTTACAAAATTTGGATTTACTGATGATGAAAAAGCATATCTAAAAAACTGGTTTTTAACGCCTTCTCGATATGAAAACGGAAGTTTTGTCAAATACAACAATCATAACATTGATGATATTGCCAATGCGGTTTCTGATTATGATTTAGAAATTAGATTACCTAAAAATCTTGAAGTTTTTACCGATTTAAACAAAGTTTCTGAAACCGTTTTTACAGGAAAAAATCGTTTGGATTTCAATTTGTTTTTTGGCAAAAAAAATGAGTTTGAAAGCTTTAAAAATGAAAAAATTGAAGTTGTTACCGATTTTAGAGACAATCGTGTTGATGATATTCACCGTGCTATTGTTATTGACAAAATCGTCAATTGGGTTAATGAAAATCTTGGAAAATATCCACATCAAAAACTTTTTTTGGCAAAAGCCGATTATGAACGAAGTCCGTTTTATGGATTGAACCAACTTCCTGCATTTATTGCGCCGTTTCCCGACCAATTTTTATATGAAATTAAGTTTTTAAAAACCTATTTAAACAACTTTGTTCATTCCTCTTTAAACCTAAATCCGCGAAATGACAACTGGATTTATGATGGATATCAAATCTATTTAATGATGAAATACATCGAAGAATTTTATCCAAAAGTTACCATGATGGGAAATGTTGCCAAGCTAAAAATAATGCGTGGTTACAACTTGGTGAGTTTGGATTTCAACGGTCAATACAGCTATTTTTACATGTTGATGGCGCGAAAAAATCTTGATCAACCCCTAAATTTCCCTAAAGATAAACTCATTAAATTCAACGAAAAAATCGCTTCAAAATACCGTGCTGGTTTAAGTTTTAAATACCTCAACGAATATTCCGAAAGCAATTTAATTGATAAAACTATTACACAATTTTATCGACAAAATCTTGAAAAACAAAAATCTGCAGCCGATTTTGAAACGCTACTAAAAGAAAATTCTCCAAAAAAAATCGATTGGTTTTTTGACAAAATCATCAATTCCAGAGAAACTTTTGACTATAAATTTGATATGGTTTCCAAAACCAAAGACAGCATCAGTTTTCGATTAAAAAACAAAACCGAAACCAATGTTCCTATTCCGGTTTTTGGCACAAAAAAGAAAGAAATTGTATTTAAAAAATGGATTGATGCCTTGCCAAATGACAGCATTTACACTATTCCGAGAAACAATGCTGATAAAATTGTAATCAATTATGAAAACGAAGTTCCCGAGTTTAATCTTCGAAACAATTGGCGTTCGCTAAAAGGTTTCCGAGTAAATAATCGTCCTATAAAATTCATTTTTTTCAAAGATTTAGAAGATCCAAATTACAATCAAATTGTTTACATTCCAACCTTGGAATACAACCTTTATGACGGTTTTTATCCTGGAATACGTTTTCATAACAAAACCATTTTGGACAAACCGTTTATTTTTGATGTAAACCCAAGTTATTCTACAAAAACTAATCAATTAACAGGTCGAGGAACGATTTTTTTCAATCAATACAATCGCAATAGCAATTGGTATCACACTCGCTATTTGTTGAACGGTCATTATCTGCATTATGCACCAGAAGCTTCTTATTTAAAACTGATGCCTGTGGTTCATTTTAGAATTCGTCCCGATGATTTTAGAGATAACAAAATTCAAACGCTTACTTTAAAACAAACCATTATTGAAAGAGAAAAATCGGATTTTATTGTGGAAGAAAACACCGAAAATTATTCTGTTTTTTCGGCTAAATACTATAACGGAAGAACTGAAATTACCAATCATTATAATTTTTTAACCGATTTTCAATTGTCTAAAAACTTCGGAAAATTAGCAGGAGAAATCCAGTATCGTAAGCTATTTAATGACAACCGACAATTAAACCTTCGACTTTTTGCTGGAACATTTTTATACAACAAAACCAAATCGACTTACTTTGATTTTGGATTAGATCGTCCTTCGGATTATTTATTTGAAAGTGAATATCTTGGACGTTCTGAAACCACAGGATTTTTTAGTCAACAATTAATTCCAAATGACGGTTTTTTCAAATCTATTTTTGAAACTCGTTTTGCAAATCAATGGATGATTACCAGCAATGCTAGTTGTAATATTTGGAATTGGATTGAAGTTTATGGTGATATCGGTGCGTTTAAAAACAAAAATAATCCAACAAAATTTGTTTACGATAGCGGAATTCGACTAAATCTGGTAACCGATTATTTTGAACTATATCTTCCGGTTCATTCTAGTAATGGTTGGGAAATTGGTCAACAAAATTATGCCGAAAGAATACGATTTATCATCACTTTTAATCCTGATACCTTATTTAGTTTATTTACCCGGAAATGGTTTTAATTTTCAAAAAAAGTAAGACTATTTTAAAATATTCTTATTAAAATCATTGATTTACAAAATTATAATCAAAATAAAACCCGATAATAACCTTTTAATTATCAATAATTAAATTATATTTTTCACAAAGAATTATAATTTTCACTTCTTTTTAGCTAAATTTGTTTCATCTAGAAATAAATTCAGTTATGATTGAGCCACAAATAAAAACAGAAATCACTTTTGAAGATTTTAAATCCGAAGTTATAAACGATTACAAAATCGCCCGAATAAGCCGTGAATGTAGTCTTCTTGGAAGAAAAGAAGTACTGACAGGAAAAGCAAAATTTGGAATTTTTGGCGATGGAAAAGAAGTTCCACAATTAGCTTTGGCAAAAGCATTTCAAAACGGTGATTTTCGTTCAGGTTATTATCGTGACCAAACTTTTATGATGGCAATTGGTCAACTAACAATCGAGCAATTTTTTGCAGGATTGTATGGTCATACCGATTTAGATTTTGATCCAATGAGCGCCGGAAGACAAATGGGCGGACATTTTGCAACACATTCATTAGACGAAAACGGAAACTGGAAAAACTTAACCGCTCAAAAAAATTCTAGTGCCGATATTTCGCCAACAGCTGGTCAAATGCCGAGATTATTAGGATTAGCACAAGCATCAAAGATATATAGAAACGTTCGCGGATTGGAAAATTTTTCTAATTTTTCAAAAGAAGGAAACGAAGTCGCTTGGGGAACAATTGGAAATGCTTCTACTTCTGAAGGATTGTTTTTTGAAACCATCAATGCGGCTGGAGTTTTACAAGTTCCAATGGTAATGAGCGTTTGGGATGATGAATATGGAATTTCGGTTCACGCCAGATATCAAACTACCAAAGAAAGTATTTCGGAAATCTTAAAAGGTTTTCAACGTGATAACGAAAATGATGGTTTTGAGATTTTAACGGTTAAAGGTTGGGATTATCCAACATTGGTTGCAACCTATCAAAAAGCAGCAAAAATTGCTCGTGAAGAACACGTTCCAGTTTTAATTCACGTAGATGAATTGACACAACCGCAAGGACATTCAACTTCGGGAAGTCACGAAAGATATAAAAATGCCGAACGATTAGCTTGGGAAGCCGAATTTGATTGTTTGGCTCAAATGCGTAATTGGTTGATCGAAAATAATTTGGCTACAGCCGAAGAATTAGACGAAATTGATGAAACATCAAGAAAAGAAGTTCTTGAAGGTAAAAAAGCCGCTTGGAATTCTTTTGTTTCACCAATGAAAGCGGAACAAAATGAATTGGTTTCTTTGCTAAATTCAATTGCTCCTTCTAGCGAAAACAAAGTTTTTATTGAGAAATACGCAAACGATTTGGCTTCGATTAAAGAACCAATCCGAAAAGATATTATTACCACAGCACGTAAAGTTTTACGACTGATTATCAATGAAAATAGCAAAGGAACTTTGGCAACGTGGATAAAAAATTACACCGAAAAAATTCAGCCAAAATTCAGTTCGCATTTATTTTCACAATCAGATAAAAATGTTTTAGAGACGAAAGCTGTTGAACCAACCTATGATAATTCAGCCGAAGATGTTGATGCACGTTTAGTATTACGTGACAATTTTGACGCTATTTTCAATAAATATCCTGAAACTTTAATTTTTGGTGAAGATGCAGGAAACATTGGTGACGTAAACCAAGGTTTAGAAGGCATGCAGGAAAAATATGGAGAACTTCGTGTTGCCGATGCCGGAATTCGTGAAGCAACCATTCTTGGACAAGGAATTGGGATGGCAATGCGTGGTTTACGACCAATTGCTGAAATTCAATATTTGGATTACCTTTTATATGCTATCCAAATTATGAGCGATGATTTGGCTACGCTACAATATAGAACTCGCGGAAGGCAAAAAGCGCCATTAATTATTAGAACTCGTGGACATCGATTGGAAGGAATTTGGCATTCAGGTTCGCCAATGGGAATGATTATTAATGCTATTCGTGGAATTCATGTTTTGGTACCAAGAAATATGACCAAAGCCGCAGGTTTTTACAATACATTATTAGAAACTGACGAACCAGCATTGGTTGTAGAATGTTTGAACGGCTATCGTTTAAAAGAAAAATTGCCAACTAATTTGGGTGAATTTAAAACACCAATTGGCGTTGTTGAAACCATCAAATCAGGAAATGATATTACTATAGTTTCTTATGGTTCAACACTTCGCATAATAGAACAAGCTGCAAAAGAACTATTGGAAGTTGGTATCGATGTAGAAATTATTGATGCGCAATCGTTATTACCTTTTGATATAAATCATGATTGTGCTAAAAGCGTTTCCAAAACCAATCGCTTATTAGTAGTTGACGAAGATGTTCCTGGCGGTGCAAGTGCATTTATTTTACAACAAATTGTAGATGAACAAAATGCCTATCAGCTTTTAGATAGTCAACCCCAAACTTTGACTGCAAAAGCTCATCGACCTGCTTATGGAACCGATGGTGATTATTTCTCAAAACCATCTGCTGAAGATATTTTTGAAAAAGTTTACAGCATTATGCACGAAGCAAAACCAGACAAATATCCAAGTTTGTATTAATTTATCATAAAAAAGGAACTCAATCGAGTTCCTTTTTTATATTCATTATTGATAATATTTATATATTAGCGCATTTACATTAAATTTGAAACTCTTCCTCTAAACTACTTTACGTTATGAAATTTCATTTTCAACTATGGCTTTTATTAGTGAATACTATTGTTATTATCAAACCACTTTTTGTCTCCGTTTACAGTGAGTAGGAATAAAGAATATCAATTACATATTATTCCGAAGTTTTCCAGCAAATAATTATACTTAGTTGTATTGTATGTGTTTTTGTAATCTTATATATTTGCATCCCATTCTAAACTAGTAGAATTTGGTTTAAAAATTTATAAACAATGATAAAGATTACTCTACCTGACGGTTCGGTTAAGGAGTTTGCGAAAGGCACAACTCCAATGGATGTTGCAAAAAGCATCAGTGAAGGATTAGCTCGAAATGTAATTTCGGCAGCTTTTAATGGTACAACAGTTGAAACATCAACCGAATTGACAACCGACGGTTCTCTTATATTATATACATGGAATGATAAAGAAGGTAAAAAAGCTTTTTGGCATTCTACTTCGCACGTAATGGCGCAAGTATTGGAAGAACAATTTCCTGGAATCAAATTAACGCTTGGTCCGGCTATTGATAACGGGTTTTATTATGATGTAGATTTTGGCGATACTAAAATTACGGATGCTGATTTTAAGAAAATTGAAGACCGAGTTTTAGAAATTTCTAGAGAGAAGCACGAGTTTAAAATGCGTCCGGTTTCTAAAGTGGAAGCTTTAGCTATATACAAGGACAACGAATATAAAACTGAATTGATTTCTAATCTTGAAGATGGAACGATTACCTTTTGCGATCATGCTAACTTTTTCGATTTGTGTCGTGGTGGTCATATTCCGAATACAGGAATTATAAAAGCTATGAAAATCATGAGTGTTGCTGGTGCTTATTGGCGCGGTGATGAAAAAAACAAACAGCTAACTCGTGTTTATGGTATTTCGTTCCCTAAACAAAAAGATTTGACTGAATATCTAGAATTACTTGAAGAAGCAAAACGCCGTGATCATAGAAAACTTGGAAAAGAGCTTGAATTGTTTGCATTTTCTCAAAAAGTTGGGCAAGGTTTACCACTTTGGTTACCAAAAGGTGCTGCTTTGAGAGATAGACTAGAACAGTTTTTGAAAAAAGCTCAAAAGAAAGCAGGATATGAACAAGTTGTTACACCTCATATTGGTCAGAAAGAACTTTATGTAACTTCTGGACATTATGCAAAATATGGTGCTGATAGTTTTCAGCCAATTCATACTCCAGCGGAAGGCGAAGAGTTTTTATTGAAACCTATGAATTGTCCGCATCATTGCGAAATATACAATACAAAACCTTGGAGTTATAAAGATTTACCAAAACGTTATGCTGAATTTGGAACGGTTTACAGATACGAACAATCGGGAGAATTACATGGATTGACACGTGTTCGTGGATTTACTCAGGACGATGCTCACATTTTTTGTACTCCAGATCAATTGGATAGTGAATTCAAAAAAGTAATTGACCTTGTATTATATGTATTCGGCTCATTAGGATTTGAAAACTTCACTGCGCAAGTTTCAGTTCGTGATTTAGACAATCCAGATAAATATATAGGTAACGTTGAAAACTGGGAAAAAGCAGAAAATGCAATTATTAGTGCAGCACGTGATAAAGGACTGAATTATGTAATTGAAAGTGGCGAAGCAGCTTTTTATGGTCCAAAATTGGATTTCATGGTAAAAGATGCTTTGGGCAGAAGCTGGCAATTAGGAACAATCCAAGTGGATTATAATTTACCTGAACGTTTTGAATTGACTTATAAAGGTGCCGATGACAAATTACACCGACCAATTATGATTCACCGTGCGCCATTTGGTTCAATGGAACGGTTTATCGCTATTTTACTGGAACATACGGCTGGAAATTTCCCACTTTGGCTGATGCCAGAGCAAGCTATTATCTTGTCTTTGAGTGAGAAATATGAAAATTATGCTAAAAAAGTTTTAGAATTGCTAGAAAATCACGAAATTCGCGCCCTAATTGACAACCGTAACGAGACGATTGGTAAAAAAATCAGAGATGCGGAAGTTCAAAAAATGCCGTTTATGCTGATTGTTGGCGAGGAAGAAGCAACTAACGGAACAATTTCTGTTCGTCGTCACGGACAAGAAGGAAAAGGTAATATTACCGTAACAATTGAAGAATTTGCTAAAATTGTAAACGAAGAAATTGCCAAAACATTAAAAACATTTGAAGTTTAACTAAAATAATATAGCCATAGCAATTAGAAACAACAGAGGTTATCAACCTCGAGTAGAAAAAACAGCAGCACACAGAATTAATGAATTAATTCGTGGTGTTTCTGAAGTGCGTTTAGTAGGTGAAAACATTGAACCAGGAGTTTTCAAATTCACTGAAGCTTTGCGTTTAGCAACTGAATTGGAAGTAGATTTAGTAGAAATCTCTCCAAACGCTGATCCGCCAGTTTGTAAATTGATGGATTATGGAAAATTCATTTATCAACAAAAGAAACGTGATAAAGAGTTAAAGGCTAAATCTACTCAAATCACTGTTAAAGAGATTCGTTTTGGACCTCAAACGGATGAGCACGATTATGAATTTAAAAGAAAAAATGCTGAAAAGTTCCTGAAAGAAGGTTCTAAATTAAAAGCGTTTGTATTTTTTAAAGGTCGTTCGATTATCTACAAAGAGCAAGGACAAATCTTATTGTTGCGTTTGGCACAGGATTTAGAAGAATATGGCAAAGTGGAAGCTATGCCAGTACTTGAAGGAAAGAGAATGATTATGTTCATTGCTCCGAAGAAAAAAGGTAAATAGTTTCTAGAAAAGAAAATGGTTTACTGTTTAGCCCCGATTGAAACGAAAATCCTCGAAGAGATTGTAGTGAAAAGCGGGAATGACATTGAAAAGTAAGCGAATTGTTTCGCTGCAAAAAAAAGTAAGTAAGTTGAATCACAAATAAATTTGGGAAATTATGCCTAAAATGAAAACAAAATCTAGTGCTAAGAAACGTTTTAAAGTTACTGGCTCTGGAAAAATTAAAAGAAAACACGCTTTTAAAAGTCACATTTTGACTAAAAAGTCTAAAAAACGTAAATTAGCGTTAACACACTCTGCTTTGGTTCACAAAACAGATATGAAGAGTGTAAAAGAACAATTAAGAATTATCTAATAACTGTATAATGTAAAAACGTATAATGTAAAAATGTATTCTACAATTTACAATATACGACAATACAATATACAATTTTAAAATTCTTTAGGTTAAAAACAAGTATTTAATAACCTTGGAGTATGGCTTTAAGTTCCTTTGATTAAATTCAGGACGCCTGCTACAAAAAAACAGAAAAATTATGCCAAGATCAGTAAATTCAGTTGCTAAAAGAGCAAGAAGAAAAAAGATAATGAAGCAAGCCAAAGGTTTCTTTGGTCGTCGTAAAAACGTTTGGACAGTTGCTAAAAACGCAGTTGAAAAAGCAATGCTTTATGCATACCGCGATAGAAAGCAAAACAA
>Ga0209278_1001664_pt1 | contig 13193 bp, 6 predicted proteins | sample JI81BgreenDNA_FD_187504 | JGI IMG/M metagenome (GOLD analysis project Ga0209278, IMG submission 187504) | Wastewater effluent complex algal communities from Wisconsin, to seasonally profile nutrient transformation and Carbon sequestration -... | ecosystem: Engineered > WWTP > Effluent > Algae... | reverse complement strand
ACGGTCAAGGAATTTATACCTTTAAAGAAGAAGGTAAATACCAAGGAGAATTTGCCTTGGGTGAATTCAACGGTAAAGGTGTCCGCGAATTTGCTAACGGCAACCGCTACGAAGGAACTTTTAAAAACGGTGAGTTCGACGGTACAGGCACTTTTACCTCAACTAACGGCATTCGTTACGAAGGCTCTTTTACGAGTGGTTCTCCCAGCGGTCGTGGGGCTTTTACGTTCAGTAATGGCACTCGATGCGAAGGAGATATTAAAGAAGGAAAAGTTAACGGCAAAGGCGTCTGTCAATATGCTAATAAGAACCGCTACGAAGGAGAGTTGCTGAATAACTTACCTCACGGACAGGGAATTTATACCTTTGCGGTCGGAGGCCGTTATGAGGGGCAATTTAGTGAAGGGCAATTTCACGGTAAAGGGGTTCGCGAATATCCAAACGGCAACCGCTATGAAGGAGAGTTTGTGAAGGGCAACATTCAAGGTCAGGGGTTGTTTACTTTTAAAGAAGGGGGACGTTATCAAGGGCCGTTTGACAATGGAGAATTTAGTGGTGAAGGTGTCCGTGAGTTCGCCAATGGAGATAGCTATAAAGGCACTTTTGTCAAGGGTAAGATGAGCGGGAAAGGAGTTTTCATTTTTGCGAATGGCGATCGCTGCGAAGGCGAATTTAGCGATGGTCAGTTCAACGGCAAAGGTACTTGCATTTACGCCAATGGCGATCGCTATCAAGGTGAATTCCTCAACGGCCAGAAACACGGGCAAGGTTCCTACATTTATGCAGATGGAACGAAAGTAGAAGGAAATTGGCAACAAGGTCAAATTAAAAAATAACCTTATAACCTATCTCGCCCTACTTGTTTACCCCCCCTCCTCACCAATAACATAAGGCGCTTTACAGTAGGCACAGCGGCGTTTTATAGCGCTTTTCAAGTTGGTGAGCTAGCGGAGGGTTTTTAATTTCACATCCGATTTACACAGGGTCTTTTTTAGGATTTTCTGGATAGCTCGAAGAAAAGTTATTTTTTTAACTGCATATCGACTCAGATAGACGTAGATAGATTACATTTTGGGGCAACGGATTTGGTATAAATTTTTCCCTTGTTCTCCATAAAAGGGGTTTAAATCCTCGGCGTTTTGTTCATGCAGCTTGTTTAAAAGGCTGCAATTTCTCAGTTTAAACCACCCTAGCCAATTAATTTCCAGTGTTTCTACAACTAAAAAAACAAGACCGACGGATTGTTTCGTTATTAATGAGTTTTATTTTAGTTTTGCTTCTAAATAATGGGGTTCAATCCTCGCCTCAAACAGGCACTCAAATTCTTTGGGATACCTATGGAATTCCACATATTTACGGAGAGAATACTAAAAGCCTTTTCTACGCTTTTGGGTGGGCGCAGATGCAAAGTCACGGTAATCTGATTTTGCGTCTTTACGGGCAAGCTCGCGGACAAGCTGCGGAATTTTGGGGTGAAGATTATCTGGAATCCGATCGCTGGGTGCAAACTATGGGAATTCCTAATCGTGCAAAGGCGTGGTATGAATCACAAACTCCCATTTTTCGCAACTATCTCGATGCTTTTGTTGGCGGAATGAATGCCTATGCAAAAGAACACCCAGAGGCGCTCACGGAAGAATTAAAGGTAGCATTGCCCCTCAAACCGGCAGATGTATTGGCACACGAGCAGCGTGTCATCAATTTTACTTTTGTAGTCGATCCAGAGCGCGTTGAAAATCTCACTGAAAATCACACCCCCAAAGGCTCTAATGGTTGGGCGATCGCTCCTTCCCATTCTCAAAGTGGCAATGCCATGCTATTGGCAAATCCTCACCTTCCTTGGTCGGATTTATATTTATGGTACGAAGCACAACTGGTTGCCCCAGAAATTAACGCTTACGGAGCGACTCTCGTCGGATTTCCTGTATTAACGATCGCCTTTAACGACAACTTGGGATGGACTCATACTGTCAACACTCACGATGGCTGGGATGCCTACGAATTGCCCCTCGCTAACGATGGCTATCGCTTCGATGGCGAAGTCCGAAGTTTTGACAGGGAAGAGAAGGTTTTAAAAGTCAAAGAAAAGAATGGGAATTTGCGATCGGAATCTCTAGTAGTGCGGCGTTCTGTTCACGGGCCGATTCTCACAGAAAAACAGGGCAAAGCGATCGCCCTGCGCGTTGTCGGACTCGATAAACCAGCAGCCCTTCAGCAGTGGTGGGATATGGCACGAGCCCGGAATTTCAATGAATTTGAGGCTGTTTTAAAGCGCTTAGAAATTCCCATGTTTACCGTCATGTATGCCGATCGTGAGGGGCATATCATGCACTTGTTTAACGGTCAAGTCCCCATACGCAAAAACGGAGATTTTAAATACTGGTCAGGCACGATCGCAGGCAATACGTCAGAGACTTTGTGGAGCAAAAATCATCCCTATGCGGATTTGCCGCGCGTTGTCGATCCGCCCAGCGGTTGGTTGCAAAATACCAACGATCCTCCCTGGACGACGACGTTTCCCAGTGCGATCGCACCGGATAAATATCCCGCCTACATGGCACCGCGCGGCCCGATGGACTTGCGATCGCAGCGATCGGCAAAAATGCTCTTAGAAGATGAAAAAATCTCTTTCGATGAATTGATGCAATACAAACATTCCACTCATGTAGAACTCGCCGATCGCCTCCTCGATGATTTAATTCCCGTCGCACGACAAGGCAGTGCTCAAGCGCGCCGCGCTGCGGAAGTTCTCGCCACTTGGGATCGCAAAGTCGATGCTGGCAGTCGCGGTGCGGTGCTGTTTGCCTTTTGGAAAAAAGCGATGGATGCTGATGAGTTATTCGCCAAACCTTGGAGCGAAGATGCGCCGCTAACGACGCCAGACGGGTTGGCAAATCCTGCGGAGGCGGTGCGGGTGCTGTCCGCGACAGCAACCAAAGTTGAGGCGACTTATGGCGCGTTAGATGTGGCATGGGGGGAAGTCTTCCGATTGCCTGGGGTGGCGAATCTGCCGGCAAATGGAGCTGACGGTGCTTTGGGTGTATTTCGCTCAGTCTGGTTCGCTCCTGGGAAGGACGATCGCTTTCAAGCGGTTGCAGGCGATTCTTTTGTCGCTGCGATCGAGTTCTCCAATCCGGTGAAAGCGATGGCGCTAAACAGTTACGGCAACGCCACTCAACCTGGCTCGCCCCACGCAGGCGATCAGTTGCAGCTTTTTGCTCGCAAGGAATTGCGCCCTGTATGGCGATCGCGATCGGAAATTGAAGCTCACCTAAGTTCGCGCCAAAAACTATAGCAGAAGGCAGAAGGAAGAAGACTTCTGTGCGCCGTTTCCCCTTGATATCAAATCCGGTAGCATCCGAATTATTCCTCTCTGTATTCTCTCCCTCTGCGTTCTCTGCGCCCTCTGCGGTTAAATCATTCCGATCCAGTTAGAGAGTCGATGGCAGAGTGTCCCCTACCATCTCTCCTACAAAACCGTGCTTGCGACTTTCACCGCACACGGCTCCTGAATGATGTAATCCTGGTTATGGATACAGTAAGATCGCATCACGAGATGATTTATACCGCTTGATAGTTTTCCTTTTACCCCTACATCCCACCATCAGATTTTTCTGTGGCATTAGGCTTTTAAAGGGTTACTTAGTCTCTATCTTTTACACCACCCGGCGCTGTCAGCATATCTCTGCTATTACAGCAGAGCTTTAGCTTCTGCAACCATCCCTCACACTCACAGCTTACGGCTAGCAACCTACTTATTTTTAAGGGCTGTGAGAGCTTTACTTCGTTCCGATTACACATTGGTTGAACATGACAGCGTAATGCTTTCCACCGGGTTTTTTGGGCAGTGCTGATAAGTCAATCCGATAATTGCTTATGCCCTATCCTTGCCTTTTGGCTTGGTCTATCAGCCATTTGACCATCTATCATAACGGTGGTTCAGACACATTTTTGCTTTCGCTACGCATATGTTCTAGCTCGACAGCTACTCCATTTGGCTAAGAGTCTTTCTGCCTTTTATCCCCGCTTTATCCTGTTAGTTGCTACCTAACAAAATAGGGGATATGCTTTTACCGCTGCACCTGCGGACTGGGACTTGACTTAACGTCTCACCCAGAAGTGTAATCAGTTATCACTAACTCGCAGCGGAGTCAGGCTAACCGTCCCTGGATAGGAGAACCTATCCATTTAGGCTAAACGAATCGCACACCGGAATTAATATTAAACTCCTTAAATCCTAAGAAAGCGAATCCGTTGCAGAACTTCCTTTTTTCGCAACAACAAAACAGAAAAAACCCGGTTTGTCCAAAAAACCGGGTTTCTAAATACCCTCAAAGCTTTAGGTTTAATAAAGCTTTGATTCTTAACTCAAAACTATCACCACTCCCAACTTAAAACTGTTGAGATTTTGCTGTTGTTTTTGCCCGATCGAGCTTTAAGATCAACACCCCCAAAGGTGGCAAACACAAGTCGATCGAATAAGCACTGTTGTGGAACCACCACTCCTCAGTCCACTTGCCTCCCAAATTCCCCATATTGCTGCCGCCGTATTCCCGCGCGTCGCTGTTAAACAACTCCGTATAGAAACCAGGTTCCGGCACTCCTACGCGATAGTGAGAGTGCGGCTGCGGGGTAAAATTGCATACTGTCACCACAAACTCGTCGCCATCCTTCTCTCGGCGCACAAATGCCACGACACTGTGTCGGTTGTCGCTGCAATCAATCCACTCAAACCCATCCTCAGCAAAATCTTGACTGTAAAGTGCCGTTTCGCTGCGGTACAAATTGTTCAAATCTTTAAAAAACAGCTTCAACTTTTGGTGCGGCTCGAATTGCAGCAACTGCCACTGCAAATCCCCCCAAACGTTCCACTCGTGCCACTGGCCGAACTCCATCCCCATAAAGATCGTTTTCTTTCCGGGATGAGTAAACATAAAAGTAAACAAACACCGCACGTTTGCAAACTTTTGCCATTCGTCTCCTGGCATTTTCCCGATGATGTGGGCTTTGCCGTGCACTACTTCATCGTGGGACAAAGCCAGCATGAAATTCTCGCTGTGGTTGTACCACATACTGAAAGTTATGTTGTTCTGGTGGAACTGGCGGAACCACGGGTCCATGTGGTAATAGTCGAGCATATCGTGCATCCAACCCATGTTCCACTTCAGGTTGAAGCCCAAACCCCCTACATAGGTCGGCCAAGATACCATCGGCCAAGAGGTAGATTCTTCGGCGATCGACAGCGCACCTGGGAAATAGCTAAAAATGACGTGATTCGCCTGACGCAGAAAATCTGCAGCCTCGATATTTTCCCGGCCCCCGTACTGGTTGGTCAGCCATTCTCCAGGTTCGCGACAGTAATCCAAATAAAGCATCGAGGCTACGGCATCTACGCGAATCCCGTCGATGTGGTACTTGTCAAACCAGAACAGAGCGTTTGATACTAGGAAATTCCGCACTTCGTTGCGGCCGTAGTTAAATACTAGGGTTCCCCACTCTTTGTGTTCGCCCTTGCGGGAGTCGGCGTGTTCGTACAAGTGAGTTCCATCAAAGAAAGCCAAGCCGTGGCCGTCTTTGGGGAAATGTCCCGGTACCCAGTCCACCAGTACGCCAATGCCGTTGGCGTGGCACTGGTCAACAAAATACATGAAATCTTCAGGTGTGCCGTAGCGGGAAGTTGGGGCGAAATAACCGGTGACTTGATAGCCCCAAGAACCGTCGAAAGGATGTTCGGCGATGGGCAGCATTTCGATGTGGGTGAATCCCAAATCTTTGACGTATGGTATCAGCCGATCGGCTAATTCCCGGTAAGTCAGAAAGCGCGCCCCCGGATTGAGTTCCGAAACCTGCACGGCGGGTTGTATTTCCCCATTTGGTAGCACGGCGGGTTCGTCAGTAGCGGCGTGCAGCCAAGAACCGATGTGGCATTCGTAAACCGAAACCGGCTGCGTCAGTGGGTCTGTGTGCCGCCGCTTTTCGATCCAAGCGCTGTCGTGCCAAGTGTAGGTATCTAAGTCGGTGACAATTGATGCTGTTTTGGGCCGCACTTCTTGCTGGAAACCGTAAGGATCGGACTTTTCGTAGGGATGTCCGTCTTGGTTTTTCACTTCGTATTTGTAGGAAGTTCCCACGGATAGTCCCGGAATAAATAATTCCCAGATGCCGTTTTGCGATTTCCGCATTTGATGTTTGCGGCCGTCCCAATAGTTGAAATCTCCTAAAACAGAGACATTGCGGGCATTCGGGGCCCAAACGGCAAAATATACTCCTGTGATGCCGTCTACTTCGGTGAGGTGCGCCCCCAATTTTTCATAAATCCGGTGATGATTGCCTTCTGAGAATAGGTGCTGGTCGAATTCTGTGAGTTTGGGCGATCGAAAGGCGTAGGGATCGTAGATGAAGCGCTCGTGTTCCCCTTCTTTGACCCGCAATTGATAGTTTGCTAGTTCTGGGGTGTCGATCGTACATTCAAAAAAGTGAGGGTGATGCTCTGATTTCATCGGGTATTGGGCCCTGGCCTCCGGCAAAACTACGGATACCGCATCCGCATTCGGCAGATAAGCTCGGACGACCCAGACTTTTTTGCCATTTTCTTCGATCGCATGAGGGCCTAGCACTTCAAATGGATCGTGGTGCTGATTCCAAACAATGCGGTCAATCTGTTCAAAGGGGACGGTCGCGGGCATAAAACTACTTACCTCAATCTTTTAACTAAATGGCTTTCAAAACCTAGAGCGGCGCTGCACTTTACATTTCGATACATTTTTGATTGCTGATCCTACCACTGATTAGCACGATCTTGACTGCTGCAGATCCAGCGCGCGTCCTTGCACACACAGCAGGCTGTTGCCTTGCCGACGGCCGAGCTGGGGTTTTACTGCTAACATCTAAGTATAGAAATAGTGAACGAACCTGACGGTCAACTGAGTACAGTTAGACCGCCGGCTTCTTTTTCCTTTTTTTCAAAGGCTTTTTTGAGTGACGGAGTTCCCCCGCCACTTTCGTAACTTAGACCAATTCTCTTTATAAGCTTAGCTGAGTTTTTATCTCGATCCAAAGATTCTCCGCATTGACAAGAATGCCAGCGCTCCGACAATTCTTTCGGTACTTTGTTGAGGCAATTCCAGCAATGTTGAGAAGTTCCTCTTGGAGAGACAAACAAAATGCTTTTACCCAATTTCCAGGCGACATATTTTAGGACGCTGGCGAATTGCCCATGAGCAGCATCAAGCATGGATTTATTCAAGCCACTTTTAGCTGACTGACCGTTCGGCAAATAAACCAAATTACCATTTTCAACATCTGTCTTGGGCTGGGCACGTCTAGTTAAATTTTTGACACTCAAGTCTTCACCAACTAAAACCTCACATTTACCGAATAGCTCATGTGCAGTTTTAAACTGAAAATCTAATCGGGATCTAGCTACAAACTGATGGAGTTGGGAAATCTTGTCCTTGATAATCTTCCAAGGCTTAGAACCCTTGACTCTATTAGCTAACTTCGCTTGAAGTTTTGCCAATTTCTGGGCAGAATTCCTCAAAAACCTAGGATTCTCAACTCTCTCGCCATTGGAAAGATAGACGTAATTAGTGATTCCCATATCGATGCCAACAGTATTTTCGACCGTCGGTTGAATTTCTGCAACCGTTACGGGAACTGTTTTATCTTCTAGCGTCAGGGAGATATACCACCCATCAGCTTCTCTGATAACTGTTCCCGTCTTAACTGTGAACCTTGTTGGTATTGGACGGTGGAAAACCATAGGTACTTGACCTATTTTTGCGAGGTCAATACAAATCCTATTTTCCTCGTCCTTGACAATATCAAGATTGTCTAGTTGAGGATAAGTGAAAGATTTGTAGTAATGAAGCCCTTTGAATCTGGGCTTGCCTCTACGATTGCCATTTGTGTCCGGCGTGGTGAAATTTGAAAAGGAAGTTTCCACCCTGTTGACGACATCTTGCAAGACCTGCGAATCTAACACTTTATAATCAGGGAATAACTTTTTTGTGTTTTTCAGGTCAGCCAGTTGTATGGTTTGCCACTGTACATATCCGCCTTCAATGTTCGAGAAAACATCACCTTTCCTGGTTAGAGGATTGCCTGACTCATCCTTTTTTCTACCATCCCTAGTTTGCACTCTCGTCAAAGAAATATTTTGATAAATTTCCTCAATCGGGACTATCGAAACAATCAAGGGGCAGGCGTTGATAGGTGTTCTCGTGGCTGACCACCACCTAAATCTATCGCCAAGTCGGTAGTTGTACTGCCGACGACAGAGCTCTAGGTGAGCCACCATCGTTGTTAGTTGGGCTTTTGTGGGTTTGAGGCGGTATTTGTAAGTGAGTTGCATTTTTTAACTTTCTTTTTTCGACCTTTGCATAGTATAGTTTGTGTATGTCCAAAATGCCACACCAAAGATTACCATTTCAACACTTAGGAAGTACATCGAAAATCAAGATACTTCCGAAGATTAATTCATAGTGGCTAAGTCTAATTGTCGGTTTCCGTCCCTCCACCCGACGCTTCTTTCCATCACGCGGGCGTAATTCCCAACGGGGTACTTCGCGCAGCGCTCAGATGTGTCCCCTCTAAATATACCGAGGGACTTCCCGGCTGGTAGTTCAAACAAATTGAAAAATTTATATTTTTTCCCAAATATCCTTGACTTATTTTTTTATATGTGATCGGGAGTTTTTATTAAACTCTTGTCGATTGGCGACTCCCGGAGGGTCAACCCTGTAAGTGTTGGGGAGCAGTTAATAGTTTACCTGGAATTTTCAGGCAGGGAGCATCGCCCGATCGGTAGACTTTCACATCTCGGAGGCGGGGTTTCCCCACAAAGTCCGTAAATTTGGGCAATACGCTCAAACGGCGAAGGATGCTTAACTCGGTATTGAGGAATCAAAGCTAAAGGACTCAGTCTTCGAGCATCCAAGTCTCTGCTTGCTTTCCTCTCGTCTGCGGGCCACAGCGGCGGGGATGGCAAGCGAGACTCCATAGAGTGCAAAATTTGCGTCGAGTCTCGCTTGCCTCCGGTTGATATTCAGTTGAAGCAGCAGCACTGGCAATGTCCTCAAACATCCTGTCACAGGCTTGAGTTTCAAAAGGTGCAGGCCGGGAGTCATTCGATTTTAGATTTTAGATTTTAGATTAAAGAATTGACACCACGGATAAATCCGGGGGCTTGAGGCTGCAAGGATTTTGGATTGATTCCACGGATAAATCACGTGGCCGGTACCATCAAGAAATTATTGGTCAAATTTTCTACTTGAAAGGGAATGCTCCTGTAACGCAGCGAATCAGCGGACTTTGCTGCGGTAACGGGACGTACTGAACTTTAGTAAAAGCAGCAGAGAATCACTAACACCCAACTTGAGACCTAGACCTATGAGATGAAAAAATGCGAGGAGCGAACGATTTTTCACCTGGAGGCTAGGCTCGTTGGGAACCAACTCCGAGATAGCCCTAGTTAGGGCTTTTTAGGAGCAGGGGCAGGGCTAGTAGTTGGAGTAGCCTTTGGAGATGGAGAAGAAACAGGAGGATTAGTAGTGCCAGCGCCCGGAGAGGGGCTAGGGGAGCTGGGGGTGGTGGTATCTCCTCCGCAGGCGCCGAGGGCTGCTGCCAAGCCCACGACCAAAGTCAAACGAATTAATCCTTTGTTCATAAAAACTCCTTAAGATTGAAAACCCATCGCAAGGAAGGGAAGAGTGTACTTGAGAAACAATGCTGGCACGAATAGCTCAACGATTCGCTCGTTGATTACAATACTGCATTTATTAATAAATTTCACATAGATTATCGCTAACCAGCAAAGATTTCTTTTTTTTGGCAAATCCTGAAGTCAAAGAGACCAGTGGTAGGATGGGTTGGTTGGCTTGTGAGGTATCCTTGGTAAGGATAACCGATCGAACGCAGATAGCCACTACTGGCGCTCTGGGAGACAAAAAACTCTTAACCTCAATCAAGCTGAAGCTACCCCACTTTACGTATTGGTGAACTTTATGACCGCTGCTATCAGATCCCCGGATTCTCCCCGCTCCCGATCGACCCGCAAGCCCGCTGCTGGCCCAGCCAAAAGCAAAGTTACTTCTATTGCCAAAGCTAGGCGGGCGAAGACAGGGCCGGTATTGCCCAACTACTCGCCAGCAGACGAACAGGCTCAGGTTCGGCAGTCCGCATCGGTGCTGAAAGTCTTGCCCAATCGCCAGCAGCAGCCAGTGTGGTTGCGCTCGCTCCTGCAGGCACAGCGCGCCTCCTCAGTGGTAGCAGTTATGCTTTTGGGCGGTGCTCTGAGTCTCTACGGCTTGACAGTTTACGGCGAGCAGCGCTGGAGTCAGGAGTATCAAAAACTGGAAACTCTGCGCCTCCGGGAACAACAATTGAGTGCTTCTAGTGAAGTCTTGAAACACCAACTTGCTAAAGAAGCCCAAAATCCCGAAACCGGTTTGGCTCCGCAGAATCCTGGGGACACGATTTTCTTGCAGCCGGCCCCTGAAACTCGATCGCCCGTTGCGGCACCAAATTCTGAGCCCGCTCTCCAGAATCGAGCCGGTGTGGAAACACCGCTGGGCTATTAAACCTGTGTCAAAGCGGAGAGCGCCCTCCGGGCATGAGTGTCCGAGGGCATGAGAATTTGAGGCTCTAATTTCCTTTTTGACTTTTTTCCAAGTCGCGATCGATTTTCAGTTTCCCACCGGAAGTTACAGATTAAAAATAATTAAGACCACTTCAAAAAACAGAATGCAACTTTAGGTGCGATCCAAACCCTGATAGGGACTGCTCATTCCCAAGCCGTGAATTTTATATTTTAAGATTTAAGTTATAAATTATCAATTATACAACGCTCTAACTTGCTATTGAATTTTTAATGCCATGAGCTACGACCCCCGTTTTGACCGCTACAGATCGCCGAATTTCAAACGCACAAAACAGGCGGGCGATTCCCTACGGGATAGCTTCGCCGCGCGTACTGGGTGGAAAAAATCAGCAAAACCTAGAGATTCCGGCAGTTTCGGCCGATCGCCACAACAGACGGCTGCATCTTGGGGGCGACCGGTGGAGCGTTTAAAGCGCAGCAAGTTCCGTTTGTGGGCGGTGTGGGCGGTGTTGATGCTGGGGGGGCTGGGGCTGGCTGTGAATTTGTTTTATTTGCAGGTGACGCGAGCTCCGGCGCTGCGTAAACAAGCTCTTCAGCAGCAAACTCTCAAAACGAAGCCGTTTGTACCGAGACGCCCGATAATTGACCGCGCAGGAAATGTTTTGGCGATCGACAGACAGGTGTACACGCTCTACGCTCACCCGAAGTTATTTAACCACTCGAAGGCGGAAATTGCTGCTAAGTTGGCTCCGATGCTGGCGATCGAACTGACTCCGGGCACTACGTCGGAAACTGAATTGATACGTAGGTTTAATCTTGCTGAAAGCGGTATTACAATTGCGGAGTCTCTACCTCAAGAGGTTGCCGATCGCGTCGCTGGGATGCAAATTAAAGAGAGTCTGGTGGATGGCTTGGAGTTGCTGCGTCAGCAGCAGCGTTTTTACCCACAGCAGGAGTTGGCGGCGGATATCCTCGGTTATGTGGATGGGGAACGGAAGGGACAAGCTGGGGTGGAATACAGCCAGCAGAATTTGTTGGAACGATCGATGCCGTCGATTCAGTTTAGCAGGTCGAGCAATGGGAATTGGGTTCCCGATCGGCTGACGGCGGGATTTGTGCAGCTTGATGACTTGAAATTGCAATTGACGATCGACAGTCGCTTGCAGCGGGCGGCCCGAAGTGCCCTCAAGGAAAAAATGAAGCAACACGATGCGAAGCGGGGCACAGTGATTGTGATGGATGCCAGTAACGGGGAATTGCTGTCAGTTGTGGCGGAACCTTCTTATGACCCGAATCAATATTTTAATTTCGATTTGTCGCGCTATAAAAATTGGGCTGTAACTGATGTTTATGAGCCTGGTTCGACTTTTAAAGCGATTAATGTGGCGATCGCTCTGGAAGCGGGTGCGGTGAAACCTAATACTGTGTTTAACGATGAAGGTCGGATTTACATGAATCCTTGGACTATCCAAAATTCCGATTACCAAAGAGCAGGCGCGCGCGGCCCTTCGACTGTTACTGAGATTTTGAAACATTCTAGTAATGTGGGGATGGTGCACATGATGAGAACCATGAAACCTTCTCTTTACTATCAAGCTTTAGAAAAACTTGGACTCGGACAAACAGCAGGAACTGATTTGCCTTTTGAAGTAAGCAGTCAACTTAAAAATCGAGAGCAATTTATTAACTCTCCTGTGGAAGTTGCTACTACGGCTTTTGGGCAAGGTTTTTCGATTACTCCGATGCAGTTGGTGCAGCTTAACGGCGCTTTGGCTAATGGTGGCAAGTTGGTGACTCCTCACGTTGTGCGGGGACTTTTTGATAGGGAAGGTGAAGCTTATTGGAAGCTTCCGAGGCCGGTTCCAAAGCAGGTTTTTTCGCCGGAAACTACTAAGCAGGTGTTAGAAATGATGGAAACTGTGGTTGATGGCGGTACGGGGAAAGCTGCACAAATTCCTGGGTATCGGATTGCTGGAAAAACGGGCACGGCTCAAAAAGCTAATGCTGGTGGGGGTTATTCTGACAAGGCGATTATTACTAGCTTTGTGGGGATCATGCCTGTGGAGGCTCCTCGGTATGTGGTTTTGGCGGTGATTGATGAGCCGAAGGAGGGTTCTTCGGGGGGTACGGTGGCGGCGCCGATTGTGGAGTCGGTGATGGAGGCGCTGATTTCTATTGAGAAAATTGCGCCGAGTAAGAAGTAGTTGATTATACAGCATATTCGGTGGTTGATGAAGTAAAGTAGCCGCTATATTTATGTTGTGTGATTTTAATATGTAGGGTGCGGATCTGCGACCTTTTAAATAGAACTTGCAGATTGACGGGTGTATCCGCACCTTACTTAGGAATGAGAATTAAATAACTCCCACTCTTGAAAGTGGGATGGGCGTCCCGCCCGTCCTTTTTGGACGGGCGGGACGCCCATTCCACAATAAAAATTAAAATTGTAAGTTATTTAATTCGCGATCCTTACTACAAGATTGTGTGTACTTCATGAACCTGGAATATGCTGTATCTGAGATGTTGCACCATTCTCAATAAGCCTTTTATGAACAGGCTTTTCTGCCTGTTCCACAAGAAAATTCACTCTTTG
>Ga0209278_1001663_pt1 | contig 13193 bp, 10 predicted proteins | sample JI81BgreenDNA_FD_187504 | JGI IMG/M metagenome (GOLD analysis project Ga0209278, IMG submission 187504) | Wastewater effluent complex algal communities from Wisconsin, to seasonally profile nutrient transformation and Carbon sequestration -... | ecosystem: Engineered > WWTP > Effluent > Algae... | reverse complement strand
TTGGCTGCTAGTGAAGTCACTCCTGTAGCTTTGGTTGCTCCTTCTATCAATGGCTAAGTTTTAGTCTGAGATTGACAAAAAGCGCTCCTAGAAATAGGGGCGCTTTTTGTTTGGGGAAAATCTAATTTAACACTACTAATGCTTTGCAAAAGTTGGCTTACAGTTTACTTAAATAAATTTTTATCTGACCCTTTATGGACAACGACAAAAATTATTGAGATAGTTATAGAGTTCGCGAAATAAGGGACATTTTTTCTGGACTTCATTTGGATCGATTTCCCTCAATAGCAAAGGAGTATGATCTCCTTTAGAAAAGCGTGCTTTATCGCGATCGAGTTCATCTTGAACACTTGACTCAATTAAATATTCTGATAGTTTTTCTCGACAGCAATCTTTTTCAGCATCGTATTCACTAAATGCTTCTGGATTCTCAAAAGAAACTTTTCTTTGTGTACTTAGCCACCAACGCATCCGTTCATGTCTTTTGCCTCGACGAAAATCTGAATGTTTAGCTATTGAATTATTCCAATCAGCAATAATCCAAGCTTCGATTTCCGGCGCGGCAAACCCAACAAATTTTTCGATGTCAGCACATTCGGGTATTTTTGATAACTCTACCAATATTTTTGATTTTTGTGTCTGAGAATCGCGACAATCCAAATCGTCAAAAACTAAAATCAAGTCGCATTTATTTGCTTCCGCTTTTAAGGCGATCGGTAATTCTTGCTTTATTTGCTCGATTAAGCTTTGACCTGTTCTTCCATAACTACCTGCTTTATTAGCTTTAGGGCCGGGTTTTTGGCGAACTGGTGTTTTTCGTTCAAATCTACAGCCCGGAAAAGTTTTTTCTAAAAAAGGAAAGAATCCTCTAACCTCAGCCTCACCGCCACCAGAGAAAACCCACACTACCACGGCCATCCTCCAATACTTGGATCGCCAACACGGTATAAGTCGCCCAATTGCCATCCCTCTTCAAGTTTTGGCTTCAGCAGTTCTTTTGAAAGAGATTTGACTGAGAAATACGTTCTGTTTTCGGGATAAAAACAAAGAACATTCTCTAAACGATCGGTAAAGTGATCTAAAAGGTCGGGACTATGTGTGGTAATAATTATCTGAGTTCTGGTGGCAGCTTTTTTAATCCACTCAGCTAAAATTGGCATCCACGAGACGTGCAATCCTAATTCAGGTTCATCAATGACTATCAAAGAAGGAAGGAGTGGAGAATGTAATATAGTTGCCCAACAAAGCATCCTGACAGTTCCATCCGACATTTCATTTAGGTAGAATGCTTCATCATCAATACCTTCAAAATACCATTCTACAGTGAGAGATAGGCGACCCGAAGGTAAAGCTCTAAGGCGACGAGTTTTTGGCAGGATGGACTTCATTGCCTCGTTAATGCTATCTTCAAAATTGATAGATTTTTGGTTTAAATTGTACAATACTAAAGGCAGATTATCTCCCGATGCAGATAAGTAAATATCACTTCCACCTATTTTAGGTTCGGCGGTTCTGATTGAATTCAAATTCATGTTATTGGCATTATAAAATTGCCATTTTGAAATAAATTCAATTAATTCTCTTCTAATTTTGTAAATAGGTGTAGTTTCTGGTGGTAATAGACTATTTTCAAGCAGTGTCGGAATTGTCAACAAACCAAAAGAATTGGTAGGAATGTTATCTAAAGGTTCAAACTGAGTTGGCTCTTGACCGAGAGACTTGTAAACAGATAAAACTCCTTGCCCTAATTCTCTGTTATGCAATTTATAGTAATAGAAAGGTTGCCTGCTGGAAGTTTCCTGCAAATCTTCTCCGCCATATAGATATTCTTCAGAGATGCTCGCCCTTACTTTTTCTCGATCGGTATAAAGTTTGAAATCAAGAATTGCGCTGTCTTTTTGAAGATTACCCGTGTGGTTAATTTGCGAAAAACAGCAAGCTATACTGACCTTTGCTGGACTTTCAACATTGACATCTAAAATTCTACCACCACCAATTTTAGAAACAGCATCCTCAAAACTACTCACGTCCCGATTTGCGTCAGGAATAGCTATTAGGCAATCTTTTAAAAATTTTAAACAACTGATGAAATTGCTTTTGCCTGAACCGTTTGAGCCGATAAATATATTAAGGTTGTTTAAATTTACAGATGGATCTAAGTGCAGATTTTTATAATTCTTTGTTGTCAAAAATCGAATAATTGGTTGATTCATACGATCGCTCCGGTTATACTTCAGAAAGTTAGGGCAGGCAAGATGCCTACCCTACAAAGGTAAAAAATTAATTTTTTACCTTTTAACTCTCGATTTTGGATTAGCCGTTACTGAACAAACTTCTTGAATGCCAGAGTCACGTTGTGGCCGCCAAATCCAAAAGAATTCGACAGCGCCACATCAACTTTTAGATCGCGGCTTGTATGAGGAACATAGTCCAAATCGCACTCAGGATCGGGATTTTCCAGATTAATTGTCGGCGCGATTTTGTCATTGGCGATCGACATTACCGTCGCCACCGCCTCAATTCCCCCAGAACCGCCCAAAAGATGACCGGTCATTGACTTGGTAGAACTAATTGCTACTTTGTAAGCATGGTCTCCCAAAGTCTTTTTAATCGCCTTGGTTTCCGTAGAATCGTTGGGAAGCGTGCTTGTGCCGTGAGCGTTGATATAGCTCACCATATCCGGCGTCAAACCCCCATCCTTGAGCGCTAAAGCCATGGCCCGCGACGCACCCTCTCCCCCCGGTACCGGAGAAGTCATGTGATACGCATCGCAAGTTAAACCGTAGCCGACGATTTCTGCGTAAATCTTCGCGCCACGCGCCAGAGCGTGTTCCATTTCTTCTAGAATCAGAATGCCAGCACCTTCGCCGACGACAAAACCATCACGATCGCGATCGAACGGACGGCAAGCATGAGTCGGGTCATCGTTGCGAGTCGAAAGCGCCCTCGCCGCAGCAAAACCCGCCACGCACAAAGGTGTCACCGCAGCTTCCGTACCGCCGCAAATCATGGCTTGGGCGTAACCCGCCTGAACTAGGCGAAACGCATCGCCCACGGCATTGGAGCCGGCAGCGCAGGCCGTCACCGTGCAAGAGTTGGGCCCTTTAGCGCCCGTGTGAATCGCCGTCAGGCCCGCGGCCATATTCGCAATCATCATGGGAATCATAAACGGGCTGCATCGATCGGGGCCGCGATTCAGATAAATCTCTTGCTGGTCTTCCAAAACCTTCAGGCCGCCAATGCCAGTGCCAAGAATGACACCCACCTGTTCTGCGTTCAGGTCGTTAATCTCAAACTTCGCATCAGCAAGAGCTTGTTTGCTGGCTGACACCCCAAATTGAGCAAAGCGATCCATGCGCTTTGCTTCCTTGCGCTCTAAATAGTCGTGTGGGTCGTAACCCTTCACCTCTGCGGCAAAGCGGCAGTCGTGCCGCGACGGGTCGAATAAGGTGATCGGGCCTATACCATTCTTGCCGGCAAGCAACCCGTCCCAATATTCGGACAAGGTATTGCCGATCGGTGTAATCGCGCCGAGACCCGTGATAACAACGCGCTTACGCTCTAAATTTGTCATGATTTCAGTTTCAAAAAATTAAACACCCAGAACGCAGAACAAAAGAGGAGTTTCCAGTTTTCTAACTTCTCTCCTCTTAGGGGAAAAAACAGGTATTTTATGCTTTTGGAGCTGCAAGTTGGCTGCTGATGTAATCTACACAAGCTTGAACCGTAGTAATTCCTTCGGCTGCTTCGTCGGGAATTTCAATATCAAACTCTTCTTCCAAGGCCATTACCAGCTCTACTGTATCTAAGGAATCTGCTCCTAAATCGTTAGCAAAGTTGGCTTCGGGCTTGACTTCGCTCAGCTCGACTTCCAGTTGCTCTTTCACAATTTTCTGGACTCTAGTAAAAATGTCGTCTTGGCTCATAACATCGTGTCCTCATTGGTTGCTGCGTATCTAATCTTATCCGAAAGGGGGATCTGCAGGACAAAGGCTGGCCGCTTTTCTAAGTGACACGGGCCAGGGACAATTGGGACACGGACGATCGCAGCAACTCTAGGACTGTTATGGGGTGGCGATCGCTATTTGAATAGTTCTGGAGGCATAAACTCTATCTGGCGGTGCACACCGTACCTTACCGCTACCAATAGTGTTGCAAAGCAATTTTTGCGTCCCGGACTGATTGAATGACTATCTGCAAGAGATCATGCCCTAGTGACTGCTTGTCCCCTAGAAATTCTCAAAAGCAACGCCCAAACGCATACGATCCGTCTTGCTTTCCTACTTGCGCTCGCACTCAGATAACCTCAACGGACTCAATGGAAGTATCGCATCTGTACATCGCATCTGTACAACGATGGAGTTTGCCTACGCTGCGTTCCCGACAAACACAAACCACCTCTTAGCCCCTATTTAGCGCCTGCTGCACCATGTACTCCCCGAGTTTCCCGGATGCGCCTACGATAAAAACCTACACATAACGGCTGAATTGAGCGGCAAACGAGCGCCTCCTCGATCTCAACACAATATCACTTTTGTCAGAGCCAAGGATATGTTATACACCCATCACTTCACAATTACTTATGTTTCGCGATCGCCCATAGCTTCTCTGGACTCAACAACGGAGCCAACCATCTTTGCTTTTGCTTAATCTCGGCTGAAAAACGACAAATTTAACAGGCGCGATCTGTTCCGCCTAACGGTGTGCTTGAGGGGCTGTCAAAACCATTGCATCTACACCACTGACTTTCCCCAGTCGGCTCCAAGCGAATTGTTAGAAAGCTTAACATCAACTCTACTTACAAGATCAGAGATTGCACTTTGTCCATCAATTGTGGATGATTCCCGTCATTTCATGGATTTTCAGGAAGAAGCGCCTCCATATATGGGGCAATATAATTGCGACCTTTTTCGATATAGTACTTTGTAAACAGAGATTCAAACTCCTGTTTTACTAATTGAAGTGCAGCATTCAAACGTGGGCGACCGTATACTAAAAACTGAGCCGTCGAATAGGCATAGTATTCTTTCTCTTTACCGACAATATTTTTCTTGAAGGCATCTTGGTAAAGCCCACGTCCCTCCTCAATCAATTGTTGAATGGATGAAGTAAAATGAATCGACTCTCCACTTGGGAAGTCGATTTTTTTATCTTGAATAAATCCAATCACCTTCTTCATGCATTCACGGGTTTGTTCAACTGATAAGCATCCCTCATCTTTTCTTCTAAATCCCCATTGAGTGCAACCATTTGTAACTTCAAGAACTCGTAAAATTGCGAGGTTATCAAGCTCTTTTGAATCGATTTTCTGCAATTCATGAATATGATGCTCAATCCGTTTACTAAATCCGTGGAAATCAGTTTCACAATACTCTTTGAGCTCTTCGATCATGGCTAACTGTTGCCAGTCGAACCTTATTGAGTTTAACATTATTGAATTCCCTCCAAATCATTCATGTTTAGGCAGTATGGGCGGCTAAGGACTACCTCATTCCGCTCAAAATTGTCATTTTTATCCTAGCCATACTCAAACGTTTTGAAATATCGATCGTAGCTTGCCCGATCATCAAAACTTCAAGAACGCCTTCTTGAAGTTTTGATTGAACTCCTCGGCAATACCTCTGTTGCCCTCGATATTTGTGAGGAGCTTTGTAAATTGTGACGGCTTGGGGGAATTGTGCTTGACCCGACTGCATGATTTGACATTTTGGGTGAGATGAAAGCAGTATCATAAACTACCGCTATGTCTGGAACCAGATGATTTTGCAACTACCGACAGCATTGAAGTACAATCGCACTGATAACCCAGCAAGCTAACGGTGTAGTTCAGCCACCTTGGCTTATTTACTCTTGAATCATAACACTCTAATGGGTCGGGTGTAACGATGTGTTATGCTCGATCGCCTAACAATTACTTATGCTAATGTGCTCGCCCTTCGCCTTTGCGAACTGGCAAACTTAGTAACTCATTTTTGCTTGCCCAGCAGCGATCGCAGATACATAACTTTGACGGTGCGATTGATTCCAGTGTCTAGACGAACCATCAGCGATGGGATTTTTCCAAAAGCGCCTTCAGCAAATTAGCGCGATCGCCCCGCCACCAACCTGAAAACTGCGTTTCATCTGTGCCTTAAAAGAGGGGGGCTTTCACGCTAGTTTTCTGTAAGGATATGGAGAGGAGAAACGAAGCAGGAAGCATCCCGACCTCCAGCGCTCTCGTTTCTTTTCCCTTGCCTTTTCTCCCCTGCAGAAACGATTATGCCATCCCCAAATCTCAAATATGCTTATTTTCCCGGTTGTGTCGCCCAAGGAGCCGCCCGCGAACTTTACCTGTCTACCCAAGCACTGACTCAAGCGTTGGGGATTGAACTGGTGGAACTAAAGAAAGCTTCCTGCTGCGGTTCTGGCACTTTCAAGGAAGATTCGCAGTTACTCGAAGATACTGTCAACGCCCGCAATATTGCTTTGGCTGAGGAACTTAATCTGCCTTTACTCACGCATTGCAGCACTTGTCAAGGGGTAATCGGTCATGTGGACGATCGCCTCAAGGAATCTCAGAAAACCGATCCCAACTACATAGAAAAAGTCAACGGTTTACTGGAAAAACAAGGCTGTTCGCCTTATCAAGGCAGTACCGAGGTGAAACATCTGTTGTGGGCGATCGTGGCAGATTACGGGCTCGACGAGGTGCAGAAGCGTGTCACCCGCAAGCTGTCGGGTTTGAAGTGCGCGTCTTTTTACGGGTGCTACCTGCTGCGAGCTCAGGATAAGCTGCTTTACGATGACCCGCACCAACCGGAATCGATGGAAAATGTGTTTCGGGCGATCGGGGCAACTCCGGTTTACTATCGAGGGCGGACGCAGTGCTGCGGCTGGCCGTTGGCGAGTTATGCCACTAACCAATCTTTTCAGATGGCAGGCAAACATATTCAAGATGCTCTTGACAATGGCGCTGATTGTATGGTAACGCCTTGCCCGCTTTGTCATTTAAATTTGGATTCGCGACAGCCGGAGGTAGAAAAAGTAATCGGGCGCAAATTGGGTTTGCCGGTGCTGCATTTACCGCAATTGGTGGCTTTGGCTTTGGGTGTGGAACCGAAAAAACTAGGACTCGATCGACATATTGTTTCCACAAAGCCCGTGTTAGAAAAATTAGGCTTTTAGTCGATCGATTTGCACAGATTTGTAGTAAAGAAGTCCGTCCTTGATAACTCCCCTCTAACCACAGACTTGCTCAGTAGGAACCTACTTTGATAAGACTCTCCGCGTGAATAACTGTGAAGTTTTGTCGCTTTTTCGCGAAGTGCTTCCAGGCACTGCGGTAGACTAACCTTTAATTCTCTGTGCAGGCTATAGCGGTGGCACCTCGCCGTCAAATCTGTTCACTCGCAGAGGCAGCAAATTTTTAGTGACTCGTTGGGAGCCTTTATTCAATGTCTCATTCAGTCAAAATTTACGATACTTGCATCGGCTGCACTCAATGCGTCCGCGCTTGTCCGACTGACGTTTTGGAGATGGTGCCCTGGGATGGCTGCAAAGCAGCTCAGATTGCCTCATCTCCCCGCACCGAAGACTGTGTAGGCTGCAAGCGGTGCGAAACTGCTTGTCCCACCGATTTTCTGAGCATCCGGGTTTACCTGGGAGCAGAAACCACTCGCAGTATGGGTCTAGCCTACTAAATATCGATCGACACGCCGATCGAATTACGGGCACAAAAGAGGGGGCGATTAAATTGCCCCCTCTTTTTTGTCGCGGAATCTGCATTCGGGGCCGGAAGAAGGTAAAAATGATAAAACTTGAGTTTTATTGCGATCGCTAAGCAGGAGTAGTACGTTAAATGTGCGGAATCGTTGGCTATATCGGCACGCAAGCAGCAAGCGAGATTTTGCTAGCAGGATTGGAGAAACTAGAATACCGGGGCTACGATTCAGCGGGCCTCGCTACCATCTCCGAAGGAGAAATTACCTGCATCCGAGCAAAGGGCAAATTGCACAACCTCCGGGAAAAGTTAGCAGAGATAGACTCTCTGGCTCCCATCGGCATCGGACACACCCGCTGGGCAACTCACGGCAAACCAGAAGAATATAACGCTCACCCTCACCTAGATAATAGCGGGCGAATTGCGGTAGTTCAAAATGGAATTGTCGAAAATTATCGCGAGTTGCGGGAAGAATTGAAAGCGAAGGGACATAAATTTGTCTCCGATACCGATACAGAAGTTATCCCTCATTTAATAGCTGAATTTTTGAAAGAAGCAAGAAGGGAGAAGGAAGAAGAAAAAGATAAAAAAACAGAAAAGATTGCTGATTTATCGTTTTTGGAAACGGTTTTAAATGCGGTAAATAAATTAGAAGGAGCTTTTGCGATCGCCGTTATCTGTGCAGATTTTCCAGAGGAAATAATTGTCGCCAGACAGCAAGCTCCTTTGGTGATTGGGTTTGGTGCTGGTGAATTTTTCTGCGCTTCCGACACGCCGGCCTTAGTATCTCACACCCGCACTGTTTTGTCCTTAGAAAATGGCGAATTGGCAAGGCTAACTTCGATGGGAGTGGAAGTTTACAGCTTTGCAGGGGAAAGGCTGAAAAAAAGCCCGCGCATCCTTGGTTGGAGTCCGGTTTTAGTCGAAAAACAAGGCTTCAAACACTTCATGCACAAGGAGATTTATGAACAGCCCGCCGTAGTCCGAGCTTGTTTGGAGGCTTATTTAGACAGCGATTGGCAGCCAGGAAATCCGAACTCTCCCATCAATCTCAACTTGCCCAATGAACTTTGCGCCGATGTCGAACAAATTTCAATTCTCGCCTGCGGAACGAGCTGGCACGCCTCGCTAATTGGCAAATATTTGTTGGAACAATTAGCTAATATTCCGACTGCGGTGCAGTACGCTTCTGAGTACCGCTACGCACCGGCACCGCTGACAGCAAATACTTTAACTATTGGGGTAACTCAGTCGGGAGAAACGGCGGACACGCTGGCTGCTTTGGGGATGGAACAGCAGCGCCGCGCGGGTTTTACTGATAAATTCCGGGCGAGAATGTTAGGCATTACTAACAGAACCGAAAGTTCGATCGCCCACATGATGCCGCAGGTAATCAACACCCACGCCGGTATAGAAGTCGGCGTTGCTGCGACTAAAACTTTTGTCACTCAGTTGATGGCATTCTATTTCTTAGCTTTGGATTTGGCGCACCAGCGGCAAACAATCAGCACTGAGAGATTGGCAGAAATTATTACTGGTTTGCGCCAGTTGCCGGCAGAAATTGAGAAGTTTTTGGAGATTCAAGAACAGTATGTGGAGGAATTGTCCCACCAGTTTACAGACACCCAAGATTTTATCTTTTTGGGGCGGGGAATTAACTTTCCGATTGCTTTGGAAGGGGCGCTGAAACTGAAGGAAATTAGCTACATTCACGCCGAAGGATATCCGGCGGGAGAGATGAAACACGGCCCGATCGCCCTTTTGGATGCGAAAGTGCCTGTAGTGGCGATCGCCATGCCCGGAAGCGTCTACGAAAAGGTGCTTTCCAACGCTCAGGAAGCCAAGGCCCGCGACGCCCGTTTAATTGGCGTTACGCCGAAGCAAGGTGTGGCGGAAGCCGACATTTTTGACCACGTTTTGCCCGTGCCTTTGGTGGATGAATTGTTGTCACCGATTGTAACAGTGATTCCGCTGCAATTGTTGGCTTACCACATTGCAGCGCGTCGAGGTTTGGATGTGGATCAGCCACGAAATTTGGCGAAGTCGGTGACAGTGGAATAAAGGAAGTCATTAGTCAGTAGTCATTAGTCAGTAGTTGGTTATTGGTTGTTGGTTGTTCGTTCTAATAACCAATAACCTATGCCCGATGCCCGATGCCCGATGCCCAATGCCCAATGCCCAATGCCCTATTCCCTATTCCCTCTGGCTGACTCCGCAAATTGCGGCTAACAGCAACCAGCTTGTAGTATTGAGTCGGAAATCAAACAGCGTCACGTCTACAGTGTTAAAAAGCGTACAGGCGGCGAAGGCTAATAAATAACTGAAAAAAATTAGGCGATCGCCTGAATTTTCCTGTTGACAATTCACCAGATTCGTGCTGTGTAAAATAGAATTTTTCTCAGTTTCCTCTGCGTCTATTTTTTCCTGCTTAATATCCCCAGGAAAATGCGGCCAATTTGCCAGCAGCAAAACACCCCTAGCCAAAACCCAGCCAACTAAACCAAACAACAAAAGCGTTGCCGGTATTCCCGTTTCCGCAGTCAACATTAGTATCAAACTGTGAGGATGACCAAGCCATTCTTGCATCTGAGCTTGATAGAGAGGCGTAAAATTTCGCAATCCCCAACCAGTCCAAGGACGCTGCTGCGTCATCGACCAAGCAAATTGCCATTGAGTAGTTCTCAAAGTAGCTGTCGGCCGATTTGGGAACATCTCGTCGGTGAGTCTAGCCCAAAAGAAAGCAGGGACAATTCTTCGCAAATACTGCCGTAATGGTTCGGGGCCAAAGGCAGACAAAAAAACTGTGCTAGCCACACTAAAAACCGCAGCTAATATTTTTTTATAACCCGCATAAAATGCAAAAGCCAAAACTGCAAAAACTGCCAGCCCCCAGGCATTGCGAGAATTAGTAAAAATCAAAGCAACAGCATTTCCCACCACGGCCAAACTTAAAAATAGGAATCGGTAACTGGGAATCGGTAATTGGGAATTGGGAATTGGGAATTGGGAATTGGGAATCGGTAACTGGGAATTGGTAATTTGCAATTCATTAATTATTTCCTTCTGCCTTCTTCCCTCTGCCTTCTGCCTTCTGCCTTCTGCCTTCTGCCTTCTGCCTTCTTCCATCCACAGTCCCAGTGCTAAAATAAAAGCAATTGTCAGATAGCAAGCTAAAATATTAGCGTACATAAATACAGAAGCCATACGGCCGGGGGGATTGCCTTGGGGTTCGAGTACCCAGCCAAAAACAGGCTGCAATTGAGCGATGCCGCTCCAACCGAAAAATTGCTGTCCCAGGCCTAAAATTATCACTGGAATTGAACTAATTACAATCACCCAAGACAATTGCCGCAATTGAGGCAAAGTTTGAATTAAACTGCTGAAAACGGCAAACAATATAAAGAACGGCAAGAAATTGTATAACCCTACAAAAGCCTCGATACGGTTGTTAGCAAAAACCGCTGTGATGACTAGCAGCGCGCTCAGAATTGCGAATCCTCGATTCAACGGGCGGCGACTAATTTGACGGAACTTTTGCTTGCAAGTGCCGGCCAATCCCAGGAATAAACCTAAAGCTCCCAAAATCGGAATTAAGGGAAAAATCAGCATCCCCAATTGGGCGAAATTCCAAGGAATTTGCAGGCGGGGATCTGGATGTTTTTGGAGGCGAGACTTGAGATTTTCTGCTGTCTGTTTGGCCGCTAATTTCAACCGATTTTTGATATTCACCCACACTCCCAATCTCAAATCTAAAATCTACAATCTACCATCGTTAAGCTAGTTCCCAAACGCATTCCGATCGCGTTAATCGAATTTGAGCTAGGGCAAAAATGGTCGGGATAATGCGGCCGTAGTTCGTGGAAATCGATCGCCAACCCAAATCCGCGAAAAACCAAGTCCACATCACCGGGCCGAGAAACGAGAACACGCTGCGCGTCGCACCGTAACGAGCGGCACTCACAGCCATACCGCGCCGCGCCGTCTGAATTGCGACATAATTTTGAAACTGGGTTGCTGCAGTTGCAGTGCCTGTAAGCACTCCTTGTTTTGCCATTTGATAGGTGGCAAAATGCAGCGCAAATTGATTAGCCATTAGTTTGAGCAGCATTGGTTTTAAGATGGAACTAACAGCTAAAGCGCTGCCACCTTTGAACAGTAAACCCAGCGGGTCTTTTTCAGCAGAAATTGGCAGGGGTTCTGAGAGTTTAGAATCAACGATCGCTCGCTGTACGCGCAGTGTCAGCGCTTGCTGTTCGTCTGCTGGTAAACGCTTCCACGCGCGGCCCATTAAGTGCAGAAATACTTCTGCCTCTAAGTCGGTGGTTGACAACTGTCTGGGATAAGGGATTTTGAGATAGCGACAAACTTGAATTAGTGCTTGTCTGTAAGTTACTTGTTGGGTTCGCCCTCTGAGTACCGTCAACCCGTCGGCTGCAAGATAGCGAAACCGCTGTTCTACGGCGTCGAGCCATGCTTCGCGATCGCGACTTTGTACATCTATCGGTGCGGGGGTTTGCACGTAATCTAAAGGGTTAAACTTGCGGCTGAACAGAAGTTCTGTTAGTTGCTGCAATTCTTCTTCTGTTGTTAATTCTAGTGCTGCTCTGAGTTCGTCCAAAATTTTGCCCTCCCGTATACGATTTTAGATTTTAGATTTTAGATTTTAGATTTTAGATTGCTGCTGGTTGACAACCCGTGGGATTTAGGATTTACCTACAGTGGCATTTTTTATCGGGTCTTAATCATGGATTCGTGCTGTCCCTTATTCTACTACCGGGCGCAGGACGATCGGCAGGATTTGCACAGAAGATCCGACTGCTAGAAGCTATAACCTCAGCAGCTACATCGATCTGCGGACGCGCATCTAAATTTTACAGTCAAGTTTGGTGTCCCACCGATCCTAAAAATACAATTTGGATGCCCAACAGCAAACCCGGAACCCCTCGGTACGTCTGCAACCCCGCAGCTTGAGGAGTCAAACCGTCGCCATGAACGCCCACTATTTTATTCGCTATAAAGAAAAGAAAAATAATTTAGTGTAGTTCTGTTCAAAAATGTCAGTTAATCCTATAATGAGTTTGGTTTTTTTAGAACAAAGTAAATGATGTCTTCTTCTGTCGCACCGTCTTTTTTGCAGGGATATTGGCAAGATACTTTCAATCTCAAGCAGCATTTACAGGATTTTTTAAATTTAGATTTAGAAACAATTGAACAAGAGCTCGCTGTCGGTCAACAATCCCTAAAAGAAATAGGCCATCGGGATTTTGATTGGGAAAAAGCTAGCGAGTTTTATCGCGATCGAGTCGGCCAAGCTTACCTATTTGACCTCGGAGCTTGGCATATGTCCAATCAGGATTACATAGGAGGTACTTTAACATTAATATCAGATATGGCTGCCGGTCGAGTTTTAGATTTTGGCGGCGGTATTGGCACTCATGCTATTGCAGCAGCTCTTTGTCCTCAAGTAGAACAAGTAGTCTATTGCGATCTTAAC
>Ga0209278_1001661_pt1 | contig 13206 bp, 11 predicted proteins | sample JI81BgreenDNA_FD_187504 | JGI IMG/M metagenome (GOLD analysis project Ga0209278, IMG submission 187504) | Wastewater effluent complex algal communities from Wisconsin, to seasonally profile nutrient transformation and Carbon sequestration -... | ecosystem: Engineered > WWTP > Effluent > Algae... | reverse complement strand
AACTCCTTCTCGGCCCTGTGGGTGCAGCCGGGCACGCCGCGCAGCGCGCGCGCCTCGCTGGCGGTGCGCTTCTGATGGCCGCGCCGCTGCCGCTGCAGGCGCTGGACCTGCGCGTGGTCCGCGGGGGCACCGAGGTGCTGCGCGGCGTGAGCTTCGGCGTGGCCGCGGGCGAGGTGTTCGGCCTGCTGGGCGGCAACGGCGCCGGCAAGTCGACGACGCTGGCGGCCTTCCTGGGCTTCGTCGCGCCGGCCTCGGGCGAGGTGCGGGTGCACGGCCGCGAGGTGGCGGCCGACCTCGCCGCGGCGCGCCGCGCCATGGCCTACCTGCCCGAGGCCGCCTCGCTGTACGAACACCTCGACGCGCGCGAGAACCTGCGCTACTTCCTGCAGCTGGCCGGCGCCGTGCCGGCCGGGCTGGACGCGGCCATCGAGGCCGCGCTCGACCGTGTGGCCCTGCCCGCGGCGGCGCGCGGCCGCCGCATGGCCGGCTACTCCAAGGGCATGCGGCAGAAGGTGGCCATCGCGCTGGCGCTGCTGCGCGACAGCGGCATCCTGCTGCTCGACGAGCCCACCTCGGGCCTGGACCCCACGGCCATCGACGAGTTCCACGCCCTCGTGCGCGGCCTGGCCGACGCCGGCAAGGCCATCCTGATGGTGACGCACGACGTCTACGGCGCCTGCCAGGTGGCCGACCGCATCGGCCTGCTGCACGGCGGCCGCCTGGTCGACGAGTTCGCGGCCGCGCCCGGCGCGCGCATCGCCACCGAGGCCGTGCACCGCGCCTTCAGCACGCAGGCCCTGGCCGGGGGCGTGGCATGAAGGCCGTGCTCGCCATCGCCGCCGCCGAGTGGCGCTGCTGGCAGCGCTCGCGCCTGGCCGTTCTGGCGGCGGCGCTGCTGGCCGCGCTGCTGCTGGCCACCACGGTGCTGACCACGCTGCGCCTGCAGGCCGAGGCCACCGAACGCGGCCACCACCAGGGCCAGGCCGAGGCCGCCTTCCGCGCCCAGCCCGACCGCCACCCGCACCGCATGGTGCATTACGGCCATTACGTGTTCCGCACGCCGGCGCCACTGGCGCTGTTCGACCCGGGCCTCGATGCCGTCACCGGCCAGAGCCTGTTCCTCGAGGGCCACCGCCAGAACACCGCCATGTTCGCGGGCACGGCGGCCAGTGCCGGCCTGGGCGCCTTCAGCCTGAGCCCGGCCTGGGTCTACCAGGCGCTGGCCCCGCTGCTGCTGGTGCTGCTGGGCCACGGCGCGCTGCTGCGCGAACGCGAGGCCGGCACGCTGGCCCCGCTGCTGGCCCAGGGGCTGGGCGGCGGCACGCTGCTCGCGGGCAAGGCGCTGGCGCTGGCCGCCGCGGTGGGCGTGCTGCTGCTGCCCCTGGCCGCGGCGGCGGGCCTGGCCGTCGGGCGGGGCGAATCGCCCGCCGCGGCCGCCGCCTTGCTGGCCCTGTACGGCGCCTACCTGCTGCTGTGGGCGCTGCTGGCGCTGCTGGCCTCGGCGCTGTGGCGCCGCCGGGGCGCGGTGCTCGCGGCGCTGGCCTCGCTGTGGATCGTGCTCACGCTGGTGCTGCCGGCGCTGGCCGTGAGCGGCACGGCCGCAGGCGGCGGCGCGGCGGGCAAGATCGAGACCGACCTGGCCATGCTGACCGAGGTTCGCCGCCTGGGCGATGGCCACAACGCCAACGACCCCGCGTTTGCCCAGCTGCGCGCCGAGTTGATGGCGCAGCATGGCGTGCAGCGCGTGGAGGACCTGCCGCTCAACCTGCGTGGCGTGGTGGCCGAGCACAGCGAACGCAAGCTCACCGCCACGCTCAACGCCTGGGCGCAGCGCCAGCAGGCCGGCGAGCAGCGCCTGGCCCAGCGCCTGGCGGCGCACGGCTGGTTCACGCCGGTGCTGGCCCTGGCCGGGGCCTCGCGCGCCGTGGCCGGCACCGACCTGCACCACCACCACCGCTTCCTGCAGGAGGCCGAGGCGCTGCGCTACAGCTTCGTGCAGGGCCTCAACCGCGTGCACGCGCAGCAGCTGGCCTATGCCGACGACATCCGCCGCAGCAGCGACCCCGAAGCCGAGCGCCGCACGCGCGTGGCCGCCAGCACCTGGCAGCTGCTGGACCGCTTCCGTTTCGAGCCCGATGCCGCCGTGGTGCGCATCGCCCGGGCCGCGCCGCAGGGCCTGATGCTGCTGCCCTGGCTGGCGGGCCTGCTGCTGGCGCTGGCCGTGCTGGGCCGGAGGCTGCAGCCATGAGCCGCCGCCCGATGAACGCGCCAGTCCGCGCCACGGCGCCGTCCGGGTGGGCCGCCCTGCGCCGCGAGGCCCGCTTCGTGGCGCGCGAGCGCGCCGTCTGGGCCTGGTGGGCCGTGGTGCTGCTGCTGGCCACGCTGGCCGTGGCCAGCGGCCTGCACGAGGTGGCGCAGCAGCGCGCCACCATCGCCCGCCTGGTCGAGGCCGACCGTGCCGACCGCGCCGCCGCCCAGCAGCCGCTCCAGGACTGGGGCTCGGTGGCGTACCACAGCTTCCACTTCACGCACGAGCCGCCCTCGGACTTTGCCTTTGCCGCGCTGGGCCGCCGCGACGACACGGCCTGGAAACACCGCATCCGCCTGCTCGCGCTGGAAGGCCAGATCCACGAGCGCGATGCCGGGCACCCGGTGCTGGCGCTCACGGGCCGATTCGACTTCGCCTTCTTCGCCGCCTTCGTGCTGCCGCTGGTGCTGATCGTGCTGCTGCACGGGCTGCGCGCCGGCGAGCGCCAGGCCGGCCGGCACGACCTGCTCGTGGCCACCGCCGGCCAGCCCGCGGCGCTGTGGCGCTGGCGCGCGGGCCTGCGTGCGGCCGGCGTGTTCGTGGTCGCGGCGCTGCCGCTGGCCGTGGGCGCGGCGCTGGCGGGCACGGCGCCGGCCACGCTGGCCGCGGCGCTGGCCCTGCTGGCCGCCCACGTGCTGGGCTGGGCGCTGCTGGCGGCCGCCGTCGCCGCGTGGCGGCGGCCGGCCGAGCTCATCCTGGCCGCGCTGCTGGCGCTGTGGTTGCTGCTGGCCGTGCTGCTGCCGGCGGCCGGCCGCGCCGTCATCGACCGCGCCGTGCCGCTGCCCGCGGGCGCCGACATCCTGCTCACGCAGCGCGAGGCCGTGAACGACGCCTGGGACCTGCCCAAGGCCGACACCATGGCCGCCTTCGTCGAGCGCCACCCCGAGTGGGCGCCCTTTGCCGCCGTGCAGCGGCCGTTCGAGTGGAAGTGGTACTACGCCTTCCAGCAGGTGGGCGACCAGCGCGCCGAGGCGCTGTCCCGCGCCTACACCGAAGGCCGCCACACGCGCGAGCGCTGGGCCGCGCGTGTGGCCTGGCTGGCGCCGCCGGTGCTGCTGGAGCGCCAGCTGCAGCGCCTGGCGCGCACCGACCTGGCCGCCACGCTGGCCTACGAGGCGCGCGTGCGCGCCTTCCACGCCGAGCTGCGCGCCTTCTACTACCCGCGCCTCTTCCGCGACGAGCCTTTCGACCCCGCGGCGCTGGCCGGCCTGCCGCGCTTCGAACCGCGCGCCGGCGCGGCCTACTTGGTGCCGTAGATGCGGTCGCCCGCGTCGCCGAGGCCCGGCACGATGTAGCCGTGATCGTTGAGCTCGCGGTCGATGGCGGCGGTGAAGATGGGCACGTCGGGGTGGTGCTGCTGCATCTGCGCGATGCCCTCGGGCGCGGCCACCAGGCTGACGAAGCGGATGGAGCGCGGCCTGGTCTCCTTGAGCCTGTCGACCGCGGCCACGGCGCTGTTGCCGGTGGCCAGCATCGGGTCGAGCACGATGGCGTCGCGCTCGTGCATCTCGCCGGGCATCTTGAAGTAGTACTCCACGGCCACCAGCGTCTTGGGGTCGCGGTACAGGCCCACGTGGCCCACGCGCGCGCCGGGCACGACCTCGAGCATGCCGTCGAGGAAACCCGCGCCCGCGCGCATGACGACCACGAACACCGTCTTGCGGCCCTCGATCACGGGCGACTTCATGGTCTCCAGCGGCGTCTCGATGTCGATCATCGTCATCGGCATGTCGCGCAGCACCTCGTAGGCCATGAGCATGGCGATCTCGTGCAGCAGGCGCCGGAAGCTGTTGGTGGAGAGGTCCTTCTGGCGCATCAGCGTGAGCTTGTGCTGCACCAGCGGGTGGCTGACGACGGTGACGGGGGCGGGGGTGATCGTGCTCATCGGGGGCGGGTCCTAGGGCGGGCTCGATGACCTCGCAGGTCATCGACGGCAGGGCGGGTGTTCGCGACCATCGTGCCACATCACAACCCCTGCAGAAGGAACCCCGCCATGAACGGCATCGACCTCCTCCCGCTCGCCGTGGGCCACATGATCGGCCTCGGCGCCGTCGGCTCCTGCCTCGGCGTGGGCCTGCTGGCCAGCCGCTACGTGGAGGCCAGCGCGCGCCAGCCCGAGCTGATGGAGCCGCTGCAGGGCAAGGTCTTCCTGCTCGTGGGCGTGCTCGACGGCGCCTTCATCATCGCCACGGGCATCGGCCTGTGGTTCGCCACGGCCAATCCCTTCAAGGGCTGAGCGGCGCCGCCAGCGCCGCGCGCAGTGCGGCGGCGGTGGGCTCGTCGGCCGGCAGCAGCGTCTCGATGGCCAGCTCCGAGAGCGTCAGGTCGTGCGGCGCGCCGAACACCGTGACGGTGGTGAGAAAGCTCAGCCGGCCCCACGGCGTGTCCAGCACCAGGGGCACGGCCACGGCGTCATGGGGCAGCTCGTCGTGTGCGTCGTTGCCAGCACCCGCGGGCAGCGGCAGCGCCGCGAGTTCGGCGTGCAGCGCGTGCAGCGCCTCGTCGCCGCTGGCGGTGGCCTGGCGCGCCAGGCGGGCCAGCACGTGCTGGCGCCAGGCCGGCAGCGTCTCGATCATCGGCGCCAGGCCCTCGGGGTGCAGCGACAGGCGCAGCACGTTCAGCGGCGGCTCGCGCAGCGCCGGCGCCACGGCGCCCAGCAGCAGGGCTACGGGGCGGTTGTGGGCGACGAGGTTCCAGTGCCGGTCCACCGCCAGCGCGGGCCAGGGCTCGTGCGCCGCGAGCAGGCGCTCGAGCGCGGCGCGGGCGGGGGCGAGTGCCGGGTCGGCCAGCGGCCGCTCGGTGTACAGCGGCGCGTAGCCCGCGGCCTGCAGCCAGGCGTTGCGCTCGCGCAGCGGCACGGCCAGGTGTTCGGCCAGGCGCAGCACCATGGCGCGGCTGGGCTGGGCACGGCCGGTCTCCAGCCAGCTGAGGTGGCGCGTGGAGACCTCGGCCTGCAGCGCCAGCGTCAGCTGCGACAGCCCGGCGCGCTGGCGGCCCTGGCGCAGCAGGCGGCCAAACGGGGCGCGGGCGCTGTCCACGGCGGGGTGGCGGGCCTAGAACACCGTGCCGTCGCTGTCCACCTTCAGCGGCGGCGCGCCACCGGGCCGCAACTCGGCGGCGATGGCGCGGCCGGCGGCCCAGGTGCCGCCTTCCAGCACGCAGGCCAGCGGCAGCGTGGCCTCGTCGCGGCCCAGGCGCTGGCGCACCAGCACGGCCAGCTCGTCGAGCAGCACCACGGTGAGCGCGCGCCACTCGACGATGGCCTCGTCCTCGGGCTTGTGCGTGCGCTCCAGCAGGCTGGGCGAACGCGGCACGATCACGCCGCCGTCGATGAACAGGCCGCCGTTGCGGTATTCGGGCAGGCCCGTGAGGCCGTGTTCGCCGCCCAGGCCCGTGACCTCGATGCCTGCCCACTGCAGCGGCTCGAGCAGCGAGTAGGTGAGCCACTGGCTCAGCTTGTGGAAGGGCACCCAGCCGCCGGTGGTGGGGTCGTGCGCGCCGCCGGGCAGGGCGTCGCCGGCCCAGCGGTGCGCACCCGCATCGCCCGCGGCCACGCCCTTGATGCGCGCGCCACGCGGCCAGATCGGCGCCAGCGTGCGCAGCACCTCGCCCAGCAGCTCCTGGGCGCTGACCTGGCTGCGCTGGCCGAAGTGGGTGACACGGTCGAACAGCAGCGCCGGCCGCGCTTCGGTGGGGCGGCCGCGTGCCGCGTCGCGGCCGGCTTCTTCGGCCAGCACCGTGCCCAGGCGGGCCAGCAGCGCGGCGCGGCCTTCCAGGCCCACGACGGGGTTGTTGGGGTTGCTCTGGAACACGGCACGCAGCGCAGCGGTGTCGACGTGGCGCAGCGCCCCGGCATCGGCGCGCAGCGGCTCGCCCGCACGCGACGAAAACGCCCCGGCCATGAAGGCGCGGAAGCTGGCCACGCCCAGGCCCTCGCTGCGGGTGTAGCGCTGGCCGGCGGCCGCGGGCTCGTGTGTCGGCGCCGCGGGTTCGGGTTCCGGCTTCTTCGCGGCCTGGTCGAGCATGGCCAGCAGCTCGTCGGCCGCCGCGCGCGGCTTGGCCGCGGCGCCCAGGGCCTGGCCTTCGGTGTAGGCCCACTGCGCGCCGGCGCCCGCGTCGAGCAGCACGCTCACCACCGCCAGGTCGAAACGCGCGCGCGCCATGGCCAGGCGGTCGGCGCCGGCGAGCAGCGTGTCCATCTCGGCCTTGCGGTCCACGCCGCCGGCCTCGAAGTGGCGCCAGCGGCTGTGGAAGGGGATGTCCAGCGTGGGAAAGCGCTCCAGCGTCAGCCGCGCCACGCGCTCGGCCAGCGCAGGCAGGGCCTCGCGGTCGAGGCGGAAGCTGGGGCTCAGGTTGTTCTCGACCGCGCGCATCACGCTGGCGCAGCGCAGGCGGATGGTGGCGGGGTCGTGCAGCGCGGCCAGCAGGTGCGGGCGCGCGGTGGCGTGCCCAGCGGCCTCGGCGTCGGGGTGGGTCTCGTTCACGGTCTCAGACAAGGCCACGGCCCACCACCTGCGCAAGTTGTTCTTCGGTCGGCACGGCGCCGTCGGTGAAGTAGCCGGCCGCGATCTTGGCCTCGATCTCCACCTTGGCATCGGCGGGCACCAGCTCGTCGGGGATCTTGATGCGCTCGAGCACCTCGATGCCGCTGCCGGTGATGGCGTCGTACTTGTCGTTGCTCATGCTCACGAGGCGGTGGATCTTCGTGATGCCCAGCCAGTGCAGCACGTCGGGCATCAGCTCCTGGAAGCGCATGTCCTGCACGCCGGCCACGCACTCGGTGCGCAGGAAGTAGTTCGCCGCCGAGTCGCCGCCGGTCTGGCGCTTGCGCGCGTTGTAGACCAGGAACTTGGTCACCTCGCCCAGGGCGCGGCCTTCCTTGCGGCTGTAGGCGATGAGGCCCACGCCGCCGGCCTGCGCGCCGCGGATGCACTCTTCGATGGCGTGCGTGAGGTAGGGCCGGCAGGTGCAGATGTCGGAGCCGAAGACATCGGAGCCGTTGCACTCGTCGTGCACACGCGCCGTGAGCGTCACGTTGGGGTTGGCCAGGTCTTCGACGCGGCCGAACACATACAGCGTCTGCCCGCCGATGGGCGGCAGGAAGACCTCGAGGTCGCTGCGCGTCACGAGCTCCGGGTACATGCCGCCGGTCTCTTCAAAGAGCGCGCGGCGCAGTTCGGCCTCGCTCACCTTGAAGCGCTCGGCCACGCCGGGCAGCCACCACACGGGCTCGACCGCGATCTTGGTCACCGTGGCCGAGGCGTCGTCGAGCAGGATCTGCCCGTCGATGGCCAGCCGCTGGAAGGCGATGGCCTGCTTGATCTCGGGCAGGTGGATGTGCGCCTTGGTGACGGCGATGGTGGGGCGGATGTCGTAGCCCGCGGCCAGGTGCTCGGCAAAGGCCGTCTGCACGCTGGCGCCCCAGGGGTCGATGGAGACGATCTTGTGTGCATCGCCCCAGGCCGGGTGCGGGCCGACGGGGTCGGTGGGCGCGGTGTTGGTCAGGTCGGCGCGGTGGCCGCGCGCCAGGTTGCCCGCGGCCACGGCCAGCGCGCGGTAGACGCCGTAGCTGCCGCTGTGCGAGCCCACCACGTTGCGCTGGCTGCGGTGCGTGGTGCTGCCGACCACGGGGCCACGCTCGCCGGCGCTGGCCGCGCCCCACACGAGCGGTGGTGCGCCGGCGGCGCCCTGGCCGGGGTGGGATGTCAGGCGGATGTGGCGCGGGGGGGAGTCCATGGATGCTGGTCGTGGAAAGCGAGGCGGGCGAGGGCGGGAAGATACGCGAGATGGCGCCTTGTGAGATTTTCCTTGGCAAGCCCCCAGCGCCCGGGACAATGGCGCATGACGGCGTCCAGACCGTCGACACACCCGAGGACGGAGGGGACCATGAATCACCGATCGAATCACCACGGCCGCGGCCTGGCCATCGCCCAGGCGCTGGCGCTGGCCCTGGGCGCCCTGGCCCTGGGCGTGAGCACGCCCGCCGACGCGCAGACACGCAGCGCCAGTGCCGGCGTCACCGTCGACGTGAGCGTGGTCGACGGCGCGCTGCGCCTGAGCACCGAGAACGCCACCGTGCCCGAGGGCGTGTCCACCATCAGCTGGCGCCTCAGCGGCAGCGGCTGGCGCTTTGCGGCCGGCAGCCTGGATTTCGGCGATGCCGCCGGCGCCTTCAGCTGCCGCGTGTTCAACGAAGGCGCGGTCATCAGCTGCAACCGCAGTGCCAGTGCGCCCAGGGGCCAGCTGCCCTACCGCATCCGGCTCAGCAACGGCGGCGCGCTGATGCTGCCGCCGCAGCCCTACGTCTACATCTCGCTGGACTGACTTCGCCCAGGCCGCCGGCGGCCGGGCCTCAGCCGCCCAGCCGCCCGCGCAGCCGCGCCACGGCGCGGCCCAGTTCCGACTCGGGCCCCGCCGCCGCCGCCGTGGCCAGGGCCTCGGCCTCGTGCAGGGCCGTGGCCGCCGCGTCGGGCGCGCCGGCCAGCCAGGCCACCTCGGCGCGCTGCGTGGCCAGCAGGCCGCGGCTCACGGGGTCGCCCACGGCCTGCAGCAGCGACTCGGCCTGCGCCAGCGCCGCCTGGGCCTGGGCGGCCTCGCCGCCCCGCGCCAGCGCCACGGCGCGGTGGCCGTGGAACTGGCCTTCGCTGCGGCGGTCGCCCAGCTGCTGCGCCAGCGCCAGCGCGGCGTCGTAGCGCGCCACGGCCTCGGTGCTGCGGCCGGCGCCGTCGAGCACCAGCCCAAGGTTGCCCAGGGCGATGCACTCCAGCCGCCGGTGGCCCAGCTCGCGCGCGGCGTCCAGGCCGCGCTGCAGCACGTCGGCGGCGTCGCTCACGTCGCCGGCAAAGAAGCGCAGCATGCCCAGGTTCACCAGCGTCATGGCCTCGCGCACGCGGTCGCCCAGCTCGCGCAGCACCTGCAGCGCGGCCTCGGCGTGGCCGCGCGCGGCGGCGGTGTGGCCGGCCGTGGCCTCGAGGTTGCCGAGGTTGCCGAGCACCGCGCCTTCCACGCGCCGCTCGCCGCACTGGCGCGCCAGCGCGAGCGCGGCGGCGTAATGCGTGCGCGCCTCGGCGGCGTCGCCGGCCTCGAAGGCCAGCACGCCCAGCAGGTTGAGCGCCGCGCACTGCAGCGCCAGCTCGCCGTCGTCGCGCGCCATGGCCAGGGCCTGCTGCAGCGACTGCCGCGCCTCGGCCGCATGGCCCGCGCGCGCCGCCAGCAGGGCGCTGCGGATGGCGACGCCGGCCTCGCAGGCCCGGTCGCCCACGGCCTGGGCCAGGGCGGTGGCCCGGCCGTAGGCCTCCAGTGCGGTGCCGCGCTGGCCCGCGGCCTCCAGGGCCATGCCGTAGGCGGCGTGCGCGTGCGCGGCCTCGCGGCCGGCCAGGCCCGGCATGGCCAGCACCTGGGCGGCCAGGTCGATGCCGGCCTTGAAGGGCCCGCGCAGGTTGAGCGCGGCCCAGGCGCCGTCGAGCGCGCCCGCGGCCTGCACGCCGTCGCCACGCGCCACCGCGCGGCGGCAGGCGACCACGAGGTTGTCGAGCTCGATGCCGCGGGCGGCCGTGGCGGCCAGCGTGCCCAGCGCGGCGTACCAGGCGCCGTGGCGCGCCTCGGCCGCGGTGCGCGCGGCCGGGCCGCTGCCGCTGTAGCGGCCCTCGGTGACCAGGTGCTCGGCGGCGTAGGCCTGCACGCTGCCCAGCAGCTCGAAGCGCTCGCCGCCTCGCTCGGACGCCGCGTCGCCCGTGGGCGGGCGCACGAAGCTCTTGTCGACGAGCGCGTTGATGACGTCCAGCGTCCAGGGCGGGTCGTCGAGCATGGCCAGGTCGATCACGGCCTCGGCGGCCTCGAGCGTGAAGCCGTTTTCGAACACCGACAGCTGCGCCAGCGCCGCCTTCTCGGCCGTGGGCAGCAGGCCCCAGCTCCAGTCGAAGGTGGCGCGCAGCGTGGCCTGGCGGTCGAGCCGGCCGCCGCCGCTGGCCAGCAGCTTGAAGCGCTCGCTCATGCGCGCCAGCAGCGCACGCGGCGCCAGCGTGCGCACACGCGCGGCGGCCAGCTCGATGGCCAGCGGCAGGCCGTCGAGCAGCTGCACCAGGGTGGCGATGGCGGCGCGGTCTTCGCTGCCGGGCTTGAACTCGCGCCGCGCCGCGGCGGCGCGCTCGAGGAACAGCGCCTCGGCGTCGTCGGCGGCCATGGGGGCCAGGGCCAGCGTCTGCTCGCCCGCGATGCCCAGCACCTCGCGCGTGGTGACCAGGAAGCCCGCTTCGGGCGCGCGGTCGAGCCAACGGCCCAGCGTGGCCTCGGCGTGGCGCGCCAGGTGCTCGAAGTTGTCGAGGATGACCAGGCAGCGCCCGCGCCCGGCCAGGGCCTGGCCGATCTGCACGACGGGGTCTTCCTGGCCCAGCGGCAGCTCCAGGCCCTGGGCCACGGCGCTGGCCAGGCCCTCGGGTGTGCGCGCGGCGGCGAGGTCGCAGAACCAGACGCCGCCGGGGTAATCGCCCAGCCAGCTCCAGCCGAAGCGCGTGGCCACGCGCGTCTTGCCGCCACCGCCGATGCCCAGCAGCGAGACCAGGCGAGCGCCTTCGTCGAAGCGCGCCGCCAGCGCCTGCAGCGCGGCACGGCGGCCCACGAAGGTGTCGCGCTCGGCCGGCAGCGTGTGGCGGATGGCGCGGGCGGGCAGCCACAGGCGGGCGTCGCGTGCATCGCGCACCACGCGCCAGACCTTGGCGGAATCGGGTGGCGGCTCGAAGGGCGCGACGCCGTCTTCGGGCGCGCCGGCCTCGAACAGCTCCAGCGGGTGCGGCAGGCCCTTCACGGCCCAGTGGCCATGGGCCACCACGCGCAGCGGCGTGGCGCCCAGCGCGTCGACCGCGGCACGCGTGAGCAGGGTCTGCCCGCCCAGCGCCGCGCTCATCACGCGGGCCGCCAGCGGCTTGCTCACGCCGTCCACCTCGAACGGCTTGGCACCGAGCGCCACGTCGTCGTCGGGCGCGGCACGGATGGTCACCTGGCCCACGTGCAGGCCGGCGCGCGCCTTCATGGGCACGGGCAGCGCGGCCAGGGCGCGGTGGTAGGCGCGGGCGTAGGCCATGGCGTCGGCGGCCTGTGCAAACAGCAGCAGGAAGCCGTCGGTCTTGTCGATCTCATGGCCGCGCCACTGGCGCAGCAGGTCGCGCGCCATGCGGTCGTGCTGCGCCGAGAGCTGCGCCATGGCCTCGTCGCCCAGGCGCGCGGCGAGGGCGGAGCTGTCCACGAGGTCGGTCAGCAGCAGGGCTACCGGGGCGTCGTCCATGGTGGATGAGTATCGGCAGGCCGGCGGGCGGGGGCGGCCGTGAAAAGTCCCGCGGCCGCCGTCAGACGAAACCGCGCACCGGCAGCGCCGCGCTGCGCTGCAGCCAGTTGCGTGGCGAGTACGCCGCCGTGCCGCAGGTGGCGTGCAGCGTGTAGGCCATGCGCGAGCGCGGGCTGCGGTTGGGCGCGCTGTAGTGCGGCAGCAGGCCGTGGAAGACGATCAGCGTGCCGGCCTCCACCGGCAGCGGCACGGCGGTGTCGGTGCCGGGCCAGGGGCGGCTGGAGAGCTTTTCCATGCGCAGGCGGCTGTTCTCGTGCACGTAGCGCTCGCGCAGCTCGCCGCGTTCGCCGCGGTGGCCGCCGGGCTCGGCCCAGAGGCAGCCGTTGTCCAGCGTGGCGTCCTCGATGGCGAACCAGAAGGTCGTCACCGTGATGGGCTCGGTCTCGAAGAAGCTGGCGTCCTGGTGCCAGCCGACCTCGCCGCCGATCTCGGGCTGCTTGAAGATGACCATGCTCTGCCAGACCTGGGGCCGCACCAGGCCCAGGTCGGCCGCCAGCCCGGCCAGCGCCGGGCCCTTGCTGAAGGCGCTGAACACGGGGTCGAGGTCGTGCATCGCGTGGCCGATCTTGTTGATGCTGCGCGCCTTGGGCACCACGAGGCGGCCTTCGGCGTCGAGCGCTTCCTCTTCGAAGAAGCAGTGCATGGCCTCGGCGCTGGCCAGCAGGCGCTCGTCGGCCACCAGGCTGCGGTCGCGCGTGGAAAAGCGGCTGGCGCCGGCGGCGGGGTCGAAGGCCTCCACCAGCTCGTGCGCGCGGCGGGCGAGCGCGGCGGTCTCGTCGGGGCGCTTGAAGCCGGGCAGCACGAGGAAGCCCTGTTCGGCGTAGGCGGTGCGTTGGGTGGGGCTCAGCATGGGGCGGTGTTGCGCGGCGGCATCAGCGGCGCGGCGCGGCAGGGGGCGTTTCATCGTGCGCGCCAGGGTGCGGCGGCATCATCCATGCTACTTCGGCGGGCCGGCCCTGCCGCCGGCCCCACCACCGCCCACCCGGAGCCCTGCGATGCCCCAGAAGAACGCCGCCCTGCACCTTGCCCTGCACCCGATTGCCGCCGCCGTGGCGCTCACGATGCTCCATGCCGGTGCGTCGGCACAGACGCCGCCGCCGGCCGAGGGCGGCCTGGTCACCGTCACCGTGACGGCCGAGCGCCGGGTGGAGAACATCCGCGACGTGCCCAGCGCCGTGAGCTCGCTGCAGGGCGAGACGCTGGAGGTGCTCAACTCCGGCGGCCAGGACGTGCGCCAGCTCGCCGGCCGCGTGCCCAGCCTCAACATCGAGAGCTCCTTCGGCCGTGCTTTCCCGCGCTTCTACATCCGCGGCATCGGCAACACCGACTTCGACCTCAACGCCAGCCAGCCCGTGAGCCTGGTGTACGACGACGTGGTGCAGGAGAACCCCATCCTGAAGGGCTTCCCGCTGTTCGACCTGGCCAGCATCGAGGTGCTCAACGGCCCGCGCGGCACCCTCTTCGGCCGCAACTCGCCGGCCGGCGTGGTGCGCTTCGAGTCGGCCAAGCCGGTGCGCAGCTTCGAGGCCTACGCGCTGACGACGCTGGGCAGCGACCG
>Ga0209278_1001660_pt1 | contig 13207 bp, 10 predicted proteins | sample JI81BgreenDNA_FD_187504 | JGI IMG/M metagenome (GOLD analysis project Ga0209278, IMG submission 187504) | Wastewater effluent complex algal communities from Wisconsin, to seasonally profile nutrient transformation and Carbon sequestration -... | ecosystem: Engineered > WWTP > Effluent > Algae... | reverse complement strand
TTCACCAGATACTTACCAAATTCTCGCCCCGTGCTCTCCCTCAAAAATTGTAGCCGTAGGCAAAAATTATGTCGATCACGCCGCCGAGATGGGAACCCCAGTACCGGAAGAACCCCTGCTGTTTTTCAAGCCTCCGAGTGCAGTCATCCCCGCTGGTGCAGCGATTCGCTATCCGCAGCAGTCGGAAAGGGTAGATTACGAGGGAGAATTGGCCCTGGTGATTGGCGAACATTGTAGCAACTGCACTCCCGAACAAGCACACAGCAAAATCTGGGGCTATACCATCGCCAACGACGTAACAGCTAGAGATTTGCAAAAGCGGGACAACCAGTGGGCGAGGGCCAAAGGGTTCGATACATTTTGTCCCTTGGGGCCTTGGATTGTCCGCGAACTGAGTCCGGCAGCACAGTTGCAGACTTTTGTCAATGACAGCGATCGACCGGTACAGTCATCCCAGATCGATCGCATGGTATTTTCCCCAGACTTTCTCGTCTCCTACATCAGTCAAATTATGACCCTAATTCCCGGCGATGTGATACTGACGGGAACGCCGCAAGGAGTAGGGCCGCTACAAATAGGCGATCGAGTCCGCATCGAAATTGAAGGCATCGGCAGTCTTGAAAATACAGTAGTTGTTAGTCATTAGTCATCAGTCATCAGTCATATCATGTCCGGTCGCTTCCCTCCGCTTCGCTTCGCCCCAAATCAGGTAGGGGCGGGTTCACCCACAATATCTGCCAATAATTGACAATCTCAAAAACCCGCCCGGCCGGGATATTATCGTCAATCGATCGGACATGATATCATTAGTTATTAATTAGGTAAGTGCAAAAACAACAATGTCTTTTAGGAGCTTCTAGGGCCGTGTTTAGCGATGATTTGCGCCCTGGAAAGAGTTAACCATTTCACGCACGCGCCCTCTCCCTACTAATGACCAATGACCAATGACCAATGACTGATTTATCGTACCTGCATATAAACAGCATCCGAAAGCGGAGGAATCTCTGCATAGCGTCCCAAAAGCGACTGCACGACTGCATAGACAAATGCAGCAAAAGCGCCCAAAAACACCATGTTATACAGAGTTTCCGCAATAAATGCGACTTGTAAGCCGTTAGAAAAAATCGGCAAAACCAGACCGCACAGCATCAAAACAATGTCTAAAAGAATCGCCTGCATCGCATTAAAACGAATGAAGTGACTGATGTTTTCGTTTCTAACTACTCCTAAATACAGAGCAAAGAAAATAACCAAGCTAGCAAAGGGCAAACTATAAATTTGCATCAAAGGAGCTAGCGGTATCAACAACAGTTGCAGCACAGGAAACTGTGTAAACAGAAACCTGCCAAAGGCCAGCCCGTCAACCAACGGGAGCAAATAAGGCAAAGAAGCAAAAATCCGGTCTGTAACAGTTGTAGACCCGCGCCAAGTCATAATGAACTCTCCTGAGTCGATCGGTGAACTATTAATTCCATTAAACTCAGGATAACGCAGCAGCAGGGTTTGTGTTTCGACTCTGCCGGAACTTGCTTTTCACTCAGCAGGGAGCAGCCCCAACTACCAGATGCAGGCTTTTTTATTTAATATTAGCGATCGTGAAGCCCATTTGACACTCGTACCGATCGGGCAAATTTTCCGTAGGTTTAGCAACTGGATGTCCGCAGCGAAGCTCTCCACCACTCCAGCGCGGTTGGCCTGTACGATCGGCCAGCACACAACTTTGGCAAACACACTGAGGGGCAAGCATCTGATTTTCCATTAAAATGACTAACATTTGATACCTCCGGCAGGTTTCACACCAGTAATTTCATTGTATGTCAGGAGTTGGGGACAAACCGCTTAACCTGAACACAACGTAATATTTATGTCAATGGTGCGAAATCCGTAGTACGGTATAAGATCCCCAATTCCCAGTCCCAAATTTGTCAAGAGGTTGATTATTGTGACGGACAGTAACTTAGAATTCCTTTCCAAAACCGATCCGCTCATTGCCGATTTAATCGGGCAAGAGCTCCAGCGCCAGCGAGACCACCTAGAACTCATCGCCAGCGAAAACTTTACCTCCGCAGCAGTAATGGCCGCTCAAGGCTCAGTGCTGACCAATAAATACGCCGAAGGACTGCCAGCGAAACGGTACTACGGCGGCTGCGAATTTATTGACGGCATCGAGCAAATCGCGATCGACCGCGCCAAACAGCTATTTGGAGCTGCTCACGCCAACGTCCAGCCCCACTCCGGCGCTCAAGCAAACTTTGCAGTGTTTTTGAGCTTGCTGGAACCCGGAGACGGAATTATGGGCATGGATTTGTCCCACGGCGGACACTTGACCCACGGTTCGCCGGTCAACGTATCCGGCAAATGGTTCAAAGCTTTTCACTACGGCGTCAGCCAAGAAACAGAACAGCTTGACTACGACGAAATTTTGGCACTGGCAAAAGAAAACCGACCGAAATTGCTAATTTGCGGCTATTCAGCATATTCGCGAATTATCGACTTTGAGAAGTTTAGAGCGATCGCCGACGAAATCGGAGCCTACCTGCTCGCCGACATCGCTCACATCGCCGGGTTAGTCGCCACAGGACACCACCCCAACCCCCTCCCCCACTGTCACGCAGTCACCACCACTACTCACAAAACCCTGCGCGGCCCCCGTGGTGGCTTGATTATGACCAATGACCCGGAATTAGGTAAAAAGTTTGACAAAGCAGTTTTCCCCGGCACTCAAGGTGGGCCATTAGAACACGTCATTGCGGGCAAAGCAGTAGCTTTCGGCGAAGCATTAAAGCCTGAATTTAAAACTTATTCCGGTCAAGTAATTGAAAATGCGCGCGCTTTAGCGACACAGTTGCAGCAGCGGGGTTTAAAACTCGTTTCCGGCGGCACGGACAATCACTTAATGCTAGTTGATTTGCGATCGGTAAACATGACAGGCAAACAAGCCGACCAATTAGTCAGCGGTGTGAATATTACTGCTAATAAAAATACCGTGCCTTTCGATCCGGCATCGCCATTTGTCACCAGCGGTTTGAGACTCGGTTCGCCGGCGATGACCACCAGGGGAATGGGAACAGCAGAATTTACCGAGATTGGCAATATTATCGCCGATCGCCTGCTAAATCCAGATGATGAAAGCGTTGCAGCCGACTGCCTGCGTCGAGTAGCAGCACTGTGCGATCGCTTCCCCTTATATCCCCACTTGTACTTGAAAGTGCCGGCATTAGCTTAATTTTCCTGATCGGCAATGGGAAATTGGTAGTTGGAAGTGTACGGGTAAAAGGGTTAGTCGATTTTAGATTTTAGATTTTAGATTTTAGATTTTAGATTTCTTCTGGCCTTGAATCTGGGGGATTGAACTAGCATCTAAAATTTTGGGATCGACCATCGATTGTATCGGGGGCTTGTAACCGCTTTGGGGCGGATATAAAGAGCAGGAAAAGATTGAGAGTTGCCGGTAGCGATATTGACAAGCGGTTTTCACCAAAAATATCGATCGCCAATACGGTTTTTAGTAAAGATATTTGTCGGGCGGGGCTGGTTTGACTAACGGTATTTGTCGGTTGCGAAAGATACCGTTCAACTGGGCCCGCTCGCCAAATATCGACTTTTTTGCTCGCGAAAAAGTCGATATTTCAAATCGTTAATTCGAGAGTTAGAAATGAAAAACCTGACAATTCGTCCTCCTGCAACTGCCATTGCGGCAAATCTCCGACTCCCAAACCCCCAGTCGCTCTTCAAGATGTTTCCTTGTTATAAGCCATCTGAAATGTAGTAGACTCTGCCTGACAGACTAATTGCCCCGCACTATTTAAAATTGATTTCAGATGCCGTACCAGTATCTGTACCACATACTCGCTTTCCTGGTTTCTGCGATCGTCGTCCTCTGGAGTACACCAATAGTCAAAAAAATTGGTCTCAAAAGCGGGCGAGTCGATCGGCCAGGCGAGCGAAAAGTCCACAAGCGCCCAATGGTGCGCTTGGGAGGAGTGTCCATCTTTCTCGGCACTATCACTGCCCTCTTATTTGTCTGGATCTCAGGAGGCTTCCTCGATGCTAACGGACAAGTTCTCAATCCCAAAGACGAATACGAAATTTGGGGAGTCACCCTCGGCGGCATCGGATTCTTCCTCATCGGTTTAGCAGACGACCTATTTTCGCTCTCGGCCTTAAAACGCTTGCTCATGCAAATTGGCGTATCCAGCATCGTTTGGTACGCGGGCGTACAGATTGAGTTTCTGACAGTTCCCTCCTTGGGACTGACTAATATTGGCTGGCTGAGCTTGCCAATTACCGTGATTTGGCTCGTCGGCATGGCGAATGCCATCAACTGGATTGACGGTTTGGACGGTTTAGCAGCCGGAGTTTCAGGGATTGCAGCCGTTGTGATGCTGATTGTCAGTTTGGCGATGCAGCAACCAGCGGCGGCCCTGATTGCAGCGGCTTTAGCTGGCGGGACATTGGGGTTTCTGCGCTACAACTTCAATCCGGCTCAAATCTTTATGGGAGATGGCGGGGCTTATTTTATCGGGTTTACTCTCGCTGGAGTGGGAGTAATTGGGTTGGTTAAAACTACGGCTGTTACTTCTGTGTTGCTGCCCTATTTAATTTTAGCTGTACCGATTTTAGATATGTCGGCGGTGATTCTCGATCGACTTCGCAACGGCAAGTCACCGTTTATTGCTGACAAGCGCCATCTCCACCACCGACTTCTAGAAGCCGGACTCTCCCATCGATTTGCGGTTTTATTTATTTACTCACTGACACTGTGGGTGGGAAGTTTAGCCCTAGCTTTTTCGCTTCCGAGCGGCGTAATTTACGCTATGGGTGCAACAAGTTTGCTGGGATATGCTAGCTGGAAAGTTTGGAGACACGCTAGGTGAAGGAAGAAGGAAGAAGGAAGAAGGAAGAAGGAAGAAAAATAATTTCTAATGCCAAATGCCTAATTCCCAATGCCCTGCGCGGGCCAATGCCCAATGCCCCATGCCCCATGCCCCATGCCCAATTCCCCATGCCCAATTCCCCAATCCAATGCCCCATGCCCAATGCCCAATGCCCAATTCCCCAATCCAAAATCCAAAATCTAAAATCTAAAATCGAATAATGGTTGCTGAAATTATTTGTGTTGGCACTGAATTGCTGTTAGGCGATATTCTTAATAGCAATGCCCAGTTTTTAGCCAAAGAATTAGCGAGTCTGGGAATACCTCACTACTATCAAACAGTGGTGGGGGACAATCCAGAACGTATCAAACAAGTGTTAGAAATCGCCGTCAGTCGATCGCAGCTTTTGCTCTTCACCGGCGGTCTGGGCCCCACACCAGACGACCTGACAGTGGAAACAATCGCCGATTTTTTTGGGGTTCCCTTAATAGAAAAGCCGGAAATTATCGCCGATATCGAATACAAATATGCCCAGCGGGGAGGCACCATGAGTCCCAGCAATCGCAAGCAAGCTTTAATTCCAGAAACTGCGGATATTCTGCCGAACCGCAGCGGTTCTGCACCGGGCATTATTTGGCAACCGGTTTCTGACGTGACAGTAATGACATTTCCCGGCGTACCGGCGGAAATGCACTTGATGTGGCAAGAAACCGCCGTTCCTTACCTGCAAAATAACGGCTGGTGCAGCGCCACTATTTACAGCCGCACATTGAAATTTTGGGGGATTTCTGAGTCAGCATTGGCGGAAAAAGTAGATAGTTTTTTGAATTTAACTAATCCTACTGTGGCTCCCTACGCCAATCACGGCGAAGTCAAACTGCGGATTTCGGCCCGCGCAAACGAGAAAGTTGCTGCGAAAAACTTGATTGAGCCGATCGAACAACAATTGCGGCAAATTGCCGGCTTAGACTGTTACGGTGCTGATAGCGATACCCTCGCTTCGACTGTGGGCCAATTGTTGCTGGATGCGGGGCAAACTCTCAGCGTGGCTGAATCCTGCACGGGAGGAGGATTGGGGGCGATGCTGACAGGTGTTCCCGGCAGTTCGAGCTACTTTTTAGGCGGGATTATTTCTTACGACAATCGGATTAAGGAAGGATTATTAGGTGTTAATCCCCAAGATTTAGCCGAATTGGGGGCAGTCAGCCACCAAGTGGCAAAACAAATGGCTGCGGGAGTTCGCGCCAGCCTCAATACCAATTGGGGGTTGAGCATTACAGGCATCGCCGGGCCAGGAGGCGGCACCGACGGTAAACCTGTCGGACTGGTTTATGTCGGTTTAGCGGGGCCCGACGGATCCGCAGAAAGTTTTGAATACCGTTTTGGCGATGCCAGAGGCCGCGAGTGGATTCGGAATTTGAGTAGCTGTACGGCGCTCGATCGACTCCGGCGTACATTATTGTTGGCAAAAGTGTAGAAAAAATCCTACGATTGGTCAATTGTCAACAGTCAACCGTAAGCTTAAGCTTTATTTAACACTCTCTACTCCGATATAATTCGGCAATTTTCCTTTTGCCTCTTGATTATCTGTAAAGATTCGTTATGATAATAAGATAGGACTGATTGGCCAAGATACTGAATCTCTCCATTGCTGAAAATAACCAGCAAGCGAGAAAGCAAGTTTGACCTTTGGTTTCAAAGTCGTGCTTGCTTATTTTCAGATATTTAGCCGTCGGTTTAGCAATCTAGACTATAAAAAAAGGAGCTATCCGTTCAATGGAAGACATTGAAAAGGTGCTGGAACAAATTAAAGAATGGGTTCGCAAGCTGATAGAAGGATTGCTGAATCCTGAAGCTCAACCGGAACTAGAACCGATTCGTATTCCTGTCAACCAACCGAGGAATCGCAGGTAGTCGGGACTGAATTAGAAGTTTGATGTTTAAGGTTTGACCTTTGAGGTGGTTGACTGGTTTTAAATACCATGTCAAAACTCTCTTAAATTTTGTTGCGCGGGAAATTTTAAAATTGTTAAATATCCTGGTACTTCACGGCCCTAATCTGAATCTATTGGGTCAGCGAGAACCTGGAGTTTATGGTTCTGCGACTTTAAATGATATCAACAAGTTGCTAGAACGAGAAGCGCAAGCCCTCCAGGTGCAAGTCTCAATTCAGCAGTCGAATCATGAAGGGGTATTGGTGGATGCAATTCACTCGATGTTAGGGCAGCACCAAGGCTTATTGATTAATGCTGGAGCTTATACTCATACGAGTGTGGCAATTAGAGACGCGATCGCCGCGGTGAATATCCCGGCGGTAGAAGTTCATCTGAGCAATATTTACCGGCGGGAAGCTTTTCGGCACCACTCCTTTATCGCAGCGGTGGCGATCGGGCAAATCAGCGGTTTTGGCTCAGAAAGTTATCGGCTGGGGCTGCAAGCTCTAGTGAGTTACGTGATTAAAAATTAAAAATTTACCGATGGTAGCGATCGGATGAGGGCAGGTTTTAGATGGAAAACCAGCCCTTATATGTTTGGGTTGAATTCAAATTAATCACAAGAGTTAGGCAAAGAAGCAAACCAGGAAGAACTCTAAATTACCAATTACCAATTACCAATTACCAAAGAACGGGGTTTAAAGCCCCGTCCTTATAGGACGGTTTTAATTTCTTAATTGTCCTAATTTTCTCAGATGTTGTGGTATAGTATAATAAGAATAACACAGGAGAGAGAGGCATGAAAGCGCGGTATCGATACAGATTATCTCCTAGTACGGAACAAAAAATTAGCTTAGCTAAATTGTTTGGTTGTACTAGAGTAGTCTGGAATGATGCCCTAAGAATTTGCAAAAACTCTGCCAAAAAACCTAGCTGTGCAGACCTGCAAAAAATTGTAATAACTCAGGCAAAAAAGACTGAGGAGAGAGCATGGTTGGGAGAAGTGTCGGCGATTTGCCTCCAACAATCTGTCTCTGATTTGGAAACAGCTTTTAAGAATTTCTTGGATTCTTGTAAAGGAAAACGTAACGGAAAAAAAGTCGGCTATCCAAAGTTCAAAAAAAAGACAAACAGCCAATCCGCCAAACTAACCAAAAACGGTTTTTCGTTGAGGGATGATTATGTTTACCTTGCAAAGATTGGCAGAGTTAAGCTGATTTGGTCTAGGGAATTGCCAGACCATCCAAGCTCTTTAACTATAATCAAGGATTGTGCAGATCGGTATTTCATCAGCTTTGTAGTAGAGGATGATCCCGAAGAAGTCGAAGCTAAGAACCACAGCGTCGGCATTGATTTGGGCATTAAAACCTTCGCTGTAATGAGTGACGGGACTAAAGCTGTAAGCCCTGACTACAAAGTGTTAGATCGCAAAATTCGCAGATTACAGCGTAAACTTTCCCGTCAAAAACTCGACTCTAAACGGCGGAATAAAACCCGACTGCAAATAGCTAGACTGCACAACCGAATTGCTGACACTAGAAAAGATTTTTTGCACAAACTATCAACTAACTTGGCTAAGGATAATCAACTTGTCATTTTAGAAGATTTGAATGTAGCAGGAATGGTAAAAAATAGGAAGCTATCAAGGGCAATTAGTCAGCAAGGTTGGGGTGAGTTTAGGGCTTTGTGCGATGGAAAATGTGGGAAGTATGGCAGAGAGTTCAAAGTAATTAGTCGCTGGGAACCTACCAGCCAAGTTTGCTCAGATTGCGGGTTTAAGTGGGGGAAAATAGACCTCTCTGTGCGTTATATACTCTGCCTCAATTGCGGTACTAACCAAGACAGAGATGAGAACGCCGCCAAAAATATAAATAAAGTCGGGATAGGGCATTGCCACGACTCTAAATGAACATGGAGACGCTCGTAAAACTACTTCGGTAGTATCGGTCAATGAAGTGTTAAGAATCCCCGCGCTTTTAAGCCGGGGAGTATGTCAATAACAACTTGAGTTAAATTCAAATGCGGCATTCCCTGTTGAGCAAGTTTCAAGGAACCATCCTGGGGGCAGTTTTAGGAGACTCTCTAGGCCTGCAATACCAGAGGCAACTCGTCGGTATTCCCCCCCAAACAGAAGACTTGCAGCCGATTTTACAACTGACGAAACACCAACAATTGACCGTAAGTGGCGCAACATTGGCGTTGAATTCTGTCAACAGTAAAATCCCAAGTGGCAAAGACTCATCCGCATCCGGGACACTTGCGGTAGCGTGTGCTCAAAGTTTAATTCGGTGTAGGGGTTTAAATTTAAAAGATTGGCGCGATACTTGGGAAGCATTTGCCAAGTCGGAAATCTACCATCCCCGCAACAGTGAGTTTCCAACCTTACTTAACCCTGGTGAAGCTGCCCTTGCTGCGCTGCCATCGGCGATGTTTTTTCACGAAAATAAAGCCAAATTGCGAGAAAAAATCATGCTGGCGATAGAGGTTTGGCACAACGAAAACCCGCCAGAATGGGAAACAGCAATTTTAGCAGTAGCATATACGATCGCCCGCTCTCTCAAAGAAAGACTTGACCCCGCGACGGCGATCGAGCAAACACTTGCCTACCTGAAAACAGATAATGCCTTAACAGAGCTGCTGCTGCAAGTGCAAATACTACTAGAAAAGGGAGCCGATTTAGAAACAGCCACCACTCATCTGTGCAAAAGCGCCACAGAAGCGCGAGAAAGACAGGGCGAAGGTGAGAAAAAATTACCAAGGGAGTCAATTGTCAACCCAGGAAATTTCATTCCCATTGCCTTAGCTTTCTACTGCTTTTTGAACACCCCAGAAGACTTGCGCTTGTCAGTGGTGCGTGCTGCCCGCTGTGGTATAGCCGGACAAATAACCTGCGCTTTGACGGGAGCTTTGTCTGGAGCGTATAACGGCGTTGCTGCGATTCCTGTAGAATGGCGACAGGTATCTTCGGCTCAGGTTAATTCGCAGCAGCTAGCCGAGGGCCGAGAACCTTTGCTCTGGGGAACTGGCAGCGATGTAAAAATTGTAGAGTTAGCAAATAACCTGTTTGCTGTTTGGGCAGGCGTTTACAGGCCCGATGCCGGAGTCGATTCTGCTGTGCTAGCCCGATCGGTGGCTGCACCTTATGTCATTAGACCTCGTAAAATATAAAGGTTAAAGCTTTTAACAGTAAGGGGAAACCAGCAACTAACAAGTCAAAAGCCAAAGTGGAAGGAGAGCGCCAATTAAAGATTAAAAAGTGAAAAATTAAATCGGACGCGCCTGCCCCACAAAACCGGGTTTCAACGAGAATATGGGTAGTTCGGATAAAATCAATCAAGATGCATAGTCAGAAATTCTGACAAAGCTGCTGGATAACAGTGATATATCTTCGACACAAATGAATACGCTCTCCTCATTGATGCGACAGATTGAGCAGCTAGGGGCTGCGCGCTCACTGCGCCAACACATTGCTAAAGTGCAAAATGGCAGCAAAGCAGATACCTCACGCGCTGGCGGGCCTCTCCTGAGCCGTTTGTCGCGCCAGAAATGGCTTCTTCCCGAGACTTTTACTACTAAATTTACAAGTAAAACCTCCAAATCAAGCCTCAAAAATCAAGCTCGTTCCCCTATGTTGGCGCTGATAGCGGTAGTTTCCCTAAGCAGCACTCTGGGCCACCGCTTCTACAACCAGCCGAAACTGGATGTGGGGACGAAAGCTCCTCAGACGATTAAGGCTCCTGCTACTGCTAGCGTCCCGGATTACAAAACTACTGAAGAACAGCGGAAAGCAGCGCGGATAGGGGCTGTAGCTATATTAATGCTGGATTCGGCGGTCGATCGACAAATTTATCAAGAATTGCAACAATTTTTGCAGCATGGGAGCGATCTACGGGAGGCGGTAGGCCCGTTTCCGTTTGCGAGTACCTCGGCCCTCTCACTTGCTGTTCAGGTTTACTTGCGGAGCTGTCCTGAGTGGGAGTGGCGCTGGATTTTGGCGCAAGCGGGTGACAAAAGTGCAACTTCCGAGCGATTGAGTTTGGATTCCCCGGCAATTGCTGCGGCAACAGATAACAAGTCTCAGCAAGATGCTATCGCTCAACTGCAAGCTTACAGCCGATCGGTCAGGGCAGCAGAATTTCAAAGCCTGACAGACAGTATTTCCTCTGCTCGCGAGCGCTATCTCAATGCTGTGGAGGCGCTGGGAAAACCGTCGGTTTTGGGGCTGCCCCAGATTTACGATACTTCGCTGTTTGATTTGTCCGAAGCAGCTTGGCAGAAAACCCAAACCGGTATGAGTCGGGCGGCAAAAAGAATGGTGGCTCAAGGTATCCCGCAGGGGTTGCCCAAAGAGATTTTACAAGAAGCCGTGAACCTGCAAGTGGCTGATGAAGTGCCGTTAGAGTCCCAAGGTTTGGCGGTGGAGGGTTTAACAGCGATTTTGCAGCCAAATCTGGTGAGAGATCGGGAGGAAACCAAACAGCTAGCTGAATTAGCGGCGCAAAAGGTGAAACCGGTGATGATCGCAGTAGATCGGGGCGAGATAATTGTTGCACAAGGACAAGAGATATCGCAGCAAGATTTCGTGTTGCTGGACTATTTTGGTTTGAGCCGACGGGGGGTGAATTGGCTGGGGCTGACGGGTTTTGTTTGTTTAGTCGCGGGGGCAATTGCGATCGTACTGCTGGTGGAAAGGCACTACCGCTTGCGCCGCAGAGATCATTTGCTATTGCTGCTGCTGACTTTGAGCGCGCCAGTGCTGGTGAGTTTGGGGCTGCCTTGGACGAGTTTGCCCGCGATCGGGATTTTAGCGGGCGGCTTCTACGGTTCGGCGGTGGGAGTCACTGTGGTGGGGCTGCTGTCGGCGCTGCTGCCCATTGGCTTAAATGTGGACTTGATTCATTTGGTGGCTAGCGGGGCGGGCGGATTGCTGGGCGCTTTTATGGCCGGGCGGCTGCGATCGCGCGAGGAATTGGCTCTTTTGGGCGTAGCTGTCGGCTTGGCTCAGGGCAGCGTTTATCTGGTGGGGACTTTGATTGCCAGCGCGGCTGCCGGTGCAATTTGGTACGTCGTACTCGGTACGGTGGGCGCGCAAAGTTTGGCCGGTTTGGCTTGGAGCGTTGTGGCGATCGGCATCAGCCCTTATTTGGAACACGTTTTTGACTTGATTACGCCGATCCGGCTGGCGGAACTTGCCAATCCCAACCGCCCGCTGTTGAAGAGGTTGGCTGCCGAGGCTCCTGGGACTTTTCAGCACACGCTGTTTGTGGCGAGTTTGGCAGAGGCTGCGGCCCGAGAACTCGGCTGCAATGTTGAGCTGGTCAGAACTGGGACATTATACCACGATATTGGAAAAATGCACGACCCGCTGGGATTTTGTGAAAATCAAATGGGCGGGGCCAACAAGCACGATGAAATTAATGACCCTTGGGCGAGCGCGGAGATTATTAAAAAGCACGTTACCGAGGGTTTGGTGATGGCGCGAAAGCATCGATTGCCGAAGGCAATTCAGGCGTTTATTCCCGAACACCAAGGTAAAATGTTAATTGCTTACTTCTACCACCAGGCGCAGCAAATTGCTGCCAAAGAAATAGAAGATTTAAAGCTTGTTTTGCCAGATGCGGATAATTCAAAGTTAACAATCGCAAGTCGCCAAGTGAGGGAGGAGGATTTTCGCTACGATGGGCCGATTCCGCAGTCGCGGGAAACCGGGATTTTGATGCTGGCGGATTCTTGCGAGGCTGCTTTGCGATCGCTCAAGGATGCTACTCATGAAGAGGCTTTGAATATGGTTAATAAGATTTTGAGGGCTCGCTGGCAGGATAATCAGTTGATTGATTCGGATTTAACGCGGGAGGATATGTCTCTAATTGCGGAGATTTTTGTGCGAGTTTGGGAACAGTTCAATCACAAGCGGATTGCTTACCCTAGTGCAGTTTTTACTCCCAGGTAGGCGAAAATTTTTAGTTAGGAAAAATCAGTTCGCATTTCAGTTGTGAATGAGATTTTATTGCGGTTTGCGGGGCAAATCGCCATGCACTTCAGGATTGTCGCTGACAATTACCATAGTTTGTTTGATTCCTCAAAATTCCGAAGAGTCGATATCTCTTTCGCCGGCTAGGTGCGATCGCAATTTTTGCCAGTCTTCGGCATCGATCGCATTTGCAAAAGCGATGATAGTATCTACAACCCCAGCGTAGTAAACAATCCAGCAGATTGCTGGCTGTTCCTACATCACAAATACAGCATATTCCATGTATATGTGGTACACACAAGAAGAGAGACGCGAGTAAGGTGCGGATACACCCGTCAATCTGCAATCTTTATCAAATATGAAGCAGATCCGCACCCTACGGACTAACACCACATAATATAGCCGATCGTGTACTTCATGAACCA
>Ga0209278_1001659_pt1 | contig 13208 bp, 15 predicted proteins | sample JI81BgreenDNA_FD_187504 | JGI IMG/M metagenome (GOLD analysis project Ga0209278, IMG submission 187504) | Wastewater effluent complex algal communities from Wisconsin, to seasonally profile nutrient transformation and Carbon sequestration -... | ecosystem: Engineered > WWTP > Effluent > Algae... | reverse complement strand
TTTTGTTCCAGCTTGACGGAATTCTACTCACCTACTTTCTTAAATTTGAACAACAAATCAAGTTTGGGCTTTTGTAGCGGGCTGACAATTATCAAAGTCCACAACATGCACAAAGCCACGAACGTTGGGCGTCATTTTAGATAGACTACACAAGATGAAAGCAAATTTGACACCCTTTTTCTGACAATATAAAAATCAGAATTACATTAACTTGACAAACGAAGAATTAAAAGAAAGTATTAACGATATTGATAAGCAAGACTTAAAAAAACTTGCAACTTTTGGAATTTTTGCTATTGGAGAGAACTGGGACGAGATTGCTATAAAAGCAAACAAAGAAGGACTTCAACTTTTTGCATTAGAACTTTTAAAAGCTTCACAACAGACAAAAAATGTATTGCTTGACAAAGAAAACAATGTAATTCCAATAGACTCAAACGCTGAATGGATTAATCCTGAAAGTGACATAAAAATTTTATATGTTGAGCAAGTAGACAAAACCCACAAAGAAGACAAGGTTGACAACAAAAAAGAAACTTTTGCTGACAAGTCTATGAAATATGGCTGCTTTGCTATTTTGATTTTACTTTTAATTGCATTAGTTGTTGGACTTTGGACTTTGGGAAAATGGCTCTTTTAATATTGCGTTCATTTTTTGTCAGTGGACAAAAAACGAACGCCCAACAAAAGGTTTTGTGCAATTGTGGCTTGACATTGAAGCAATCGGCAGTTGTTTACAATTCAACTTTTGTTCCAGCTAGACGGAATACTACTCACCTATTTAGCTAAATTTGAACAACAAAACCAACTTTGGGCTTTTGTAATGGGCTGACAGTTAACCAAATCCACACCTGCACAAAGCCACGAACGTTGTATTCCACTTTAAACATCAATCTTAGTGCTAACAATTAAGCGATTTTTATTTACTTTTTTTCTGACACTTTGTTTTGGTTGTAGGCTTTTCCAGCCGACAGCTTATTTCTTTATCAGCAATGGTAGCGAAGACAAAACTCCAGTTGACCTACAAGTCAAAATCGGCGTACAGACAGTTTTTTACGACTCTATTAAATATACAAACGTAAGACCAGATCTTCAGTATACACCAAGCATTACCCTGACAAAAGGGAAGTACACAATTTTTGTAACGGCTGACAGTGGAAGAACAAGTTTGACACAAACTATCATGCTTGACGGAGACCGTTGGATTTTTATCTCATACAGCTACAATTCACCTGCTGACTCAGTACAAAGAGAAATTTTGAAAAAAAACTTTGGCTACGACACATCATTCATTAATCATAAAATTCGTGGGACTCCATCTAATGTTGTAATTCACATTATGGACAAAGAACCAATCCACATGTAGTCTGACGAAAAGCGGCATACAACATGCAGTTTTGCGGCAGCAGGGCCGACGCAAAGCGTCGGTCATCACTTGTAATTCTATTTAGCTTTTGTACCAGCTGACATTTATCTATTAAGCTTTTGAAAAAACTTTTATCTTTAGTAGCACCGTTCAGCACTTGTCGCCATGGGCGACGTAAAAGAATTGCCCCGCCGACCGCAAAGCTGTGAACGTTGTAGGCAATCTTAAAAGACCAAAACAGTGATAAAAGATTACAAAAATATAGACGACTATTTAAGGACATCAAAACTTGGTGTTGATAAGCCTTTGGATAATTTTCTGATTTACAATTATCAAGACGTTAATCAAGATGCTTTACTGACACAAAACGCATACAGACATCATTTTTATGAACTGACATTGGATATTAATGAAGGGTGCAGTTATCAAGTTGATAGCTTCAATCTACCATTACAAGGAAACAGATTAACAATTATTGCACCCAACAGACTTCAATCAAATGTTGCTCATAGGGACTTACCGCAAGAGAGTAAAGGGTTTTCAATTTTCTTTGAGAGAGATTTTTTAGGCAATCATTTCAACGAAGATAAGTTTAAAGATGATTTTCTTTATTTAAGACCTGACTTTTTGCCATCTTTTGAGTTATCCGAAAAACAGGTTAATGAACTGACAAATATCTTTACCATAATTAATTATGAACAAAAGGAGTATGGAGAAAAGAGTAAAGAGACCATTCGCAACCTAACAAAAGTGATTTTTGAAAAAACAAAGGGACTAAATAAACAAGCTCAAGTAAGTATCGAAATATCACCACTCGTAAGTAATTTTTTAGAATTAAGCAATTCATCATTTTTAAAGCTGCATACAGTAAAAGAATATGCTTTAAGACTTTCAGTTACACCAAAGCACCTTACAGAAATTGTAAAAGAACAAACAGGAATTACTGCATTAGAAACCCTTCATAATCTCAAGTTAGGCTACGCAAAAGGACTATTAAAACAAACAAACCTTTCAGTTAAGCAAATAGCTTTTGAATTAGGATTTGACAACCCTGAATATTTCAATGTGTTCTTTAAAAAGCTAACAGGATTAACACCAATCAAATTCCGCCAAATTTGAAATACAAACCGACTTTTTCTCAATAGCTCTGTCGCTTATTCAATAGAACTTTGCCAATCACTAAAACGATTGGCAGAATGAATAAAAATATCTTGGTAATAGGCTTGTTGATTTTCACATATCAATCTAGCCTTGCACAGCTTCCTGTTCAGGTATTTGGGGGTAACAAAGCTATTGAGTATAACTTTCTTTGGTATAAAGACATTGATAAAAAAGGAAAAGTAAACCTTTTCAATTTTACCTTCTTTACAATTGATTATCAAGACAAAAACAGAAACGCCTATGAAATCTACCAAGTAGCAACTTACAATTTCACAAAGAATTGGGGGCTTGCTGGTGGTGGACGTTTCACCAGTGGACAATTTGCACCACAAATTGCGATTTCTTACCAGTTAGAAACAAAAGACTTATATCTCAATATCTTCCCAACTGTTCAGTATTTGAGTAATCAACAACAAGTTGGGTACAGCTTGTTTGGCTTACTATTTTACAAGCCAAAAATAAATGAAACGTGGAAGATGTTTAACCAACTTGCCTTTGAGCCTCTTTTTAACGATAAAGAACATATTTACTCTTATCAACAAATAAGAATTGGTTTAGAATATAAAGAGTTATTTCAGTTTGGTTTAGGGTTAAACTCAGAACAAACAGGGGCAAAATTTGAGACACGGCATAGCTTTGGTGTATTTATTCGTAAGGAATTAAATTGAGTAATGATATGAAGTACGGAAATGTAATCGTATTTGGGGCAAGTAGTGGCGTTGGACTTGCCACAGCCGAATACTTAAAAAACAGTTGTGATAATTTGTTTACTGTTTCAAGAAGACCATCGCCCTTTGGCACTTGGTTAAAAACTGACTTAACGAAAGTTGAAGAGATTGAAGATTTACAAAAGCGTATTGGCGATATTCCAATAGACGCTTTGTTATATTTAGGCGGAACTTGGGAAACCAATGCATTTACCTCTGAATACAACTTTGAAAATTGCTCAAATCAAGATATTGAGAATGTTCTAAATGTAAATCTACTTGCACCGATTAGAACCATTCAAAAGTTTATTCCAAACCTTAAAAAATCAAAAAATGCCAAAATTATCATTATCGGTGCAGCAGTTGGTGGACTAAACCTTAATAAGAGCAAAGAAGTTTCAAACACAGCTTCAAAGTTTGGGCTTCGTGGACTTATATTCTCTTTAAGACAGACTTTAAGTCAGCACAGAATAGGTGTAACTTTAATTAACCCAGGGAACCTTTCAACTGAAGAAGTCTTGAACGACTTTAAAAATATAGGGAAAGACGAAACACACTCTATTCCATTGACAGATTTATTTAACATCATTGAAACTGTATTAAATTTGTCAAACCGGACTAACATTAATGAGATAGATTTACCGAATATGTAGAAAGAAAGACTGCCTACAACAGCGGTTTGGCGTAATGGCGGGTGCAGTGCTTCGTATGACAGTTTTGTGGTAGGTTCAAGTGCAGTTCTTCGATTAAACTTTTGTGCTAAAAATCCGCCACTACGCCAAGCCTCGAACGTTGTATGCCACTTTAGACAGACCTCATGGCAAAAAGAAGAAATCTAAACGGACTGCCTCATAATTTGACCAAAAGCTATTTTGGGACAATGCGTTATTATGGTAGCGGTTATATGGCAGACTGGTTATTGAATGCTGCAAGAAACCTCAGGGTAGACAAAGTAACACTTGATATATTGAATTCAAAAATTGACCCAAGCGAAATGGAAAAACTGCCGCTATTGTATCATCTCAAAGACTTAAAGAATATTTTAGACAAAGAGTTAACAGCAAATGGCTTTGACACAAGCTTTATAGTTGACGCCAAAATAAGAATTGAAATTCCAGACAATAATATTTATTCAAAGACTTTGTATTGTTATCCAGAGTTGACAGACATCGAAGGCAGACAATACAAAACTGGACGGCTAATTGAAACGGCTTATGAACAAAAGTTTGACCCTTTTGCACAACGAACATTCTTTGCCTATTTATTTTATAAAGCAAAACGACTTTTTAAGTTAAGTTAAGTTACAGTCGACCAAAAAGCGGCACACAACAAAAGGTTTGGCAATATTGGGGGTTGACGGAAAAGCAATGAACATTTGTAATTCTATTTTCCTTTCGTCACCGGCTCGACAGAACGTTGTTCAGCAGAAGAATTTACAATGAACATTAGTAACTATATTTAGCATCAGTTCAAGCGTGACGAAACGCTATTGCCCCAACAATCGCCAAGCCTTGAACGTTAGCTGTAATGCTATTACTTATAATAAATTAGTCATGCTTTCATTAAGAAAAACATTATTTTTAATAACACTACTAGTTGTAAAAAATAGCTATTCACAGAATAATAGTTACGACATTAGTGACTCTTTGCTCGTCGTAACTATATCTTCAAAAGGTGCTATATTATATAATGTGGATAGTATAGAAAAATGCAAATTTGAAGCAAATAGATTTATAGAAAATGAAACAGCATTAATTCTACTTGAAAAAAAGAAATGTATTAATAACAGTGTATTTAAAAAAGATAGTATAACACTTTTTAAAGTCTCTTTTAATGGGAGACTATACTACATAAAAGAAGATGATCTCGTAATAAACAATAATCAAAAGAGATTTTGGGAAGACTCTTTAAAAGATAGTAAAGTTATTAACCTTGCAAACAGAATGCATGGACAAATTAAAACCTTATACGACAAGCTACTAAAATTGAAAATTGATAATATCAAACAAGCTGGAATTGGATTTCATGACTTTAGAATTGTAGATGAATCTGAGTATACGAATGGGACAGGACTATATTTTACTCTAACTAACTTTTCAAAGAAGCGGATAAAATATATATCAATCAGTATAATAGGAATAAATAGAGTTGGCGACCCTGTAAAAGATATTTATGGTGGTACTGTAAAGACAATTAAGGTAGTTGGTCCATGCGACCCATTTAATTCATATAAGTTTGAATATGAGTATCTATGGCATACTGATTTAGTTGATAGCTTCAAGATAAAATCAATTCAAATCGATTTTTTTGACGGCACAAAGAAAACCATAACAAATACACGTAACTTAATAATACAAGATGATGAAACTGAGCTCCTACAAACATTGTTATCAAATTAGAACTACAGCTAACAAGAGGTTTTGTGCAATTGTGGCTTGACGTTCAGGCAATCGGCAATAAATCAAAATTCAACTTTTGTTCCAGCAAGACGGAATACTACTCTCCTATTTCTCTAAATTTGAGCAACAAATCAACTTTAGGCTTTTGTAACGGGCTGACAGTCATAAAATGCCCCACCTGACACAAAGCCCTGAACGTTGGTGGCAAGGCTAAACAGACATTTAGTTTCTATAAAAATGACTTACGACTTCTTCGCAGACAAGGCAGACAAACTTCAAATTCTTGAATACATATTCAGTGAAACTGACTTGCAAGTTTATGACTTAGGCTCACAGTATGGACAAGAGATTTGTAACTATAAAAATGTTGATGACATTTCATCAAAGTTTGACCTTGTCAATGGCGACAAATTCGCTGTAACATTTCAACTTTGGACACCTCGCCATAAAGGACAACCAATATTTAGAAAAATTGACCTTGACCCAAAGCGATGTAACGGACACACCTTTCGCTACTCGACAGACGGATGGGGACTTATTCAATTATACTTCGGCGGTCTAAAAAACAACGAACTCAATCAATCACATATTGGACACTTCAACGAAGCTGGAGCTTTAAAAAACGAAGGAGTTAATAAATTCAATGGTAATGTAAGTTCGTGGGACTGGACAGAAATTCAGACAACATCACGGAAATTGAAACACCAAATACATAACAAACTAGCAAAAAGAAAAATTGGAAGTTTTGGTGTTTTACCTGGTGCAGACAGACTAGAAAAAGAAGGAGTAAAATTTCGTTGACTAAAAGCCCAGCCACCAACAAAAGGTTTGGCAATATTGGGGCTTGACGGAATAAGCATCAACTGTTGCACTACTATGTTCCTTTCGTCACAGGCTCGACAGAACGCTGCTCGTCATTTGTAATCACAATCAACAATAGTAACTATATTTAACTTCAGTTCAGGCATGACGAAACGCAAATGCCCCAACATCGCCAAGCCTCGAACGTTGCCTGTAACCATACCGACACCCTCAAAAACTTCAAACGACAAAAAATATGAGCTACGACATTTATTGTTACAAATCAAAACTTGGCAGACCAGACTTAGAGGAAGCTCAAGCTGCAATGGAAGTAGAGGAAGGTGAAGAAACTATTTCTGACCCTGAGACGAAACTTAAGATTGCCAAAGCACTTATTGACTATAACCCAAGACTTGAAAGCTTTGAGTTTGACTATGACGAAATTGCCAAACTTCAAGGGACAAGTGTGGACGAAGCAAAAGAAGCATTTGACCATATTGAATTAAACACTCCAGAGGGCGACCTTGCGACACAAATAACAATATTTGACAACAACGTTTCCATTACAGTTCCTTATTGGTATTCAGGTGACAAAGCAACAGAAGTTTTTAACAAAATTTCTGAATATGCAAAAGTCATTAGACGGACAGCAGGTTATTTTGTTTATGACCCACAAACAGACAAAGTATTTGACCCGTTGACAGAGAATATTTTCGGACTTGACATTTATGAAAGCATGACCGACCAAGTTGAAAAAATGAGAACTGAACAAACCCAAAAGTTAGTCAAAAAGCCGTGGTGGAAATTTTGGTAGCCACTACAAAAATGGCTACAGGCAACAAAAGGTTTGGCAATATTGGGGCTTGACGGAATAAATCTCAACTTTTTTACTACTATGTTCCTTTCGTCACCAGCTCGACAGAACGCTGTTCAGCATTTGCAATCACAATCAACAATAGTAACTATATTTAACTTCAGTTCAGGCGTGACGAAACGCAACCGCCCCAACATCGCCAAGCCTGGAACGTTGTAAGCCATTTTTGGAAACCTCCGTGGAAACATTATATTTTGAGATAAGCAACGACTTGATTAAAGTATTTGTCATCCTAATAAATAATTTATGAAACCATACATGTTAGTCTCGTTTCTACTTTTGACAATTTCGTCATTTGGACAAAAAAGTAGTATTACTATAAACTATAAGCCATCACTTACATCTTTCGGACAACAATCTCAAAGCTTTCAACATTATTATTTTGCTTCAAGAAAGGGTGACCCGACATTTAATAATACTATAAATGTTCTCTACAATCACCAACTATCTTCAAGAGTAGTACTTATGACTGGCTTAGAATACTCACAACAAGGACAGAATATAAATTTTAACGCTGACAGTGCTTTTCCAAGTAGTAACAGAAAAATTTTAAAAGTTCAACTTAATTATCTAAGACTACCATTAACTGTTGGATATTCTATTTACAAAACGACTAACTCAAACCTAAATATCTACTCAGGAGTTAGCTTAGGTATTGCTATAAAAAGGAGAGACAACTATCAAGACATAATAATTGAAGACATTCTTTTGCCTCCAGCCAATAAGCGATATAAAAATACCGACTGGGCAATCCCCATAGGAATTCAATATAAAAAGGAGTTGACACCGCTTATATATATAAATGTGGGCGGGGAGTATCTTTTGGGTTTAACCAACAGCTTTACAAATAGCGGTTCGTCCAAATTTGGAGTACTGTCGGAATTTAAAAATTCAAGACAGAATAGACTTGCTATAAGTTTCGGCGTTGGTATCAATTTGACGAAATAAAACGGCTTACAACATTGGTATTGCCAATAGTGGGGCTTGACATTGGAGCAATTAGCAGCGGTAATTCTGCTGTACTGCAGTTCGGGGCTTGACGAATAAAGCCCAGCTTTAGTTCTCAATATTTAACTCTATCAAAAAAACTAGCAGCAGTTCCGGGCGGACGGAATTCTATTTCCCCACCATCGGCAATACCTGCCCGTTAGTAGCCATTTTATCATGAACATTCTTCGAAAAATATTTGGAAGTAAAGGGGCAGACGCTAAAAGCAACCACACCACCGCTTCGGAAGACACAATTAAGACCATTGAAGACAACACAGAAAAGCTCTGGAAATTCATCGAGGAGACTACGGCTTATTATAACAGCATTTCTTGTCAATGTGCATTTCCTCGTTATAGACAAATTGTAAGCCTCGACTGTGTTGACTATAGAAAATCATTTTACAGCAGCGAGACACAAGGTTTCATACAACACTCACGACCATATTTTGACATGATTGAAGGTGACAATAAACAAGAAGACAATTCACAAATTTGGACTTGCAAAAAATGTGGCTCTGTATATGACTATGCCTATTCCGGTTTTAGCATTTATGTAAATCGAGGATACTTAAAAATTAAAGAACATAAAACCCTTGACATTGGTGCTGAACCGCAGAACCCAATGCCCTTTTTTGTCGGATTGTTTGGACACAGCTACCCGGACAGAACTCTATTCAAACAAGTTGACTTTGACACATTCAGTTCTTATGTGCGACAAACGAAAAACGGCTACTAACATTGCATTGGCAATATGGCGGGGCGACGAATATATTCTCATCTTTTTGTTCGCTATTAAGCTTGGTTTCGGCAGACGAATAACGCCGAGCAGCAGAATAAACAATGAGCTTTTGTATCTTTAATCAGCAGCGGCACCGGGCAGACGAAACACAGAATACCGCCACATCGCCAATGCTTTAACGTTGGCAGTAATTGGAAATTGACACTCTATTATGGCAAAAGGAATTATAGGCGGAATGACAGATTATAATCACCAATCCTTCGCTGACTTGGTTGCTGACTTAGTTGAAGAGAAAAATCGCACAATAGAATTTAGGGATGAAATCCAAAAAAATTTAGACACCTTGACATCGAACTCCTATTGGAGAGAGAATGTTCCATTCGACTTTAGAAATATTATATCATATTCAATTACTCACTTCAATACAGCAATTAGTGAATTTGAAGACATTGTAAAGGACATCAAACTTGAAGTAAAGGAACATCACGTTAAACGCCTAAAGAAGATTTATAAAGTTTCACAAGAAATCAATGTCGACATTGGCAAAATTTGGCATCAGGAATACGGATATAAGAATTACGGCAATAAAGATTTTAGGATAGTTGAACAAATTTATTGTGACACCAGAGACATGGCAGTGAATTTACTTGACACCGCAAACATTGCTGAACGGCTACATGATTTCATAGGTAAAACAAACCCAAATATGAAAAGAAACAATCCATGGATTTCAGGTTCATTCTACTTAACAGTTGCAATTGTTGCTATAGCAGGACTTGCAGTCTTATCTAATATGGTTCATTGGACGTTACTTCCAATTATAATTATTGGTGGAGTTTTATTGATTGGAATAGTTGGTGTTTTACAACTTAAGAATGATGACAAAATAACGGATAAATCGTTCGTTTCTTTGATTACGGAGACCTATAAGAGACTTCCATTAATTGGACAAAGAAAAAATAAATAGGTACAACTACTGCCAACATCGGCTTGGCGTTATGGCGGCTTGAAGGAATAAACATCCGCTTTTGTTTCGCTGTTGTGCTGCATATTCAGCGTGACGAAACGCTATTGAACAATAGTGATAAACTTGTACATTAGTTCATCATTCGTCTTCAGTTGTGGGCAGACGGAACACAGAATATCGCCACAACGCCAAGCCGTTAACCGTTGCCTGCAATGCCACTTGACACTCTAAAACTATCAGTAATATTATAAAATGAAAGTACTGCTTGACACCAATATCATAATTCACAGGGAAGCAAATAAAATTTACAATCTTGACATTGGACAATTATTTAATTGGCTAGATAAACTAAAGTATTCAAAATATATTCATCCCTTAACTGTTGAAGAATTAAATAGGTATAAAGATCCTGTCTCTCTTCAGACGATGAATATTAAGATTGAAAGCTATAATATTCTAAAACATCCAGCACCTTTGAGTGCAAAAATGTTGCAAGTAAGCAAATCTGTTGACAAACTTGATAACGACATTAATGATACTCAAATACTCAATGAAATATTTGAAAAAAGAGTTGATATACTGATTTCAGAAGACAAAAAAATACATACAAAAGCCAAATTACTTGGTATTGCAGACAGAGTTTTTAAAATACAAAACTTTCTTGAAAAGGTAACAGCAGAAAACCCCGAACTAGTAAATTATAAAGTTTTAGCAGTTAAAAAAGTAGATTTTGCAGAAGTTGATATTAAAGATAAATTTTTTGACACTTTTAGAGACGATTATGCAGAATTTGATGAGTGGTTCAATTCAAAAGCAGAAGACCCTTGCTATGTATGTTATAGTGAAAACAACTTAACAGCTTTTCTTTTTGTGAAAATGGAAAACGAAAAAGAGAATTACTCGAATATAACACCAATTTTTTCTAAAAAGAAAAGACTAAAAATTGGAACACTTAAAGTAACAGGTAATGGTTATAAAATTGGAGAACGTTTTTTAAAAACAATATTTGACAATGCTATTCAATATAAAGTTGAAGAAATTTATGTTACAGTTTTTAACAAACGGCCCGAACAAGAACAGCTAATTGAAATGCTTGAAGAATGGGGATTTTATCATCACGGGATTAAAACAACAAAAAATGGTACAGAGCAAGTTTATGTTAGAACTTTTGGGAAATCACTTCCAGTAAATATTGAAAATCCTAAACTTACATTTCCTTTTTTTTCAAGAGAAACAGATAAATACATAATTAAAATTGAGCCAGTTTATCACACTGAATTGTTTCCAGATAGTATTAATACAAGAGAGGACAAAGCAAAATATACAGAGAACGAACCACACAGAAATAGAATTAGCAAAGTCTATATCTCACATTCACCTGATAGAAATTTAAAATCAGGCGATATCATTTTGATATATCGAATAGGAGAAACAGCACCTAAAAAGTATTCAAGCACTATTACAACGATTTGCATAGTTGAGAACATAAAAAACGACTTCAAATCATTTGATGATTTTTTTAATGCTTGTAACAGACGAACAATGATTTCAAAGCAAGATTTAAAAACCCAATGGTGGGACAAAAATCCAAAAAATAGACCCTTTGTAGTCAATTTTCTATATGCTCATTCATTGCCAACTCCCAAACCAACATTGCACGACTTGAATGTACTTGGTATTATTCCAGATATTTTAAATATGCCAAGAGGTTTCATTAAAATCACAAATGAGCAGTTCACTAGTTTAGTTAATTTCGCATATCAAAAAAAGTAAACAATGAAAGTAGTCTTATCAATAAAACCCGAATTTGCTAACAAAATATTTGACGGTTCGAAAAGGTTTGAATTTAGAAAGTCTATATTCAAAAACGAAAATGTAAAAACCATCTTGGTTTATTCATCTTCACCAGTTCAAAAAGTAATTGGAGAGTTTCAGATCGAAAAAATAATTAAACACGACTTAAAAACACTTTGGGACTTGACTAAAGAATTTTCAGGTATTACAGAAGAGTACTTCTACCAATATTTTGCAGACAAAGAACACGGCTTCGCTATAAAAATTAAGACAAAAACAAAATATAGAAAGCCAAAATGCTTGAGAGAGGATTTCAATTTGACACCACCTCAGTCATTTGCATATTGGACAAACACAAATTAGAATAAGCACAGCAGGCAACAGAGGTTTGGCAATAGTGGGGGGCGACAAAACTCGTATTTCAACTTTAGGAATTTTTTTGAACTTCGGTTCCAGCTCGACAAAACGCAGCCGAACAGCAGGAATTTAAACTCAACTTTTTTAACATCATTCAACGGCAGACGGCCAAGCGTGACACAACTCGAAGCCCCACCATCGCCAAGCCTTGTTCGTTGTGCGAAATTTTGTTTAGAGGCTACAACTATAAATGAATTAAGCGTTGAAAATCAACTGGTGAATTGACGAATTTTTAATCAATAGAAAATGAAAATAAAATCATGCTTCATTTGTTTCTATATCTCGATTCTTGTCTCTTGTAATGACGAAAAAGAACTATTAAACCCAATTGGAAAGTACGCAGTAACTGAACCTACATTTAGGGACAAATTGTTTTTCAAAATTCATCAATCAGACGGCAGAATTATTGGAAGTGAACTTACGTTAATGCATGACAAGACATTTGTTTACACTACTTGTGGCAACATAATGACAGGACTATGGACTTTGAAAGACAATAACGTGACTCTTAATATTCAAACAAATCAATACAAATCTGATAGTTTACAAGTATTGAAAGGACGGATTGCAAATCCTAAGACAATAAAATTTAGAATTATTGACAAACAGCTCTTTAGGAAATGGGAGTTTCTTGATGACAGTACATCAACTATTGAGTTATTGACCAAGGAATAAAAAATTCGCACAACAAAAGGTTTTGTGCAATTGTGGCATGACGTTGAAGCAATCGGCAATGGTTTATAAATCAACTTTTGTTCCTGCTTGACGGAATTCTACTCACCTATTTACCTAAATTTGAACAACAAATCAACTTTGGACTTTTGTAACGGACTGACAGTTATCAAAGTCCACACCTGCACAAAGCCACGAACGTTGTATGGCATAAATTTCCAACTTTGATTTTACTCAAAATTGCGATGTACTTCGGTTGACACAAACAAAATCAATAACAACTTGAGTTTTAGAATTTGCTTAAAGACTTTCGTTTATTGCT
>Ga0209278_1001657_pt1 | contig 13214 bp, 12 predicted proteins | sample JI81BgreenDNA_FD_187504 | JGI IMG/M metagenome (GOLD analysis project Ga0209278, IMG submission 187504) | Wastewater effluent complex algal communities from Wisconsin, to seasonally profile nutrient transformation and Carbon sequestration -... | ecosystem: Engineered > WWTP > Effluent > Algae... | reverse complement strand
CATAACGACCGTAATCTTTGTTCTTTTGCATTTCAAGAACTTTTACTGGTAAGTCGAATTCTTGATCACCTTTTTTGTACTTTTTAACTTGTCCTGCTAACGTTGTGTAGTTATTGATAGTGGCATCATTACGCTTGTCTGCTGGTAATGAACGAACTTTTCCATACGTTAAACGTAGTGTTGAGTTTGCATCTGGATACTTGATAGTTCCAATTTTAGATTCTCTTAAACCTTCAACTAAAAGACGGAAACCTGCTGAGTAATCGTTTTGAGCTTTTGCAATTTCGTCTGATTTTGTGTTGTAGTGCGTTAACATATCGTTAGTTAACGTGTACAATGGATCGTTTTCAAGCATTGCTTGATTTGGTAAAGTTAAAAACGCTTTAATTCTATCCATTGAAGTGAAGATACTTAAATCAAACGCTGCGTTTACATATTTTGTAAAATCGTTGTTGTTTTCTTCAGCTATTTTCTTAACTGATGGTGCGATAGCATAACCTGTAGCTTTGGTAGCATATAATTTTAACTGAGCTGCAAGTATGTCTTTTTCTGCTGGAATGTGGATTTCTTTGTACATTTCAGTAGCCATTTCTTCGATAGCTGGAGCAAGTTGAGCACGTTTTGCAGCATCTGCTTTTACATAAGCATCAAGCTGACGACCTAAAGTTCTTCCGATAGTTCCAAAAGAAGTCGTTCTGAACAATTGCATCATGTAATTGTCATGTCTTGATTTTTCGTTGGTTAACGCATAATATTTGTTGATATTGTCAACTGCTGTACCATATTTTGCTTTGTTTGCTGGTTTGTTAGCCCAAGCATTAAATTTTTTCTCTTGTGCTGCTTTTGTTTTAGCTGTACCAAATTTGGTTAAAGCATCAATCATTCCTTGACGGTTTTTCCAATAGTTGGCCGTTTGAGCATATTTAGAAGCATACATTAAGTTGATAGCTTCGCTTTGATCCATGTATTTTTTCATTCCGTCCATACCAGTTTTTGCACCTTCAACCCATGCAGGATAAGCAAACTTCACGTTTTGCTCAATTCCGCTTGCTGGCATCCAACGGTTTGTTCTTCCTGGATATCCTAAAATCATAGCATAGTCGTTCTCTTTTACACCACCAATGTTTACTGGCAAATAGTGTTTTGGTTTTAAAGGAACGTTGTTTTCTGAATATTCTGCTGGCGAACCATCAGCGTTAGCATAAACTCTAAACATAGAGAAATCTGCCGTGTGACGTGGCCATTCCCAGTTGTCTGTATCACCACCAAATTTTCCTAAACTTTCTGGTGGCGTTCCTACTAAACGAACGTCTTTATAATCTTGGTACACAAAATAGTAGTACTCATTTCCTTGAAAGAAAGGACGAACCGATACGGTATATTTTCCACCTTCGTTGTTTTCTTTTTCAATTTTTGCAATTTCTGCATTGATTGCTTTTTCTCTATCAGCTTCGCTCATTCCTGGAGTTACCACAGCCAAAACTCTTTTAGTACAATCATCCATTCTAACGAAGAAACGAACAAAAAGATTTGAAGGTTTCATTTCTTCTTTTCTATTAGCTGCCCAAAAACCATCTTTTAAATAGTTTTTTTGCTCTGACGAAAGTTCAGCAATAACGTCATATCCACAGTGGTGATTAGTTAACACTAAACCGTCTTTTGAAACGATTTCAGCAGTACAACCTCCGTTAAATTGAACGATAGCATCTTTTAAACTGTGATTGTTGATGCTGTAGATTTCTTCGGCTGTAAGTTGTAAGCCCATCTTTTGCATGTCGCGGTGGTTTAATCTTTCAATAAACATTAAAAACCACATTCCTTCGTCAGCTTTTACGCTCATTGGCATAAGCATAATCCCTGCAATTAAGGAGAAAATAATTTTTTTCATTGTAAAAAAATATAATTAGTAATTGTTTGAACACTAATAGTCTAAAATTGTATCAAAATGTTACACTCTACAACCAAACTAATAGTGGTGCGAAGATACTTTTTTTTAACGAAATGAATTTAAAATTTTGTTAAAACGAAAACGATTTAGTTGATGGCTACTTTAAAAAAATCTTTAACAACAATCTTCATTTATTAAACTTTAAAAAACAATCAATTAGAATTAAAAAAACATAGTATACCTAATTAATTAAAAGACTAAACTATTTTTTATACATTTTTTTTGAACGTTTTTTTATTTTTTAGTGACGAAAAATTATTTTGCGTTGTCGCCAAATAATTTTGCGCTGTCGTAGAATTATTTTTCGCTGTCGCAAAATAATTTTTCAAGGCTGTAAAACTTTTTTTCCACGTCGTAAAATATTTCTACGTCGTGGAAGAATTATTTTGCGACGACGTAGAATTATTTTGCGATGACGCAGAATTATCTGGCGACAGCGCAGAATTATTTTTCACTGCGCAAAAAAGTTTTGCGACAACGTAAAAACATTTTGCGACGACGTAGAATTATTCTTCCACGTCGTAAATTTATTCTTCCACGACGAAAAATTATTTTTCACCCCTGAAAAATTATTTTGCGACGACGTAAAATAATTCTGCGACGACAATAAAATATTTTGCGGCAATATAAAATAATTCATTTTGAGAATAAAATTTATTCTCGTTGAATAGTAAGTAATAATCAAAATCAATAATATTTTGATAAAAAGCAAAAATGATTTTACTAAGAAAATATTGGTTTTAATTAATACATGAAATGCATTGTAGAAAAAATTAGTACACTATTAACAACTTGTTGTAAAAAAATTATATTTGCAAATATTTGATTACATTTTTTTGTAGAAATATATTTTACTTTTAAATTTTATAATTAATAAATAAAAACAAATAATAGTCGGAAATACCGAAACAGCGACAATAAAAATTCTGAAAGTAGGTTTTGTAATTAATCAATTAAAGTTTATGAGAAAAAAAGTTTATTTATTAGCAGGTTTATTTTGCATGTCATTTCTATTTAATAGCTGTGGTGTGATGTTTGGTGGAAGTAAGTATAACGGAACAATTAAAGTTAAAGACAAACCAAATGCAGAAATATTTGTTAATGGTCAAAAATTAGGTAATGGACAAGCCACTAGTCTTTTTTCAAGAAATCAACCATTAGTTGTTGAAGTAAAACAAGAAGGTTGTCCTTCTAAAACACAAACTTTTGATAAATCTTTTAGAACTGGAAACTTTATTCTTTCTGCATTATCATTTGGACTTGTTGGGATTGCTGTTGATTTAGGAACAGGTGCATCTTACAAACCTGCTCATAACTCTAACTCAGCAATTAAAAAATTAAGTGATAAAAATTATGAGTTTGAAGTTGATTACTCAGAATGTAAAAAATAAAAAAGTTAACCAATTAAAACCTCACTAAAAGTGAGGTTTTTTTATTTAAAATAAACGTTTAGTTTGTCATCCCATAAGAATCGCACACCGTTTTAAAATTTCTATGGAATGACAATTTTGAGGAAAAAATTATCAAGAAAAAAATCCCATTGCAAGATGGGATTTTGTTTTATAGTCCGTGGCTGTTATCGGGTTGCTCAGTATCAATGTTGAGCATTTGCCAAAGTTTGTCTTTTAGTTCCGTCAATCCTTGATTGGCAACTGAGGAAATAAACATATAAGGTATTCCTTTAAACGATTTATCTAATTCTTTTTTCATTTCGGCTTTGAGTTCGTCGTCGAGCATATCGCTTTTAGAAATGACTACCAATCTGTCTTTGTCGAGCATTTCGGGATTATATCGACGAAGTTCGTCCAGCAAAATATCGTATTCTTTTTTGATATCATCAGCATCGGCTGGAACGAGAAACAACAACGTTGAATTTCGTTCGATATGACGAAGGAAATAATGTCCAAGACCTTTTCCTTCGGCTGCGCCTTCAATAATTCCTGGAATATCCGCAATTACGAACGATTGAAAATCACGATAGGCAACAATTCCAAGATTGGGTTTTAAAGTTGTAAACGGATAATCGGCTATTTTTGGTTTGGCGGAAGTTAAAACAGAAAGTAAAGTTGATTTTCCAGCATTTGGGAAACCTACTAAACCAACGTCTGCCAAGACTTTCAATTCCAGAATTACGTCCAATTCTTCTACTGGCATTCCAGGTTGTGCATAACGCGGCGTTTGATTAGTGGAACTTCTAAAATGCCAGTTTCCTAATCCGCCTTTCCCACCTTTTACTAAAATTCTTTCTTCGCCGTGTTCGGTTATTTCAAATAGAATTTCTTCAGTTTCTTTGTCGCGAACAACGGTTCCAAGTGGCACTTCGATAATTTTATCTTCACCATCGTGTCCTGTACTTCTTGAACTTCCGCCATCGCCACCGTGACCAGCTTTGATATGTCGAGCAAATTTTAGGTGAAATAATGTCCAAAGTCCTTTGTTTCCTTTTATGATTACGTGTCCACCACGACCACCATCGCCACCATCTGGTCCGCCTTTTTCTATGAATTTTTCGCGGTGCAAATGGGATGAACCTTTTCCTCCTTTTCCTGAGGAAACGTATATTTTTACGTAGTCTACAAAGTTACCTTCTGTCATTATCTTTTTCTTTTTGCTTTAAGCACTAAGCTTATAGCTGTTTTTTCGTGTAGTTTTTATGGCTAGCCTTTTAGCCCTGATTGTAGTGGAAATCCTTTTTTTGTTTTTTTAGCAATTGCACCTCGACTGCGCTCGGTGTGACAAAAACAAAAAAAGATTGTAACGAAAAGCAGGAAAATGGTTTATTTTTTTGCCCGAACGATTCGCTCCTTATATTTTTATTCTATTATTGATTTTACTAGTACTTTGTCAATTTTTACGCCATCCATATCGATGATTTCGAGTTCGAGTTTGTTCCAAATTAGTTTTTCGCCTTGTGTTGGAATTTTGCCCATTTCGGTCATGATTAGTCCGCTTACTGTGGTTACGTCGTAATCATTGGTTAGTTCGTCCATGTCGAAATAGGTTAGGAAATCGTGCAGCGAATATAATCCGTCAACAAGCCAAGTTCCGTCTTCGCGAGACACAAGTTGGTATTCGTCTTCATCAAAATCGGATGCTTCGCCAACCAGTGCTTCGAGAATGTCATTTAGCGTGATAATTCCCTGAAAAACTCCATATTCATCGGTTACAAAAGCGTAATGCACTTTGGATTTTTTGAAATTTTCGAGTGCTTTATATGCTGATGTATGTTCGATTAAATATACTGGTTCTTTGGTTATTGGTTTTAAATCGAAATTTCCTTTTTCGAAGTTGGCAAACAGGTCTTTCATCAGCACAACGCCTTGTACTTCGTCAAGATTTTCGTTACAAACCGGATAAACGGAATGCAATTCGTCGAGTACTTTAGTTTTTATTTCTTCGATGGTATCGTCAGTAGAAAGGTAAACAATCCACTTTCTATGCGTCATCAAGGAGTTTATTTTTCTATCTCCAATGTGGAAAACGCGTTCCACGATGTCTTGCTCTATTTCTTGAACTTCTCCGCCTTCAGTTCCTTCTTTGATGATGGCTTTGATTTCTTCTTCGGTTACTTTTCCGTCGGCAGTTGGTTTAATTTTAAAAACATCTAAAACAAACTCGGTTGAAACGGTTAGCAACCAAATAAACGGTGCTGTTACAACAGAAACCATTTTCATTGGTACGGCAACGGCTTTTGCAATGGCTTCGGGATAGTTTAGACCAATTCGCTTTGGGATTAATTCGCCCAAAACTAGAGAGAAAAACGTTAAAACCACTACTACTACTCCAACAGCAATACTTTGAGAATAAGGTTGTAATGAGGCAAAACCGTCAAAAAACAACTTTACATCATCGGTTATTTTGTCGCCTGAATAAATACCGGTCAAAATTCCGATTAGTGTTATCCCGATTTGTACAGTTGATAAAAATTTGTTTGGAGAATTGGCTAAATCTAATGCGACTTTGGCATTGGTATTGCCTTTTTTTGCGGCAGTTTCTAGTCGATTTTTTCGAGCAGAAATAAGCGCAATCTCAGACATTGAGAAAACTCCATTCAATAAAATAAGAAGAAAAATTATAAAAATTTCCAATTGAAAAATGTTTGATTAACCTTTACAGGCACTAAGTTACAAATTATCTATTACTTTGCTAACTCTTTTTGTAACTTCTTCGATGGTGCCAATTCCATCTACAGCATAAAATTTTTGTTGTCCTTTGTAATAATCCATCAAAGGTGCGGTTTTTTCGTTATATTCTTGGTATCGATTGCGAATTTTTTCTTCGTCTTGATCGTCAGGTCTTCCAGAGGTTTTTCCTCTTTCTAATAATCGTGCTACTAAGATGTCATCGTCAGCTTCGAGTGCAACTGTTGCTGTGATGTTTTGTCCTTTGCTTTCAAGAAATTTATCTAAAGCCGCAGCTTGAGCTAATGTCCTTGGAAAACCATCAAAAAGAAATCCTGCTGAATGTGGGTTTTTATCTACTTCGCTTTGCAGCATTTGAATGGTCACTTCATCTGGAACTAAATCGCCTTTGTCCATAAATGTTTTGGCAAGTTTTCCTAAATCGGTATCATTTTTAATGTTAAATCTAAAAATATCTCCTGTTGAAAGATGTGTTAAATTGTATTTTTCTTTTAAAAATTCAGCTTGTGTGCCTTTTCCTGCACCTGGTTTTCCGAAAAGAACGATGTTAATCATTTTAATTTAAGATTATTAAAAGTTTATGTAGTTATGTTATTGTGCTAATTGGTAAACATCTGGAAGATTTCTTCCTAATCCATCATAGTCTAAACCATAGCCAACGATGAATTTGTTTGGAATTCTGATACCGATATAATCTATTTTGATGTCTTTTTTGTATGCTTCGGGTTTGAAAAACAGTGTTGCTATTTTTAAATGCTTTACTCCTTTTTCTTTGAAAATAGCTTTCAATTCTTCGATAGTATTTCCGGTATCAACAATATCTTCTACAATGACAACTGTTTTACCTTCAAGATTTTCGTTGATTCCGATAAGTTGTTTTACGTCATTTGTAGATTGTGTTCCTTCATACGAAGCCATTTTTACAAAACTTACCTCACACATTCCTCTGTAATGTTTCATCAAATCAGACAAAACCATAAAAGAACCGTTTAAAACACCAATAAAAACAGGAACTTCATCAAAAAAGTCGTCGTCCATTTGTTTTGCCATATTTTGAATTGCAAACTGTATTTCTTCCGAAGAAATAAATGGCTCAAAAGATTTATCGTGAAGATGTATCATTATTTTTGATTTAAAATAAGTTGCAAATTTAATGAAGTATAAAGTATTAAGCAGTAAGTATTGACACTTTTTTGCAAATTAGATATATTTACCAGATGAATTCACAATACTACAACCAAATTGCAAAAAGTACAGCGCATCGAAAAAGCAGAGATGATAACAAAGATTTTATTTTTCAAAATCCAGAATATCTTCCTTTTTTAATTGAACTTGCATTTAATGTTGCCGATAAAAATCATCACAAAGCATGTTGGATTTTAGAATTAATTTGCGAAGAACGAATGGATTTATTCCTTCCTTATATTGCTGATTTTTGTAGCACTTTAAAAAATCACAAATCCGATTCTGCTATTCGTTCTATTTCAAAAATTGGTTTGTTTTTAGTAAAAAGTAAAACCATAAAACTGACTGAAATTCAGGAAGAACAAATTATTGAAACTTATCTTGACTGGTTAATCCAATCAAACAAAGCAGCAAATGCAGCCTACACAATGAGGACTTTATTTCTTTTAGGCAAAAAGCACGATTGGGTAAACGATGAATTAAAAGTATTACTTCAACGAGATTGTAGTCATCAAACTCCCGGTTATAAATCGGCTGTGAAAGATATTTTGAAGCGATTAAAATAATTTTCAAATGTTTATCTTTGCGCAAACAACTACAACAACACAATGAACTATTTCTCATCCGATTTTAAATTAGGAATTCTCGGTGGCGGACAATTAGGTAAAATGCTCCTAACCGAAACAAGAAAATTCGACATACAAACCTTAGTTTTAGAACCAAGCGAAGAAGCACCAGCACGATTTGGTTGCAATGCTTTTTACAAAGGAAGTTTGATGGATTTTGACACCGTTTATCAATTTGGCAAAATGGTAAATTTATTAACCATCGAAATTGAAAACGTAAATCTTGATGCGTTAGATAAACTAGAAGCAGAAGGTTTACCTATTTATCCTTCACCAAAAACTTTAAGATTAATTCAAAATAAAGGTCGCCAAAAAGATTTTTATGTTCAGAATAATATCCCAACTTCGCCACACCAACGATTTGTGGATTTGAATGATTTGAGAAAATCATTAGAAAAAGACGAATTAGAATTTCCTTTTGTATGGAAATGTGCTCAATTTGGGTATGATGGAAATGGTGTGAAAATCGTTCGTTCAACTTTGGATTTAGTTAATTTACCCGAAGTGGAATGTATTGCAGAGCAAATGGTTCCGTTTAAAAATGAATTGGCTGTGATTGTTACTCGTTCAGTTTCTGGCGAAGTGAAAACCTATCCAGTTGTTGAAATGGAATTTCATCCCGAAGCCAATCAAGTAGAATATGTAATTTGTCCAGCTCGAATTGACGAAAAAGTAGCTCAAAAAGCAACCGAAATAGCACTTAAAGTTTCAGAAGCTTTCAACCATGTTGGTTTATTAGCTGTAGAAATGTTTCAAACCAATGACGACGAAATTTTGGTAAACGAAGTTGCGCCAAGACCACATAATTCAGGACATTATTCGATTGAAGCGAGTTATACTTCGCAATTTGAAAATCATTTGCGAGCCATTTTAAACTTACCTTTGGGAAATACCAATAGCAAAGTTGCTGGAATTATGGTAAATTTGGTTGGTGAAGAAGGTTTTTCAGGTCAAGTTGTGTATGAAAAGATTGAAAAAATAATGGCAATAGATGGTGTAACGCCACACATTTATGGTAAAAGAGAAACAAGACCTTTCAGAAAAATGGGACATGTAACGATTGTAAATGAAAATATGGTTGAAGCGAGAAAAATTGCTGAAGAAGTTAAGAATAGTATTAGAGTGATAAGTGAAAAATTATTATAAATTATGAATTTTAAATGCGCTTTCAAGTCATTTAAAATTTAAAATTCAACATAAACATGAGCAAAGTAGCCATAATAATGGGTTCCATTTCAGATATGCCTGTAATGCAAGAAGCCATCGACATCTTAAAAGGATTTGACATTGAAACCGAAGTTGATATTGTTTCGGCACACCGAACGCCTGAAAAATTATTTGATTTTAGCAAAAACGCACACAATCGCGGTATTTCAGTAATTATTGCTGGTGCTGGTGGTGCGGCTCATTTGCCTGGAATGGTTGCATCTATGTCGCCATTGCCTGTAATTGGTGTTCCTGTAAAATCCAGTAATTCAATTGATGGTTGGGATTCCGTTTTGTCGATTTTGCAAATGCCTAGCGGTGTTCCTGTGGCAACAGTTGCTTTAAACGGAGCAAAAAATGCTGGAATTCTAGCAGCACAAATCATCGGAAGTCATGATAAATGTGTGCTTGACAAAATTATCTTCTACAAAGAGAGTTTGAAAGAAGCGGTGAATAAAGCGGCATCTGAATTGAAAAAATAATTATCTTTGATAAAAAGAACATTATGGACATTCAGGCATCAAAAATAGAATTGACAAAAGTGATTTTGGAAATTGAAAACCCAAAACTGATTGAAGAAATAATTAATTTAATTCAATCGAAGTCCATTTTAACCGAAAAGCAAAAATCTGCCATTGATGAAGCAATTTATTCATTAGAAAACAATGAAGGAATTGCACACAACATGGTTATGGAAGAAACTAGAAGTCGTTATTCAAAGTATTTCAAATAATGGATGTTGTTTGGTCGCCACAAGCTAAAAAAGATTATTGGCAAAATATTGATTATCTTGAAGCTGAATGGACATTTCAAGATGTTGTGAATTTTATCGACAAAGTTGACTACACCATTGCTTTATTAGACAAAAACAATATTGAATTCACTTCAACAAACTATAAAAACGTCAATAAAGTTGTGATTACAAAACAAATAACACTTTATTACAAAATAAATTCCAATACAATTGAATTACTTCGTTTTTGGAATACCTATCAAGATTTAGAAAATTTTAAACTTTAAAATGAGGATGAGATTGCTTCGTTCCTCGCAATGACCATGAAAATACTAACACAAAAATTCAATACAAAATACGATACTGCTCCATTTTCTCAAATAAAAATGGAAGATTACAAACCAGCTTTTATAGAAAATATAGCTTCCGCAAAAGCAGAAATCGATGCTATAATTAACAATCCAGAAGCTCCAACATTCGAAAACACGATTGAAGCATTGGATTTTTCTTGTGATGCATTAGACCGATTATCATCGATTTTCTTCAATTTGAATTCGGCTGAAACTTGTGACGAAATGCAAAAAATCGCTCAAGAAGTAACGCCATTATTGACCGAATTCAGTAACGACATCACTTTGAATGAAGATTTATTCAAAAGAATAAAATCGGTTTACGAGCAAAAAGACACTTTAAATCTTACTATAGAACAAGCGACTTTACTAGACAAAAAATTCAAAAGTTTTTCTAGAAATGGTGCTTTATTATCGGAAGAAAAGAAAACTAAACTTCGCGAAATCGATACCGAATTGGCTAAACTAAAATTAACGTTCAGCGAGAATGTTTTGGCAGAAACCAATAATTATCAACTTCATATTACTAACGAAGCTGATTTAAAAGGTTTACCCGAAGGAACAATTGAAGCCGCAAAATCATTGGCAAAATCTAAAAATCTTGATGGCTGGATTTTCACTTTAGATCATCCAAGTTATTTGCCTTTTGTAACTTATGCCGATAATCGTGAGTTGCGAAAAGAAATTGCTATCGCAGCCGGAAAAAAAGCATTTCAAAACAACGAATTTGACAATCAGGAAATCACATTAAAGATTGCAAAATTACGTTTTGAACGCGCCAATTTATTAGGATACGAAACCCATTCGCATTTTGTTTTAGAAGAACGAATGGCGCAAAATCCAGATAAAGTTAAATCGTTTTTAAATGATTTATTGGTTAAAGCAAAACCTGCAGCCGAACGTGAATTTGCCGAATTATCAGCATTTGTAAAGGAATTAGATGGAATTGAAAAATTAGAAAAATGGGATGGCGCGTATTATTCTGAAAAATTGAAACAGAAATTATTCAATTTGGATGATGAAAAACTGAAACCTTATTTTAAGTTGGAAAATGTTCTGAATGGCGCGTTTACCATTGCTAATAAATTATTCGGATTAACTTTTACAGAAGTTTTTGACATCGATAAATACCACGATGAAGTTACCACTTACGAAGTAAAAGACGAATTTGGAGAATTAGTAGCCATTTTTTACGCCGACTTTTTTCCACGACCAGGAAAACGAAATGGCGCTTGGATGACAAGTTTCAAATCGCAATACATAAAAGAAGGGAAAAATGAACGACCACATATTTCCAACGTTTGTAATTTTACAAAACCAACCGAAACAAAACCTTCACTTTTGACTTTTAACGAAGTTACGACGTTATTCCACGAATTCGGTCACGGATTACACGGAATGTTGGCCAACACAGTCTATCCAAGTTTGTCTGGAACGTCTGTATATTGGGATTTTGTGGAATTGCCAAGTCAAGTGATGGAAAACTGGTGCTATGAACCCGAAGCATTAGCATTATTTGCCAAACATTATGAAACCGGAGAAATCATTCCGCAAGAATATGTAGAAAAAATCAAGGAAAGTGCGAGTTTTCAAGAAGGCATGGCAACTTTGCGTCAATTGAGTTTTGGGCTTTTAGACATGGCTTTTCACAGCAATAATCCAACCGAAATTACAGATGTAAAAGCGTTTGAAAAAGCGGCATTCGAAGGCACAGCTTTATATCCAGATGTTGCTGAAAATTGTATGAGTGTTTCGTTTTCACATATTTTTGCTGGCGGTTATTCGTCTGGATATTACAGTTATAAATGGGCTGAAGTTTTGGATGCCGATGCGTTTGCCTATTTCCAAGAACAAGGAATTTTCAATAAAGAAGTAGCAACAAAATTCAAAGATAACGTACTTTCAAAAGGCGGAACCGAATTGCCAATGGAATTGTACAAACGTTTCCGTGGTCAAGAACCAAAAGTAGAGGCTTTGTTGAAAAGGGCTGGGTTGATTTAGATTATTTAAATTTTAGATATTTAGAAACCGAAATTAAACACTTCGGTTTCTTTTCAAAATAAACTTTCATTTTTTTTTGAAACTTTAAAAACTTTTACATATCTTTGTCCTATCAAAATGAAATAACCATCAAAATGGAATTCAAAGAAGCTAAAAATAAATTCGTTCAAACTTGGGGTGCTCTGGGCAGTCAATGGGGAATTAACAAAACCATGGCTCAAATCCATGCGCTTTTGATGGTTTCTCACGAACCGGTTTCTATGGAAGACATTATGGAAGAATTGCAAATTTCTCGCGGCAATGCTTCGATGAATTTAAGAGCTTTGATGGATTGGGGAATTGTGTACAAAGAATACAAAGCAGGCGAACGTCGTGAATTTTTTACTGCCGAAAAAGATTTAGACGAACTAGCTGTTAAAATTTCTAGAGAAAGAAGCAAACGTGAAATCAAACCAGCATTAAAAGTTTTAAAAGAAGTTTCCGCATTAGAATCTGACGGAACAGCTGCTGAGAAACATTTTGTAGAACAAACATCCAAATTGTATGATTTCGTTTTGAAAGCAGATAATATGCTGGACAAAATGACGGAATACAAAGACAATTGGTTGGCAAAACTGGTTGTAAAAATAATGAAGTAAAAAAAATTTAATTAAAAATTTCATTTTTTTCTGAAAGTTTAAAATATATAATAATTATGAAACAGTTTGTATTTTACCTAAACTTAATTCTTACAGTAGTTACGTTATTAGGTCTATTTATTAAAAATGTAATTAACTATAACATAGATAGCGTTGGATTTTTAGTTATTCTTGGATTTTTTCAAGTTTTTATTTCCTTCATTTTAACATTTTACGCGATTGCATATGATAGATTATTACTTATTCTTTACATTATATATTGGTTTGTTGTCACCTTATTTTTTAAGTTTTTTATTGGTGACTTCTTTTATATGTGTATTCTAATAGCACTTTACAATTTATATATAAACTATTGTAACTTTTCAAGTTCTAAATATAATATTAT
>Ga0209278_1001656_pt1 | contig 13218 bp, 10 predicted proteins | sample JI81BgreenDNA_FD_187504 | JGI IMG/M metagenome (GOLD analysis project Ga0209278, IMG submission 187504) | Wastewater effluent complex algal communities from Wisconsin, to seasonally profile nutrient transformation and Carbon sequestration -... | ecosystem: Engineered > WWTP > Effluent > Algae... | reverse complement strand
GCGGGCTCGACGGTACACTGGCGGCCTTGGACGGAGGCGATGGCGCATGGGTGAAGTGTATCGACGTTTGGCTGAAACACTCCCGCCGGGCCTTCGTGCGGAGCTGCCGTTCGCGCCCGACGCGAAACGCGCAACGGCGTGGATCGAGACCTTGCCGCGCGCCGACGTCACGGCGACCCGCCGTGCGCTCCTGCGCGCCCTCGAGGCCCTGTCGTCGACGCATGCCCTGAAGGGAGCCGCTCGTCGCGAGATCGCCGAAGTGCTGCGTCCGGTCGTCATCGACAACGCGCTCTCGACCCAGCGGCTCTATGCCGGCAAGCCCCTGCCGCTCGCCGGCGACCTGGCGGCGGTGCCCGGTGAACTCGCCCAACTGCACCTTCGTCTCGCCCACGCCTACCGGATGGCGGCGGCCGACCAGTGCGCGCCCTCCGGCAGCCTGCCCTGGCTGCGGGGTGGGCAGGTCACCGAGGCGATCCAGCGCGCCGTCTATCACTACGGCGAAGCCCTGCTTGTCGCTTGGCGCGTCTACGCCGACCTTCCCGTCGACGCGTGGCGCGGCCTGCATCGCACCTACCGCTTCGCGGTCGCTCGCGAGCTCGAGCGTCGTCCCTCGTCCGACCCCCTGCTTCCCGGGCTTCCGAACATCCATCAGCGCTACGTCGAACTGCTGCTGATGGACGTGGTCAACCCGCGCGCCTTCTCGCAGGCCGAGCAGGAGCGCGTCTGGGCGATGTGCGAGGGCTTCGCCGCGCGCACCCCGCTGCGCGATGCGCCGTCCGCCACCGCCGTCGGCGTCGCCGACGATGCCGACGAAGGGCCGGCGGGCAAGGCGCCGCCGCGCCACTACCTCGATCTCGTCGGCTTCGCGGCGGCCGTGGAAGCGGCGCTCGCGGCGAGTGACGGCGAAGCCGCGACCGTGATGCCGGAGCATGGCGTACCCGTCCGGATGAGTACCGACGGTCTTCGCAAGATGCGTCGCGCGTTCTCGCAGGCTGCGGCTCGCCAGTTCACCCGCCTCGATGCCGGGCACGCCGTCGAAACCGTGTTCGGGCTGTCGGGCCTGCACTACCAGGCCAGCGGCGAGCGCGACTTCGATGCGTTCGCGCGGCAGGTGCTGGGTGAGGAGGTGCTGGAGACCGCGCGTGCGTCGTGGTCGGCGGGCGGTGCCGAGGTTTCCGCGCGATCGGCGCGGATTCCCGCCCTCGTCGTCGACCAGAGCCTCGGCGGTTACCGCATGCGCTGGGCCCAGGACAACCAGCTCCGGCTGCGCGTCGGCGAGGTCGTGGGGATCCATGCCGCCGACCACGAAGACCCCTCCGACTGGATGTTGGGCATCCTCCGTTGGCTGCGTTACGAGCCCGATGGTCAAGTGCTGGCCGGTGTCGAGCTCCTGTCCCGCGCCGCCGCGGCCGTTGCCTTGATGGGCACGGGCAGCGCGAATCGGGCGCCGATGCGCGCCTTGGAGCTCCGTCCGCCCTATGGCGGCGGGGACTGGCTCTACCTGTCGGCCCAGCGCCTGCCGCAGGGCGAGCCACTGCGGATCGGCCGTGAACAGGAGGCGGTGGACTGCTGGCTCGACCGCCGCCCGGAAGAGCGCCTGAATGACCTTCGCCTTGTGCAGACCCTGGGCGACTACTTCCTCTACCGCTACGCGTCCGTGCCGGCGCCGACCGGAGTGACCCGATGAGTTCCGCTGTCCCGGCGCCGCGTCGCCGCTCCATTCCCGTCCGCGTCGGCAAGGTGCTCGTCGGTGGCGACGCCCCGGTGGTCGTGCAGTCGATGACCAACACCGACACCGCCGACATCAAGGGCACCACCCAGCAGATCGCCGAACTCTGGCGCGCGGGTTCGGAAAAGGTGCGCGTCACCGTCAACAACGAGGAATCGGCGGCGGCCGTGCCGCACATCCGTGACCGGCTGGCGATGATGGGCATCGAGGTGCCGATCATCGGCGACTTCCACTACAACGGGCACACCTTGCTCGAAGCGCATCCGGCCTGCGCCGAGGCGCTGGCGAAGTACCGCATCAACCCGGGAAACGTCGGCTTCGGCAAGAAGAAGGACGCGCAGTTCGCCGCCATCATCGAGAAGGCGCTGCAGTACGACAAGCCGGTGCGCATCGGCGTCAACTGGGGCTCGCTCGACCAGGGCCTCGCCGCGGTGCTGATGGACGAGAACGCCAAGCGCGCCGAACCCTGGGACGCCGCCCGCGTGCTGCGCGAGGCACTGGTCCGTTCGGCGCTGGATTCGGCGGAGAAGGCCGTCGAGCTCGGCCTGCCGAAGGACCGCATCATCCTCTCCGCGAAAGTAAGCGGCGTGCAGGAACTGATCGCCGTGTACCGCGACCTCGCCGCACGCTGCGAGTACCCGCTGCACCTCGGTCTCACCGAGGCCGGCATGGGCAGCAAGGGCACCGTGGCGAGCGCCGCGGCGCTGGCCGTGCTCCTGCAGGAAGGCATCGGCGACACCATCCGCATCTCGCTCACGCCCGAGCCGGGGCAGTCGCGCACGCAGGAAGTCATCGTCGCGCAGCAGCTGCTGCAGACCATGGGCCTGCGCGCGTTCACCCCGATGGTCACCGCCTGCCCGGGCTGCGGCCGCACCACCAGCACCTTCTTCCAGGAGCTGGCGAAGACGGTGGAAGAGCACGTGCGCGAGAACATGCCGGTGTGGAAGCTCAAGCACCCCGGCGTCGAGAACCTCACGCTCGCGGTGATGGGCTGCGTGGTCAACGGCCCCGGCGAGTCGCGCCACGCCAACATCGGCATCTCGTTGCCCGGCACCGGCGAGGCGCCCAGCGCCCCGGTGTTCATCGACGGCGAGAAGGCCATGACGCTCAAGGGCGAGAACATCGCCCGCGAGTTCGTCGGGATCATCGACGCCTACGTGGCCAAGAACTACGGCTGAGCCCGCGTCGGGCGCCGTTACCGGCCCGCGAAACTGTTACCGTCCGGAAGCGCAGAACGCGGATCCGGAGGTGGGGACGTGCCAGGCTTGCCCGATGGGGGCGCGGGAGCGTCACCGCCGTTGAACGCGCCCGAACCCGCGGCAGATGGGCCGTTGAACGCGCCCGAACCCGCGGCAGATGGACGCGTCGCGCCGGCGCCTTCCGACCTCGCGCTTTTTGAACACCTGCCGGTCGGCCTGCTGGCCGTGGACGGCGAGGGCCGCATCGTCCATCTGAATCGCGCGCAGGCCGAGATCCTGGCGGTTCCCCTTGGCCCAGCCATCGGTCGCGCGCTTCGTGACGTGCTGGCGGAGTCGACGCTCGCCCCGGCCATCGATCGGGTGCTCCGTGCCGTCGAGGAGCGTGTGATCGCCACGGAGATCGCCGTGCGCACCCCCGCGGGTGCGCCGTCCCATTGGCGTCTCACGGTGGCGTCGGCGGGCGGCGGTCGCGACGGCGTCCTCCTGCTTTTCCAGGACGCGACGGCGGAAGCTTGGGCGCGCCAGAGGGCTGCGGAATCGGCGCGCGAGGCGGAGATCCTGCGGATCGCCCTCGACGCCCATGCGATCGTCGCCGTCACCGACGCGAAAGGCGTGATCACCCGAGTGAACGAGCGGTTCTGCGCGATCTCGAAATACGCCGAAGCGGAGCTGGTGGGCCAGACCCACCGCATCATCAACTCCGGCCACCACTCCCGCGAGTTCTTCCTTGGCCTATGGCGAACCATCTCCCATGGCGGGGTGTGGACCGGCGACATCTGTAATCGGGCCAAGGACGGCAGCCTGTACTGGGTCCACACCACCATCGTGCCGCTGCTGGGCGAGGCGGGTCGGCCGGAGCAGTACATCGCGATCCGGGCCGACATCACGGAACGCAAGAAGGCCGAAGAGGATGAGGTCCGCCGTCTCTCGATGCAGGACGGGCTCACCGGCTTGCCGAATCGTCGCGGCATGGCCGACCTGTTCACGCAGGCCGTCCATGACGCTCGCGGGAACGGCACGCAAGTGGGCGTGTTCCTCATCGACCTCGACAACTTCAAGGAGGTCAACGACACCTTGGGGCATGCGGTCGGCGATGAATTGCTGCGCCAGGTGGGAGCGCGCCTGTCCCGTGCCTCGGGGGGCCTCGGTACGGTGGCCCGACTGGGAGGCGACGAGTTCGCCCTGGCGGTGGCGGACCTCAGTGCCGACGAACCCGCGGCTCGCGTGGAGGCCCTGTCGATGGCCGAGAGCCTGCGTGGGGCGATCGCCTCCGCCTACCTGCTGGTCGGTCAGGCCGTCGACGTCACGGCCAGCATCGGCGTAGTGCTTTGCGGCCAGCGTCTCGATGACGTCGACGAAGTGATGAGGCAGGCCGATCTCGCCCTGTATAAGGCGAAGGCCGCGGGCCGCAATGCGGTGTCGATCTTCGATCCGGCGCTGCAGGCCGATCTGCTGCAGCGAGCGGCGCTGGTGAGGGATTTGAGAACCGCCCTGCACGACGGGCAGTTCGTCCTGCACTACCAGCCGGTGGTCGGCATGGATCGGGCCGCTCTCGGCGTCGAGGCCCTGGTGCGATGGCCGCATCCGGGGGGCGGCTTCGTTCCCCCTTCGACGTTCATCCCGGTGGCGGAATCGCACGGCCTCATCACCGAACTCGGGGACTGGGTGTTGGCTGCGGCCTGCCGGCAACTGGTCGAGTGGTCCACGGAGCCGGTGAAATCGGCTTGGACCATCGCCGTGAATGTCAGCGCGTTGCAGCTGCGCGAGGCGGCTTTCGTCGGAAAGGTGGAGGCGGCCTTGCGGGAGAGCGGGGCCCGCCCCGAGCGCTTACGCCTCGAGATCACGGAGAGCATGCTCCATGACGACCTCGAACAGACCATCGCCAAGATGCAGGCGCTCCGCGCCCAGGGCGTGCGGTTCGCGCTCGACGATTTCGGTACGGGCTACTCGTCCTTGAGCTACCTCAAGCGCTTGCCCCTCGACCAGCTGAAGATCGATCGTGCCTTCGTGTCCCATGTCGAGTCCGAAGTGAACGATGCGGCCATCGCGCGCACCATCCTCGCGCTGGCGTCGATCCTCGACATCCACGTCGTCGCCGAAGGCGTCGAGACCGAAGGCCAGTGGCGCTTCCTCGTCGAGCATGGGTGCCGGGCGTTCCAGGGCTACCTGTTCTCCCGGCCCGTGCCGCCAGCGCAGCTCTGAGCCAGACGCGAGGCGTCCCGTCGCGCAATGAAAACGGCCACCGCGAGGGTGGCCGTTCTCGTTCAAGCCTCGAAGCGGATCACCAGATCCGCACGCGGTCTTCCGGCTTCAGGTACAGCGCGTCGTCCGGCTGCACGTTGAAGGCCTTGTACCACTCGTCGAGGTTGCGCAGCGGGCCGTTGATGCGGAACTGCGGCGGCGAGTGCGGTCCGACCTTGACCTGGTTGATCATCGCCTCGTCGCGGTACTTCGACTTCCAGACCTGCGCCCAGGCGAGGAAGAAACGCTGGTCGCCGGTCAGGCCGTCGAGGATCGGCGCGGGCTGGCCGTTCAAGCTCATCTGGTAGGCCGTGTAGGCCATCGACAGGCCGCCGAGGTCACCGATGTTCTCGCCGAGGCCGAGCTGGCCGTTCACGCAGTGGCCTTCCAGCGGGCAGAACTGGTTGTACTGGGCGACAAGGGCCTTGGTGCGGGCCTCGAAGCGTGCGCGGTCTTCATCCGTCCACCAGTTGCGCTGGATGCCCTGCCAGTCCGATTTCGAGCCCTGGTCGTCGAAGCCGTGGCCCATCTCGTGGCCGATCACGCCGCCGATGGCGCCGTAGTTCACGGCCGGGTCGGCGTTCACGTCGAAGAACGGAGGCTGCAGGATCGCGGCCGGGAACACGATCTCGTTGAAGGTCGCGTTGTAGTAGGCGTTGACCGTGTGCGGGGTCATGAACCACTCGTCGCGGTCCGGCACGGTGCCAAGGCGGCGGTTCTGGTCGTTGGTGTAGTACTGGCGCAGGGCCAGCACGTTCGCCATCAGATCACCCGGCACGATGGTGACGGCCGAGTAGTCGCGCCACTTGGTCGGGTAGCCGATCTTCGGGCGGAAGCTCTCGAGCTTCTTGTACGCCTCGTCCTTCGTGGCTTCGCCCATCCAGTCGAGGTTCTCGATGTTCTGGCGCAGCGCCTTGCGCAGGTTCTCGACCAGCGCGTCCATCGCCGCCTTCGCTTCCGGCTTGAAGTGGCGGGCCACGTACACCTTGCCCACCGCGTCTCCGAGGCCCTGGCCGCCGCCCACGAGCGCGACGCCGCGCTTCCACGCCTCGCGCTGGGCGCGCTGGCCCGAGAGCACGGTGCCGTTGAAGGCGAACGCGGCCTGGTCGATTTCGGTCGAGAGCAGGGGCGCGTGGTTGTCGATGGTGTGGAACGTCAGGTAATCGCGCCAGACGTTCAGCGGCGTCTTGCCGACGATCTCGAGGATCGGACCCACGGCGCTCGGCGTCGTGATGTTCACCTCGGCCGGCGTCGGCAGGCCCTGCGCGGCGAAGTGCGCGGCCCAGTCGTAGGCCGGGAACTGTGCCTTCAGGTCCTCGAACGAGGTGAGGTTGTAGGTCTTGTCGCGGTCGCGCAGCTGGGCGCGGTCCCAGTGGTTCTTCGCGATTTCGGTCTCGAGCGCGAGGATGGCCTCGGCACGCGGCTTGGCGTCGGCGATACCGGCGAAGCCGAGCATCGTCTCGATATGCGCGAGATAGGCCGCGCGGATCTGCACGAAGCGCGGCTCGGGGTTCAGGTAGAAGTCCTTGTCCGGCAGGCCGAGGCCGCCCACGCCGATGCCGACGAGGTAGCGGTTCGGGTCCTTGCGGTCGAGGCCGACGCCGCCGCCCACCGGGGCGCTGCTGCCGTCCATGCCGGCGCGGCCGAAGGCGGCCGTCAGTGCGGCCACCGAGTCGATCTTCGCGATGCCGTCGAGGATCGGCTGCAGCGGCTGGATGCCGGCGGCGTCGCGCGCGGCGGTGTCCATGTAGCTGGCGTAGAGGTCGCGGACCTTCTGCTCGTCGCTGCCGGGGGCGAGGTCGGTGCGGGCCTGCAGCTCCTCGATGATGGCCTTGACCTGCAGCTCGGCCTGGTCGCTCAGGGTGTTGAACGAGCCGTAGCGGGTCTCGTAGTCCTTGAGCGTGTAGTTGTCGAACCAGGTGCCGTTGGCGTGGCGGTTGAAGTCATCGCCGGGCTGCACGGTGTTGTCGCGGTTCGACAGGTCGATGCCGAAACTGCCGAGCTTGGGCGCCTCGGCGGCGAAGGCCGACGGTGCGGCGAAGGCGAGCGCAAGGCTCAGCGAGAGAAGGGTTTTCTTCATGGGATCCCCGGGACGGTGGCTGGATGGCGCAGCCGTCGGCCTGAGCGCGACGGACAGCTCCCGAGCGTAACCGGGCGGGGCGGACCGGCATGTGCCGAAGGTGGGGGGCGAGCCAGCGTCGATCACGCGGTGACGACAGCCCGCGGCACGGGGGACGGGCGGCGGGGGTGCCGCCTCAGCGCTTCTGCGTCTCCGGACTGATGTCGGCGTCGGTGACGGTACGCGAGGCGACCTGCGCTTCGCGGTGGGCGATGTAGGCATTGGCGCCGAAGATGATGGCGGCACCTGCCGCGGTCCAGGCGGTGACCGTCTCGTCGAACAGCCACCACGCCAGCACCGCCACGATGGGCACCTGCATGAAGCTGATCGGCGTCAGCATCGAGGCGTCGCCGCGCTTCAGCGCCCGGGTCCAGAACATGTGGCCGGCGGTGCCGAAAAACCCGGCCGCGATGATCCATGCCCAAGTCCATCCGGTCGGCCACGTCCAGACGAACAGCGCCGGCACCAGCGACATCGGCACCCACAGCATGGTCGTCCACAGCACGATCGCGTCGGGCTTCTCGGTGCGCGACAGCACCTTGATGCTGATGGCGACGATGGCGCTGAGCACCGCCGCCGTGAGCGCGACGAGGGTGTTGGCATCGAAGGTTTCGGCGCCGGGCCGCATGATCACCAGCACGCCGAGGAAGCCGAGGCCCACGGCGGTCCAGCGCCGCAAACGCACCATTTCGCCGAGGAACAGCACCGCGAGGATGGTGACGAACAGCGGCGTCGAGTAGCTGATGGTCACCGCCTTCGCCAAGGGCAGGTGCACGATGGCGTAGAAGCCGCACAGCATCGAGACGATGCCGATCAGGCAGCGGCCGACGTACAGGCTCAGCTTGTCGGTCTTCAGGATGCCGACCCCGTGGTGCAGCAGCAGGGGCAGGGCGAAGACGAAGCCGAAGAAGTTGCGGAAGAACGCGATCTCGAAGGCATGCAGCTGCGAGGAGGCCAGCCGGATCATCACCGCCATGCCGGCGAACATCGCCGCACTGCAGACCATGTAGCCGACGGCCTTCAGCAGTTCGCTGCGCGCGCGCTGGCCGGACGAGGTGAGGGGGTCCGGCGTGCCGCTCATGCGCCGGTATCGTCCGGCGCGATGGGCTGGAAGCGCCCGCCAAGGATGCGCGGCTCGGGCTCCAGCACCACGCCGAAGCGCGCCTGCACCGAGCCGGCGATGCGGCCCGCCAAGGCGAGAAGCTGCGCGCCGGTGGCGTGGCCGTGGTTCACCAGCACGAGGGCGTGCTGCGGGGCGACGCCGGCGTCGCCGTCGCGGAAGCCCTTCCAGCCCGCGGCGTCGATCAGCCAGCCGGCGGAGAGCTTGCGCGTGGACGGCGAATCGCCAGGAAACACCGGCAGGGCGGAATGCGCCGCCTTCAGCGCGTCGGCGACGGCCGCATCGACGATCGGGTTCTTGAAGAACGAGCCCGCATTGCCCAGCACGGCCGGGTTGGGCAGCTTGCGCGAGCGCAGGCGGCTGATGGCCTCGGCCACCTGCCGGTGCGTCGGCGCGCCCTCGATGCCCATGGCTGCCAGCTCCTCTTCCACGCCGGCATAGCCCGTGCGAACGGCCCGCGCCTTCGGCAGGCGGAAGCGCACCTCGGTGATCACGTTCTGTTCCGGCGCGCGTTTGAACACGCTGTCGCGGTAGGCGAAGCGGCAGTCCTCGCGCTCGAACTCGCGCAGGCGCAGCGTCTCGCGGTCGAAGGCCTGCACCGAATCGATGAATTCGCCCACCTCGGTGCCGTAGGCGCCGATGTTCTGGATCGGCGAGGCGCCGACGGTGCCCGGGATCAGCGCGAGGTTCTCGAGGCCGCAGAGGCCGCGGCCCAGCGTCCAGTGCACGAAATCGTTCCAGTTCACGCCGGCATCGGCGGCCACCAGCGCCGAGTCCGCGTCGTCCTCGACGATGGCGATGCGCGCGCGCGTCAGCGAGAGCGTCAGGCCCGGCACGTCACCGGCCAGCAGCACGTTGCTGCCTTCGCCCAGCACCAGCAGCGGCGCGAACTGCAGCCAGGGTTCCGACATCAGGGCCGGCAGGGCGAACGGGTCGTGGACATCGGCCAGCATCTCGGCCCGGGCGTCCACGCGGAAGGTGTTGCGGCCGGCCAGCGAGACGTTCTCGCTGATCCGGTACCCAGCCTCGCTCATCCGCGCACGCCGTCGCGGCGATGCCGCAGCGCCTGCACGCACTCGCCGATGAGGGCGGGGCCGCGATAGATCAGGCCGGTATAGAACTGCACGAGCTGCGCGCCGGCGGTCATCTTTCCCGCCGCGTCGGCGCCGGAGAGGATGCCGCCCACGCCCACCAGCGGGATGTGCGCCGGCAGGCGCGAACGCATCCGGCGGAGCACGGCCGTCGACTTGCCGTACAGCGGCTTGCCGGAGAGCCCGCCCTGTTCCTTCGCCAGCGGGTGGCCGTCGATGGCGAGGCGGTCGACCGTGGTGTTGCTGACGATCACGCCGTCGACGTTCAGTTCGCCAAGCACGCGCGCGGAAGCGTCGATGTCGTCCTCGGTGAGGTCGGGCGCGATCTTGACGAGGATCGGCACGCGGCGGCCGTGGCGCGTGGCCAGCCGTTCGCGGGCGTCGAAGATCTCGCTCACCAGCGCGCGCAGCGCCTTTTCTTCCTGCAACTCACGCAGGCCCGCGGTGTTCGGCGAGGAAATGTTCACCGTCACGTAGTCGGCCAGCGCGTAGACGCGGCCGAGGCAGTGCAGGTAATCGGCCGCCGCCTGCTCGTTGGGCGTGTCCTTGTTCTTGCCGATGTTGATGCCGAGGATCGTGTCGCCGCCCACGCGCCGGAGCTTCGACGCCTCGACGTTGCGCACCAGCGCATCCACGCCTTCATTGTTGAAGCCGAGGCGGTTGATGACGGCCTCGTGCTCCGGCAGGCGGAACATGCGCGGCTTCGGGTTGCCGGCCTGCGGGCGCGGCGTGGTCGTGCCGATCTCGACGAAGCCGAAGCCGAGGGCGGCCAGCGCATCGATGCAGGCGCCGTTCTTGTCGAGGCCCGCGGCGAGGCCCACCGGGTTGGAGAAAGACAGGCCCATCACCGTCGTCGGCAGGGGCTTCGGTCGCGTGGCCAGCAGCGGGTTCAAGCCAGCACGCCACGCGGCGTCGAGGGCCTTCAGGCCAAGTTCGTGGGCATGTTCCGCATCAAGGCGAAACAGCAGCGGCCGGGCGAGTCCATACATCGTCGGAGCGTCTTCCTTTCGGCGCGGTCAGGCCGACAGGCCGGCGGCGAACGCGGCCAGGGCCGCCAGTCCGCCGAAGAACAGCACGACGGCCAGCACGGTGAACAAGCTGAGGAGGACCATCGCCCAGCCGAGCACAAGGCCGGCGATGGCGAGGCCGTCACCCTCGAGGCCGGCCGGATCGCGGCGGATCTCGGCGCGGGCCATGTGGCCGGTGATGATCGCGATGATCGAGCCGAGCCACGGTGCCAGCGTCCATCCGAGCAGCCCGGCGACGAGGCTGACGACGGCGAGGGAGGACGTTCGGCGCACGGCGTCGGTCATGGTGGGCTCGCCGAGGCGTTGGGGATGCGGTCGCCGAGGCGCTCGATGAAGCCGCCCATCTGGTAGGGCTCGGCCTGCAGCAGGACCACCGTGGTCGAGCCGGCATAGGTCAGCGTGGCGCGGTACAGGCGATGCGCCTGGGGGCCGAACATCCACGCGCTGCAGGGTTCGCCGCGGGCGATTGGGCACGCCGGGGCGCGCAGCTCCAAGCGCGAGCGGCGGAACCCGGCCCCGGGCAGGCTCTCCGGCACCGGCGCGTCGACGATCACGCGCGGCTCGGCGAGCGTGATGTCCTCGACCCGTACCCGGAGCGGCTGGTCGCCGCCCTTGAACAGGAGGGTGAACCGGTCGGTCAAGGTCGGCGCGGCACTGGTGTCGATGTCGAAACCCGCGGCTTCGAAGGTGGCCTCGTCGGTCTCGGCGCGGGCCGGTGCGCCGCCTTCCATGGGCAGGCTGAATCGCGTGCCGTCGCCGGCGACGAACTCCTGCGCCTGCGCCATCGCCCCGGACACCCACAAAGCGGCCGCAACGGCCGCGGCCCCCATCACCCTGCGCATTGACACATCCCTCGTGATCCCCGGAAAACCAGTGTAGGCCGAAAAACTTAGAGCTCGAACTTGATGCCCTGGGCCAGCGGCAGCGCATCCGAATAGTTGATGGTGTTGGTCTGCCGGCGCATGTAGGCGCGCCAAGCATCCGAGCCCGATTCGCGGCCGCCGCCGGTCTCCTTCTCACCGCCGAACGCGCCACCGATCTCCGCACCCGAGGTGCCGATGTTGACGTTGGCGATACCGCAGTCCGAACCCGCCGCCGACAGGAACTGCTCGGCCGCCTTCAGGTTCTGCGTGAAGATCGCCGAGGACAGGCCCTGCGGCACGGCGTTCTGCATCGCGATGGCCTCGTCCAGCGTCTTGAACGGCATGGCGTAGAGGATCGGGGCGAAGGTTTCCGTCTGCACGGCCTCGGCCGAGTTCGGCACGCCGGTGATGAGCGTCGGCAGCACGTAGTTGCCGGGGCGGTCGAGCGCGGCGCCGCCGCTGCGGACCACGCCGCCCGCGGCCTTGGCCTTCTCGATGGCCGACAGGAAGGCCGCGACCGCGCCCTTGTCGTTCAGCGGGCCCATCAGCGTGCCTTCGGCGTTCGGGTCGCCGATCTTGCCCTCGACCTGCTTGTAGGCGGTGGCGACCTTGGCGATCACGTCGTCGAAGATCGATTCGTGGATGAACAGGCGGCGCGTGCTGGTGCAGCGCTGGCCGGCGGTGCCGACGGCGCCGAAGACGATGGCCGGGATGGCCAGCTTCAGGTCGGCCGTGGCGTCGACGATGATCGCGTTGTTGCCGCCCAGCTCCAGCAGCGACTTGCCCATGCGGCGGGCGACGCGCTCACCGACCTGGCGGCCGATCTTGGTGCTGCCGGTGAAGCTGATCAGCGCCACGTCGTGGTCGTCGACGAAATTGCTGGCCAGCTCGGTACCGGCGTCGTTGAACAGGAAGAACAGGTCCGGGAAGCCGCCGGCGCGCAGGGCCTCGTTGCAGATCTTCATCGAGGCCACCGCGCAGAACGGCGTCTTCGGCGAGGGCTTCCAGATCGTGATGTTGCCGCAGATGGCAGCGATGAAGCTGTTCCACGCCCACACCGCGACCGGGAAATTGAAGGCGCTGATCACGCCGACGAGGCCGAGCGGGTGCCACTGCTCGTACATGCGGTGGCCCGGGCGCTCGGAGTGCATGGTCAGGCCGTAGAGCTGGCGCGACAGGCCGACGGCGAACTCGCCGATGTCGATCATCTCCTGCACTTCGCCGTCGCCTTCGGCCTTGATCTTGCCCATCTCGAGCGACACGAGCGCACCGAGCGCCGACTTGTGCTGGCGCAGGGCCTCGGCGCACAGGCGGATGGCTTCGCCGCGCTTCGGCGCCGGGGTGGTGCGCCAGATGGCAGCGGCGGCCTTGGCGCGTTCCTTGATCGTGGCGTAATCGGCCTCCGACGACGCGTAGACCTTGCCCAGCACCTCGCCGGTGGCCGGGTTCACCGGCTCGAGCACGCCGGCGTCGCGCGTGGCGGACCACTCGCCGTGGCCAAGGTAGGTGCCGGATTCGTGGTCGGTGAGGCCGAGGGCGGCGAGGACGGGGTGCGTCATGGGGATTCCTTCGATGGCGATGGCGTCCCCGACACGATTCGAACGTGCGACCTCGCCCTTAGGAGGGGCGCGCTCTATCCAGCTGAGCTACGGGGACGGGTAGGGATGGAGTCGGAGGGCCGGTGCTGCGCCGATCCGGGCCGCGAAGTCTACCAAGCGGTGGCCCCGCCGCCGGACGGCGGAAACGAAAAAGCCGGGCAGAGCCCGGCTTCTCGATGCGTTGGTGGAGAGGATGGGGATCGAACCCACGACCTCGTCATTGCGAACGA
>Ga0209278_1001655_pt1 | contig 13222 bp, 11 predicted proteins | sample JI81BgreenDNA_FD_187504 | JGI IMG/M metagenome (GOLD analysis project Ga0209278, IMG submission 187504) | Wastewater effluent complex algal communities from Wisconsin, to seasonally profile nutrient transformation and Carbon sequestration -... | ecosystem: Engineered > WWTP > Effluent > Algae... | reverse complement strand
TCGGCACCTGGGCAGACGTGATCAACCGCGCCAACCTGGGTATGGAAGTGATGCACGAGCGTAACGCTCACAACTTCCCGCTGGACTTGGCTGCTGGCGAAGCTGCACCTGTGGCTCTGCAAGCACCCGCAATCAACGGCTAATTCCGACGATTGTCTGCCAGCAATTAGCTAAGATTCGTCTGAGCTAGGTGAAGGGGGGGATGGTTAACCATCCTCCCTTTCGCATTTTCGTTTTTTTTGGAAATGAAGAATTATTGAGGATTATGGATTGAGGATGGCTTGCCAAATGGGATCGATCGCGTCTCCCATGCTGTGGTCGGTATCCAGTTCGATCAGGTTGCACCAGGGACGATCGAGCACCCATTGGCGGCTGAGGTCGATCGAGACGGTTTCATCGGCGCGGCCATGCAGAATCACGGTGGGGAGCGATCGGCGCAAATGTTGCAGACGATAGCGTTGGGCATCTTCCCAAAAGCTGAGTTTTAGCGGGAGCGATCGCCCTTCGCCATAGTGGTAAACCATTAGCTCACCCGTTTCGTGCCAATGGGCGAGTTGGTCGGCCGAGAGACGTTGATACCAACTTTCTGGGAAACCCAGAGCCGGAGCCAGGAGCACGAGTTTTTCGACCTGCGGACATCGTTCAGCCACCCAGAGGGCCGTCAGCCCCCCAAAGCTGGAGCCAATGATCGCGATCGGTGTGTTGGGGGTTTGGCTGATCGCCCGTTCCACCTGTTGAATCTGGCGAGTCAGGGTGAGGTCGGCGAAGCCACCCTCATTGAAATCGGGAATCTCGATCGCGATATTTTGCTGGGCAAAGCGATCGGCAATTTCCTGGGCCTTGAATGATTTGGGCCCCGATGCAAAACCATGAAGATAGAAATAGCGCATTTCTGGTGATTCGATAGCGACAACGGATTCCAATGACTGAGCGGTGGGAGACATTTTGTCTCCCACCGCTGGTCTCAGCCGATCGATGCTATCTAGACTAGCGGGGAGGTTGACCACCGCCTTGGTTGTTGGGCTGGCCTTGTCCCCGCCCGCCGGGGCCGCCGCCGTGGCGACCGCCGCCGGGGCCGCGCTCTTGCATCCGTTGGGCGAGTTGTTGGCGTTGTTCTGGGGTGAGAATTTCGCGCATGGCCAACATGCTCTCAAAGCGCAGATCGCCCATTTTTTGCATTTCGGCTTGCAGGCGGTTGTGCTGTTGGCGGAGTTGGTCGGCGGTGGCGCTGCCGGCCATCAGTTTGCCCATTTCTTGACGAGCGTTCCGAATGGCTTCCTGTTGTTGTTGCATGCGGGTGCGGAATTGTTCGCGCACTTGATTCAGTTTTTGGGTTTGCTCGGCGGACAGGTTCAGATTGCGCAACATGCCGCCGCCGCGCCCTCCGCGATCGCCCCCGCGTCCCTGGCCTTGTCCTTGGCCAGGGCCCTGGCCGGGTTGGCCGCCGCCTTCGGGGCCACCGGGGCCAGGGCCGGGTTGATCGTCCATTTGTGAATACCAATCATCCGCTTCGGCTTGGGCATGGGCGATCGGCACGAGGGCGGCGCTACCCACCGTTGCTACGGCCAGCACAGACAGGAGGGTGAGCTGCGATCGGTTAAAGTTCCAGAATCCCATAGTGGTCAATTCCTGAGAGATGCAAAGGGTGAATCGGAGGCGTGGGCTATAGGCAGCCCCTCGATCGGGAACATGAATCGGGGGGGTGTCTATGGGATGTCTACAAAAAATGGTCTACAAAAATGTCTACAAATAGGGTTTGGTCGCGGGGCTGATGACCATCGCCGAGAGGGACTTGCTGACCAGCTTGGTGGGGCCGGAGTCCCAGGTTGCGGGATCAAAGCTCCAGGGCAATAAGTCATCGGTGTTCGCGGCGGTGGTGCTGAGGCTGTTGGGGGCAACGGTGATCACCCAGGTTTCTTCGATGAAACGCTCGAGTTCGGCATCGGCAATGCTTGGCGTGTGGTTTTGTGCGCTGTTGTTCCCGCTGAATAGGGCTACACAGCCGATCGCCAAGGCTCCGAGACCGCCGGCCCACCACTGCCAAGGTCGGTGGGGAGTCTGGGTTTCGATGTCCTGAATTTTTTGGAGCAGGGCTTGCTCGATCGCAGGATTCGCCGGGGGTGGACTGGGGCGATGGTGTCGCAGAAAGTCCACGAGTTGCCCATCGGTGGCTAGGGGCTGATGGCCCATCGAATCGGACATTTTTGGCGCAAATTGGGCAGAATTTTGGTCAGATGCTGACTCGGGCGATGCTGACTCGGGCGATGCCGCATGGAATAGCCCGCCGCTTTCATGGGTATGCGGGTGGCGAGCGGACTGGGTTGACCCTTCGGCTTCATTGGCGGATGAAGGCTTGTGATCGGTCATAGTTCGACCCCCTGCTGGTGCAAAAATTGCCGAATTTGGGCGCGGGCATAGAAAAGTCGTGATTTGACGGTTCCCACCGGAATGCCCAAAATGTCTGCGGCTTCTTTTTGAGGGATATCTTCGAGATCGCACAGCACCAGGACGGCGCGGGCCTCGAAGCCTAGGGCCGCTAGGGATCGCTGCACGAGGTCTTGGTAGTGCAGTTGGTTGAGGGGTGAGGTGTCTTGGCTGCTGGGGTCGATCGCCTGTTCGATCGCCCGTTCCGAGTCGTCTCGATCGGCATGGGGGGTGACACGACGCGATCGCGCCTTGGCCAACTCCCGGCGGCGATCGCTCGCCACATTCCAGGTAATTCGGTACAGCCAGGTGGAAAACCTCGCCGACCCCCGAAACTGGGGCAATCCTCGCCAAACTCGTAAAAACACTTCCTGTACCAAGTCATCTAACCCGTCGGCATCGCACAAGGAATATAAGGTGGCGCGGACTCTGGCTTGGTGTTGGCGATACAGGTGCTGAAAGGCGCGTGTATCACCGGTTGCTGCCCGTTGAACGATCGAGCGATCGTCGGTAGCCACTGCCAAGACTTGTGATTCTGGCGATCGACCAAATTGAGCATAGAGAGCCTTTCCCAGCATTCCAACCTTTGCACCTAGAAACCCTGGAAACACTGCTGCTGGCGGTGTTGTTGTACCTCCATGCCTGCAATGCTGTTGAATTGTGCCTTTGGACAGCGATCTAGTGCAAAAGGTTCAAACAAGATTCAAGGAAAGGTTTAGGGCGTGTCATCAAATAGAGTCGGATTGAGCTGGAACGACTGATTTTCCCAACTCAACCGCCCCAGACAGGGGGATTTGATGACAGCCCCTAAACAAGATTCAAAAAAAGTTTAAGTGCCGCGAATTAAGGGTTTTGCGCTGGGTATGGCCTGCGATCCATCGATCGGTTATAGCCGCCGATCGCGCTGTAACAATCGTCCATAGACCCACCAACTGAGGACGAGACCCCCGATCGCAAACCCCGCCAACACCTGCAAGTGGAGCGCAATATCCACCGCCGTGGCCCCCTCGCTCGCCACCCGCAGCAGGGCTTCATTCATGTGGTAGATCGGGTCAAACCGCGCCAAATTTTGCAGCACCGGCGGAAACAACCAAGCGGGCACAAAGCTGCCACCCAAAATCAAGAGCGGCACGCCAAACGAGGCCACCAGCGCATTCACATCCTCCGTGCGGCGGGCAAACTGCGCCCCCAGCACAAACCCAACTCCCACGTAGGCCAAAACGCTGAGGATCACAATCCCGATGCCCAAGGCCCAGGAGCCTTGGAACCTTGCCCCGACGCTGGCGGCGATCGCAACCACAATGATCGCTTGGCCCAGGGCGATCGCCCCGTGGGCCAGGCCAATGCCGCCAAAGTACGCCGCCCCACCCAAGGGCGACAGCCCCAGCCGCCGAAACGTGCCCGATTCCCGCTCGCCCACCAGGGTGGCCACCGTGCCCCCCAAGCAACTAAAAAACAGCGCCGCCCCCACCAGCGCCACCGGGGCCGCCCGCTCAAAGGCCGCCGCGATCGACAACTGGGCCCGCTCCGCCAAAATCAGCCCATTGAGCACCAGCACCAACGCCGGAAACAGCGCCCAAAACACTAAACTCCGCTTGCGCCGCCACAATTCCTGAGTAATGCGCCGGGCGATCGCCCCCACTTGTTGTAGGCCTAAGCCCATAGCCTCAGCTTGTTTCTTCATCATTTGTTTTCCGAGTCACCGATCAGCCGATCGCCCTCTGTTACGATTAGCTCATTCATGAGCTACTGGTCTAGCACCTAACCTTCACCGCAGCCGATTTCTATAACGTATTATTGTTTGCTATCTTGCAGTAGACTTCACGATCATTCCATGGGCGATCCATAGGCGATCTCATGCATAAAATGATCGTGCATTGACTACTTGATCATTCATTGGGCTTTGGTTAACGATGAATCATTGGCTGATCAACCAGCCAATCATCATCAGTCAAGTCATTACTCAGTATCTTGTCAGTATCTTGGTAAATTTTTAGGCATGACTAATGTGACCTTGGGCGAGTTTTGTGATTCGCTACCCGATACCCAGGAATACCTTACCTTAGGCTTTTCACCCAGTGCACAAGCCCGCAATCTGCGCTGGCGAAACTATGGGCTGTCTGCGGATTTTTTGGGGGATTACTTTGCAACCTTCTTTCCTGGAGGGGGCGAATCCGGCAGCACTGGAGTCGATCTCCAAGAAAATGTCAAAGCCTGCATTAGCTATGTGGCGAATGAGTTAATCGAAAATGCCATTAAATTTAGTAATGAGCATATCAACGTTCCTGTAACGATCTCGCTCTACCTATACGAGTCAAGTATCTTGCTGTTGGTTTGTAATAGTACGACCCTCGATCGCGCGACTCGTTTCCAAAAGCACATTGACACGATTCTCAACACCGATCTTGACCATCTCTATTCGCAAAGGCTAGAGCGAATTGGGCTGGAACAATCCGATGAATCCTGCCTCGGATTGATTTCGATTATGGTGGACTATGGCGTAAAAATGGGGTGGAAATTTGTACTGTCCACCGACCATGACAATTCTGTGAATGTCAGTGTGATGGCCCGCTTAACGATTTAACACAAGGCTTGACTATGGATTGAACAGGCGATCGACCCGATTTCAGTGCCGTGTTGCGATCGCGAACACGCAACGACCCTCCAGACCTGCCCCCCAGACACCCGAGCCATGACGAGACTCTGGTCTGTCTACCATCATCACAGCCTGTTATCACTGCGCGGTATAACGTCGTATAACGGCAAGTCAGACCTGAGCCTGATGACTATGGCTGTTGAAGAAAACGGCTTCCAGGCTGGGTCAGTCCCCTCAGCCCTTTCAAGAATTGAGAACGATTGAGACCTTGCGCGAGAGATTCAGTTCTAGAATCAGGAACGCCGGTTTTTGGGGAGTGCAGAACCGGTTCATCGCACTCATCAGTTGTCAGATGCCAGATGGGTGCAACCGGTTGGGTTGGGGGCGATCGGCCCCCGCCACCGTTTACCCTCCATTCCCCCCATCCTTGCTGCGTTTGTTTTCGTCACGGTTCACCACGTCCTTGCAATCTCCCACCACCCCTTCGTATGGAATTGAAACAGCCGGACTACAGCATTCAGTACGACCCCGCCACATCGACAGTTCTGTGTCGTGGATCGTTGCGATTAGATGGTCTGGAGGCCTATCGCCCCGTCCTCGATGTGCTCGAAGCAGCCGCCGATAAATCGGAGCTGATCACCGTCGATCTACAAGAACTCGAATTTCTCAACAGCTCTGGAATCAGTATGCTGTCTATGTTTGTGGTGCGTTTGCGGCAACGGGGAACTTCAAAGTTAATCTTTAAGGGATCCGCTAAGATTGTTTGGCAAACGCGATCGTTGACAAATCTCCAACGGTTGATGCCCAGCATTGAGCTGGTCTTGGCTTAATGATCACCCGTTGAGCGGGGGCTATCCCCCGTAGGTATCTGAGTTAAATCCAGCGAAGGTCGTCAACGGAAGATCATCGACGTTAGTTTTGATCGCTCCATTGGTTTTACTTTCTAACGGCGGTTCTTGCCGCATTGGTTTGGAGACATTGTGCGCGATCCCCAGTCGCAGCCTGATCCGATGGCATTGCCCGAATCCGATGCGTTGATTGCAGAAAATAAGCGTCTACGCCAACAGGTGGCTGCTTTAGAACAAAGCAACCGCGACCTGCAAATTGCTCTGGAAACAACGGCAATTCATGGTGATTGCATTGAGAACGAGTTGCAATCCACCCTGTCGTTATATCGCCGACAGCAACAGCGTTTGCAGACCATTTTGCGCCAAGTGGCGGAGCAAAAACGGGATTTGGAGTGGGTATTGCAAACGACGATCGAACATAGCAGCGTGATTGAAAATGAGTTGCTGAGTGCCAATGAGCGCCTGAGTCAGGAGGCGGATCATCACCGCAATGCGGAGCAAAAGCTCCAATCCATGCTGGGCAGTATTACTCGGGAGCGGGAAGATCTGGAGCATGTGTTGCGGCTGATTATTGAGCATGGGGATGCGATGATCGAGCAGCTTTATACACAGGCGACGGAGGCGGGGGCGCGGGCGAGTGTGGATTCGCTGACGCGGGTGGCCAATCGTCGTCGCTTTGATGAGTATTTGGAACAGCAGTGGCAGGCGCGGGGCAGTCGGATGGAGCCGCTGGCGCTGGTGATGGCGGATGTGGATTCGTTCAAGGCCTATAACGATTGCCTGGGCCATGTGTCGGGGGATGTGTGCTTGCAGCAGGTGGCGATGGCGATTTCCCAGGTGGCGCGATCGACTTCTGACCTGGTGGCGCGGTATGGGGGCGAGGAGTTTGCGGTGTTGCTGCCTCGGGCGACGTTGCAACAGGCGGAGTTGGTGGGCACGCGGATTCGGCAGGCGGTGTTGGGGCTGGCGCTGCCCCATCCTCGATCGGCGGTGAATCCCTGTGTGACGGTGAGTGTGGGGGTGGCGGCCCTGACTCCGAGCCGAACGGAGAGTCCAACAGTCCTGATTTCACGGGCGGATCAAGCCCTATACGCGGCTAAGCAACAGGGACGCGATCGGGTGGTGGTTGCTGATGAGATCACGCCGGATACGATTTCCCTGCGATCGGCGATCGAGCTGCGCGTGCATTAACGAGTGCATTAAAGCCAAGTTGGGTCAATTCATTGAGGCGATCGATTGAAATCTCGAATTAAACATTAGATTCAATCTCACCCAATCTCGATTGATTTTAAGTTTAAGTTTAAAGCCAAGGTTGAGTTCAAGGTTAAATTCAAATTCAAATTCACGTTTTTAATTGCCGCTAATTCGGATTGAACCGGACTAAATGTGGTGCGGCATTTTCGTCCACCCGATCTTCAATTCTACAAAAATTTCAAAACTTCAGAAACCAATAGGGGATTGGCTCAATCATAATAGGTTTATAGATTGACATGGGGTGATCGAAACTCCTCAGCTTCGGACTATTTTGATCGGTAATTAACCATTCTAAGGCGATGCTTACCCCTGTCGAGGTGATGGCTTCTCGTCTGGGTTGCTCGCTGGATATTGACTGAGATTTTGAGACAACGGTTGACCTGTTTTTACCCATGAATTTACAACGACGGCTGTTATTGGTGTTGGCAGGAGTGGCGGTGATTGCGGTGTTGCCGACGATCGCTGTGTTTCAGTGGAGTCTTCGCCAAGAGCTGATTCGACGCTCCGAAGGGGATGGAGTGCGCATTGCAAATACGCTGAGCCGTTCGTTGTCGGTGATTCAGGCTGTGCCGGTGGTGGTTGAGGACAAGCTGGCGCAACAAATGGCCGCGACGGCGACGGTCTTGGCGCATTTGGTGGATCTGAGCCAAGCCCAAGGTGTATCGCGATCGCAACTTCAGCAACGGCTCGATCGGATTTTGGATGAGACGGTGCTGGATGAATTTTGGATTTCCGATTCCGATGGCTGTGCTCGATTGCGGCCGCGGGGAAATGATGTGTTTTGTTTTAGCCCCGATCCGAAAAAACAGCCCCAGGCCCACGCATTTTGGCCGCTGTTGACGGGGCAGTCCAAGATGGTGATTCAGGAAGCGCGCAAACGGGAGATTGACGACAAGATTTTTCAGTATGTGGGGGTGGGAGGGGTCGATCGCCCGCGGATTGTGCAGGTGGGCAACCATGTGAACTTTTTGGAGTCCTTGCGGCAGTCGTTGGGTCTGGAACGCCTCATTGATGAAATGCTGAACGATCCAGATGTGTTGGGCATTTGGGTGATCGATCAGCAGGGAAAACTGATTGCCGGCCAAGGTCGAGACCATAGGGGGCGATCGCAGCAACTGCCTGCGGATGCGTTGAATTTGTTGCGCCAAAGTTTGAGTACGCAGGCGACAGCTCGGCGGATGGATAATCGGCAACTGGATGTGGTGGTGCCCCTGCGCGATCGGAATCAGGCGTTGCAGGGGGCGGCCCTGGTGACGCTATCCCTCGACTCGCTCCAGGCGGCCTCGATCGAGCAAACGCAATGGCTGGTGGTGGTGTCGATCGGGATTTTGGGGGTGGTGGTGCTGTTGTCTCACTGGGCGGCGGGGCGGCTGGTGCAGCCGATCGTGGAGCTAAATCGAGCATCCCAGGCGATCGCCCGCGGCCGTTGGGATCATCCCTTGCCGACCGATCGCGACGACGAAATCGGCGCGTTGGCCACGTCCTTTACCCGCATGGTCACGCAACTGCAAGTGCATCTCGAAACCCTCGAACATCGGGTGGCAGAGCGCACCCACGATTTGGGCGTGGCCAATGCCGAAATTTTGACCCTCAATCAACAGTTAACCGACGAGAACCGGCGGATGGGGGCGGAACTGTCGGTGGTGCGTCGCTTGCACCAAATGATTTTGCCCAAGGAAGAGGATTTGCTGAATACGGCCGATTTGGATATTGCGGCCTATATGGAGCCGGCCGATGAGGTGGGCGGCGATTACTACGACGTGCTGCACTGCGATGGGCGGGTCGAAATTAGCATCGGCGATGTGACGGGTCACGGCCTGGAAAGTGGCATGGTGATGCTGATGGTGCAGGCGGCGGTGCGGACGTTGCAGGCGGCGGGGGAGACCGATCGGGTAAAGACGATCAACACCCTGAACCGGTTGGTGTATGACAACACGCGCCGGATGCGATCGTACCGAAATATGACCCTATCGCTGCTGGTGTATGAGGCGGGGTGCTTGCGGTTGAGTGGGCAACACGAGGAGGCGATCTTGGTGCGGGCGGACGGGACGATCGAGCGGGTCGATACGCTCGATCTCGGGTTCCCGCTGGGGATTGAAGCCGACGTGAGCCACTTTACGGCGGAAGTGGAAGTCCATTTGCACCCGGGCGATTTGGTGGTGCTCTACACCGACGGCGTAACGGAGGCCACCAATCACGACAATCAACTCTATGGCACCGATCGCCTCTGCGCCGTTTTGCAAGCCCAGCGCGATCGCAGCGCCCGCGACCTGTGCCAACTGGTGATTGATGACCTATACCAACACATCGGCGGTTCCAAGGTGTTTGATGACATCACCTTGATCGTGATTAAGCGCCAACTCAGCCCCAGTCCCGAGGCCAGCGGCCGGGCGACCAGCGAGATCGACATCAGCCCCCTGGCTCCGGGCAGTGCCTTGACCGGTGTTTGAGCCTAGTCGGGCAGGCGCACTTCGTTGGCCAAGGGGCGGTGGGCCTCGAAGTCGTTCAGGTTGGCGATCGTGGTGCGAGCAATGTCACCCAACGCATCGCGCGTAAAGAACGCCTGGTGCGCCGTAATCATCACATTCGGGAAGGACTGCAACAACTGGAACGTGTCGTCCTGAATCACCGTGTCCGACAGATCGCGGAAAAACAGATCCGCCTCCTGTTCATACACATCAATCCCGAGATAGCCAATGCGGCCGGATTTGATGCCCTCGATCGCCGCCTTCGTGTCCACCAGTTGGCCGCGGCTGGTGTTGATGAGCATCACGCCGGGTTTCATCTGGGCGATCGCCGCCTGATTAACCAGATGGTGCGTGTCGTGGGTCAAGGGACAGTGCAGGGAAATGATGTCCGACTGGGCAAACAACTCCTCCAGGGGCACATAGCGCGCCGTGCCGATCGTCTCAAACTGCGGATTCGGATAGACATCGTAGCCCAGCACCTGGCAACCAAACCCAGTCATGATTTGCGCCAAAATCAGGCCAATCTTGCCCGTGCCCACAATCCCGATCGTCCGCCCGTGCAGATCAAACCCCAACAGGCCATTCAGCGCAAAATTATCATCCCGCACCCGGTTATAGGCCCGGTGTAGCTTGCGGTTGAGGGTTTGGATCAACCCCACCACATGCTCCGCTACCGAGTAGGGCGAGTAGACCGCCACCCGCGTCACGGTCAAGCCCAGTTCCTGGGCCACGCGCAAGTCCACGTTGTTGTAGCCCGTGCAGCGCAGAGTAATTAGCCTCGTGCCGCTGTCCGCTAGGAGTTTGAGGGTTTCGGGGCTGCCGTCATCGTTCACAAAGATGCAAATAGCTGGAAAGCCCGCCGCCAAAGCCGCCGTGTGGGCCTCTAGGCGCGTGTCGAAATAGATCAGCTCGTGGGGATTGCCAACATTGGCATTGGCGGTGTCGAGAAATTGGCGATCGTAGGGTTCCGTGCTGAAAACGGCGACTTTCATAGGGGTTGGAACATCCAATCGATTGAATCGGCACGTCCGCATGATGCCACGGCCCTGCCGATTCTGCCGATGGTGGGTGGCCTGCAATCTTGCCAAAAAAATGGGGGCAGCTTGTGGGCTACCCCCGGTGAAGTTCAAGGATTCGAGTTCAACGGTCTAAAGGATTTGGATCGACGGGCGATCGATTCTGCGGTGGCCCGGGTCGCTGGTTTCGATCAGCACTCCAGATTCCAGATCAGGCCCGGTCGTTGCAGACTCGGGGGCGATCGGGAGGCGCGGAGATGACCAAAACCAGCGCTGGGGTAATCCAGAAATGGCTTACAGGTTGCTCAACCAGGTGACAACGCCATGGCCCGTCACCAATTCAACGGCCAGCGCCGACAGAAAGCCGATCATGGCTAGGCGGCCGTTGAGCTGTTCGGCGTATTGGGTAAAGCCCACGCGCTGTACGTCGTCTACATAGACCTTGGGTTCAACGGCGAAGTTGTTCAAACGACCCAGTTCTTCCGTGGTGTAGCCGCGTTGCGTCATGGTGAGTAACCCTTGTTGAGCTGATGTAAACAATTGTAACTCAATTTTAAGCAATGTAAAGAGATGCGTGAGTGTTTGCTCTCAATTTTGGGGAATTGGGTCGATCGCCCTCTGATCCCGAATTGCAGTAGCGAATCGCCCGATCGCCCTCGGCCACCCGTGCCACAATAGTCACTGGTTTTGCCGGATCGTGACGGCTATTCTGGGGCCGTTTCTTGGCCGCATCCTCCACAGGCTGCGTTCTTTGCGACTAGCCCCAGCCCGATCGCCCGGTCAGCCAACTTTTGAACGTCCTGTCTTGTAACACAGGCTTGTGCGATGGAACCGCTTTACGAGTATGCGTGGCTCGTGCCGGTCTTGCCGTTGCTTGGTGCAGCGCTGGTCGGCCTGGGTCTGATTTCTTTTAACCAATTCACCAACAAACTGCGGCAGATTAACGCGATCGTGATTCTCACCACGATCGGTGGGGCCATGACCATGGCCTTTGCCCTGTTTTGGAGCCAGCTCAACGGCCACGAAGCCTTTGTGCGCAGCATCGAATGGGCTGCCGCCGGAGACTTCCACATCACGATGGGCTACACGATCGACCACCTGAGCGCCCTGATGTTGGTGATTGTCACCACCGTCGCGTTCTTGGTGATGATCTACACCGACGGCTACATGGCGCATGATCCGAGCTACGTGCGGTTCTACGCCTACCTGAGTCTGTTTAGCTCCTCGATGCTGGGCCTGGTGATCAGCCCCAACCTTGTCCAGATCTATGTGTTCTGGGAACTGGTGGGGATGTGCTCCTATTTGTTGATCGGCTTTTGGTTCGATCGCAAACCCGCCGCCGACGCTTGCCAAAAGGCCTTTGTGGTCAACCGGGTCGGTGACTTTGGCCTGTTGCTCGGGTTGTTGGCGCTCTACTGGTGCACCGGCAGCTTTGACTTCACCGTGATGGGCGATCGCCTGCAAGAGCTGGTGTCCTCCGGTTCCCTGAGCGCGGGCGTGGCCAGCCTGTTTTGCATCCTCGTATTCCTCGGCCCCGTCGCCAAGTCTGCCCAATTCCCGCTGCACGTTTGGCTGCCGGACGCAATGGAAGGCCCCACGCCGATTTCGGCCCTGATCCACGCGGCAACGATGGTGGCGGCGGGTGTGTTCCTGATTGCCCGGATGATTCCGGTGTTTGAAGGGCTGCCCGACGTGATGACGGTGATCGCTTGGACGGGCGGTTTTACGGCCCTGCTGGGCGCTTCGATCGCCATCACCCAAAACGACATCAAAAAAGGCCTCGCCTACTCCACCATGTCCCAGTTGGGCTACATGGTAATGGCCATGGGCGTGGGCGCGTCCAGCGCTGGGATGTTCCACCTGATGACCCACGCCTACTTCAAGGCGATGCTGTTCCTCGGTTCCGGCTCCGTGATCCACAGCATGGAAGCGGTGGTGGGCCACAATGCCGTCCTGGCGCAGGATATGCGCTTGATGGGCGGTTTGCGGAAATATATGCCGATCACCGCGGGCACGTTCTTTATCGGCACGCTGGCGATTTGCGGGATTCCGCCCTTTGCCGGGTTCTGGTCGAAGGATGAAATTTTGGGGCTGACCTTTGAGGCCAACCCGGCCCTCTGGGCGATCGCCTGGGTCACGGCGGGTGTGACCGCGTTCTATATGTTCCGGATGTACTTCAACACCTTTGAAGGCGACTTCCGGGGCAACGACCAGACGATCCAATCGCAACTGCTGGAAGCGGCGGCGGTTCCGGTGTTGGTGGAGGCCACTCCCAACTTCGGCCCCGGCGCAATGGATCCCAAGGAACTGAGCCACGACCACGACCACGATCATCACCACGCCCACGAGCCGCACGAGTCGCCGACGACGATGGTGCTGCCCTTGGTGGTGTTGGCGATTCCGTCGATGTTGATCGGGTTGCTGGGTGTGCCCTGGAATAATCTGTTTGAGCATTTCCTGGAATCGCCTCACGCCGCCGAGCACGCGGAGCACGCCTTTAACCTCACCGAGTTTTTGGTGATGGGCGGCAACTCGGTGGGGATTGCGCTGATCGGGATTACCTTGGCTTCGTTGATGTATTTCAAGAAGTCGATCGACCCCGCCGCGATCGCCCAG
>Ga0209278_1001654_pt1 | contig 13223 bp, 16 predicted proteins | sample JI81BgreenDNA_FD_187504 | JGI IMG/M metagenome (GOLD analysis project Ga0209278, IMG submission 187504) | Wastewater effluent complex algal communities from Wisconsin, to seasonally profile nutrient transformation and Carbon sequestration -... | ecosystem: Engineered > WWTP > Effluent > Algae... | reverse complement strand
GGTTGGGCGATCGCTCGCCTATGCCCTGAGTTATTCGATCGGGCCCTATCCGGCTCAATCTCCGAGAAACGCGCGGCGATCATCGGATCGGCGGGCCTGAACCCGTCGCAGCAAATCGCCCTAGCGACGGCGATCGACAGTCGCGAGGCCGCGGGCAAATTTTGCACCGATGACACGATCCGCGAATTGGCATCACTGGCCAAGGTCTCAGCTACCGAAACGGTAGAACAGCACACCCTATTCGGTTTTGAGAGTTTCGAGCGCTCTCTAATTTTCGAGACCGCTGAAGTACAGGCCGCAATTCGCAGCCAACTATCGGGCGATCGCCGTCTCTACCGGGCCGCCGTCCGTGGTGCAGACACCTTGGAATCGGCCAGCGTGGCCACGGTGGACAGATCGATCGGCGAGTCGCTGGCCGATCGGGCCAAAACCGCCCTGGAGCAATTCAATGCTGAAAAGTTGCTGGCCGGGCCGATCGCCCAAGCCGTCCAGCGGGCCGCCGAACAAATCGCAGCGGGCCAGCCTAAAACCAGCGCGATCGCCCAAGCTTACGAGACGGTTCTAGATTTGCTGGCATGAAAAAACCGACCGGGCAACACCCGATCGGTCATTGACTTAGAGAAAAACTCACCCTCGATCCAGAACGTGCCTTAGAGCAGACTCAAATGCACTCCGAGCAGCAATATCAGCCGGATTCGTGATCCACGCTTGCAGGGACAGGGAGACCATACGGATCGCCTCATCTATATCCTGCCCTCCCCGCTTAGTGGCCTTACCCTGCGAATCGTCGGCATGATATCCGGCTGATTGCTGTTCCAATTCTAATATCCTATTGCGATTTTCGTCTATCAGTCGCTCGACTACACCGCCAAAACCCTCATCCCCCTGAATCTGAGAGTTAATCCAGGCAATGAATTCAGGCGTGTAAGTAGCTGTTTTGCTGATACGGCCTTTTTGTTTACGTCCCATTTTTATATCCAATCACGATTCACTATATCCCGACAAGTATTAAGCTTTTCGCGTGAAGATATTGCGTATCGCATGATGATTGCGCTACACTCGCAACAGATTCGCAGCGAGATCGCAACAGATTCGCAGCGAGATCGCAAAACCCTCGCAACAGCATCAAACCCTTATGTCGAAAGGATTCGCACCGATAGACCCAATCGAATCGCAACCGATTCGCGACGAAATCGCAGAACCCTCGCAATACATTCGCATCACTTTCGCAGAACCTCGCGACGAAATCGCAACACCCTCGCAAGACCTCGCAACGGAAACCACCTACAGCGGCGTAGAACTGTCCAACCTGCTGGGCTGGTCAGAATCCACCCTCCGCAGTCGGTTTAAGACCGTGCTGCTGCTGGTGTCCAAGGGAGCCGTAGCCCGCGAGGAACTGAGCGAAAACGGTCGATATACCGATCGCGCCCGCCACTTGCTCGAAAGCCTGGGCGAGTTCCTGGCGACTGACCGAATGGGCGGCCCGCGCTGGGTCGAAGACCAGGCAAAAACCCTAAAAACTTTCGCTGCCATGGCCGAAGCCGTGCCGGTGGAAGTGGTTGAGGATTCACCGGGTTACGCCGGAGCGATCGAACTCTACCAGCAACGCACCACGACGATCGCTCAGTCTACCGATGACGCGCTGGAAGGCGCTTTAACGATCGCTCAAGAGTTGCAATCTCAGCGGCACAGCTTCCGCCGTCAGCGCCAAGCGGCCCTACTTCAACAGGCCAGGCAGGAAGCAGCGGAAGATTTTTCGATGTTTGAGGCAACCTACGCGCAAACCCTCAACCAGTTGGCGATCGCCTCGGGAAACGTATCCGTCGCCTAACCGCTTGGTGGCGACGACTCTGGAAACGATGAGAGCCGGGGGGATGGCAGTCCCACACCGGCTCAGCAAACCCAACCAAGGATTCATCACCATGTTCGGTCTTTTTCGACGCAATGACGAGCCTCGCCCCCAAAGTTACGAGGATCTTCGCGAGATTCACCGCAAGGCCATGGGCAACCACACTGACGATCAAAAGCTGATCGATCGCGCGGCCACGGCCAAGGCACGGGAAGCCAAGGGGTATGAACTCTGGGAAAGCGATCGCGAAGCGCTGGCGGAGTTCGATCAGGAATCCCGCAAGGACGCACCGCCCGCGCCCAAGATGACGGCCGACGACGATTCAACCTGGCGGTGGTGGTAATGGTCGCAGAACTATCACTCCTGCTCTGTCTGGCGGGCCGCCCTGCCCAAGTTCCCGAGATCGCCGCTTGGATACGAGGCACGGGCCGCCGTTGGTGGGCTACTGAATACCGCTGTGACGATCGCCGCAACTGGTGCGGGAGGACTGGCGATGACCAATAGGCTAGCCCCGCACCCTGAAGCCCCAGACAACAAAGGTTGGACGCACGTTGCTTTCAAGCAGGAACCGCCCCCGCCCCCGCCGGACACTGTCCCGATAAACCTTGGCCCGCTGTGGTGGATGCTCGGAGTTGCGATCGGAATGTTCGCAGGGATGGCGATCGCGTCGGGCTGGCAATCTTCCCAAATCGCCCAATCCAATCAGCGGGCCGATCGGGCCGAATCGCGACTAGATGCCAACCAGCAGGCGATCAATGCGTTCTGCAAGGGGGTGGCTAAGTGAAAAAGCATCAGGTTTATATCGATTACGACGTTGAGTATCCCGACTACCACCGATACGAGGGACTTTCGGGCCGAATTACCCGAGTTGTTGACGAACCACCAACCGATCGAGACGTGCGGCGCATCATTGCCGAGGAAGAGCCGGAAGCCGTCTCCGGAACAGCCGAGTGGGTTTCTACCGAGGTCAGCCCCTGGTGGTGGCCGTTCTAAAACGGCTAACCCACACCCCAGATAACCCTAGCCACCCCGCCCCGCGCGGGGTTTGGAGTTTTTATGAAGCGCACTCAAATCGCAATCCAGATCGCTGGCTGCTTGGCCGCCGGTTCACTCCTGGCTCATTCGTTTGACCGCAAGGAGCTATCGCAACACTTGGCTACGGCTTGCACTGCGATTGTGGCCACAGAAACGCTCGTGACCATTTCCAACGCATTGGGGGATGAGTAATGCAGCCCCCCGTCAATATCGACATCGACTTGAACGGCCGCCAGCCCGCCGAGCCACGCAACCCGCGCGCCAAACTGCTGACCCTGGCCGCCTTCCCCTCACTCCAACCAGCCAGCGTTGAAGATGCGATCGCCCGTCTGTGGGTGGCGATCGGCTCCGGTTTTGGATTGGTGGGGGCAGTGAATTTGCTCCCCGACTCGCCCCCCGTTTGGGCGCTCCTGGCGTTGGGCAGTGCGATCGCCCTCGCCGTCGTGGTGTTGGTGGCCAAGTTCGGCCACCGTTCCGAGCAAGCCGCCCTTGCCGTCTACAGCGCAATGGGCGCGACTGGCTCGTTAATTGCCGTCTTTGTGGGGTAAATTGCCGTGATTTTTCAGCATCTACAGGACAAACACCAGGCGGCCACCGCCCTCACCCGGGCCACCTGGAGCGCGATCGCCGTGGGGGCCCTCTCGGTCGGGGCCGCACCCTGGATTAAGCACCCGGCGGCTCACCTGATTTTCGGCGGCAGCGCGGCCACCATGGGCGCGTTGGCGATGGCGACCGATCGCCAAAAGCGCAAGTTAGAGGTGGTCTTGAAAACCGCCGAAGCCGAAGGGGCGATCGCCACCATTGCCGCCCTCCGGCGCGAGCTGGCCCCCGCCCGCATTGAGCAAGCCCTGGCGCTGCCAGAATCGACCGATCCGCTGCCCATGGCGGAATGGTGGGGCGAGGCGATCGACGCGCGATTGCTGCTGATTTGTGGGCCGCAAGGGTCAGGCAAAACCAGCATCGCCCTACGGTTACTAGCCGATCGCGCCAGCCAGGGGCATCAGGTGCAAGTTCTCGATCCTCACGCTGCCAAGGGGCAATGGCCCTACAAAACTATCGGGGCGGGCAAGGATTACGAGGCGATCGATGCTGCCATTAAAGATTGGATTGATGGGGTAGAAGGCCATTACCGGGCGATCGCGCAAGATGCCAATGCCCCCAAGCCCACGCCCCAGACGTTGTTGGCAGAGGAATTAACCCAGTGGGCTGATGAGGTCGAATCGGCCCCCAAGATGGTCAGGGTGGCGTGTTCCGATATCCGCAAGGCTAAACGGTTTCTGGTAGCGGTGAGCCACGGCCGGACGCTTGCCACCATCGGCGGGGCCAAGGGGTATCGCAGCACGATCGACAACGCGGCCATGGTGATCGAATTAGATCGATCGGCTAACGAGACTGGGGCATCAACCGGACGGCTTTATCGGCCGGGCAACCCGGAACCCGTCCGAGTTGCGATCGAACGATGGACACCGATCGCCCTGCCACCGGCCCAAACCCAGGCGATCGGCGCGATAGAACAACCCGCCGATATTCAGTGGCTCAAGCAGTGCTGGGACTCAGCCATTGAAGTGGGACACGAAACAATTCAAGAAACCGCCCTAGAGCCAACACCTACCCAGCAAGAGCTTGTAAGTATTTTGGTTCAACTAAGCCGTAAAAATGGAGCTATGTCTGCGGCAGATTGCCAGCGAGCTAGTCGCAAGTTCAAGCCACTTTCTACCGAAGCAATCCGAACTATTTTCTTGATTGCTCAGGCGGTGGGGTTGGGAATAGTAGACGGCGATGGGGCAAGTGCGCGTTTTACCGCCCTACAGCGAGATTGACGGTTTTTGTCTACCGGTGTCTACCGACCGTCAGCCAAGGGTAGACAGCGGTAGACACTCAGTAGACAGTAGACACCGGTAGACAGTCGAGTAGACACCCAGTAGACGGCAAAGTAGACACTCGATAGACAGAAAATAAGCTAATTTTACCCGTCAATCTTTTGGCGGGTTTTGTTTTAGTTACACTATTCCAAAATCACTGTAACTAATTTTTAGTAATTGATAGTCGCCAGCCGCAAAATTTAAAATAAAGTCGGTTACAATAATCAAAGATGCAACAGCAACCGCGCCAACCATTATCGCGAGTGGCGCGGTTTCGTTTGGTGTTTCTTTAGGGGGAACCTGTGCCTGAACCAACCCTTGGTTCCGTCTTTCCGGGGGCAACCCAGACCGTGACGGCGGTGACAATTCCCAAGACCGCACTACCCACCCTGACCGCGCGATCGGCCAACTCTGGCGATCAAATTGCGGCGGGGCTGCTGTTGGCGCTTCTGCGGTTTTACACACCGCTGCGGCGCGTGGCGGATTCAGAAGTTTCGCTGGTAGTTCAGGAGTTAGTGCCCGTACTCGACACCTTCACTACGCCCCCGCAACTAGTTGAGGCCCTCACGGTGCTGCTCTTTCGCCCGACCACCATCCCCGAACTCACGGCGGATTCAGTCGGGGCAAACGCCGCGCCGCCAACGACCACACCGCCCTTGCTGGAGGTGGAAGTGGGGGCAAGCGTGTCTGGACAAGAGATCGTCCTCGCGGGGAGCTTTGCGTTTACTCGCCTGCGGTTCACGGTTCTGGAAGGGTTTTTGTACGGATACTTGGGGCTTTTCGAGTCGAGCGGCGCAACTGCTTTCGACACCAACCAACACCCGCCCTTCCTGGCGGAGACCGGCGAAACCGTGATCGTCTGGTCTCGCAGCTACTCGAATACAAGCCTGTTCCTAACCACCTACTCGGCTAATGAACAGGGCCGAATCAAAATCTCCTTTGAGGGCTAAAAATGGCTGAAATTACGCTAGCTGAAATTTTCCCGGGCGCTTCCCAGGACTCCACGATGGTGATGATCCCAAAAAGTGCCTTGCCCAGCCTTACGGCTCTCGCGGAAAACCGGGGCGAACAACTGCTTGCGGCGATCGTCTTACGAGCGGCGGCGATTTTCACGGTGGCCGCGCGTGATGCTGACGCGACGCGCTCGATCGTTGTGGAACGGGGTTCGACCCGGATCGATCGAACCTTTGACTCGGTAGGGGTCGAAACCCAGTGGAAGTCTGACCCCTTTGAGTTCCAGCTATTCGTGCCTTATACCCCCGAGCCGATCAACGCCGACAACTACTAACCATGCCCGTCAGTCCTTTTCGCCCACCCACTGCCCAAGTCCTGCGAAGCGGCCAGGTTGTCGCCACCTTCGTCAGCCCAGACGGCTGGGCCAACATCGGGCTGACGGGGTACAAAAACAACCGCGTGATCGGACAGCGACAGGTGGGCTATAACTCAAACCCTTGCCCCACCGGCGGGCTGTATCGCGCTCCCAATTCTTACTTCTCTCCTGCTAACGGCTACTCGGGCTATTGGGCTTACTACTCGGGCTGTTGGGGGACTTCCTGGTTTCCTGGCGCAAGCCCCATCTATAGCTACTGGGGTAGCTGGTACGCTCCCCCCCAGCCGATCGGGCCGATCTATGAGCCGGTTTATGAGCACGGGTATTTCTACGTTTGCAACTCCTACGCCAGCAACGGATCGACGGTTGCCCAGCCGGTGGAGCCACCTTGGCAAAGTCCGTGGTTTTCCACGATCGCCCAGCGCGACGCGGACTGGAACGACAGTTCAACCACCCTGTTTGCCCTGCTGGTTTGCAACCCTGAGACCGAGTGCCAGTGCGGCCCGAGCTGGAAAACCGCGGATCCGTGCTGCATCAATTGCGCGGAAATGGCGGCCCGGCTCAACGGGCTAGCCGCTGCGATCCAATCAGCCGCCAACTTGACCGAGGCAAAGGCCGATCAGTTGATCGCCCAAGCCGCCGAAAACCGCAAAAAGCAACCTGAATGACCACCACCTGTGAAGCGCTGGCCGCGTCTTTGGCCGCTACCCAAGCCTCTCTAGCGGCCCTGACGGCCCAAGTGAACCGACTCCAGCTTGAAGGCGGCGGCGGCGGCGGAACCGTGGATCAAAAGGCGCGGGACATGGCCAAAAACGCTCTAAAGGAGGCGCTTTGGGCCGATTCTCACGCGCTGCGAGCTGAGGCGCGGGCTTTTGATGCGATCGCCCAAGCAAACGAAGCGAAGGCGCTGGCTGCTACGGCCCTGGCTGGGTTGGCGGCGGTCGGCGTTGCGGCCCTCTGGTCGGCGATCAAGTCGGCGATTTCCCTCGGGGGCAAGGCCCTAAACGTGGGTGGCAACGCGCTCTCAAAAGCAGGCAACGCAATGGACGCGGCGGGCAACGCGCACGACCTGGCGAACACGGCTAGCGACCTGGCGGAGGCCGCGAGGCAGGTAGGAAAAAAGGCTGATGGGCGGGCGGGTAAGGCGCTCGATCGGGCCGATGCCGCTGATGCAAATGCTCGATATGCGGGAAAGCAGGCAGAGACCGGCCGCGCAGTGGCCGACCGGGCCGATACAACTTCAAAAATCGGACTCCAAAAGGCTGAGAAGGCACTGGACTACGGCGGGATGGCGTTTGACCTCGCAAGTGCTGCCAAAGGGATTGCTGAATCAGCCCAGGAGATAGCCGATCTCGCCTACGGGACGGCGGGCAACGCGATGACAGCATCAGAAAAGGCGACAGCGATCGCTAATGCGGCCATGGGTGGTGTAGAGAGTGCGATCGATGGGAGCAGCAACGCCTTGGAAATTGCTCGGCGCACCGAAGCAAGGTGGAATCGTGGAGGCTTCCCGGGGCAGCGAGGGCCAAAAGGCGATCGCGGCCCAGCCGGCCCCGCTGGCCCAGCAGGGCCGCAAGGGCCAAAAGGTGCTGATGGTAAAGCGGGGGCCGACGGGAAATCGGGCGCGGCTGGCAAAGATGGGCGCAACGGCACTGACGGGAAATCGGGCGCGGCTGGCAAAGATGGGCGCAACGGCACTGACGGGAAAGCCGGGGCCGCTGGCAAAGACGGACGCAACGGCACTGATGGTAAAGCTGGGGCCGCTGGCAAAGATGGGCGCAACGGCACTGATGGTAAAGCTGGAGCCGCTGGCAAAGATGGGCGCAACGGCACTGACGGTAAAGCTGGGGCCGCTGGCAAAGATGGGCGCAACGGCACTGACGGTAAAGCTGGCGCTGATGGGACTGATGGACGCGACGGGCGGGACGGAAAAGCGGGCGCTGATGGGCGCAACGGCAAAGCCGGAAAAGCTGGTGCGGCCGGAAAAGCCGGTGCAGCGGGAGCAGCAGGTGCAGCAGGTGCGGCCGGGAAAGCCGGTGCAGCCGGAAAAGCTGGTGCGGCCGGAAAAGCCGGTGCGGCCGGAAAAGCCGGTGCTGACGGCAAGAGCGGCAGAGACGGCAGAGACGGAAAACCAGGCCGCGACGGGACGGACGGACGCGACGGGACTGACGGGAAAGCCGGACGCGACGGGCGCGATGGCGCTGCCGGAAGAGCGGGTGCGGCCGGAAAAGCGGGCGATGACGGGACGGACGGGCGCGATGGACGCGATGGCCGCGACGGGCGCGATGGCAAGGCCGGGACTGCTGGAAGGGCTGGGCGTGACGGGCGCAATGGACGCGATGGCAAAGACGCGACCAAACCCGGAGGCAGTGACGGCAGTGATGGCAACGACGAAAACGGAGGCAGTGACGTGGATACAGCGCGGATTATTCGGGAGATCGAGAAGGTTCAAAGGGCTGTAGGGGTAACGGAATTTCCGATCACCGTGCCCGAAAACCTACACAACGATCCAAAGGGGTCAGAGCAAATCAAAAACTTGGCGGAGCTGATTGTCTGGCAAACCAAATCAATTGATGCTTTGGCGGGCTATTGGCCGATTGAGATTGAATACGAGGACGAGGAAGGCAAGAAGCAAAAGGTTGAGCTGAAAAATATGGCTCATGCGATTGAAGAAATTTTCATGGCTGAAGTAAAAATCGCTCAGGATGCTGATGCTTCGGTGCAGTGTTCGAGTCGGGCGCTAATTGCTTCGATTAAAGCCACGATCGCATCATTGCAAGCGGCTGAAAATTCGGCGGCAAATGCCAAGTTTTTGGGTTACGCAGGGCAGGCGAAAAAACGCGAGGTCAAAATCCCCTGTACCCCAGCCGCCACGGGGGCTAATGGCAAGCTGGATAACCAGGAAATTGGTGACTTCCTGAACCCCAGCAAACAAACCTATGTGGGCTGGGAATGTGTCGATGAGGAAACGCTGTTACCCATCGTCAAACGGACGCTTGAGGACGGGGAAATCGCCCGAAAAGCGTTGATGCACCCACTTGGGGCCACGGCTGCGAAGTCATTTCTACCGGGTGACGCGATCCGCGAGCAACGCAAGGATACGAAGCTCAAAAACAAGGATTGGGAGAAGTTTCTCGACACCATGAAGCGCTTGGGTGTTGATGCGAAATCGGTAACACCACCAGCCGGGGCAACTCCTTCTAAACCCAAATAACTATGCCGCTAATTCTGCTTCGGGCGACTCTGCAATCAAGGATTGTTCGTACCAAAATTGAGGCCACCAGAACCGCGGCCCAGGCGGTCAAAAAGGGCGGAAAAGTCGTTCAGGCGATCGCCCGATTTGCGGGGTTTGGGTTTTCGGCGCTGCTTAAGCTCTTGCCCCCGCTTGATTTCAGCACTATCTGGGACACCGTAGTCAATGCGTATTTCACGATCAAATATTTCGACTGGAACGCGACCGATCAGGCGATCCAAGCCCAGATCGACAGCAACAACAAGGCGATCGTCGTGGCGGCGGCGGCCGCACTGGGCACAACGCTGGGCTGGTCGGTTATGCGGCTGGCTAATCTCTGGATTGGGCGCTTTGGGGGCAAGTCCAAGGCGGCGGCGGCGCGAGGGATCAAGATTCCGGTTCTAAGTGCCCGAGTCGGTTTGGCCCTGGCGGAAGAAGGCAATGAAGAGATCCGAGCCGGGGTCTACCAATTCTTGACGACCGCCCGCCAAGCGATGATTTCCAACACGATGCTTTCCGCAGTGCTGACGGCGCGGCGTAACGAGTGGTTTGGGATGTCCTCAGTCACGACGGCGATGGCCGACGGATCGATCGCAGCCCAAATTGAGGAAAAAATCGAGAAGCTTCCCGAATTTTGGCGGCAACCGGTTGAGGAACTGATTGAAAACTTTGAAGAGGCCATTATCGATGCGGGCTACGTGGTGAGCTACCAGGTGGATGACCATGTGGCCGCCGTCAGACAGGCCCAATCGGAGCAGCCCGTTAGGACGATCGAAGTGGAGTTTAAGGACTCTGAGGAGCGGCTGACCTTTAGCGGCCCGCAGGAGCTGGTTAAGCAAGCGGTGGTCAACGCCCTGGCGACCCGTGAGCTGCTGAACGATCGCGACGTGGGCCAAATCCTCGGATCGCCGATCACCGAACAAGAATGGAATCCAAAGCTCCAATTGCGCCAGCTCAAAATCACCTACAGTTCTCGCTCCAAGCCCCCGCTGTGGGTGGAACCCAAGCCCCGATCCAGCAACTACAAAGACCACAAAGATCCCACCGTACCCAAAAACGATCAGCGCCGTGCCCGTCGCGCTGAAATCACGATTCCCGACGTGAAGGCGGGGCTAACGTGGCGGGAAATCAAGGCAGCGGCGGGAACCTACCAGCGCGGCAATTTTTTGGTGAGCATGATGCTGGAGTCTGGCCGCGAAATGCAGATTTGGGCCGCCACACCCACCGAAGGCCGCCAAACCCTGCTGCGCCTAGCCAAGCTCTCTCAGTTTGACCCGATCGAAGGAACCTTACGCGCCGAGGAAGTTCTAGACCTGAATCCCGCCCGTAAGAAAAAAACCGAAAAAATGCACCCGGCTTTCTTCGTACTCCTTTGGCGGAAACAAGAGGTGAAAGGCGACGGGAAAATCTCGTGGGATGGCAAGAATTACAACGAGGAAATCAAAAAGGTGGATCTCTGGGTAGAAGAGGAACCCAAGGACTACAAGCCCGCCTACTAGCCCAGGCTCTCATCAGGTTTTGTTATGCTCTGTTTGACGGCGCTGCGGTAGTCGTCTTTTTCGACCTTTTCATTTCCGTCTAGGCGAAAATGAAAACGTCTAGAAAAATAGACATCCAAAACCCTGCAAACGCCCCATAATCGCAGCTTATAAAAAACTGGCAAGGGCTGCGGTTTATAAAAACTTAATAATTCGCTGAAACGCCCATTTTCGCCCTAAGGGTCAAAAACCAAATAGTCCGTCAAAATGCGGCGGGGAAAGGGTTGCAAGCATCGGAGCAAGGTGTCAGATTCGAGGGGTAACTTTTTTGCTCTGACCTATGACCGTCTTCAACCCTGGCACTGGCGCATCGGTTAAATCCACCACCGTGGAAGCCGCTTTTCTGGAACTGGTCGTGCGGGCTGCCAGCGCGACTCGGCTGACCACTGCACCCGAAGATGCCACGATCGCCTATCAGTTCGACAGCGCCACCGGTTTGATTACGGGCGCGATGACAGTTCCGATTGAATCGTCGCTGACGGGCGGGCTGATCACGACCAATCCTGTGCCCTTTGTTGATGAAACCGGCTACACGACCGGCTCGGGTGGCGATCTCGCCTCTGGTGGGTTGATCGACAACTTGGTTGAACTGGCTTACCGGGTCAATGAAATTCCTGCGAGCACCCCCGAACCGCTCGGCGGACTGGATCTTTCCGTCGATCTGGATGCGAAGCGGATTACCGCGTCGTTCACCTGCCCGGTCACGATCTCGGCAGACTCCGCAGGCAAGCCGATCTTCACCGCTGTTGACTACCTGGTCTAAGCGAGTCTCGTCTCTGACCAAGCAGGCTCTTTGACTAAGTAGGCAAAAAATATGGCAAACAAACCAACACCACCGCAAACCGCGCAGGTCGCATTAAACCTCGAAAACGCTACTCCTGACACCGCCGATCAGGCGGCGCGGGGGGCAGACTCCGAGAAACAGCAGAAATACTTGCCCGTGATTTTTCCCTTGCGGCAAGGACGTTTTCGGGTGGGGGCTGTCAAATCTGACTTCATCAAGTTGTTCAACATTGACACCAATGCAAGCACCACAAGTGCAAGCATTCCAGCGTCAGTCAGTGTGGATACTAGCAAGCGAGACGAGACAGTCTCGGCCGGGGATGACAGCCCGCAATCGACGACGGTTGGCAAGACTGTCAAGGGCAAGGGGACACGCGCCGAGTTGCCGCGTGGGAAAACAGTTCGAGTGCCCCTGGGTAAGGCTACGAGCAAGGGGAATATGCGGTATGGACACATCCGTGTACCAAGCTCGATGTCTTCGATCGAGATCGCACACTGGATCAAGACCTGCTTTCGGACGAATCCTCCGCAAAACTTCCAAGTTGGCCACACTCGGTACGTGACGGAATCGCTGGCCAAGGAGATTGGCAAGCTACCGCTTACAAAGTCGATGAAGCAGGGCGAGTAACTAGGTGAAGTTGCAGCGCAAAACCACCCTTAGCACGCCTGTGGATGTGGCGGGGCGGTTCCGGCCCATGGCTCCTGCGAGAGTCGCGGGCGGGTTCCGTGCCCGACAAGTGGCGATTTCGGTAAGTTGTCGATCGGCCCGTGATTGGTGGCAAAAAGCGGGCCGCCTCGACATCTGCCGAAATTTGCCGCGATCCACAGGGGGGACGCTCGAAGTGGTCTTCGCCACGCACTTTGTACCCCTTGGTACTCCGCCAGTTTTGTTCGACCTAGGCGATCGAGCGATCGATATCACTCGGCTGGTTTTTGCCCCAAGTCGCTGGCTACCAGAAGCCATTGTCGAGATCTGGAGCGTTTCCTAACCCGAGGTTTGTGATGCCGGACGAGTTGCTGAAATCGATCCTTGAGCGCCTGGGGCGCGTGGAGCTGATGCTGTTTGGGAGCGGCGACTCAATCGATCGCCTCGTCACCCGCAATGCGGCCCAAGTCGAGCAACTGGCCCAACTGCCAGGACAGCTAAACGACCTCGAAAACCGGATTATCGCGATCGAGCAACGGCTGGACGTGGTTGAGAAGCGGATCGAACGCGCCCGCACCAACTTGCATCTGCGTGAATTAATCGCCGTGGTTGATCGTGTGCCGGGGGGCTGGCGATCGCTACTCGCGATTTGGATTGGTGCAACGGCGGCGATCGATCTGGCGATCGACCTTTTGGGGCTGGCCGGAATCGTGCAGCGGTGGTTTGGCTTTTAAGGCCCGAATTAAGGATCGGGAAAAGTGCCCACCAGTCGGAGCAAAAACACGCGATCGGGGGGAGGGTATCCCCCCGCGATTTAAGGCTCATTTTAAGGTTCCCAAAAGTCCCAAATCCGCAAGCCCTTGACTCGCAAGGGTTTCGGCATAGGCTCCAAAGGTCTGAAAATCCTCGTGTCGGCGGTTCAAGTCCGCCTCCTGGCATCGCTGAAAG
>Ga0209278_1001653_pt1 | contig 13226 bp, 13 predicted proteins | sample JI81BgreenDNA_FD_187504 | JGI IMG/M metagenome (GOLD analysis project Ga0209278, IMG submission 187504) | Wastewater effluent complex algal communities from Wisconsin, to seasonally profile nutrient transformation and Carbon sequestration -... | ecosystem: Engineered > WWTP > Effluent > Algae... | reverse complement strand
TGTCAATCATGGGAACCTTCTGTGTGTGTGCGTCGGCCGGCGGGGCTCAATTGGGCAACTTGGACACGGCCACGTGGCGCAGCAGCTCGGTCACGGCGGGGTCCATCACGTCGGTGAAGGGCTTGGGGTGCACGCCCATGTAAATCACCATGATCGCCAGCAGCGCCATGACGAAGAACTCCCGCGCGTTGAGATCGGTCAGGGCCTTGACATCGTCGTTGCCCGGCGCGCCGAGGTAGACCCGCTTGAACATCCAGAGCGAATAGGCCGCTCCGAAGATCAGCGCCGACGCCGCCAGCAAACCCACCCAGAAATTGGCCTTCACCGCCGCCAGGATCACCATCCACTCGCCAACGAAGCCGGCCGTCCCGGGCAGGCCGCAGTTGGCCATGGTGAACAGCAGGGCAAACGCGGCGAAGCGGGGCATCGTGTTGACCACACCGCCGTAGGCCGCGATGTCGCGCGAGTGCACCCGGTCGTACAGCACACCGATCGACAGGAACATGGCGGCGGACACGAAGCCGTGCGAAATCATCTGCACGATCGCGCCGGAAACCCCGAGGTCGCTGAACACGAAGAAGCCGAGGGTCACAAAGCCCATGTGGGCGACCGACGAGTAGGCCACCAGTTTCTTCATGTCCTGCTGGACCATGGCCACCAGACCCACGTAGATCACGGCCACCAGCGACAGGCCGATCATCAGCCCCGCCCATTCGTGCGACGCATCGGGCAGGATCGGCAGCGAGAAGCGCAGGAAGCCGTAGGCGCCCAGCTTGAGCATGATCGCGGCCAGCACGGCGGAGCCGCCCGTGGGCGCTTCGACGTGCACGTCGGGCAGCCAGGTGTGCACCGGCCACATCGGCACCTTCACCGCAAAGGCCGCGAAAAACGCGAAGAACAGCAGCGTCTGTGTGCTGGCGTCGAGCGGCAGCTTGTACCAGTCGGTGAGCGCAAAACTGCCGCCGGCCTTCATGTACAGCACGATGAGCGCCACCAGCATCAGCAGCGAGCCCAGCAGGGTGTAGAGGAAGAACTTGAAGGCGGCGTAGATCTTGTTCGGGCCGCCCCAGATGCCGATGATCAGGTACATCGGGATCAGCGTGGCCTCGAAGAACACGTAGAACAGCATCGCGTCCTGCGCGGTGAATACACCGATCATCAGGCCGGAGAGGATGAGGAACGCGCCCATGTACTGGTTGACGCGCTCGGTGATGACCTCCCAGCCGGCAATCACCACGATGACCGTGATGAACGCGGTAAGCAGCACCAGCCACAGGGAAATGCCGTCGACGCCCAGGTGGTAGTGGATGTTGAATCGCTCAATCCAGACCGCCTTCTCCACGAGCTGCATCGCGGCGCTGCCGACCTCAAAGCCGGTGTACACCGGCACCGTGACGGCCAGACCGGCCACAGCACCGACCAGCGCGATCCAGCGCACCGCAGGGGCCTGATCGTCGCGACCGAACGCGAGCAGGATGACGCCGAAAAAGATGGGCGTCCAGATGGCAAGGCTCAGCAAACCCATGGTGTTGTTCTTCCTCGTGTGTGTGTCAGGGCTTACCGGGCCAGCCAGACAAAGTAGGTCATGAACAGCAACACGCCCACCAGCATCATCAGCGCGTAGTGGTACAGGTAGCCGGTCTGCACACGGCGGACCAAGCCCGCCACGAGACCCACGATCTTCCAGCTGGCGTTGACCACGCCCCCCTCGATGACGCCGCGGTCACCGCCCTTCCAAAGTCCAATGCCCAGGCCCCGTGCGCCACGGGCCAGCACGTTCTCGTTGAACCAGTCGAGGTAGTACTTGTTCTCCAGCACGGTGACCAGCGGCTTGAGCGCACGGCCCATGGCGGCCGGCACGGCCGGGTTCACCAGATACATGTACCAAGCGGCGATCGCGCCGGCGGCGGCGAGGTACAGCGGCGGGGTGCTGAACGCGTGACCCACCATGGCCAGCGGGCCGTGGAAGATCTCGGCGAAGCGGGTCATCGCCGGGTGGGCCGCGGCGTTGATCGTGATGGCGTCGCGGAAGAACTCGCCAAACACCAGCGGCTCGATGGTGAGGTAGCCGATGAACACCGACGGAATGGCCAGCAACACCAGCGGGACCGTGACAACCCACGGCGATTCATGGGGCGAGCCGCCATGGCCATGGTCGTCGTGGTGATCGTCGTGGTGCGCGTCCGGGTTCTGGTCGTAGCGCTCCTTGCCGTGGAAGACCAGGAAGTACAGGCGGAACGAATAGAACGAGGTGACGAACACCCCGGCGAGCACGGCGAAGTAGGCAAACCCGGAGCCCGGCAGGTTGCTGAAGTGGGCCGCCTCGATGATGGAGTCCTTCGAGTAGAAGCCCGAAAACAGCGGCGTGCCGATCAGGGCCAGCGTGCCCAGCAGGGACGTGATCCAGGTGATCGGCATGTACTTGCGCACGCCGCCCATCCATCGGATGTCCTGGTTGTGGTGCATGCCCATGATCACCGAGCCCGCGGCCAGGAACAGCAGCGCCTTGAAGAACGCGTGGGTCATCAGGTGGAAGACGGCCACCGAGTAAGCCGAGGCACCGAGCGCCACGGTCATGTAGCCGAGCTGGGACAGCGTGGAATAAGCCACCACCCGCTTGATGTCGTTCTGGATGATGCCGAGGAAGCCCATGAACAAGGCGGTGATGGCACCGATCACGATGATGAAGTTCAGCGCCGCGTCGGACAGTTCAAACACCGGCGACATCCGCGCCACCATGAAGATGCCGGCGGTCACCATCGTGGCCGCGTGGATCAGCGCGGAGATCGGCGTGGGACCCTCCATCGAGTCGGGCAGCCAGACGTGCAGCGGGAACTGCGCACTCTTGCCCATCGCGCCGATGAACAGGCAGATGCAGATCACGGTGACCAGCAGCCAGTCGGTGCCGGGGAAGGTCAACGTGGCGATCTCGCCGGTCTTGGCAAAGATCTCGGTGTAGTTCAGGCTGCCGGTGTAGGCCACGATCAGGCCAATGCCCAGGATGAAGCCGAAGTCGCCCACGCGGTTGACCAGGAAGGCCTTCATGTTGGCGAAGATCGCCGTGGGCTTGTTGAACCAGAAACCGATCAGCAGGTAAGACACCAGCCCCACCGCCTCCCAGCCGAAGAACAGCTGCAGCAGGTTGTTGCTCATGACCAGCATGAGCATCGAGAAAGTGAAGAGCGAGATGTAGGCGAAGAAGCGGTTGTAGCCGGCGTCTTCTTCCATGTAGCCGATGGTGTACAGGTGGACCATCAGCGAAACGAAGGTCACCACGACCATCATCATCGCGGTCAGGCCATCGACCAGAAAGCCGATTTCCATCTTGAGGCCACCCACCACCATCCATTCGTAGATGGTCTGGTTGAAGCGGGCGCCGTGCATCACGTCCCACAGCGTCATGGCCGACAGGACAAACGCGACCAGCACGCCAAGGATGGTGGCGGTGTGCGAGGCGCGCCGGCCGATCACGTTGCCACCGAAGGCGGTGCCGAGGATGCCGGCGACGGCCGAGCCCACCAGCGGCGCCAGGGGCACGGCCAGCAGGGTGCTTGCGGAAAGGGTGTTGCTCATGGATGTGCCTGTGCGTGCCGGGCCGGGGCGTCAGCCCTTGAGGCGGTTGAGTTCCTCCACGCTGATCGAAGCGCGGTTGCGGAACAGCAGGACCAGGATGGCCAGACCGATGGCGGACTCGGCCGCAGCGACGGTCAGGATGAAGAAGACGAACACCTGGCCATGCATGTCGCCCAGAAAGTGCGAGAAGGCCACGAAATTCATGTTGACCGCCAGCAGCATCAGTTCGATGGCCATCAGCAGCACGATCAGGTTCTTGCGGTTGAGGAAGATGCCCACCACCGAAATGGCGAACAGCACGGCGCCCACCGCCAGGAAATGGCCCAGGGTCAGTGTGGAGCTCATGCCTTACCCTCCTCGGCCGGCGTGGTGTCGGGAGCGGTACGGGCAGTGGCAGCCATCGGCACCACCACCAGACGGTCGCTGGCGCGGACCTTGACCTGATCACCGGGATTGATGGCTTTGCTGTCTTTGCGCTGGCGCAGCGTCAGCGCGATGGCAGCAACCATGGCCACCAGCAAAATCACCGCCGCCACCTGGATCGGGTAGAGGTACTCGGTGTAGAGCAGCACGCCGAGGGCGTGGGTGTTGGATACAGGTGCCGGCGCCACGGCCGCGCCGGTGGCGATGGTGGGAAAGCCCGCCCACAGCACGGCGATCAGTTCGGCCGCCACCACACCACCGAGCAAGGCCGCCAGCGGGAAGTGCTTCCAAAAACCCTGCCGCAGACCGTCCATGTTGATGTCAAGCATCATCACGACGAAGAGGAACAGCACCATCACCGCGCCGAGGTACACCAGGACCAGCGTGATGCCCAGAAACTCGGCCTTGAGCAGCAGCCAGAGGGCTGAGGCTTGCGAGAAGGCAAGCATGAGGTAGAGCACCGCGTGCACCGGGTTGCGCGCGGTGACGACGCGGTAGGCGGCAAACAGCAGCACCGCCGCGAACAGATAAAAGAAGCCGGTCTGGAAGTCCATGGAGGGAATCGGCGTTGGGCGTTCAGCGAGGATCGGGTCGGGGGCGCGGGCTCGGTGAACGCAACGCGCCCATCACGCCCGCCCGGTCAGCGGTAAGGCGCGTCGGCCGCTTTGGCGGCGGCGATCTGGGGTTCGTAGCGGTCGCCCACGGCCAGCAGCATCTCTTTCGTGAAGTAGAGATCGCCGCGCTTTTCGCCGTGGTATTCGAAGATGTGGGTCTCGACGATCGAGTCCACCGGGCAGCTTTCTTCGCAGAAGCCGCAGAAGATGCACTTGGTGAGATCGATGTCGTAGCGGGTGGTGCGCCGGGTGCCGTCGTCGCGCACGTCGCTCTCGATGGTGATGGCCATCGCCGGGCACACCGCCTCGCACAGCTTGCAGGCGATGCACCGCTCCTCACCGTTCTCGTAACGGCGCAGGGCGTGCAGGCCGCGGAAGCGCGGCGACAGGGGCGTTTTTTCTTCCGGGAACTGCACAGTCACTTTGCGGGCAAAGGCGTAGCGACCGGTCAGGGCCATGCCCTTGAACAGTTCCACGAGCAAAAAGCTCTTGAAGAAATCGCGCAGCGAAAAAGGGGCAACAACGGCCGGTTGGGCAACGGTGGTCGACATGGGGGTGCTCTCCGCCGGGGCTTACTTCCAGATGTTCCAGGGCGTCTGCATCAGGGCGCCGACCAGCAGCAGCCACACGAGCGTGACGGGGATAAAAATCTTCCAGCCCAGCCGCATGATCTGGTCGTAGCGGAACCGCGGGAAGGTGGCCCGAATCCAGATGAACAGGGACACGACAAAGAAGGTCTTCAGGCCCAGCCAGATCCAGCCCGGGATCGCGTTGAACAGCGCACTGTCGATGGGCGGCAGCCAGCCCCCGAGGAACATGAGCACCGCCAGGATCGACACCAGCCACATGCTGGCGTATTCGGCCAGGAAGAAGATGGCAAAGCCCATGCCCGAGTACTCGACCATGTGACCGGCCACGATCTCGGCCTCGCCCTCGACCACGTCGAACGGATGGCGGTTGGTCTCGGCAACGCCGGAGATCAGGTAGACGATGAACACCGGCAGCAGCGGCAACCAGTTCCAGGACAGGAAGTTCAGACCTTCTTCGGCCGCCATGCCACGGCCCTGCGAAGCCACGATTTCGGCGAGGTTGAGACTGCCAGCCGTCATCACCACGATGAGGAAGCAGAAACCGATCGCGATTTCGTAACTCACCATCTGGGCCGAAGCGCGCAAGGCACCCAGGAAGGCGTATTTCGAGTTCGAGGCCCAGCCGGCGATGATCACGCCATAGACCTCAATCGAGGTGATCGCCAGGATCACCAGCAGGCCCGCGTTGACGTTCGCCAGCACGGTCTCGGGGCCAAACGGAATGGCCACCCACGCGGCCAGCGCCGGCATGATGGCCATGATCGGTCCGAGGCGGAACAGGCCATTGCTGGCGGCGCTGGGGCGGATCAGTTCTTTGGTCAGCAGCTTGAGGGCGTCAGCGATCGGCTGCAGCAGGCCAAAAGGGCCCACGCGGTTGGGGCCGTGACGCACCTGCATCCAGCCCAGCAGCTTGCGCTCCCACAGGGTGAGATAAGCCACCGCGCCCATCAGGGGTGCCAGCACGGCCACGATCTTCAGCAGGTTCCAGATCACCGGCCAGGCGGCGGTGGTCCACCAGGGGGCGGCGATGAGACCGAGGCCGCCGTTGTACATCGCGTCGATCATGCGCTGGCTCCGGCGGTGGCGCGGGCGTCCGCGGTGAGTTGCAGGGCCGGTGCACGGCGGACCAGACCGTCGAGCTGGTAGATGGCGGCAGTGCACGGCGACGACGGCGCGGGCGCGAGATCCACCGCGGCCGAGGTGGTGTTGTTCAGGCGCGCGGCATCGACGCACGCGCCGACCGCCACGCCCGGGAGGGCGGCGGCGAGCACGGCGGGCGTGCCGTCGGCGTCAAAACCGGGGAGACCCAGCAGGTTGCCCAGCACGCGCAGCACCTTCCACGCCGGCCGGGTTTCGCCCAGGGGGCGGACGACCGCGTGGAAGCTCTGCAGTCGGCCCTCGGCGTTGACAAACGAACCGGACGTCTCGGAGAACGGAGCGATCGGCAGGAGCACATCGCTCACGTCCAGGTTGGTCTTGAAAGGACTGAGCGTGACAACCATGTCCGCGCTGGTCAGGCCCTGCAGACCGGCGCGGGTGTCCTCGGCTTCCACGTTCAGCAACACGGCCGCCTGCAGACCGCCGGCGAGCATGCGCGAGGCATCGAGGCCGCCGTTGCCCGGCAGCGCGCGCACCAGTTGGGCGCCGACCGTGTTGGCCGCTTCGGTGAGGTAGCCGACGGTCGCACCGGTGTGGGTTCCGATGAACTGGGCGAGTGCCAGCAGGCTGGATGCGCGGGCGTGGTGGGCGGCTGCGTTGCCGAGCAGCACGGCCTTCTGTTCGCCGCCCAACAGGGATTGGGCGATGGCGCGCTGCGCTTCGTCGGCCGTGACCGAGACTGGAGCCGCCACGCCACGGGCCTCCGCCACCGCAGCGGCCACGCCAGCGAGCGCGGTCACCCACTGGCGGCTGTCGCTGAGCAGGGTGTGCTTCACCGCCATGGCCCACGCGGGCGCGGCGTCGACCAGCGCGCTGACCTGCGCACCGTGGCGCACAGCCTGACGGATGCGCTGCGCGAACAGCGGGTGGTCCTTGCGCAGGTTCGAGCCCACGACCAGCACCCGCTGCAGCGTGGACAGCTCGGCGATCGGTCGGCCCAGCCACCGGGCCTGCCCCGCCGGTGCAGCGTTGCCCCCGTCGGCGGCGCGCAAGCGGGTGTCGATGTTTTCACTGCCCAGGCCACGCACCAGCGCGCCGGCCAGGGCCAGCTCCTCCACGGTGCTGTGCGGACTGGCCAGCAGGCCGATCGATGCAGCGCCGTGGTTGCTGCGGATCTGCTGCAGACCGTTGGCCACGTACTCCAGCGCGGTCTGCCAATCGACCGTTTTCCACTCGCCGCCCTGCTTGAGCATCGGTTCGGTGAGGCGATCGGGACCGTTCAGGGCCTCGTAGCTGAAGCGGTCGCGGTCAGCGATCCAGCATTCATTGACCGCCTCGTTTTCAAGCGGCACAACCCGCATCACGCGGTGGTTCTTCACCTGCACGATCAGGTTGGCGCCGGTGCTGTCGTGCGGACTCACGCTCTTGCGGCGGGACAACTCCCAGGTGCGGGCGCTGTAGCGGAAGGGTTTGCTGGTCAGCGCGCCAACCGGGCAGATGTCGATCATGTTGCCCGACAGCTCGGAATCCACCGACTGGCCGACAAAGGTTTCAATCTCGGCGTGTTCGCCGCGATGGCTCATGCCCAGCTCCATCACGCCGGCGATTTCCTGGCCGAAGCGCACGCAGCGGGTGCAGTGGATGCACCGGCTCATTTCCTCCATGGAGATCAGCGGACCGACATCCTTGTGGAACACCACGCGCTTTTCTTCCTGGTAGCGCGAGCCGGAACCGCCGTAGCCCACCGCGAGATCCTGCAGCTGGCATTCGCCACCCTGGTCGCAGATCGGGCAGTCCAGCGGGTGGTTGATGAGCAGAAACTCCATCACCGACTTCTGGGCCTTGACCGCCTTGTCGCTCTGCGTGCGGACAATCATGCCTTGCGTCACGGGCGTGGCGCACGCGGGCATGGGCTTGGGCGCCTTCTCCACGTCCACGAGGCACATGCGGCAGTTGGCCGCGATGGACAGCTTCTTGTGGTAGCAGAAGTGGGGGATGTAGGTGCCGGCCTTTTCGGCCGCATGCATCACCATGCTGCCCGGGGGCACCTCGACCTTCTGGCCGTCGAGTTCGATTTCAACCATAACGGGGTCCGTGTTCCGGTGTTCAGGAGGCCGAGGCCGGCGCCGACTGGGCCGCGGCGATCTTGGCCTCGAACTCGTGGCGGAAGTGCTTGATCATGGCGCGCACCGGCATCGCGGCGGCATCGCCGAGGGCGCAGATGGTGCGGCCCATGATGTTCTCGGCCACGTTGTCCAGCAGCGCCATGTCCTCGGGGCGACCCTGGCCGCGGTCGATGCGATCGACCATGCGCCACAGCCAACCCGTGCCTTCGCGACAGGGCGTGCACTGGCCGCAGCTCTCGTGCATGTAGAAGTAGGACAGCCGCTTGAGCGAGCTGACCATGTCGCGGCTGTCGTCCATGACGATCACCGCGCCGGAACCCAGCATGGAACCGGCCTTGGCGATGGAGTCGTAGTCCATCGTGCAGTCCATCATGATGTGCGCCGGCAGAACCGGGGCCGAGGACCCGCCGGGGATCACGGCCTTGAGCGAGCGCCCCTTGCGCACACCGCCGGCAAGCTCCAGCAGCTTGCTGAACGGCGTGCCGAGCGGGATCTCGTAGTTGCCGGGCATTTCCACGTCACCGCTGACCGAGAAGATCTTCGTGCCGCCGTTGTTGGGCTTGCCGCACTCCAGATACGCCTGCCCGCCGTGCCGGATGATCCACGGCACCGCCGCGAAGGTCTCGGTGTTGTTGATGGTGGTCGGCTTGCCGTAGAGGCCGAAGCTGGCCGGAAACGGCGGCTTGAAGCGGGGCTGGCCCTTCTTGCCTTCAAGCGACTCCAGCAACGCGGTCTCTTCACCGCAGATGTAGGCGCCGAAGCCGTGGAAGGCATGCAGCTGAAAGCTGAAGGCGCTGCCCAGGATGCGGTCGCCGAGCAGTCCGGCAGCCCGCGCCTCTTCCAGCGCGGCCTCGAAACGCTCGTAGACCTGGAAGATCTCGCCGTGGATGTAGTTGTAGCCCACGGAAATGCCCATCGCGTACGCCGCGATCGCCATGCCTTCGATGACGATGTGCGGGTTGTACATGAGGATGTCGCGGTCCTTGCAGGTGCCCGGCTCGCCCTCGTCGGAGTTGCAGACGAGGTATTTCTGGCCCGGGAACTGGCGCGGCATGAAGCTCCACTTCAGGCCGGTCGGGAAACCGGCGCCACCGCGTCCGCGCAGGGCCGATTCCTTGACCGTGGCGATTACCTGGTCGGGCGTCAGCCCTTCGCCGCCATCCTGGCCCAGGATCTTGCGCAGCGCCTGGTAGCCGCCGCGCGCCTCGTAGTCCTTCAGGGACCAGTTTTTGCCATCCAGCCCGGCGTAGATCTGCGGGTTGATGTGACGGCCGTGGAAACAGGTCTGAACACCCGTGGCGCTGAATTGCTCGATGATCTGTTGCGCGTTCATCCGGCGTGGCCCTCCGCGGCCCGCAGGCCGTCGATCAGCTGGTCGAGCTTGTCCTGGCTCATGAAGCTGCACATGTGGCGGTCATTGACCAGCATGACCGGCGAGTCGGCGCAGGCGCCCAGGCATTCGCTCTGCTGCAGCGTGAACAGGCCGTCGGCGGTGGTCTCGCCCATGGCGATGCCCAGCTTCTTTTCCAGGTGGTGCAGGGCTTTCTGACCGTCGCGCAACTGGCAAGGCAGGTTGGTGCAGACGTTGAGCTTGAACTTGCCCACCGGCCGCTGGTTGTACATGTTGTAGAAGGTCGTGACCTCGTGCACCGCGATCGGCTCGACGCCCAGGTACGCCGCCAGCGCGGCCTCGGCCTCGGCGCTGACCCAGCCCTGTTCCTGCTGGATGATGGACAGGCAGGCCATCACGGCCGAGATGCGCTGTTCGGGCGGGTACTTGGCCACCTCGCGGTCGAAGCGAGCCAGGGTGGCCGGCGAGAAGGTGATGGGCGTGCTCATCGGTCGATCTCCCCGAAAACGATGTCCATGGTGCCGATGATGGCCACGGCGTCGGCGAGCATGTGGCCGCGCGCCATCTCGTCGAGCGAGGCGAGGTGTGCAAAACCCGGCGCACGGATCTTCAGGCGGTAAGGCTTGTTGGCGCCGTCGCTGACCAGGTAGATGCCGAACTCTCCCTTGGGATGTTCGACCGCGGCGTAGGCCTCGCCCTCGGGCACGTGGAAGCCTTCGGTGAAGAGCTTGAAGTGGTGGATCAGCTCTTCCATGTTCGACTTCATCGCCTCGCGCGCGGGCGCTGCCACCTTGTGGTTGTCGGTGATCACCGGCCCGGGGTTGGCGCGCAGCCAGTCAACGCACTGCTTGATGATCCGGTTGGACTGCTTCATCTCCTCCATGCGGACGAGGTAGCGGTCGTAGGTGTCGCCGGTTTTGCCGACGGGGATGTCGAACTGCAGCCGATCGTACACGTCGTACGGCTGCTTCTTGCGAAGGTCCCACGCGATACCCGAGCCGCGCAACATCGGCCCGGTCATGCCCAGGCTGAGTGCGCGCTCCGGCGTGACGACGCCGATACCCACGGTGCGCTGCTTCCAGATGCGGTTGTCGGTCAGCAGCGTGTGGTATTCGTCGAGGTAGGTCGGGAAACGCGTCGTGAAGTCGTCGATGAAGTCGAGCAGTGAGCCCTGGCGGTTCTGGTTCAGTTCGTCGATCGCGCGCTGGTTGCGGATCTTGCTGGCCTGGTACTGCGGCATGCTGTCCGGCAGATCGCGGTACACGCCGCCCGGACGGAAGTAGGCCGCGTGCATGCGGGCTCCAGAGACCGCTTCGTACATGTCGAAGAGGTCTTCGCGTTCGCGGAAGGCGTAGATCAGGATCGTGGAGCTGCCGCAATCGTTGCCGTGGGAGCCCAGCCACATGAGGTGGTTGAGCAGGCGGGTGATCTCGCTGAACATCACACGGATGTACTGGGCGCGGACCGGCACCTCAATACCCAGCAGTTTCTCGATGGCCAGGCAGTAGGCGTGCTCGTTGCACATCATCGACACATAGTCCAGCCGGTCCATGTACGGCAGCGACTGGATGTAGGTCTTGTGCTCGGCGAGCTTTTCCGTGGCACGGTGCAGCAGGCCAATGTGCGGGTCTGCGCGCTGCACCACTTCGCCATCGAGCTCAAGCACCAGACGCAGCACGCCGTGGGCGGCTGGGTGCTGGGGGCCGAAGTTCAGGGTGTAGTTTTTGATTTCTGCCATGTCGGTGTGCCTCGCGCGGGGGTCAGTGCAGGCCGCCGTAGTGGTCTTCGCGGATCACCCGGGGGGTGATCTCGCGGGGCTCGATGCTGACCGGCTCGTAAATGACGCGCTGACGCTCGGCGTCGTAGCGCATCTCGACGTGACCGGAAAGCGGGAAGTCCTTGCGGAAGGGATGGCCGATGAAGCCGTAGTCGGTGAGGATGCGGCGCAGGTCGGTGTGACCTTCGAACACGATGCCGAACAGGTCAAAGGCTTCGCGCTCATACCAGTTCGCGCTCGACCAGAGTTCCGTCACCGAAGGCATCACCGGAAAGTCATCGTCGGCGCAGAAAGCCCGCACACGCACCCGCTGGTTCAACGACACGGACAGCAGGTGGGCGACCACGGCAAACCGGGCTCCCTCCCAGCGACCGTCACCGTACTGGACGTAATCCAGACCGCACAGATCGACCAGCTGCTCGAAGGCCGCCCCGGGCGCATCGCGCAGCGTCTGCATGACGGCAAGGTAATCGGCCGCGGCCACGGTGACCGTCACCTCGCCGCGGGCAACGACCACGTCGCGGGCGCGATCGCCCAACAGATCGGCCAGCAGGGAGCGCAGCGCCTCGGGCGCCACGGCTACGGGAGTGGGGGTCAGGTCGGACATGGGCGGGCTCGCAGCAGGTGGGCGGACGGCGCGGTCACGCGCGGGCGATCGTCTGGGTGCGTCGGATCTTCTGCTGCAGCTGGATAATTCCGTACAGCAGGGCCTCGGCGGTCGGCGGACAGCCAGGCACATAGACATCCACCGGCACGATGCGGTCGCAGCCGCGGACCACGGAGTAGCTGTAGTGGTAGTAACCACCGCCGTTGGCGCACGAGCCCATCGACAACACCCAGCGCGGTTCGGCCATCTGGTCGTACACCTTGCGCAAAGCCGGGGCCATCTTGTTGCACAGCGTACCGGCCACGATCATCAGGTCGGACTGGCGCGGACTGGCGCGAAACACCTCGGAACCGAAACGGCCGATGTCGTAGCGGGCCGCGGCCGCGTGCATCATTTCCACGGCGCAGCAGGCCAGACCAAAGGTCATCGGCCACAGCGAACCGGTCTTGGCCCAGTTCACCACCGCGTCATAGCTCGTGGTGACAAAGCCTTCCTTGAACACACCTTCAATCATGAATCACTCCGCTGCGGCGGCCCGAACCGGGGCCGAACTCATTCCCAGTCGAGGGCGCCTTTTTTCCACTCGTAGGCGAAGCCCACGGTGAGGATCGCGAGAAACACCACGCCAGCCAGGAAACCGGTCATGCCGATGTCGGTGAACGCCACCGCCCAAGGGATGAGGAACGCGATTTCGAGATCGAACAGGATGAAGAGGATGGCGACGAGGTAATAGCGCACGTCGAACTTCATGCGCGCGTCTTCAAAGGCCTCGAAGCCGCATTCGTAGGGGGAGTTCTTCTCGGCGTCCGGCAGGTTGGGACCGAGGATGTAACCGAGCACCTGGGGAATCACCCCGACTGCAATGCCCACCAGGATGAACAGGAGGACGGGCAGGTACTGGTCGAGGCTCATGGTGATCGGTTCGGCTGGCGCGGCCCGCACGGGCCGCGCTGTCATGGATCTGGTGCCGACGGCGAGACTCGAACTCGCACAGCTTTCGCCACTACCCCCTCAAGATAGCGTGTCTACCAATTTCACCACGTCGGCTGGGTCTGCTTGTCAGTGTG
>Ga0209278_1001652_pt1 | contig 13230 bp, 10 predicted proteins | sample JI81BgreenDNA_FD_187504 | JGI IMG/M metagenome (GOLD analysis project Ga0209278, IMG submission 187504) | Wastewater effluent complex algal communities from Wisconsin, to seasonally profile nutrient transformation and Carbon sequestration -... | ecosystem: Engineered > WWTP > Effluent > Algae... | reverse complement strand
GACGACGGATGAGGGTCTGCCGGGCCTGCCCGATGCGGTGTTGGGCGAGGCGCGCTATATCATAGGTCAGCCGCCGCTGGATGCGGCCACGCTGGCGCGGCTGTCGTCCCTGCGCTGCATCTTCAATGTCGAATCGAACCTCCTGAACAACATGCCCTATGACGAGGTGTTCCGGCGGGGCATCCATGTCGTGACCACCGGCGCGGTCTTTGCCCAGCCGGTGGCCGAGATCGGGCTGGGCTTTGCCCTGTCCCTGCTGCGCAACATCCACGGGGCGGATGCCGATTTCCGGGCGGGGCGCGAGCTTTGGGGTGGCGAGGGGAACGGGATGGCGCGGCTTTTGACCGGGGCGGAGGTGGGCATCCTTGGCTTTGGCGATCTGGGACGGGCCTGCGCGCAGGTGCTGGAGGGGTTCCGGCCCCGGCTGCGGGTCTTCGATCCGTGGCTGCCGCCCTCGCGCATCCGGGCGGCGGGGGCCCTGCCCTGCGGGCTGGAGGAGGTGATGGCGCAATCCGACGTCGTCTTCTGCACGGCGGCGGTGACGAGCGAGAATCGCGGCTTCCTCGGGGCGGGGGAGTTCGCGGCGATGCGGAAGGGCGCGCTGTTCCTGCTTTTGTCGCGGGCGGATGTGGTGGATTTCGGGGCGCTGATGGCGGCGGTGCACGAGGGGCATATCCTTGCCGCGTCGGATGTCTTTCCGGAGGAGCCCTTGCCCGGCGATCATCCGGTGCGGTCCATTCCGGGTTTCCTGTTGTCGGCGCATCGGGCCGGGGCGCTGGACGTGGCCTTCAAGCGGATGGGCGAGATGGTGCTGGAGGACCTTTCGCTGCTGGAGCGGGGCCTGCCGCCCATGGTCTGCAAGCGGGCCGAGCGCGAGACGGTGGCGCGGTTCCGGTCGCGGCCCGTGGCGGTGAACTGATCCGCCGAAGGCCCGGGCGGGCGCTTGCCCATATGGCGGGCGGGGGCGTAACCTGCGGGTATGTCAGCATGATTTGGGGGCTGTGATGCGGTGGCTGTTGCGGATATTGGGCGTGCTGGCGGCGCTGGTCGTGCTGGGGGCTGTGGCGTTGCTCCTGATCCCGTCGGATCGGGTGGCGGCGCTGGCGGTGCAGCAGTTCGAGAAGGCCACGGGGCGGCAATTGACCATCGAGGGGGGCGTGACCCCCACGCTCTGGCCCGTGCTGGGGGTGGAGACGGGGCGGATCGAGATCTCCAATGCCGCATGGTCCGAGGACGGGCCGATGCTGGTTGCCGATGCGATGGCGATCGGGATCGATGCCAATGCGCTTTGGGGCGGGGAGGTCAGGATCACGGGGCTGGAACTGACGCGGCCCGAGATCCTGATCGAACAGGGCGAGGAGGGCGTGGGCAACTGGGTCTTCGGCGGGGCGCAGGGGGGCACGGCGACGGCAGACATGGCCGGGGCGGATACGCCCTTCACGCTGGATCTGGGTGTGATCCGGGATGGCAGCATCGGCTATATCGACCATGCGACGGGGCGGGCGGTGCAGTTGACGGGGGTGAACCTCGAGGCGCGGCTGGCCGATTATGAGGGGCCGCTGGAGGTTGCGCTGACGGCCGAGACGGCGGGGCAGCCGGTGACGGTGGAACTTTCGCTGGGGGAATTCCGGACAGCCTATGAGGGGGGTGTTTCGCCCGTCACGCTGCAGGCCGGGGTGGGGGCGGCGGAGATGTCCTTCGAGGGGCGTGCGGGCCTGATGCCCGCAAGCGCGGAGGGGCGGCTGGAGGCGGATCTGGCGGATCTGGCGGCGGTTTCTGCCCTGCTGGGGATGGACCGGCCCGACCTGCCGCAGGGCTTCGGGGCGCGGAATGTGGCGGTTGCGGGGGATGTGACCCTGACCGGGGCCGGATCGGTGCATCTGCGCGAGGGGCGGATCGTTCTGGACGGCACCGCGATCACCGGCGATCTGGACCTGACGCCGGGGGAGGCGCGGCCGAAACTGGTGGCGCGGCTGGCCACGGGCGATCTGGCCATCGCCGAGAATGTGGCGGGCGGCAGCGGTGCGGGCGAGGGCGGGGGCGATGTCGCCACGGCGGGCTGGTCGGACCGGCCCATCGATGTCTCGGCGCTGGGGGTGATGGATGCGGAACTGTCGCTGCGGGCGGCGTCGCTGGACCTCGGGGCGGTGAAGCTTGGCCCGGTTGCGGCCTCGGTCACGCTGGATCGCGCGCGGGCGGTGGTGACGCTCTCCGATGTGGGGGCCTATGGCGGCACGGTGGCGGGGCAATTCGTGGTGAACGGGCGGCAGGGCCTTTCGGTGGGGGGCGACCTTGCCTTTCGCGAGATCAGCCTGCAGCCGATGCTTTCGGACCTGATGGGCTATGAGCGGCTGATCGGGACTGGTGACCTGACGCTGGATTTCCTTGGCGCGGGCAATTCGGTGGCGGCGATCATGCGCAGCCTGTCGGGTTCGGGGGTGGTGAACCTTGGCCGGGGGGAGATCCTCGGGCTGGACATTCCGGGGATGATCCTGCGGCTGGACACGGGCTATGTCGGCGAGGGGCAGAGCACGGTCTTCGACAGCCTGTCGGCGAGTTTCGACATCGACGGGGGGGACCTGTTCAACCGCGACCTGCTGCTGGCGGGGCCCCTGATCCGGGCCGAGGGGGCGGGGCGGATCGGACTGGGCGCGCGGGATCTGGAATATCGCATCCGGCCCGTGGCGCTGTCGGGGGCGGATGGGACGGGGGGCATCGGCGTGCCCCTGTGGATCACCGGGTCATGGGCCGCGCCGAGCTATGCGCTGGATCTGGAGGCGCTGGCGCAAGAGAACCTGAAGGACGATGCCAAGGCGCTTGAGGATGACCTGAAGGCGAAGGCGGCGGCGGAGCTGGAGCAGCAGGAGGGCGAGAGCCTCGAGGATGCGGCGAAGCGGAAGCTGGAAGAGCAGTTGAATCAGGAACTGGGCGAGGGGGCCGGGGGGCTGCTGCTGGACCTGCTGGGGGGCGGGAACTAAGGGGGGTAGCGCCCGAAAGGGGGCGATTTTTCTGCGAAAAATCGATTGGGCCCCGCGAGCGGGGCCCGGAATTTTCGCAGAAAATTCGTGCTCCCTGCGCCGCGGTGAAATGCGCCGAAATGAAACGTCAACCAAGGCCCCTTCCGCCCGTCCCGGCAAAGGTCTATGGCATCTGTAACGTTTACGGAGCCGCTTTCCATGACCGATATCCAAGCCGCGCGCCGGGGCCGTTGGGCCGTGGCGGCCATGTTCCTTGCCAATGGGTTCACCATGGGGGCATGGGCGCCGCAGATCCCGCTCCTGCTGCCGCGCCATGACATCAGCGAATTCACGCTGGGCCTGCTCATCCTCGCGCTGGGCCTTGGGGCGGTGGGGGCGATGCTCTTCGCGGGGCGCCTGATCGCGCGCTTCGGCTCGCAGGCGGTGCTGCGGGCCTTCGCCCTCTCTATCGTTCCTGTCCTGCCGGCGGTCGTCTTCTCGCCCTCGCTCTGGCTGCTGACGCCCGCGATGATGCTTCTGGGGGCGATGATCGGCTGCATGGATGTCGCGATGAATGCCAGTGCGGTGGAGGTGGAGCGCAAGCTGGGCCGGGCGATCATGTCGTCGTCGCACGGGTTCTGGAGCCTTGGCGGCTTCTTCGGCGGCGCGCTGGGCGGCTGGCTCATCGCCCATTGGGGGGCCGAGGGGCAGGCGCTCTGGGCGGCGACGGTGGCGGCGATCCTCGTCATCGTGGCGATGCCGCATGTGCTGCCCGATGCCCCCGCGCCGCGTGCCGAAGGGGACGCCGCGCCCAAGACCGCGCTCTTGCCGCGGGATCCGGCGATCTGGCTGCTGGGCATCCTCGCGCTGTTCTCCATGGTGCCGGAGGGGGCGGTGCTGGACTGGGCGGCGCTCTACCTGCAGCAGGAACTGGGGTCGGACGTGGCGCGGTCGGGTCTGGCCTTCGCCTTCTTCTCCGGCGCGATGGCGATCATGCGCTTTGCAGGGGATTCCGTGCGCAACCGCTTTGGCGCGGTGCGCACCCTGCGCTGGTCCGGGCTGATCGCGGCGGCGGGGATGCTGGGCGGCGCGATGGCGCCCACGGACCTCATCGCGGTGGCCTGCTTCGCCTTTTCCGGTCTTGGCGTGGCGAACATGGTGCCCATCATGTTCTCGGCCGCAGGGAACCATCCGGGGTTGGCTCCGGGGGCGGGGATCGCGGCGGTGACGATGTTCGGCTATTCCGGCATTCTGGTCGCGCCCTCCAGCATCGGCTTCGTGGCCGAGCATGTGGGTTTCCGCTGGACCTATGGCGTGCTGGCGCTGCTCCTCGTCTTCGTCGCGTTGATGGCGGGGCGGACGGCGGCGGCGGACGGGCTGCGCCCCGTGGGGCGGGCCGCCAGCCCGGCGGAATGAGGCGGGCTCAGCCGCCCATGTAGTCGCCCTTGCCGACCTCCACCCCGTTGTGGCGCAGGATGTTGTAGGCGGTGGCGATGTGGAAGTAGAATTGCGGCAGGGAATAGAGGTTGAGGAAGACCTCGCCCTTCATCTTCACGTCGGTACCGCGCATCCTGATGGTGATGTCGCGTGTCTCTGCGCCTTCGAACAGCGTGGGGTCGAACCCCGCGATATAGCCGCGCGCGGCGGCAATGCGGTCCTGCAATTCGGCGAAGGTGGTTTCCGTGTCGGGGAAGCTCTTCGGTTCCTCTCCGGCCAGCCGCGCGCAGGCGCGGGCGGCGAAGTCGCAGGAAAGCTGCACCTGTTTGATGAAGGGGAACATGTCGGGGAAGAGGCGGAAGGTCAGCATCGCCTCGGGTTTGATGTTCTTTGCCGCGCAATGGGCCTCGGCCTTGGTGAGGAGCTTGGACAGGTTGCCGAGGAAGCGGTCGTAGACGGCGGCGGAGCGGTGGTGCATGGCGTGGTTCCCCTTGGGTCGGTCGGGGCGGAGGGTGGGACGGGGGCGGGGGCGTGTCAACCGAGGACGCCGCCGGTGGGCGCGCGCGTCAGGCCGGGCCGGGTGCCACGGCCCGGACCTGACCAATGCGCTTTGAGGTCGGAAAGGCTGCCGTAGGGCGGGGTTCACCCCGCCGCCACGGAAACCACCCTCAAACCCCCAGACACCAGCGCATGATCGCCTTTTGCGCGTGCAGGCGGTTCTCCGCCTCGTCGAAGATCACCGAATGCGGGCCGTCCATCACCGCGCTCGTCGCCTCGTCATTGCGGTGCGCGGGCAGGCAATGCATGAACAGGCTGTCGGGCTTGGCGCGGCTCATCAGTTGCTCGTTCACCTGATAGGGGCGCAGCTGGTTGTGCCGCCGCTCCTTGGCCGATTCCGGGTCATGCATCGACACCCATGTATCCGTCACGACAAGGTCCGCCCCTTCGACCGCCGTGAAGGGATCGCGCTGGATCGTGACCTTCGACCCCTTCTCACGCGCGAACTGGACGAACTTGTCCTCGGGGTCCAGCGTCTCCGGTCCCGTGAAGGTGAAGTCGAACCCGAACTGCCCCGCCGCATGCAGGAAGGAGGCGCAGACGTTGTTGCCATCCCCGCACCACACCACCTTGCGGCCGCCGATGGGGCCGCGATGTTCCTCATAGGTCATCACATCGGCCATGATCTGGCAGGGATGGGTGCGGTTGGTCAGCCCGTTGATCACCGGGACCGTGGCATGCTCCGCCATCTCCAGCAGCGTCGCCTCCTCGAAGGTGCGGATCATGATCAGGTCCACATAGCGCGACAGCACCCGCGCCGTATCGGCGATCGTCTCGCCATGGCCGAGCTGCATTTCCTTGCCCGAAAGCACCATCGTCTCGCCGCCCATCTGGCGCACGCCCACGTCGAAGGAGACGCGGGTGCGGGTCGAGGGTTTTTCGAAGATCAGCGCGACCATGCGCCCCTTCAGCGGCGTGTCATCGTCCGGCGAACCCTTCGGGCGGCCGTTCCGTGCGATTTTCATCGCATGGGCCGTGTCGATCATGGATCTGAGTTCGGCGGCGTCGGTCTTGTGGATGTCGAGGAAGTGCTTCATGTCATTCCGTTTCTCTGGGGCGGAGGCCCCGGGGGCTGTCTGCCCCCGGACCCCCGAGGGTATTTTCACCAAGACGACGGGGCGGGGTCGAATTGCATCACCAGTGCGGGCTTGCCCTCTTCGTTCGTGGCGAGGCCGCGCGGGGTGAAGCCCGCTCGTCGGTAGGCGCGGACAGCGCGTTCGTTGTCGGGGCTGGGGTCGATGACCACGGCCGTGGCCCCTTCGGCGAGAAGTTCGCCGCAGCGCTGGCGCAGGTAGCGGGCGGCATGGCCCTGACCGAGGAAGGCGGGGGCGCCGAGGAAGGTGTCCACCGCGCGCGTGCCGACCGGGAAATCCGCGTAATGCGGCATGGGCCAGTGATGGGCGGGATAGTCCTGCACATAGGCGAAGGACTGGCCGGCGAGCGCCACCAGCCGCATGTCGGTCGGTCCCGTGTCGAGGTCCTCGTCGATCATGGCGATCTCGTCCTCCGGGTCGCCCCACCAGGCGCGGACATGGGGCTGGGCGAGCCAGCCCCGCATCAGCGGGTAATCCGCGCGGGTCAGGCGCGGGAAGGTGTAGGCGTCATGCGGCATCGGCCTTCACCCGCGCGGCGGCCCGGTCCAGCCTCGCCAGCGCCTCGGAGATGTCCTCATCCGCGATGTTCAGCGCGGGCAGGAGGCGGATCACGTTATCCGCCGCGGGGACCGTCAGCAGATGCTCCGCATAGGCGGCCTTGACCACATCCGTATTCGTGGCCCTGCATTTCAGGCCGAGCATCAGACCCTGCCCCCGCACGCCCTCGAACACGTCCGGATGCGAGGCGACAAGCCCCTCTAGCCCCTGCCGGAACCGCGCGCCCTTCGCGCCTACGGCATCGAGGAAGGCACCGTTCGCCACGATCTCCACCACCTTGGCCCCCACAGCGCAGCCCAGCGGGTTGCCGCCATAGGTGGAACCATGCGTCCCCGCCGTCATCCCCACCGCCGCGCCTTCGGTCGCCAGCACCGCGCCCAAGGGGAAGCCCCCGCCGATCCCCTTGGCGACCATCATGATGTCCGGCGTCACGCCCGCCCATTCATGGGCAAAGAGCTTCCCCGTCCGCCCCATGCCGCATTGCACCTCGTCAAAGACCAGCAGTGCCCCGGTCGCGTCGCAGAGGTCGCGCAGGCCCTTGAGGCAGGCGTCTGGCAGGGTGCGGATGCCGCCCTCGCCCTGAATGGGTTCGATCATCACGGCGGCGGTCCTATCCGTCACCGCCGCCCGCAGCGCGTCATGGTCGCCGAATTTCAGATGGGTGAAGCCGGGCATCAGCGGACCGAAGCCCTTGACCATCTTCTCCGACCCCGCCGCCGCGATGGCGCCAGTGGACCGCCCGTGGAACGACCCCTCGAAGGTCACGATCTCCACCCGCTCGGGCTGGCCCTTCTCGTACCAGTATTTGCGGACCATCTTGATCGCCAGTTCCGCCGCCTCCGTCCCCGAATTGGTGAAGAAGACCGTGTCGGCGAAGGTGTTCTCGACCAGCAGATCCGCCAGCCGCTCCTGTTCCGGGATGCGATAGAGGTTCGACACATGCCACAGCTTGCCCGCCTGTTCCGTCAGCGTGGCGACCAGCGCCGGATGCGCATGGCCCAGCGCGTTCACCGCGATCCCCGCGCCGAGGTCGAGGTATCGCGTCCCGTCCTCCGCCGTCAGCCATGAGCCCTCGCCCTTGGTGAAGGCGATGGGGGCGCGGTTGTAGGTCGGCAGGACGTGCGGGATCATGGGATATGTCCTTGGAAGCGAAGCCATAGCCGTAAAGGCGGCAGGCGGGGGGTGTCAACTTGGGATGGGGGTGCCACGCGCGCAGGCATGGCGGAGCGTCCGGCGCGTCAGCGTCGGCGTCGGGGCAGCGCGAAGGGGGCGGTGCGGGTGCTCATGCCTTGGGGCATAGAGGAAAAGCGCAGGCAGGGCAAGCGCAGCGGCAGATCTTCCCCGGTCGCCTTCCCCGCTTGATCTTCGCGCCCCCCGCTTGTATCCCGCGCCGTCCCGTCTAGAATGGCGGCGAGAGATCCATCAAAGGGGTTGCCATGTCCTGGACCGACGAGCGCGTTGAGACGCTCAAGCGCATGTGGGCCGAAGGCCAGTCGGCCAGCCAGATCGCCAAGGAACTGGGCGGCGTGACGCGGAATGCCGTGATCGGCAAGGTCCACCGCCTCGGCCTGTCGAACCGCGTCGCGGGCGGCAAGGAGGATGAGGACGACACCCCCGTCGCCGCGGCCAAGCCCGAACCGCGCCCGGAACCGGCCGCCACGCGGCCCGAACCGGCGGCGCGCCCGGTAGCAGCGGAACGCCCGGCCCCGGCGCCGGCGCCGGCCTCCAACGTCACCGCCCTGCCCATCCGCAAGGCCATCGTCCCCGCAGGCCAGCCCCTGCCGCCGCAGCCTTCCGCCAACGAGATCAGCCCCGAAGCACTGGCCTCGGTGCGCGAGGTCGAAAAGCGGGCGCGCAAGCTCACGCTGATGGAGTTGACCGAACGCACCTGCAAATGGCCCATCGGCGATCCGGCGACCGAGGATTTTTGGTTCTGCGGCCTGCCATCGCTGCCCGGCAAGCCCTATTGCGAGGCCCATGTGGGCGTGGCCTTCCAGCCGATGAGCGCGCGGCGCGACCGCCGCCGCTGAGTAAGGCGCTGCCGTCTGGCAGCGCGACTTTTCTGCGAAAATTCGGGGCCCCGCTTGCGGGGCCCTTTCGATTTTTCGCAGAAAAATCGTGGGCTCAGGTGCCGCGCGGCTTGGCGCGCAGGGTGGGTTCGGCCTGTGTCGGGTCCTCGGGCCATGGGTGCTTGGGATATTGGCCGCGCATGTCCTTCCTGACATCGGCATAGGAGGTTGCCCAGAAGCGCGGCAGGTCCATCGTCACCTGTACCGGGCGCTGGCCCGGTGACAGCAGCGTGATGCGCAGCGGTTTGCGGTCCGCCCCGACGACGGGATGGGCTGTCACCCCGAAGAGTTCCTGAAGGCGGATTTCGATGGAGGGGGCCTCGCCTTCGTAATCTATGGGCACGCGGCGGCCGAGCGGGGTTTCGAAATGCGGCGGCGCGATGCGGTCTAGCGTCTGGGTCTGGTCCCATGAGAGCATGGCGCGGAGTGCCTCGGTCAAGTCCAGCGTGCGGAGGTCGGATTCGGTGCGTGCGCGGCCCATGTGGGGGAGGAGCCAGTCGTCGAGCGTCTCCATCAGGGCTGTGTCGGACATGTCGGGGAAGGCGTCGCCCGTGCCGCGTGCCAGCATGACGCGGGCGCGGAAGCGGCGGGCGGGTGCGCTCCACGGAAGTCCGATCTGGCGGAGGCCGTCGAGGGCGGCACTGGCGACCGCTTCCTCGGGCGCGTCGGGCCATGTGCGGTCGTCCAGCACCAGCGCGCCGAGGCGTTCCTGACGGCGGGCCAGCACGCGCCCTTCGCGCCGCGACCATTCGCAGATGTCGTGCCAGCGGATGCGCGGGGCGAAGAGGGCGCGGAGTTCGGCCTCAGAGATCGCGACGGCCTGCCGGATCGTCGCCTCGCGCGGGTCACCGTCGAGGTCGGTGGCGACGATCAGGCGCGCGCCGGAGAGGGGGAAACCGGAGGCCATCGCCGCGCCCTTGCCGCCCGACAGCACCCAGCGCGGCGCGTCGCCCTTGCGGCGCAGGCCGATGCGGTCGGGGTAGGCGAGTGCTGCCATCTGCGCGGGGGAGAGGTCGTCGCGTTCGCCTTGCGGAATGGCGCGGGAAAGGCGCTTCGCCTCGTCCCGGATGCGGTCGATGGTGGGGCGGTGGGCCTGTGGCGGGGGGCGGTCGATGGCCTTCAAGCGTTGCAGCAGGTCGGGTGGTTCGCCGCGCAAAGGGTCGCGTTCGGCCAGAAGGGCGGCGAGGGGGGCGGCCTGCGGTCCGGCGACGGCCAGCATATGGCCGAGGCGCGGGTGCAGGGGCAGGGTGGCCAGCCTGCGCCCGTGGTCGGTGATCCGGCCCGCCTCGTCCAGCGCGCCGAGGTCGGTCAGCAACGCCCGCGCCTCGGCCAGCACGCCGGGATGCGGGGAGGTGAGGAAGGGGAGGTCGGCGCTGCCCCAGAGGGCGAGTTCGAGGGCGAGGGGGGTGAGGTCCGCCGCCTCGATCTCGGCCGGGGGGAAGGGGGAGAGGCCGCCTTCCTCGCCCTTCGTCCAGAGGCGGTAGCAGGTGCCGGGGGCGACGCGGCCCGCGCGGCCGCGGCGCTGTTCGGCCTCGGCCTTGGTCACGCGTTCGGTGATCAGGCGCGACATGCCGGAGGGCGCGTCGAAGCGGGCGCGGCGGGCGCGGCCGCCGTCCACGACCACGCGGATATCGGGGATGGTGAGGGAGGTTTCGGCGATGGAGGTGGCGAGGACGATCTTCCTCCCTGCGACGGGGGCGAGGGCCGCGCGCTGGGCGGCGAAGTCCATCGCGCCGAAAAGGGGTTTGACGGTGACGCCTGCGGGCAGTGGGCCGAGCGCGGCTTCGGTGCGGCGGATTTCGCCCTCGCCGGGGAGGAAGACGAGGATGCCGCCTTCGGTCGTTTCCTCCAGCGCCTGACGGATGAGGTTCGCGACGCTGGCTTCGTAGCGGAGCGAGGCGTCGGGCGGGCGGGGCAGCAAGCGGGTATCCACCGGGAAGGCGCGCCCTTCGGAGGTGACGAGGGGCGCGTCGCCCATCAAGCGGGCGACGGGGGCCGCGTCCAGCGTGGCGGACATGGGCAGAAGGATCAGGTCCTCGCGCAAGGCCGCGCGGATTTCGAGGCAGAGCGCGAGGCCGAGATCGGCGTTGAGCGAGCGTTCGTGGAATTCGTCGAAGATCACCGCGCCGATGCCGTCGAGCGAGGGGTCGGTCTGGATCATCCGCGTCAGGATGCCTTCGGTCACCACTTCGATGCGGGTGGCGCGGCTGACCTTCGCCTCGCCCCTTATGCGGTAGCCGACGGTCGCGCCCACGGCCTCCCCCAGCGTTTCGGCCATGCGCTCGGCGGCGGCGCGGGCGGCGAGGCGGCGGGGTTCGAGCATGACGATGCGGCCTTGGATCAGGCCGGAGGCGAGGAGGTCCAGCGGGACGCGCGTGGTCTTGCCCGCGCCGGGGGGGGCCTGCAGCACGGCCATGCCGCGCGCGGCGATGGCGGCGCGGAGCGCGGGCAGGGCGTCGTCGATGGGCAGCGAGTCGGTCATGCGGTCCTTATCGGGGGCAGGTAGGGGTTTGGGCAAGCCGGGCGCGACGGGGGGCGCCCCCGTGGCCAGCCCGCTCTGGCATCCGGCGGCCCTGTCGGGCTAGACAGGGACAAAGCGACCGGAGACGGACATGACGGCACGGGAAACGGATGTGGCGGCGCTGGCCGAGGGCGTGGCGGCGGGCGAGCGCCGCGCGCTGGCCCGTGCCATCACGCTGGTGGAAAGCGGTCGCGCCGACCACCGGGCGCAGGCTCTGGACCTGCTGGCGCGGCTTCGTGCGGAGGGCAGCCCCGCGCGAGGGCGGCAGGCTTTGCGCCTTGGGCTTTCGGGGACGCCGGGGGTCGGGAAATCCACCTTCATCGAGAGCTTCGGCCTGATGCTGACGGGGCAGGGCAAGCGGGTGGCGGTGCTGGCGGTCGATCCGTCCTCGGCCCGTTCCGGCGGGTCGATCCTTGGCGACAAGACGCGGATGGAGCAGCTTTCGCGCGATCCGCGCGCCTTCATCCGCCCCTCGCCCAGTCAGGCCCAGATGGGCGGCGTGGCGCGGCGCACGCGCGAGGCGGTGGCGCTCTGCGAGGCGGCGGGGTTCGATCTGGTGCTGATCGAGACGGTGGGAGTGGGCCAGTCCGAGACGGTGGTGGCGGAGCTGTGCGATCTGTTCCTGCTGCTTCTCGCGCCCGCCGGGGGGGACGAGTTGCAGGGGGTCAAGCGCGGCATCATGGAGATGGCGGACCTGATCCTTGTCAACAAGGCGGATGGCGACCTGAAACCCGCCGCGCTTCGGACCATGGCGGATTATGCGGGCGCGCTGCGCCTTCTGCGCCGCCGCCCGCAGGACCCGGAGGGCTTTCCCAAGGCCATGTGCGTCTCGGCGCTTGCGACCGAGGGTCTGGGGGTGGCCTGGGAGGAGATGACGGCGCTGGCGGAGTGGCGGCGCGCGCAGGGGCATTGGGAGGCCCGCCGCGCGGCGCAGGCGCGGCACTGGTTCGAGGAAGAGGTGCGGCAGGGCCTGCTGGCGGTGCTGGAGCGGGAACCGGCGCGCGGGATGCTGCTGGGGCTGGGGCAGGAGGTGACGGCGGGTCACCTGACGCCCGAGGCGGCGGCGGCGCGCCTGCTGGGCGCGCTGCGGTGAACGGGAATCGGTCCGCTTTGTATGGGCGGTGCAGGCCCGCGCCGCGGGCCGCCGATTTTTCGCAGAAAAATCGTCCTGCCGGGGCACGATTTTTCTGCGAAAAATCCCGCCCCGACGCGGCGGTTGCGCCCAAGGGTCGCTTGACGCGGGCGGGCTTTGCCCTTACACGCCCCCAATCGAATTCGGACGCCCGGGGTGACTCGGGCCACATGTCCCGTTGACACACGAAGGAACAAGACGATGTCGCGCGTCTGCGAACTGACGGGCAAGGGCCCGATGACCGGCAATACCGTGAGCCACGCGAACAACAAGTCGCGTCGCCGCTTTCTGCCGAACCTGAACGAAGTCACGCTGATCTCGGACGTGCTGGGCCAGTCCTTCAAGCTGCGCATCTCGGCCGCCGCCCTGCGGAGCGTCGATCACCGCGGCGGGCTGGATGCCTTCCTCGCCAAGGCGAAGGATGACGAACTGTCGGCCAACGCGCTGAAGATCAAGAAGGACATCGCCAAGGCTCAGGCTGCCGCCTGATCCGGCGATCCTTGCGGATCATGGCCCCGTCGCGGATCGCGGCGGGGCCTTTCGCTTTTGCGGTCAGGGGTGGGGAGCGACGTTCCGCCCTCTTTTCTTTTGCCTGCGCCGCATCTAGATGCGGATCATGTTGCGCGTCCTTGCCCATGTCCTGCTGGTGCTGTGCCTGACGTTGACTTCGGTCACGTCGGCGGTGGCCCATATGCAATCGGCCGGGGCGCAGCAGATCGTCCTCTGCGGCCAGCCGGGGGTGGAGCAGGTGATCACGCTGGATGCCTTCGGCAATCCGGTCGTGACGGACCATCATTGCCCCGACTGCCTTGCCGCCACGGCCGACCTTCCGGCATCGCCACCCCTGCCGCTGCGCCCCCTCACACGGGGCGAGGCGCAGCCGATGCCGCCCTTTGCAATTCAC
>Ga0209278_1001651_pt1 | contig 13236 bp, 13 predicted proteins | sample JI81BgreenDNA_FD_187504 | JGI IMG/M metagenome (GOLD analysis project Ga0209278, IMG submission 187504) | Wastewater effluent complex algal communities from Wisconsin, to seasonally profile nutrient transformation and Carbon sequestration -... | ecosystem: Engineered > WWTP > Effluent > Algae... | reverse complement strand
ATGCTCCAGCAATTTGCTGAAATGAAACGCCACCGCCTGCCAGCCTTGGCGGTTTTCCTGCACGATATTCAGCAGTTCAATGAGGTGGGCCTCAGGCTCTTTGGTAATAATGCGCATAGCGTGGTTAGCCCCCGGATGGCTCGTGCGGCGTTATTCTTCTTCGTCCTCGTCGTCTTCGTCCTCGTGGTCCGCATCGGTCTCGATATATTCATCGAGGTCGTCCACCAGCCGCTCCTCGCCCACCATATCGGTGAACATTTCATCATCCGCATCGTCGGAATTGGGGTCGATCTCCTCGTCGTCGTGCTCTTCCACTTCTTCGAGCGAGGCCATTTCCACCTCTTCGTCTTCCATCGGCTCCAGATCCTCTAAGCCGCCATCATCCTCAATGGCGGGCAGATCGTCCGGCAGATCATCATCCACCGCGATCACAGGCTTCTTCCGCACCGGCTCGGCTTTTTCTTTTTTCACCTTGGCAGGCTTGGCTTTTTCTTCGGCCTTTTCTTTCCAGGCATGCGCACATTTCGGGCATGTAATGGGGTTATCTGCCCCAAAATCATAGAACTTGGCGCCACATTTCGGGCATTGCCGTTTGGTTCCAAGATCAGCTGCCGTCATAGGGTGAGTCTCCGTACTCAACATGCCCTGGGTAGGGCGTAAATGATTGATGTGCGTGGGAAGTTACGATAAGCACCCACCAACTCAGTAAGAATCAGCCCAAACGAAAACGCAACAGGTTTATGGCATTGACAAACAACAATCCCCACCCCCACGCCATGCCGGCAACGGCACGGTCGGCCCATGGCCTGCGCGGCCATGTCACCGTGCCGGGCGATAAATCCATCTCGCACCGCGCACTCATGCTCGCCAGCCAGGCGCTAGGCACCACCGTGGTGCATGGCTTATTGGAAGGCGAAGACGTGCTATGCACCGCCCGCGCCTTGCAACAATGTGGCGTGCCGATCGAAAAACGCAGCGATGGAAGCTGGATGATTTCCGGCGTGGGGATTCACGGGCTGCATGCCCCTGCCGATATCTTGGATATGGGCAACGCCGGAACCGCCGTCCGGCTGATGATGGGGCTGCTCGCCCCCTATCCCTTCACCAGCCATTTCACCGGCGATGATAGTTTGCGCAAACGCCCCATGGCGCGGGTGATGACCCCGCTGGAGCAGATGGGCGCACAGTTCGATGCGCGCGAGGGTGGCCGCCTGCCCATCGCCATGCAGGGCAGCACCCGCTTACTGCCCATGAGCTACACACTGCCAATGGCTTCGGCGCAGGTGAAATCGGCCATTCTGCTTGCCGCACTCGGCACGCGCGGCACCACCACCGTGATCGAGCCGGAAGCCACGCGCGACCACACTGAACGCATGCTGCGCTTTTTCGGCATCGCGATCGATAGCACGACCGATGCCACAAGCGGCGCGGTCACCGTGCAACTGACCGGCCTGCAAGCACAGACCGCGCAGGACCGCGCCTTTACCGTGCCGGCGGATCCGTCCTCGGCCGCGTTCCCCATCGTGGCGGCGATCATTACCCCCGGCTCGGAAGTAACCGTGAGCAATGTGTGCCTCAACCCCCTGCGCACGGGATTGTTTGATACACTGCGTGCGATGGGCGCAGATTTGACCATTCACAACCAGCGTGAGGTTGGTGGCGAAACAGTGGGCGACATTACCGCACGCCACAGTGCTTTACATGGCGTTACCGTGCCGGCCGCGCGTGCGCCCAGCATGATCGACGAATACCCCATTCTGGCCGTAGCCGCAGCATTCGCGACGGGTGAGACCAGCATGCTCGGGCTAGATGAATTGCGCGTGAAAGAGAGCGACCGCTTCAGCGCGATTCTGGATGGGCTAGCGCAATGCGGCGTGCAGGCGCGCGGCGAAGGGAATGATTTGCATGTCACGGGCAACGGCACCACCCCCCAAGGCGGTGGCAAAGTGGTGACGCATTACGACCACCGCATCGCCATGAGTTTTCTGGTGATGGGCATGGCAGCCCAGCAGCCGGTGACGGTGGATGATGTGCGCGCGATTGCGACCAGCTTCCCCGGATTCATGGCGCTGATGCGCAGCCTCGGAGCGCAGATCGATGCATAATCGGCTCGTCATTGCAGTGGATGGGCCAGCCGCCAGCGGCAAAGGCACACTGGCTAAAAAACTGGCGCAGCATTTTGACCTGCCCCATCTCGATACCGGGGCGCTTTACCGCGCCACAGCGCTGGCGATGCTACACAGCAAGGCCGACCCGGCCGATGCACAGGCAGCAGAGCAGGCTGCCCGCGCACTCGATCTTTCCGCGCTAGACGATGAAGCATTGCGCAGCGAAGAGGTCGGCCAAACGGCCAGCGTGCTTTCCGCCCACCCCGGCGTGCGAGCGGCCCTGCTGCAATGCCAGCGCGATTTCGCCGCCCAAGCCCAAGGCGCCGTGCTGGATGGGCGGGATATCGGCACCGTGATCTGCCCGGATGCCACGGTAAAATTCTACATTGAAGCGAGCGTGGAAGTGCGCGCAAACCGGCGCTTTTTACAATTGCAAGCCATGGGCAATGGCCCTGATTATGCACAAGTGCTGGCGGATTTAACTGCCCGCGATGCGCGCGATATGGGGCGCAGCAACGCACCGCTTAAACCCGCGGCAGATGCTCTCACCCTGCAAACTGACGCACTGAATGCCGAGCAGGTATTCGCCGCCGCACTGGCGCACATGCAGCCACTGTAAATCCTAAAACTTAATGCGCAGCTTTGCGCCCAACACCCCACGCCATTTGACGCTCGTGCCGCCCTCTTCGTAAAGCGTAGCATCCACTTCGGCAGGCGCACTGCATTGACGCAATGCCTCACGCGCCGGCTTACCCGCCTGCTCCATCAACAGATTGGCTTGACGTTCATTCAGCGGCTCTTTTGCTTCCCAGCATTTTGTGGCTTGATGAGGCACGGTTTGAGGTGCAGCGGCTTTGCTCGCCTCGTCGGGCGGCCCCACGGGCGGCTCTTTTGGCACCAATGCGCCAAGATCGAAATTGCTGCGAAGTTCCTGTGCCATGCGGATAAGGATACCACGACACGCCACCAGCGGCTAGCGCAAAGCAACGCTTCCGGCGGATTCCATGCAGCATTACGTTACAAAATCCTTGCATTTCTCTGGGTTCAGCGTATGAAACCCGTCCCTTCCGCGGGTGCGGGCGGGCACGGTGGCAATGGTGCCCCGCGATGAAGCAACCTTAATAGAACTGGACTAGCACATGGCCAAATCGGCAACCGCTCGCAAACATGACGACGAGCAAGAACACATCACGGAAAAAGAAATCCCCTTCTCGACCGGCGAAAATTTCGCTGACCTGTTCGAGAACAGCGCCGGTGGCAAAGTCACCGAAGGCAGCGTGGTCAAAGGCACCATCGTTGGCATTGAAAAAGGCTTCGCCATTGTGGATGTGGGCCTGAAAAGCGAAGGCCGCATCGAGCTGAAAGAATTCGCTCAGGCAGGCGTTGTACCCGAGCTGAAAGTGGGCGACCAGTTCGACATTTACATCGAGCGTGTGGAGAACCGCCATGGCGAAGCACAGCTAAGCCGCGAGAAGGCCCTGCGTGAAGAATCATGGGTGAAGCTGGAGATGTTCCACAAAGATCAGACCAAGATCGAAGGCGTCATCTTCGGCCGCGTGAAAGGCGGCTTCACGGTCGATATCCAAGGTGCAGTGGCATTCCTGCCCGGCAGCCAGGTAGATATCCGCCCGATCAAAGACGTGACCCCGCTGATGGGCATTCCGCAGCCGTTCCTGATCCTGAAAATGGACCGCCGCCGTGGCAACATCGTGGTGTCGCGCCGTGCGGTGATGGAAGAATCGCGCGCTGAAGCACGCGGCCAGCTGCTCGATAAGATCGGCGAAGGCCAGATCCTCGACGGGATCGTGAAGAACATCACCGATTACGGTGCGTTCATCGACATGGGCGGCGTGGATGGCCTGCTGCACGTGACCGACATCAGCTGGAAGCGCATCAATCACCCGAGCGAAGTCTTCGCCATCGGGGATGCTGTGCGCGTGATCGTGACGAAGTTCGATGCGGAGACCAAGCGCATCAGCCTCGGCATGAAACAGCTGGAGAGCAACCCGTGGGAAGGCGTGGCGCATAAGTTCGTGCCTGGGGCCCGCATGCAGGGTAAGATCACCAACATCACCGATTACGGTGCGTTCGTTGAGCTGGAATCCGGCATTGAAGGCCTCGTGCATGTGTCCGAGATGAGCTGGACCAAGAAGAACGTTCACCCCTCCAAACTGGTGCAGACCGGTCAGGAAGTGGATGTGCAGATTCTGGATGTGGATGCCAACAAGCACCGCATCAGCCTCGGCATGAAGCAGGTGATCGACAATCCGTGGACCAACTTCGCCGCCAACCATAACGAAGGCGACATCATCGAAGGCGAAGTGCGCAACATCACCGATTTCGGTCTGTTCGTGGGCCTTGCCGGTGAGATCGACGGCCTCGTGCACCATAGCGACATCAGCTACGCCGAGCCGGGCGAAGAAGCCATCAAAGCCTACAAGAAAGGCGACATGGTGAAAGCGCGCATTCTCGTGATCGATATCGAGAAAGAGCGCATCAGCCTCGGTATCAAGCAGTTGGAGGAAAACCCTGCGGGCGACACCACCAGCGAATACCGTAAAGGCCAGGTGCTCACCTGCAAAGTGACCGCCGTGGAAAAAGACGGGATCGAAGTGGAGATCACCGAAGGCGTGAAATCCTACATCAAAAAAGGCGATCTGAGCCGTGACCGTCAGGACCAGCGTCCGGAACGCTTCGCCGTGGGCGATCGCGTGGATGCGAAAGTCACCAGCGTCGATAAGCGCACCCAGAAAGTGGGCCTGTCGATTAAAGTGCTGGAGATGGACGAGCACAAACGCGCCATCGACGAGTACGGTTCGTCCGACTCGGGTGCGACCCTTGGCAACATCCTCGGTGCGGCGCTTGAAGAAGCCGCTGCCAAGCCGAAAAAGTCGAAGTAATTTCGCTTCGTGCTTGACGAGATCAACCCCGGCTGGGAAACCAGTCGGGGTTTTCTTTACTTTGTCATCCTGAACGAAGTGAAGGATCTGGATTCTACGCTTCGCTCAGCATGAAAAGGAAAATGCTATGTCCCAGGGTGATCTTTTGTCCGATCGCAAACGCTTGAAGCGGGGCCTCAATAGTTGGCGCAGCGTGGCGATTCTCGCCGTCGTGGTCGCGCTCGTGGTCACGGCCCAGAGCTATAGCGGCGCCCCCGGCGTCAAAGGCACCATGCCCGGCAAAGCGTACATCGCACAGATCACCGTTGAGAGCATGATGCTCGATGACCCCAAGCGCGATGCGCTGTTACAGGAAATTGCCGACGATAAACACGCCAAGGCCCTGCTGGTGCGCCTGAATTCACCGGGTGGCACCACCGTGGCCGGCGAAGAGCTGTATTTGCAGCTGCGCAAGGTGGCGAAGAAGAAACCCGTCATTGGCGTGATGCGCACCGTCTGCGCCAGCGCCTGCTACATGGCAAGCCTTGGGGCGGACCATGTGATCGCGCGCGAAGGCACGCTGACCGGCTCCATTGGCGTGCTATTGCAAAGCGTGGAAGTCAGTGAGTTGGCGAAAAAACTAGGGGTGGAGGCCATCACCATTACCTCTGGCAAATATAAAGACGTCCCCTCGATGACCAAAAAATTTACCGACGAAGAGCGCACTGTGGTGCGCCAGCTGGTCGATGATGCGTATGGGTTTTTTGTCGATCTGATCGTCGCCCGCCGCCAGCTGGAGCCTGCCCGCGTGCGTGAGCTGGCCGATGGCCGGGTCTATACTGGCCGGCAGGCTTTGCCGCTGAAGCTGATCGATGGGCTGGGCGGCGTCGATGAAGCCAAAGACTGGCTGGAGCGCGAGAAAAAACTGCCCAAAGGCCTAGAAATCCGCGAAATGGACAGCAAACCCCAGTTTGAATCGCTGTTCACCCAGCTAAGCCAATGGACGGGCGTGAAAATTTTCGGTCACCCCACAGTTGCGCTTGACGGACTCATAAGCATGTGGCAGCATCCGCTTACACAATAACTTCATGAAAAGGCTGGGGGTTTTGCTGTCATGACGAAATCGGAACTGATTCAGCGCCTGAGCAAACGCTACCCCCATCTTTATCAGCGCGATATTGAAGTGCTGGTGAACACCCTGTTTGACGAAATTACAAAAGCGCTGGCCAGCGGCAATCGCGTGGAACTGCGCGGCTTTGGTGCGTTTTCCGTGCGTGAGCGCGAAGCCCGCGCTGCGCGCAACCCGAAAAACGGCGCCATGGTAAATGTAGGCACCCGCAGTGCCATTTACTTCCGCACCGGCAAAGAATTGCGCGAGCGCATTATCAACGTCATCCCCAAAGACTAGGCACCTTGCCCGATGCTGTTTTTCCGCATCCTTGGCATGGCCGCCTACGCAGCTTTCGGCATTCTCATTCTCGGGTTTATCTTCACCAACCGTCATCCGGTAGCGATCGAACTATTTCCCTTCGGTGCGACCGGCGAAATGCCACTTTACCTCGTTTTATGCACGCTGTTTGCACTCGGCTTGGGCATAGGGCTCATCCATAGCAGCATGGTTTGGTTGCGCATGCGCGCCCGCCTGCGTCGCAGCGAGCGCGCCATTGCACAATTGGAGAAGGAAATCGCGGCACGTGAAACCACAGGGCAAAGCCAACGGACCGCATGAGTGTACGCATTAAAAATTGTGGCATTACCACCCCACAATCCTTATGTGAAGTGGCGCGCACAGGCGCGCATTATGTGGGGTTTATCCATCACCTTGCCAGCCCTCGCCACGTAGCATTGCCAACATTGGCCAAACTGGCGGCGGCGACCCCCGATTCCCTGCAGCAAGTGGTGGTACTGGTCGATCCCTCGTTTGAGATGCTGGATGAAATTCTTGGCGTGATGCGCCCCCATTTCTGGCAGGTGCATCGCGTGCATTCGGCCGATCGCGTGCGTGCGATCGCGGCGCATACCGGCATCCCCGTGATTACCGCCATTTCGGTGCGTGATCGCAATTCGCTCACCAATGTTGAAGCGCTGGAAGAAGCGAGCGCGCATGTGCTGTTCGATACCCATCACCCGCAGCAGGAGGGCGGATCGGGCACGGTGTTCGACTGGTCGTTGCTGCGGCTGATCCGGCCAAATAAGCCCTGGTTCTTAGCGGGTGGTCTTACGGCTGATAACGTCGCTGAGGCAATCGCCATGACCCATGCGCCGATGGTGGATGTCAGCAGCGGTATTGAATCTGCGCCGGGGAAGAAATCGCTGGAAAAGATTGCAGCGTTCAATGCGGCTGTGCTACACGCTTCCAACTAATTTCTGTCATTCCTGCGAAAGCAGGAATCTATGGCCGCTAGTGCGAGAATCCCTAGATCCCCGCCTACGCGGGGATGACATGTAAAGGGATGCCATGAAGAATAACTTCCACCATCAACCCGATGAATCCGGTCATTTCGGCATCTATGGCGGGCGCTACGTCGCCGAAACGCTGATGCCACTCATTCTGGAAGTGGAAGCAGCCTACAACGCCGCCAAGATCGACCCTGCGTTCCGTGCGCAGTTCGATGACCTGCTGAAGCATTATGTCGGCCGCCCTAGCCCACTCTATTTCGCGGAGCGGCTCACCGAAAAACTCGGTGGCGCGCAGATTTACTTCAAGCGCGATGAGCTGAACCACACCGGCGCGCACAAGATCAACAACTGCATTGGCCAAGCCTTACTCGCCATGCGCATGGGCAAAAAACGCATTATTGCGGAAACGGGGGCAGGCCAGCATGGCGTCGCCACCGCCACGGTGTGCGCGCGCTTCGGCCTGCAATGCGTGGTCTATATGGGCGCGAAGGATATGGAGCGCCAAGCCCCGAACGTGTTCCGCATGAAGCTGCTGGGCGCGGAAGTGATACCCGTGCAATCCGGCTCGCGCTCGCTGAAGGACGCGATGAACGAAGCGCTGCGCGATTGGGTCACCAATGTGGCCGATACGTATTACCTCATCGGCACGGCGGCAGGCCCACACCCCTTCCCCGCCATGGTGCGTGATTTTCAATCCGTGATCGGCGCGGAAGTGCGCGCAGAAATGCTTTCGCGCCTTGGCCGCCTTCCGGATTCACTGGTCGCCGCGATTGGCGGTGGCAGCAACGCCATTGGCCTGTTCCACCCCATGCTGAACGACGCCGATGTGCAGATGATCGGCGTGGAAGCATCCGGCAAAGGGTTGGATACGCACGAACATGCCGCCTCGCTCAGCAAAGGTACGCCCGGCGTGCTGCATGGCTGCCGTAGCTACCTGCTGCAGACCGAGGACGGCCAGATCGACGAGGCGCATTCCATTTCCGCCGGGTTGGATTACCCCGGCATTGGCCCCGAACATGCCTGGCTGAAAGATTCCGGCCGCGTGGAATACGCCGCGATCTCCGACGATGAGGCGCTGGAAGCCTTCAAAACACTCGCCGCCACCGAGGGCATTCTGCCCGCGCTGGAGCCCGCACACGCGCTGGCCGAAGTCATCAAACGCGCCCCGAAACTGCCGCGTGAACATGTGATGGTGATGAACCTCTGCGGCCGTGGCGATAAAGATATTTTCACCGTGGGCGCGGCGCTCGGGGTGAAGCTATGAGCACCCGCATTGCTGAAGCCTTTGCACGTTGCAAAGCCGAAGGGCGCGCGGCCTTCATTCCGTTCCTGATGGGTGGCGACCCGGATGCCGCCAAGGCCCAAGCGCTGCTGAACGCCCTGCCCGCCGCCGGTGCGGATATTGTAGAACTTGGCATTCCGTTTTCCGACCCCATGGCCGATGGGCCAGTGATCCAAGCGGCAGGCCTGCGTGCGCTCGCCGCCGGGGCCACACTGAAAACCGTGCTGGCACAGGCGAAGGCCTTCCGCGCGGCGCACCCCACCACCCCGCTGGTGCTGATGGGCTACCTGAACCCGGTCTATATCTATGGCTACGACGCCTTCGCGCGCGATGCCGCCGAAGCCGGGGTGGATGGCATTATTCTGGTGGATTTGCCGCCCGAGGAGGCCGCCGAGCTGGAGCCGCAACTGCGCGCGCACGGCATTGCGCTGGTGCGGCTGATCGCTCCCACTTCGGTGCCTGCCCGCCTGCCCTTGCTGGCGCAGGGTGCGAGTGGGTACCTGTATTATGTTTCCGTCACCGGCATCACCGGTGCGGCGGCAGCCACCAGCGATAGCGTGAAAGCATCACTGGCGGAAATCTCCAAAGTGACAAGCCTGCCCGTATGCGTGGGTTTTGGCATTAAAACCCCGGCGGATGTGGCGCGTTTTAACGATGCCGATGGGGTGGTGGTTGGCTCCGCCATCGTCAAGAAAATCGAAGAAACCAACGGCAACTTAACGGCCGTTTCCGCTTTCGTGGCCGAGCTCGCCGCGGGGTGTTTGCGTTAATAAAATGAAGCTGTCATCCCGTGGAGGCGGCAAGCAGGCCGCCGAGCACGGGATCCATATTTCAGCAACACGCATATGATATGTAAGCCCTTCAGCAGAACGGCTATGGCACGGCGATTCTACTGAATCGCCTAAGCGAAATTTAGTAATGGAGCGCTATGGATCCCGGACAAGCTCGCCTACTGGCTTCGCTTTCCGGGATGACGATAAAAGGCTGGTGGGTTGGTTTCGTCATTGCGAGCGCAGCGAAGCAATCCAACGTACCGTCAGAGAAGATGGATTGCCGCGTCGGGCGCTACCCTTCTCGCAATGACACGTTACCGCAAACTCTCCAACAACCCCACCGTTGGCTTTCCGTGCTCCTGCTCCGGCGGTTCGATGCGCGCGCGCAAGCCCATCAGCACGCCGTGAAGCATCGCCTCGATCGCGTCGCGCGGGTTCGCATCCGCCCCCGGCACGCGGTGCTCGATACGCTTGTGGTAATGGTCCTCGATCGCGGGAATGCGCAGCGCGCAGTAGCGGTTATTCACGCCCCAGCCCGCCAATTTCGGCACATGGTCGGCATCGTCGAAACGGTACGTGGAATAATCGCCGGGGCAGAAAATGGGCAGCGCGCGCGGCAGGTCAGCCAGCAGGCCACCAAGGCTCCAGCGCAGGGCATCACTCGTCCATTCTTCGGTTTTGTGGTAGGCGTTCATACCTTCCGCATCGGCCAGATGCAGGTGCAGATGCAGGCCGCTGGCGGGCTGGTCGCTGAAGGGCTTGGCCTCGAACGTGGCGCGCACATCCGCCCGATTGGCATGGGCGGTGATGGTATCGCGAATGACCTCCAGCCACTCGGCCAAGCGCTCGGCGGTGGTGATGCGAGTAATCAGTTCGTACTGGTGATCGCCCGATTCTTTCTCGATGCGCAGCAGCGACACGCCCTGCGCGACCAACGCATCGCGCACCGGGCCCCAGAACGCGTCCAACGTTTCGCCGCGACTGTCGGACAACAGCACGTAGCATTCGATCTCCGCCGCCATCACGGGGCTAAGGCCGAACTCGGATTGCAGGGCGTGAAGTAATGGCTGCATGGCACCTCTGGCGGTCAGTAGACCGCCCCAGCCATGAGCCCGCGAGAGCGGCGCGAAGGACTAGGCAGCATGCCGATGTCCGAAGCAGAAATGAAGCTAAGCCACCACGCTATTGAGCCAGTCAGCCAGTTGGCCCTTGGGGGTAAAACCCACTTTCGTTGCCACAGGCTTCCCATCCTTGAACAGAATCAGCGTAGGGATGCCACGCACACCAAAGCGCTGCGGCGCTTCAGGATTTTGATCGATGTTCACCTTGGCCACGGTCACTTTGCCTTCGAATTCTTTGGCAATCTCATCCAGCACGGGCGAGATCTGCTTGCATGGACCGCACCATTCGGCCCAAAAATCCACCAGAACGGGGCCTTGGCTGCCCAGAACGGTGCCATCGAATTCGTCGTCAGATACATGCTTAGTGGCCATGGTGATTCTCGCAATATTTATGGTTTCTTCGATAAGGGCTAGATAAGCATCCACCCCCCTCACGTCAAGGCTTTATGGGCAGTTGTGCACGTCCCCAATCCATGGAAGCAACGGCTTCATCCAGCCACATAAACTGGGCGTTTGCGGTCCATACAATAGCCGGTCGCACCTGCTTTTCGGGATAGAGCGTTTCCAGAAGTGCCACGTAGAGTTTTAGCTGCAGCAGATAGGCTTCGCTCACGGCATCTGCCGTAGCGGGCACATCGCGGCCGGTTTTGTAATCCAGCACCACCAGTTGGTCGCCACGATCGACCAATCGGTCGATCTGCCCCACTACCGCATACGACTGCCCAGCGATGGTGATGCTGCCGGCAATGCTGGCCTCGGCCTCGCCGGGGTCGCTCCAGATCCAGTGATGCGTGCGGTATAACGCTTCGATTTCCTCGGTGGCCCGGTGACGCTGGGCATCGTCCCAATCCGGGGTGAGGTAGGTGACAAGGCCCGCAATATCTTCCTGCGTCATGGACGGCTGCAGGAATTGCAGCACCCGGTGCAGCCGCACACCGCGCTCACGCGCGGCTTCTCCACGGGCAATGGAAAATGGCGCCAGCGCAGCGGGTGCTGCTGCAAGGTTCGATGGCGAAAGCACCGCAGCGCGTGCTGGAGCGGCCACCGGCGTGCGTGCCCATGTAGGCAGGCTTGGAACAGCAGGCTTCGAGTGTTTTTTCGGCATGGGGCGCGTGCCTGCATCCGTCACCGTAATCGTACCATCCTCCATCACGCGATGCTCAGGCAGGCTCAGCAATGCGGTGCGCACGGTCTCGTACCAGCATTGGGGCGATAATGGGGTGCGGCTGGGCTCGATGCCGAACACATGCAGATCCTCGGCAGCACGCGTGAGCGCCACGTAAAGCAGCCGCTGATATTCGTGCATCTGTGATTCCAGTAATCCCGCGCGTGTATGTGTCCAACCATCGGCTTGCTTTGCCAGATCGGATAATGCCAGAAGCGGCAGACGCATGCCCGGCTGCGGCTCCAGCGTGCTGAATAATTCTTTCTTCAAATGCGGTACCGAAACATTGTCGACCAGCAGCACGGCACGCGCTTCCAGCCCCTTCGAGCCATGCACCGTCATCACACGCACATGGTCATGCGCACCGGCTTCCAACTCGCGCTTGATCTGCCGATCAGAACCGCCAATCCAGGCACAGAAATTAGCCACGGTCGGCGCAAGGCTCGATGGTATGGCGGCGGCCTGCTCTTTCAGCTCATCAAGAATCTCATGAATTTCTTCACCGAAGCGTTCAGCAAAGCGCGCCCGACGCCCATCCACCTCCAGCACCTGCGTCAGGAACGCATAGGCCGTGCCCTGCGCAGCGTTGGCCCAGCCCTCAAGCATGCTCGCAAGCGCCGGTTCGCTGGCCACAAGGGCTTCCCACAGCCGCTGAGACCCACGCGGGGCAGCCAGCGCATAAAGCTGCGCATCGCTCCAGCCGCACAAGGGCGATCGCAACACCTGCGCCAGCGCCAGATCATCGCCACGATGGGCGCATACCCGCATCAGCGCCAACAGGTCACGCACCGCGAGATGCTCCGACAGCACCAGGCGATCCATGCCCGCCACCGGCACGCCAGCACGCTGCAGGCAACGCAGCAGTGGCAGCACAATGGGGTGACGGTTACGCGTGAGAATCAGAATATCGCCCGCCTGCCAATGCCCGGAACCCAGCATCCGCTGCACCTGGGCGGTTACGGTTTCAGCGAGTATTTGCGCCGCAGAACGCGTAATCTGGTATGCGACAGGAATTTGAAATGCAGGCTGTTCGGCCTTCTCTTCTGCCCGCACCAGCGGATGCAACGTCACGCTGCCAATCAGATCGTCCTGCTTCACCAGATGTGGCTGCGGCATGCCCTCGCTGCTTAAGGCAGCCGCCACGTAGGGCAATTGCGCCACCTGATCCACCACACGCAGGATCATGCGCGCTGATCGGTAGGAATGCAGCAGCGCACGGGGGTGCAACGGGCTTGGTGTGGGCGCCAGCATGCTGGCCAGCTCCTGCTGTTTTTGACCGTAAAGCTCGGGCGCAGCGCCTTGAAAACTGTAGATGGATTGTTTTTCATCGCCCACCACGAACAGGCTGCGCGGCACCCCACCCGCGCCTACACCCTGCGTGCTGGCAACCAGCTCTTCCACCAACGCATGCGCGATACGCCATTGCTCCGACGAGGTATCCTGCGCCTCGTCGATCAACAAATGATCGATACGATGGTCAAGTTTGCTCATGACCCAGCCGACCATGC
>Ga0209278_1001650_pt1 | contig 13244 bp, 9 predicted proteins | sample JI81BgreenDNA_FD_187504 | JGI IMG/M metagenome (GOLD analysis project Ga0209278, IMG submission 187504) | Wastewater effluent complex algal communities from Wisconsin, to seasonally profile nutrient transformation and Carbon sequestration -... | ecosystem: Engineered > WWTP > Effluent > Algae... | reverse complement strand
CCACCGAGGCGCAGGCGGCCGAGATGCACGCCGCGCTGCGTGGCGGCCTCGCTTGGGGCGAGGCGAAGCAGGCCCTGTTCGAACTGCTCGACGGCCACCTCGCGCCGATGCGCGAGCGCTACGAGGCGCTGATGGCGAAACCGGCCGAGATCGAGGCCACCCTGCAGGCCGGTGCCGCCAAGGCGCGCGCCATCGCCACGCCCCTGCTGCGCGAGCTGCGCGCGGCGGTGGGCCTGCGGCCGCTCACTATGGGCATGGCCGCCGAGGCGCCGAAGGTCAAGGCGGCGAAGGTCGCGCAGCCGACGTTCAAGCAGTACCGCGAGAGCGACGGCCGCTTCTACTTCAAGCTCGTGCATGCCGACGGCCGCGTGCTGGTGCAGAGCGAGGGCCATGCCTCGCCGAAGGACGCCGGGCAGCTCATCGCGACGCTCAAGGCCGAGGGTGCGGCGCTGGCCCACGACGTGGCGCAGGGCCTGCACCTCGCCGGCACCGTGATCGGGCGCCTGGAGGACGGTATCGACCTCGCCGAAGTGCTGGAATCGCTCGCCGCCTTCGCCGAGGACGCCGCCTGAACATCGCTTCGGGCACGCTCTTCGGATGAATCTCCTCGCCGTCCTTCTCCTCGCGCCCTGGTTCGCCGTGCTCGGCTGGATCTACTGGCGCACCGCGCCGGCCCGCTTCGCGGCCGCCCGCGGTTTCGACATCGCCGCACTCGCCGCAGCCATCGCCCTGTCCGTCGCCGGCATGGTCCTGGGCCTGCAGGTCGAGCCCGCCGGCCACCACCCGATCATCCGCGAGATCGTCGCTTCGCTGATCGCCTACAAGGGCTTCCTGCTCGTGCTGGTCGCGGCTTGGTTCTGGCGGCGGCGTGCGGCGCACGCCGCTGCGCCCTTCAGCGTCGTCAAGGAACGCTGAACGGCGCAGGCGGTGCGGGAACCTCCTGCCTCTCCCGCTACTCCGTGGTTACCCAACCGCGGAGGAACGAACGATGCACATCGCCCTGCTCAGCCATCGCGACATCCACGGCACCGATACGCTGCAGGCCCTGCAGCGTCGCGCGGAACGGCACCTGAGCCGCATCGCCCACCTGATCTCGGACCTCGTCGTCTCGCTGGTCGACCTCAACGGCCCGAAGGGCGGCATCGACCGCCAGTGCCAGGTGCAGGCCAAGCTGCATGACGGCCGCCTCGTCGTGGTCAAAGCGCGCAGTGAAGGCTTCGGCCCGGCCATCGACGGCGCGCTGCACAAACTGCTCAAGCGCCTGATCAAGCAGCGCAAGCGCGTGGTCGAGCAGCGGCGTTCGGCCGTCCCCTTCGGCCGTCTGGCCGCCGCCGTCGGGTGAGCGGAGGGGCTGCGGCGGGCGCTCAGCGCGCCCGCTGCAGGTCGTCGATCATCGCCTTGAGGAATCGCGCTGCCTCGCCACCGGTGGCGGCGCGGTGGTCGAAGGTGAGCGAAAGCGGCATCAGGCGATGCGTCTCGATGCCGCCGAGCACCGGCACCACGCCGTGGTACAGCCGACCGGCGGCGACGATGCATACGCAGGGCGGCACCACGACGGGCGTGGCGTACTTGCCGGCGAACTTGCCGAAATTGCTCAGCATGATCGTGTAGCCGGAGAGCTCTTCGGCGGGAAGCGAGCGGTCCTTGAGCCCGTCGCGCAGGCGCGAGATGCCCGCGCGCATCGCGCTGGCGTCCATGCGATCGGCGTCGCGCAGGTTGGCCACGAACAGGCCGTCGGCGTGGTCGATGGCGATGCCGACGTCGACGCGCGCGTGGCGGCGCAGCGTGCCTTCCTTCGCATTGAGCCAGGCGTTCATCGCCGGCTCGGCCGCGCTGGCGACGACCAGCGAGCGGATCAGGCGCACCGTGATGTCCTCGCCCGGCGACCACGCGTGCAGGTCGGCGTCGTCCATCAGCGTGGTCGGCACCACCTCGGCATGCGCGGCGGCCATGCTGCGCACCATGTTGCGGCGCACGCCGCGGATCGGCGCGTCGGTATCGAAACCGGCATCGACCGGGCGCTCGGGGCGGGGAGGCAGGGCGGCCACCGGTGGCCGGACATCGGGCACGGGTGCCGTGATCGACGGTGCCGGCGTGCGCAGCGCCGATGGGGACGGCGGTTCGCCGAGGCGGGCCTCGCCGCGTTCGGCGGCGCGCTTCACGTCGGCGAGCGTCACCACGCCCTCGGCGCCGGTCGGTTCGACGCGGGCGAGGTCGATGCCCAGCTTCTTCGCCAGCGCGCGCACCGCGGGAACGGCCTTGACGCCACCAATCGCCATGGCGGTCTCGCGGCGCACCTCACCGGACACCTGCATGGCGCCCACCACGGTGCCGGCGTCCTCGCGAGCCGCTGCGGGTGCGGCGGTAGTGGCTGGAGCAGGCGCGGCCAGCGCCGGGGTCGCGTCCTTGAAGCCGCCGCCGAAAGCGGGCGTGACGCCTTCCGGCAGGTCGTTCGACAGGTCCGAGGCGGAGAGCGAAGGCATCGGCGGCATAACGGTCGCCGGGACCGCAGCGGGTGTCATCGCCGTGGTCGGCGCCGGTGCATGGCCCGCGCCATGCGCATGCCCGGTGTCGTGGCCCGCGGCGCGCTGCGGCAGGTTTGGATCCAGTTCGAACTCGGCCAGCCACGCGCCGGTGGTGATCACATCGCCGGCCTTTCCGGCGACGCGCAACAGGGTGCCGGAGCAGGGGGCCGGCACGTCGACGACGGCCTTCGCCGTTTCCATCGACACCAGCGGATCATCGAGACGGACGACCTGGCCGACGGCGACGTGCCATTCGACGATCTCGGCATCCGGGAGCCCTTCGCCGAGGTCGGGCAACAGGAACAGCTGCGTAGTGCTCATGCGGGGGGCGTCCTGGGTCAGGAGACGGCGAGCGTGCGCTTCGCGGCGGCCACGATCTTGTCGACCGAGGGCAGGTACTTCATCTCGAGGCGGAACAGCGGGATCGGCACGTCATAGCCGGTGACGCGCTCGACCGGTGCGACGAGGTCGTACATCGCGTGCTCGGCGAGACGCGCGGCGATCTCGGCGCCGAAGCCGGCGGTGCGGCAGGCCTCGTGGACGATCACGCAGCGGCCGGTTTTCCGTACCGATTCGTGGATGGTGTCGAAATCGAGCGGCTTGAGCGTGGCGACATCGATGACTTCGGCGCTGATGCCCTCGGCTTCGAGCTTGTCGGCCGCTTCGAGGCACTCCTTCACCTGCGCGCCCCAGGTGACCAGCGTCACGTCGGTGCCGTCGCGCAGCACGAAACAGACGTCGAGCGGCAGGGCTTCGCCGTCGTCAGGCACCTCCTCCTTGTACTGGCGGTAGATGCGCTTCGGCTCCATGTAGATCACCGGGTCCGGGTCGCGGATGGCGGCGAGCAGCAGGCCGTAGGCGCGCTGCGGCGAGGAGGGCATCACCACGCGGAGGCCCGGCACGTTGGTGAACATCGCCTCGTTCGCTTCCGAGTGGTGCTCGGGCGCGCGGATGCCGCCGCCCCAGGGCACGCGCAGCACCATCGGGCAGGTGAGCCGCCCGCGCGTGCGGTTGCGGAAGCGCGCGGCGTGGCAGACGAGATGGTCGAGCATCGGGTAGACGAAGCCGTCGAACTGCACTTCGGCCACCGGCTTCATGCCCTGCGTGGCGAGGCCGACGGTGAGTCCGGCGATGGTCGTCTCGTCGAGCGGGGTGTCGAGCACGCGGTCCATGCCGAAGCGCATCTGCAGGCCCGCGGTGGCGCGGAACACGCCGCCGTTGATGCCGACGTCCTCGCCGAGCACCAGCACGCTCGGGTCGTTGGTCATCTCGTAGGCCAGCGCCTGCGTGATCGCTTCGATCAGCGTGATCGTGGGCGTGCTCGTCGGCGTGGTCGTCTCGGCGCTCATCGGCGGCTCTCCCAGTCGATGGCGTCCTCGCGTTGGGCGGCGAGGTCGAGCGGCAGCGTCTCGTAGAGGTGGTCGAACATGTCGGTGACCGGCGGCGGCGGCACGGCAAGGTAGGCGTTCACCTCCTCGTCGACGCGCGCGTTGCAGACCTCGCGCCAGGCCAGCTCTTCGGCCTCGCTCCACACTCCCAATGAGGAGAGGTAAGTGCGCAGGCGCACCAGCGGTTCGCGGGTCCAGGCCGCCTTCACCTCCTCGTCGGGGCGGTAGCGGCGCGCATCGTCGGCGGTGGTATGGTCCGACAGGCGGTAGGTCACGAACTCGAGGACACTGCCGCCGTGCCCCGTGCGTGCGCGCTTGAGCGCGTGGTCCATCGCGGCGCGGACGGCGATCAGGTCATTGCCATCCACCTGCACGCAGTCGAGGCCGCCGGCCAAGCCCTTTTGCGCCAGCGTGCGTGCGCCGGTCTGCGCCTTGCGCGGCACCGAGATCGCCCACTGGTTGTTGATGATGCAGAGCACGAAGGGCAGGCCGTAGGCGCCCGCCGAATTGATCGCGGCGTAGGTGTCGGTCTTGGAGCTGCCGCCGTCGCCGACGCAAGCGACCGCGACGCGCGGCTCGTCGCGCAACTTGAAGGCGAGCGCCGCGCCCGCCGCATGCAGGCACTGGGTGCCGATCGGCACGCACCACGGGTAGTCGTGCGCCGGGCCGGAGAAGTGGTTGCCGCGCTCGTCGCCGCCCCAATACATCAGTACCTCGCGCGGTTTCACGCCGCGGACGAACTGGGCGCCGTACTCGCGGTAGCTGGGTGCGAGCACGTCGTCGAGCTGCATCGCGCTGCCGATGCCGATGTGGGTGGCCTCGTGGCCGAGGCAGCTGGCGTAGGTGCCGAGCTTGCCGGTGCGCTGCAGCGCCACCGCCTTGGTGTCGAAGGCGCGCACCAGCAGCATCTGCTTGAACAGCGCGACGAGGGCCTTGGGGTCCTTCGCGAACTCGGGCAGGTCCTCGCGCAGCAGGCGCCCGTCGTCGCCGAGGAACTGGACGTAGTCGATCTCGAACGTCGCTGCCGTGCGCATCCGCTGGGCTCCCGCTGCAAGGGACCTGCTTGATAGCAGGCCAGCCCCGCAAAGAACAAGGCCCGGACATGCCGGGCCTTGTTCAGGGAACGCGTGCAGGTCGATCAGCGGCCGTGGACGCCGACGACGGCCTCGGCGCGATCGGCGTTGTTGCCCTGCACCAAGTCCGGGCTCGAGGAGGCGATGCGTGCTTCCAGCGCAACGGGCGTCGCCACGAGGCCGAAGCGCGGCACGGCCTGGACGACGATCGGGGGCAGCAGGGCGGGGTTGGCCGCGTACAGCAGGCGGCAACCGATCACGACGCCTTCCGATCCGTCGGGCAGCGGCGATTGGGTGCAGTTCCAGCCGGTTGCTAGGATCGGGTTCAGCGTCGCGGCGGGGCCGCGGAAGACCATCTCCATCCGCACGTCGCGGGCCGTCGCCGGCCCGCGATTCGCCGCGTGCACCGCGAATCCGGCCACCGGGCCGCGGCCCTTCGTGGTGCCGATGACGTCCACCGCAAGGTCGGCCGGTTCGGCCAGCGTCGTCGATGCCGCAGCGCTGTTGTTCGCCGTGGCGGGGTCCGCGCTCGCCGCCTCCGCGCTGGCGCGGAAGCCGAGCGTGCCCGGCGTGCCGAGTGCGGTTCCCGGTACGGTCAGGTCGAAGGTCGCGGTGGCGCCGTTGGCGACGCGGTCGGCGCGGCATTCGCTTTCCGAGCCGGCAGCCGCGGCCGTCACCGTCGAACAGGTCCAGCCGTCCGAGGCGGAAACGCTCGTGCCATCGACGACGCGATCGAAGGCGAGGCGGACGCGTGCCCGTGCCGCCGCGTCGGGGCCGCTGTTGCGCAGCACCACGCGGATCGGCAGGGGCTGGCCGGTGGCCGCGAGGTCCGAGGATTCGATCGACACGCCGAGGTCGGCCGTGCGGAACGCCCCTTCGACCAGGCGCACCACCACCGGGTCGTGGTCCGAGGTGCGGACGGCCGACTGGCCGAAGCGCGTCTCGGAGAAATCGGCGTTGATCGCCGCGTGCTCGGTGACGACATCGAGGGCCGAGGCGAACACCGCGGCATTGGCGACGACGTGGTCGAGCGACTGCGCGTTGCCTTCGAAGCTGAAGGAGTAGCGGTCGGCCTGCGGGATCAGGGTGGTCAGCGTGGTGAGCGGACGCGTCACCGGGCTGACGGCGTACTCCAGCACGGTGCCGGGGCCGGCTTCGCGGCCGGTGATGATGCCCATCGAATCGACCAGGCCATCGCTGAATTCGAAGGCGTTGAAGTCGCCGACGAGGATCATCCGCTCGCCCGCATCGGCCTGCTGGCGCGACTCGATCCACTGTGCGAGCTCGAGCGCCTGCGCCGCACGCTTGGCCCGCACGCGCTGCCCACTGGTGGCCCAGCCGGCGGATCCCGCATCGGGGTCATTGACGCCGTTGAGCGAGCGCAGATGGTTGACCACCACCGTTAGCGGCGCGTCATTGCCGTTGGCGGCCGCGATGCGAGTGCGCACGGCCAGCGACGGGCGGTCGTTGAGCAGCTCGCTGCTGCCATCGGGGTTGGTGAAGCGCGAGTCCTTGCCGACCTGCGTCACGTCGAGCACCGTCACGCGCGGCGTGCCGGGGCGCACCTCGCGCTCGCTGACGAGCACGCCGACGTCGATGCCGCCGACGTCGTTGCCTTCCAGCAGGCGGGCGGCGTACTGCGGATTGCTGCCGCAGGCGCCGGAGACATTGCTGTTCACCGCGTCGGCGAGGCGCTGCAGGGTGGCGAGGTTCTCGACCTCGACGATGCCGAGCACGTCCGGCGTCTTCAGGAAGCGGCAGATCGCCTCGCTGGTGTCGACGAGTCGCGCCTCGAAGGCCGCCGTCGTCAGCACCGGTTCGCCGATGGCCGGGTCGTTCACGTTGTCGAAGAAGCGCAGCAGGTTGAAGCTCGCCACGCTGATCGCGTCGGCCGGCGCGTCGGCGACGGGCTTCGGGGCGGGGCCGCCCGGCAGCAGGCCGGTGGCGTCACCGGTGAGCTGGCCCGGGTCCGGCAGCAGGGTGTAGACGCCGCTGCCGTAGTCCAGCACGCCGGTCAGCGAGGGCAGGGCGATGCCGGCATCGGCGGCCACGCGCGCGGCGCCGAGCTGCGCGTCGCTGTCGATGCGGATCCGCTCCGGGTTGGTGTCGAAGCGCGGCACGCCGGCCGGGGCCGTCGCGGCGATCACGTCGGTGACGGCGATGCCCGGTTCGCGGAACGGGCGCGGCACGCCCTGCAGCACGGCGTGGAAGACGCCGTCGGTGCCGGTGACGGTGGCATTGGCTTCGCTCAAGAACGCGCCGGACGCGGCGACGGTCACCAGCGGGCCGGTGCTGACGCGCATGCCTTCGTAGCGCTCGAGGGCTTCGAGGGCGCTGGTCGGCGCGGCGAGCGCCGGGTCGATGGCGACCGGGGCCGGCAGCGCGGCGCCAGCGGCGCGCAGGCTGACCTGCACGGTCACGCCACCACCGCCGGTGATCTCGGTGAGCGGGCGCTGGTTGAGGTTGCTGCTCGGCGTGAAGTCCACGACGCGGCCGGAGACGCGCACGCGGTTGCCCACGGCCACGGCCGGGAGGCTGGTGCTGCCCGTGAAGACGAACAGGCCTTCCGAGGTTTCGGGGTTGCCGTCGTCCTCGCCGTCGGCGGTCTGAACGAAGAAGCCGTTGCTGCGGCGCGCGGTGATCACGCCTTCGGTGACGACGACCTGGCCGTCGAGCGGCGAGGTCGAGCCGCTGCCCTGGATGGCGTGGATCGGCACCACGACGATGTCGTCGTTGCGGATGGTGCCGGTGGCCTCGGCGTCGCCGATATCGGCGCCGGTCACGTTGGTGATGCGGACGAGGAAGGTTTCATCCGGCTCGGTGGTGGTGTCGCCGGTGAGCGCGACGTCGAACGTCGCGGTCCGCTCACCCGCGGCGATGGCGAGGCCGTTGGCCGAGGTCGCGACGTAGTCGCTGCCGGCGAGAGCGGTGCCGTCGGCGGTGGCGAGGTCGAAGGTGACGCCGCCCGCCGGCGCCGGGGCGCTCAGGGTGAGGGTGAAGCGCAGCGTGCTGCCGGTGGCGTCGCCTTCCTCGATGGCGGCATCGGCGATGGTCAGCACCGGGGTGGCCGGGCCGCTGCAGGGCGCCGCGGCGACGGCGGTGTTGCGGGGCGTCGGCGTGGCGACGTCGAAGTCGGCGCTGTTGTTGCCGCTGTCGGTGCAGCCGGCACCCTTGCGGATGGCGGCCGTCGTGTTCGACAGCGTCGCGGTCGGGGCGGTCTCCGAGCAGTTGGCGCCGCCGAAGCCGACGAAATCCATCACGCCGTCGGCCGCACCCGGGCAGGCGCCGGTCAGTGCGGCCTGGTTCGCGACCAGGGCGATCTTGCCGGCCGTGCCGGACATGGCGATCGCGCCGCTCGCGTCGGGGGTCGGCAGCGCCGCCGCCGCGGTGTTGCTCCCAGCCCCCTGCTGCACGAGGTAGAACTGGCCCGGCTGCAGGGTGCCGGTCAGGTTGGTGCGCTGCCAGCTCGTGCCGGCGCTGCTGGCGTACTGCACCGAGTACGTGGAGAGGTCCACGGCGGTACTGCCGGCGTTGAACAGCTCGATGAAGTCGTTGCGCAGCGGGGCGCCGCTGTTGCCGCCGCCGCCATAGACCTGGCTGATGACGACCTGGGCGCCGGCGGTGCCGGAAAGGGCAAGGGCCGCAGCGCAGAGCGCGGCAAGGGGACGAAGGCGGATGGGCCGCATCGTGGGGTCCTGGAAGGTGGGGAAGGCGCCGGAACGTGCCGGGGGTCACGCATTTTACGGGTTCAGATGACGATTTGTTTACCGTCGGTTCATTCAGGTTGGCTCGGGGTGACGATGCGGGGTGCCTGCAGGCCCTAGACTCACGGCCTTCACGCGAACCGCCCCATGCCCGACCACGACCGCCCCCTCGACCAGCGCCCGCTGGAAGCCGGCATCACCACCGACCTCCGCGACCGCCTGAGCTATGCCGGCTATCTGCGACTGGACGTGCTGCTGGCCGCCCAGCAGCCGCGCAGTGCCCCGGACAACCACGACGAGCTCCTCTTCATCATCCAGCACCAGACCTCGGAGCTGTGGATGAAGCTGGTCATCGCCGAGCTGCAGGCGGCCATCGTCCACCTGCGGGCGGACCGGCTCGACCGCGCCCTGAAGGGCATCGCCCGGGTCAAGCACGTGCAGAAGCAGCTGGTCGAACAGTGGAGCGTCCTCGAAACCCTGACGCCTTCCGAATACGCCGGCATCCGCCCGCACCTCGGGCCGTCGTCCGGCTTCCAGTCGCTGCAGTACCGGATGATCGAATTCCTGCTCGGCAACAAGAACGCCGCGATGCTGGCGGTGTTCGCGCACGAGCCCGCCGACCACGCGGCGCTGGCCGCGGTCCATGAGGCCCCCAGCCTGTACGACGAGGCGCTGCGCTTCCTGGCTCGTCGCGGCTATGCCGTGCCGCCCGACCTGTTGGCCCGCGACGTCCGGCAGCCGCATGCGCGCCGCCCGGATCTGGTGCCGGTACTGGTGGGCATCTATGCCGACACCGCCGCGCACTGGGACGCGTACCACCTGTGCGAGTCGCTGGTGGACCTCGAGGTGAATTTCCAGCTCTGGCGCTTCCGGCATCTGAAGACGGTCGAGCGCATCATCGGCTTCAAGCCGGGCACCGGTGGAAGCTCGGGCGCCGGCTTCCTGAAGCAGGCGCTGGACCTCACCTTCTTCCCCGAATTGTTCGACGTCCGCACCGCCCTCGGGGCCGGCTGACGACGCGGCGTTCACGGGCTGCCGACAGCGGCCCGGCTGTAGTCGGCCGTCTCTCCTTCCGGTGATCCCCGCGTGACCACGGCTGTTTCCGCTCCCACTGCGCCGCGTGGCGCCCTGATGCGTTTCCTCGACGGCGTCGAAAAGGTCGGCAACAAGCTGCCTGACCCGGCGTTGCTCTTCGTCTTGTTGATGCTGGTGGTGTTCGGCCTGAGCTGGGCGCTCTCCGGCGTGAACTGGGAGGTGCTCGACCCGCGCACCAAGGCGCCGCTGGTCGTCAACAACCTGCTCGGTGGCGACGCCCTGGTGGCGTTCCTGTCGAACATGGTCAACGCCTTCGTGAACTTCCCGCCGCTCGGCGTGGTGCTGGTCTCGATGCTCGGCCTGGGCATCGCCGAACACACGGGGTTCATCAACGCCGTCCTGCGCGCGCTGATGGCGATCACCGTCAAGCAGCTGATGACGCCGATGGTGGCCTTCGTGGCCATCCTCTCGCACTACGCGGTGGATGCCGGGTACGTGCTGGTGATCCCGCTGGCCGGGGTGATCTTCCACGCTGCTGGCCGCCACCCGCTGGCGGGCATCGCCGCGGCCTTCGCGGCCGTGTCCGGCGCCTACAGCGCGACCTTCTTCCTGCCTACCAGCCTCGATCCGATGCTGGCCAACATCACGATGGCCGGCGCGCAGATCCTCGACCCGGCGCACCAGGTCGGCTCGGCCAACAACCTGTACTTCACCTTCGCCTCGGCCGGCCTCGTGATTGCGGTTGTCTGGGCGCTCACCGACCTGATCATCGAGCCGCGCCTGAAGCGCACGGCCCTGATCGACGGCGACCTGTCGGCCATTGAAGCGTTCCAGCCCCTGTCGCCGCAGGAGCGCACCGCCATGTGGGCGGCGCTGGGCTCGATGCTGCTCGGCCTCGTGGCGCTGGCGCTGACCGCCCTGCCGGAAACCTCGGCCTGGCGTTCGCCCACCACCGGTGCGCTGGAATCGACCGACGCGCCGCTGATGCGATCGATCGTGCCGCTGATCTTCGTGCTGTTCCTGATGCCCGGCGTGATCTACGGGATGATGGCCGGCACCGTGAAGTCGCATCGCGACGTCATCGCCGGCATGAGCAAGGCGATGAACGGCATGGGCTACTACCTCGTGCTGGTGTTCTTCTGCGCGCAGTTCATCGCCGCCTTCGGGCAGTCGAACCTCGGCGTGCTGCTGGCCCTCGAAGGCGCCGAAGTGCTGAAGGCCGCGGCCCTGCCGGCCGGCGTCACCATGGTCGGCATCATCCTGCTCACGGCCTCGGTGAACCTGGTGATCGGCTCGGCCTCGGCCAAGTGGACCCTGCTGGCGCCGATCTTCGTGCCGATGTTGATGCAGCTCGGCATCTCGCCCGACCTCACGCAGGCCGCGTATCGCGTTGGCGATTCCAGCTCGAACATCATCACCCCGCTGATGCCGTATTTCCCGCTCGTCGTCGTGTTCTGCCAGCGCTACGTCAAGACCACCGGCATTGGCACCGTGGTGGCGATGATGTTGCCTTTCACCATCACGTATCTCGTGTTGTGGAGCGGCTTCCTGCTGCTCTACTGGAGCCTCGGCCTGCCGCTGGGTCCGGGCGCGAGCTACGTCTACCCGGTGCCGGCGGGCTGATCGCCCCATTCAGTGGACTCCCGACGCCCCGCCTCGCGCGGGGCGTTGCTTTTGGCCGGTCGTCATCCGGGAGATGCCGCAGCGCGGTTTGACCTAGGCCTTCACAAACGGTACACAGTCGCGGCCCCGGCGGCTCCGTTCCGCCGGTCTTCACATCACACAGGGGAGACCGCATGAGCGGTGCTGTCAGCAAGGATCCGGCCTTCGTGCCGCCGCCGGCCGGGGAATTCCTCGGCCATCCGAAGGCGCTCTGGAACCTCTTTGGTTCCGAGTTCTGGGAACGCTTCATGTACTACGGCATGCGCGCCATGCTGGCGGTGCACGTGGCGGCCGCGTTCTTCGCCCACCTCGGGGCCGAGGCCGATGCCGAAGCCAGCAAGACCTACGGTGGCTACACGGCCATGGTCTACATGACCGGCATCCTCGGCGGCTACGTCGCCGACCGCATCCTCGGCTACCAGCGCTCGATCATGCTCGGCGGCGCGCTGATGGCCGCCGGCTGCTTCCTGCTGATGTCGCCCACGCTGCCGATGTTCCTGCTCGGCCTCGCGACCATCGTCGTCGGCAACGGTCTGTTCAAGCCGAACATTTCGACCATGGTCGGCAAGCTCTATGCGCCGGGCGACGCCCGCCGCGACTCCGGCTTCACGATCTTCTACATGGGCATCAACGCCGGCGCCTTCATCGCGCCCATCGTCTGCGCCACGTGGATCGGCGCCGAATACGGCTACCGCTGGGGTTTCCTGACGGCCGGCCTCGGCATGATCCTCGGCCTTGTCGTGTTCCAGATCGTCAAGGGCTGGCTCGGCCACGTCGGCACCGCGCCGGAGGGCAAGCAGGGTTTCGGGCCGATCGTGCAGGTGCTGGTCGCCGCGCTGGTGCTGGTGGTGCCGGTGTATTTCCTGCTCAGCCAGAGCGACGTGCTCGGCGTGCTGCTCATCGTGATGATGCTCGGCCTGGTGGCCTACTTCATCTACTCCGGGTACGCCTCGGGCTCGCGCGAGCAGCTGCAGCGCTACATCGCGATGCTGATCCTGTTCTCAGCCAACATCCTGTTCTGGGCGCTGTTCGAGCAGGCGGGTTCGTCGCTGAACTTCCTCGCGCGCGACTACGTCGACATGCCGACCGTCTTCGGTACGCAGCTCGACTTCACGATCTTCCAGTCCGCCAACCCCATCTTCATCCTGATGTTCGCGCCGATCTTCGCGGCGATGTGGGTGAAGCTGGACAAGGCCGACTGGAACCCGTCGATCCCGCGCAAGTTCGCCTACGGCCTTGCCGGTGCAGCCATCGGCTTCTACGTGCTGGTGTTCGCCATCGAGCATCTCGTTGATGCCAACGGCAAGATCAGCTGGATCTGGCTGACGCTGACCTACCTGATCCACACGCTCGGCGAGCTGTGCGTTTCGCCGATCGGGCTGGCGATGGTGACCAAGCTCGCCATGCCGAAGGAAACCGGGCTTGCCATGGGCGGCTGGTTCCTCTCGATCGCCATGGCGAACTTCGTGGCCGGTCGCATCGCGGCGATCGCGGCGGGTGGCGGTTCGGGGCACGAGGCCGCCGGTTCGCTGGCGGCCTATGGCGACGTGTTCAGCCAGATGTTCTGGCTGGGCATCGCCATCGCCCTGGCATTCTTCCTGTTCGCGCCGCTGATCAACAAGCTGATGCACGGCGTGAAGTAAGCGCCGCGGCAACGGCTGAAACGCGAACGGCCCGGAGCGATCCGGGCCGTTTCGTTTTCGGTGAAGCGTGGCGGCCGGCGTCGAGCGCTGTCGGCGCCGTGGGGTTCAGGGCATGGAGGCCGGGGCGTTGGCCGCCGCGCGGGCGGCGCGTTCGGCGCGTTCGGCGCGGTCGGCCTCGGCGGTGAGCTGTTCCATGCGTGCCAGCAGGCGGTCG
>Ga0209278_1001648_pt1 | contig 13251 bp, 12 predicted proteins | sample JI81BgreenDNA_FD_187504 | JGI IMG/M metagenome (GOLD analysis project Ga0209278, IMG submission 187504) | Wastewater effluent complex algal communities from Wisconsin, to seasonally profile nutrient transformation and Carbon sequestration -... | ecosystem: Engineered > WWTP > Effluent > Algae... | reverse complement strand
CTGTTCCCTTCCACAAGAGATGAATTTTCATCTTGTGGAACAGGCATCTTGCCTGTTCCCTTCCACAAGAGATGAATTTTCATCTTGTGGAACAGGCATCTTGCCTGTTGCTAAAAGGCTTATTGAAAATGCTTCAATATGTCAGTTAAACCAGACATTTACGAAAATCCTCTCGCAATTGATTTTCGTTTAAATTCCGACCGATAAATACAAGCTCATTTTTCGGAATTTCTGTATCTTTCCAAGGTCTATCCGGCCTGCCATCGAACAGCATATGCACTCCTTGAAAAACAAATCTGTTGTTTTCTCCAGCCATATTCAAAATGCCTTTTGTCCGAAAGATATTCGTGCCTTGAGTTCGCAACAATTCGCCGACCCAATCGCTAAATTTGTTGCCATCAATAGCACCGGATTCGACTATTGCTACCGAGGTAACAGTTTCGTCGTGTTCGTGAGTGTGTTCGCCCAAAAAGTCGGGTTCGATTTCTAATGCCCGGTTCAAATCAAATGCTTTGACGCCCAACAAAGCATCCATTTGTAATTCAGCGTTGTGAGTACGGTAAATTTTTGCCATTGCATTCATGGCGCGAATTCGCTTTTCTAATTCTGCCAATTCTTCGTCAGTCACTAAATCAGTTTTGTTGAGCAAAACTACATCGGCGAATGCAATTTGCTCTTGAGCTTCGTCTGCGTCCCAGTGCTGCCAGATGTGCTTGGCATCGACTACGGTGACAACTGCATCTAGCAGTAATGTGTCCCGCATATCTTCGTCTACAAAAAATGTCTGAATGACGGGTGCGGGGTCGGCTAAACCTGTGGTTTCGATGACTATGTGGTCGAATTTGTCTCGCCGCTTCATCAAGTTGCCGATAATCCGAATTAAATCGCCTCGCACTGTACAGCAAATGCAGCCGTTGTTCATCTCGAAAATTTCTTCGTCGGCATCAATTATCAGTTGGTTGTCGATGCCTACTTCGCCGAACTCGTTGACGATGACTGCAACTTTTTTGCCGTGTTCCTCTGTTAAAATTCGGTTCAGTAGCGTAGTTTTGCCTGCACCCAGATAGCCTGTGAGAACGGTAACAGGAACTGATTCGATCGCCCCAGCACTCACCATACTTGACCTCGATTAGTGTACAATGATAACCATTATCGTTATTTTACACCAAACTTGCTGGTAGTAGCAAGTTTATTAAAAAATGTTAAGAGTTTTTAACTACAGGAATACGCAGTCTTTGGTTCAGGGCTTACCCATAGGGCTAGAAACCGGGTTTCTACGAGTTTTGGAAGAACGAGAAATATAGGAAGAAACCCGGTTTCTGAGGTCAGCGTGTGTGGCTAATGACTGATGACAATTAATTGTTAATCATAGCTGCAATTCGATCGCGCTCTAACTCTCGACCGATCAGCACTAATTTGGTTTGACGGATCTCGGAAGATTGCCAAGGGCGATCGTAAAAATATTCTATCCGAGAGCCCACACCTTGCAACACCATCCTCATCGGTTTCTTGGGAACCGCCACAAACCCTTTAATCCGATAGATTTCCTCCTGCTGCATCAAGGATTGCAGTTTTTTCACCAAAGCTTCAGGTTCAAATTCGCGATCGGCAATAAAGTAAGTCGAGTTAATATCATCATCGTGCTCGTGTTCCTCCTCAGTGTCGTGGTGACTTGGGCGAGACTCCAAATCATCCTCAACCGCCGCATTAAATCCCATTAACACATCCGGGTTAATTTCGCCACCTTTGCAGGGCACAATTTTCACACTCGGACGTAACTCTTGCTGCAACCAGCTTTGGACTTTCTTGTGAGTTTCCACATCTACGCGATCGACCTTCGTTAAAAGTACCATATCGGCACAGGCTAACTGGTCTTCAAACAATTCCTCGATCGGAGTTTCGTGATCTAAACTATCATCAGCCTGCCGCTGTGCCATCAAAGCATCGATATCACCGACAAAAGAACCGCTAGCAATAGCTTCGCAATCGACAACAGCAACCACACCGTCTACAGTAGCACCCGTGCGAATTTCCGGCCAGCGAAAAGCTTGAATCAAAGGTTTAGGAAGTGCGAGGCCCGAAGTCTCAATTAAGATACAATCTATTTGCTCTCTACGCTTCAACAATTCCTGCATAGTGGGCAAGAATTCCTCTTGAACAGTGCAGCAAAGACAACCATTTGTTAGTTCAACAATATTGCTGCTGACATTTTCTTCTTCGTCGCAAACTTGGCAATCGCGCAGTAGTTCTCCGTCAATTCCGATTTCGCCAAATTCGTTAACCAGAACAGCAATGCGGCGACCTTGATTATTTTGCAATAAGTGGCGAATTAAGGTAGTTTTACCGCTACCAAGAAAACCAGTGATGACAGTAACAGGAATTTTGTGCATTGATAATTTAGTTGTTGTACTGTGATTGAATATCTTTCAATTTTGGGTCAGTCAATTGCTGACAGGAAACTCGTTAAACCGACATTCCGGCAGGGGTTTAAACCCCTGCCTCAAAGCGAAAGTCCTCTCAAGAGGACTAATGAGTTTAAATTTTTTATTCTCAGTCCTCTTTAGAGGACTTTCGCTATTAGCCAGGGACTTAAGTCCCTGGCGGATTGGTGGTCTTAGTTATCGCCGATGGGCCGAGCATGGTAAGGAGAAAAACTCTAATTTGGTAGTGGTGGAATCTTTGCTAAAACACCTTTTTTCAGAGCTTGAGGACGCTCAGACCAAGGCAACAAACCGTCTGGTTTAGCATAGTATTGACCCGCGCATTCGAGTACCGCCTCGACGCTTTCCGACTCATTTGCTGGTAAATCGCCAAACAGATAAGTGTACTTTCCAACAGCAGCAAAAGACACCGCACAAGAGTGACTACAAGCACTCATGCACTCAACCTCTTGAATCTCAAACTTATCAGAAAACTCCCAATCTTTAGCGAGTTGCGACAAATTTTCCATAAATTGTTGACCGCCGCTTTTACCTTCGCGCTGACCGTTTTTCCAAACACTAGCGCAAGCAGTGCAAACAAATAGACTGTGCTTTGTGCGTACAGCCGTGTTAATTCCATCCATCATCCGTACCTCGCAGATGCGTTCAAAAGTGAGTTATATATCGGCGGGCATTCTGACTTGAGAAACCCCAAGGGTTTCATTACAGTTGCGGGACAGCGCCGGACTTGCACCGAACTTTCCCCGTTTCCTCTAACGGCTGCTCCCCGCTAGAACCGATCGCGAAATCACATCATACCGCACTTGCCGCCTTTTTGGAAAAAAGTTATGTTGGTAATGTCGATCCATCCCAAAAAAAATAACTGTTTGTGGAACAGGCATCTTGCCTGTTGCTGACAGGATATAACCCCACAAAAAATAATTCTTTGTGGAACAGGCAAGATGCCTGTTGCTGACAGGATAGAAACCCACAAAAAAAATAACTGTTTGTGGAACAGGCATCTTGCCTGTTGCTGACAGGATATAACCCCATACCCAAAAAAAATAACTGTTTGTGGAACAGGCATCTTGCCTGTTGCTGACAGGATATAACCCCACAAAAAAAATAATTCTTTGTGGAACAGGCATCTTGCCTGTTGCTGACAGGATAGAAACCCATCCCCAAAAAAAATAACTGTTTGTGGAACAGGCATCTTGCCTGTTGCTGACAGGATATAACCCCATCCCCAAAAAAATAACTGTTTGTGGAACAGGCATCTTGCCTGTTAATGACCGGCTAGAAGCCCCTCCCACAAAAACATTACTACAAACTATATGAACGCCTTCCCCGATTTTTCCAATCACGGCTATCAGATAGAAAAAGAACTCGGACACAACAGTCTCGGCGGCCGAGTTACATACTTAGCGAAAAATACTAATACTCAAAAATTAGTTGTAATTAAGCAATTTCAATTTGCCCAATTAGGTGCTAGCTGGGTAGAATACGAAGCTTACGAACAAGAAATTAAAGTTTTGCAAAATCTGGATTTTCCGGGCATTCCCCGCTATCTCGATTCTTTTCAAACTGACAGCGGTTTCTGCATGGTGCAGGAATACAAAAATGCCGAATCTGCTGTCGCGCGGACTTTTTCGCCGCCGGATATCAAAGAAATTGCGATCGCAACTTTAGAGATTTTAGTTGACCTACAAGCTCAGAAACAGCCGATTATTCACCGCGACATTAAGCCAGAAAACTTGTTAATAGATGACGAACTCAATGTTTATTTAGTAGACTTCGGTTTTGCTCGGCTAGGGGGTGGAAATATCGCGGCTAGCAGCGTCGTCAAAGGCACGATGGGATTTATGCCGCCGGAACAAATGTTCAACCGAGAATTAACCAAAGCCTCGGATATTTACGGCTTGGGGATAACGCTAATTTGCTTGTTAACTGGTACGAAATCTGCGGATGTCGGTAATTTAATTGATGCTAATTATGGCATTCATTTTCGGCATTTAGTACCGCCATTGCAGCAGGGTTGGATGAATTGGTTAGAAACATTGGTAGCGCCGAGAATTCAAGATAGATACAAGTCGGCTGCTGATGCTTTGGCAGTTTTGAAATCTCTGGATGTCAGCCGTTTACCTAAAGTGAGAATTCAGCGCGATCGGCTGAAATTCACAGCTACTGAGTATGGAGAAATCTTAACACGGGCGATCGCAATTAGCAACCCAATTCCCAATACAATGCTTGCTGGCAGATGGGAAGTCGCGCCGCATCCGAGCGATCCGCCGCATACCCCTTACGACCACTCTTGGATATTCTTTGAACCGCAGAAGTTAGAGGGAAATGAGGTTGAGTGCAAAATCACAGTAGATACGAGCAAATTACTGGCCAGTCATACTTATTATCGCCAGATTATACTCCACGCTAATTCCGAGCCCGATTATTATAAAATTGCGATTGAAGTTCAAACTGCTAGTTTTCCAGAACCCATACAAACGCCCTATTTATCTAGAGACAGACTAACTTTTATGTTCTTGTTTATTGGTTTAGGCTTCCTGCTGAGCAGCGAGATGTATCGAGAGATTTTTTTCATATTTTTACCTGTGTTAGTTACTGGATTTACTGCTGCGGAAAAGACACTATATGCAGAAATGAAGGGAATTGAGATAAATTGGTTAGCCTCTGTCTTGGGAGGCACTTGCGGAACTACAGTAATGTTTTTGGCAGGAAATACTTTTGGATTAATGTTTGCTAGTGGTTTTGGTAATAATAGTATAGGTAAAGAAATTGCTTTGCTCCTTGGTTTTGTAGTGTCAGCTTTACTTGGTGCTTCTGTTGGCAGCCTTGTGAATAGTAGGGGCTTGAACATCACGGTATATGTAGCTTCTGGACTGGTGATTTTCTCTTATTTGGTTTTACTGCTATTAGGAGGGATGTCGGAATTACCTTTGTTTCTTGCTATGGGAGTGATATTTCTTTCTTTGGTAAATTCGGCTTGTTGGGTAGTAGTTTATAATTTAGTTAAAGCTAGGATTTCCGAGCAGCTTAAAAGAGGTTTTTTTAAGCAAGATGCTCTGACTGTCACATTTCTCACCGCTGGCTTTTGCATCAGTTTAGGCTCCGGAATTCAACTATTCTTGAACTTTAAAAATGAAATAGTTTCGCTGGCAAACCTGAATCTTTTAGTTTTAGGAGGAAGTGCACTTGCCTCTCTCGCCGTCACCGCTATTCCCTTAGTGAACCTGATAATTTTTAAAAGAAACAGAATCCTTGCCAACTATCGCAAATCACAACCAAATTTAATCAAACCGTAAAAACTTTTTCGTAGTAAGGACTTTAGCCTTCAAAAAGTGAATTCCTTACTAAAAACCATACAAAATACTTAACTATGAATGCTTTTCCTGACTTTTCCAACTACGGCTATCAAATAACTCGCGAACTCGGACACAACCGCGCCGGCGGGAGAGTTACCTATCTCGCTACCGAAATTAATACCGAACGTTCCGTCGTTGTCAAACAATTTCAATTTGCCCAAACAGGTGCTAATTGGGCGCAATATCAAGCTTGCGAACAAGAAATTCAGATTTTGCGAAAACTCGATTGTCCCAGCATTCCCCGCTATTTAGATTCTTTCCCAACTGCATCGGGTTTCTGCATGGTACAGGAATACAAAAATGCCAATTCCCTGGCAACTTCGCGCCAGCTAACACCGCAAAAGACTAAGCAAATTGCTATTTCTGTGTTAGAAATACTCAAATACCTGCAAAACCGGGTGCCGCCCGTTATTCACAGAGATTTAAAACCGGAAAATATCTTGGTGGACGATCGCCTGAATGTCAGCCTTGTCGATTTCGGATTTGCTAGAATCGGCGGGGGAGAAGTGGCCGTCAGCAGCGTTGTCAAAGGCACCTTGGGCTTTATGCCGCCAGAACAAATGTTCAACCGCCAGCTAACTGTTGCATCAGATTTATACAGTCTGGGCGCGACGCTAATTTGTTTGTTAATCGGGATAAATTCTACCGAAATTGGCAGCTTGATGGACGATACGGGGCGGATTAATTTTAAAAATCGCTTGCAGCAGCTAACTCCAGAATTTCTTGACTGGCTGCAAAAAATGGTGGAACCCAATTTTAAACACCGCTACGCTTCCGCAGATGCAGCCCTAAATGCTTTGATTGCCTTAGATGTAGTTCGCCCGCCTAAAAAGTTAAAACTTCCACTAATATCCGTCGGATTAGTGATAGCAAGTGCTGCTTTTTTTAGTTTGTTTTTATTGAAAAATTATCAAGATAACAAAGTAGTTAAAATCGAACAAGAAACCAGCCAACAGAAACATAAAAAAGTAGTTGAACCTGCCGAACCAGAAATCATCAAACCGAAGTTAGAACCTCTGACTGAAGTGAAGTTGAGTACCCATTTAGACTCTTGGAAAAATCGCGATCGTGTGTCAATAAAAATCAACAAAAAATTTTATTTTACTGTAAATTTGACAGGGTTGCCCCAGGGAGAATATGAAGGTATTTGTAAAGTATTCAACTCTCAAGGAAAATTGACTGTTCAGGGTCAATCTCGTTTAAAAACAACGGCAGATAGATTAAATACTTGGTGCTGGTACAACTTTAAAAAGAATGACAAGCCAGGGAATTGGATGTTTGAATTTTATTTAGACAATCAAAGAGTGGCACAAAATAGTTTGGAGGTATTACCTTAACAGACTTACGCTGTTAAACCGGGTTTCTCTAAAAAATCTGGGTTTTTCAACTAAAAATCTACCAAGAAACCCAGTTTCTGGCCTCGCCTGGGTAAGTGCTGCTTAAGAGGGTTGTACCGGGGGGGCAGTTAATTTCTATGCCGTCAAAAGTGGGCGGAATTAGATTTACTCGATCGCTTTCACAAATGGCTGATTTCGTTGTTAATTCATAGATAAAAGGTTTTTTTAGTCGGAAAGCAAATACGGCTCCTATGTAAGATTTGCTGCCTCTGTTTGGACTTGTAGCAATCGCGATCGCACTTTCAAATTTTGGTGCTTCGCGGTTATTGCGCGACGTTTGAACGGGGCCCATTGATGGCAGGATTTTGTAAGTATAAGAATTTCTTTGTTGTTTAGTTTTTATACCCAGTTTTCCCAGGGAATCACTAAATTTATTATTTCTTGCATAGTAAGTTTGCTGGGCTTTATTGATCGAAGCAATATCTTTTACTGCTCCTGACAGTGGTGCAGCGCTTGGCGCTGTAATGTAAAAAGACGCTATTATCCCTGTACAAATGCCGCTGTAAATCAAAGTCCGTGCCAGCAAACCGGATACTGAAAATAGGGATTTTTTACTGGCTTTACCTACATTGACTGACATTTTTTTAACTGTCATAAAGTAAATTTGCCAAGCTTGTAGGGTGCGCCACAAGCACCCTACAAACTATAAATTATGCAGTTTCGTGCTGTTTGTGCCATGCGGGATGCCACAGCAATTCAGCAGTCGATCGCTTCTCGACCATTTCAGGAGTAATCATACAGTTAGCCACATCCTTGCGAGAAGGCAACTCGTACATCACATCCAGCATTAACTCTTCTAAAATGCTGCGGAGAGCTCTCGCGCCAGTTTTACGACGATAGGCCTCTTGGGCGATCGCCCGCAGCGCTTCCGGCTGGAATTCCAACTCCACGCTGTCCATCTTCAACAGCTTTTGATACTGCTTCACCAGCGCATTCCGGGGCTCGGTCAATATCTGCATCAAAGCTGCTTCATCCAGCGGCGAAATCACCGTCACCACCGGTATCCGCCCCACAAACTCAGGAATTAAACCAAACTTGACTAAATCGTCCGGCTGTACCTGCTGCAAAATATCAGCGGCCCGCTTATCCTTCGCCGGCAAAGTTGAGTTGGTGTCGCTTTCTGTTGGCTGAATAAAGCCCAAGGATTTTTTACCCAAACGCTGTTCAACTATTTTTTCCAAACCGACAAAAGCACCGCCGCAAATAAATAAAATTTTGCTAGTGTCAACTTGAATAAAATCTTGGTAAGGATGTTTGCGGCCGCCTTGCGGGGGCACGTTAACCACTGTTCCTTCCAACATTTTTAGCAGCGCTTGCTGCACTCCTTCACCCGATACATCTCTAGTGATCGAAGTGTTTTCGCTTTTGCGAGCAATCTTGTCAATTTCATCAATATAAATAATGCCCCGCTGCGCCGCTTCCACATCAAAATCGGACATTTGCAACAGCCGCAGCAAGATATTTTCTACATCGTCGCCGACATATCCAGCTTCTGTCAGTGTCGTCGCATCCGCTACCGCAAACGGAACTTCGAGCATTTGCGCCAAACTTTGCGCTAACAAAGTTTTACCGCAACCTGTGGGCCCGACTAGCAGGATGTTGGATTTTTGCAGTTCTACATCGCTGTCAGGGGAAGACTTGTCGCTATCTTTAGCTTGGTCAACGCTCAAGCGCTTGTAGTGGTTGTAAACTGCTACAGAAAGGACTTTTTTGGCTGAATGCTGGCCGATGACGTGGTTGTCTAAATGCTGCTTAATCTCTGTCGGTTTGGGAATTTGACCTAAAACAATTTTCGATTTATTCGATCGACCTGGGCGCCTGGTTCCTTGTCCCTGAGACTCTCGCACCTCTGATTGGGGAATCTGTTGGCCAATTGTTTTACTGGAGTCAAAGAACTCCTCCTCTAAAATTTCATTGCACAGTTCCACGCATTCATCGCAAATGTAGACGCCGGGCCCAGCTATTAACTTGCGGACGTACTCTTGCGACTTGCCGCAAAAGGAGCATCTGAGATGGGAGTCATATTTTGACATATTTGCCTCTTACTTTACGGTTGCGGTTGCTTGTTTCGACTGGGGAAGTTGCCGCGGGAGTTACCTTAGCTGTGCCCTAGAGGGGTTTCCCGATCGGACACCCAAGCCAGTCAGTCGATTTTAGATTTTAGATTTTAGATTTTAGATTTACTCCACAGATGAATTTTGGAGCTGAACTAGGGTCTAAAATTTGGGGCTCTGCACGACTTAAGTCGGGGGCTTGTCTCGGTTTTTTGGCGCAGTCAAGCTTCGCGATCTCTGTTTCTAAGTTAACACTTTTGAGGCTTTAGTGATTAGTCATGAGTCATGGGAGCCAATTTTAATTTTTCATTTTCACTTGAAAATAAAGCCGCACGGGCTTACCATTTTTTGTATTCCAAAAATTTTCCCGACATAATTATTTTCACTCGATCGCCTTTTGGGTCTGCTTCTTTCTCGACATCCAAAGTAAAGTCGATCGCGCTCATAATCCCGTCACCAAATTTTTCGTGAATCACTGCTTTGAGTGGCATCCCGTAAACCTGCATAATTTCATAGAAACGATAAATCAGCGGGTCAACCGGAACCGAGGATTCCAAAGAACCTTTTAACGGAGGTTCACAGAGAACCGCAGCCGTCTCGCTATCTAGTCCCAAAGCCGATACAATTTTCTCGGCTTCATCTGCTGATGCGGTAGCTTGACGGTAAAGAACCGCCGCAATCCAAACTTCGTCGCGCCCCAAAACTTTTTCCAAATCTGCAAAACTAATTCCCTTAGCTTTTTTAGCAGCCAAAAGCTTTTCTGTAATTCCTGAAATTGCCATTAAATATTCTCCCCTTCACTTCAGTGCCAGATGTGCAATATGTCTCACATTTTGGGGATTTTGTCAATACCAAATTGATAAAAAAAATCAAATTGATAGCTCGGAACTTCAGCAAAAGCTGGTCTCGTCTACCCCCACAACTCATACAATTTGAGATTTGAGATTGGAAATGTTAGATTGGCAATGACTGATGACTACCAGGGTTGAGAGCTAGTCAACAGTTGCATTATTTTTGCCAACTCGTATCACAACCGCTAAATCCTAAAATAACTCCTAACTGCCCAGGGGCAATCGTACAGTTGGCAGTATATGTAACTTTTGTTACACACGCCAAGGCCTTCGGCATTCGGCAAACGGGTGAATTTTGATCGTGCTAGCCTGAAGCTCAATCCTCGCTCACGCAGCCAAAGCCCCTTTACCACTCAAAATCGGCAACTGACAAAAGTATTGTAAAACTTCATTGAGTTTATAAGCAATTATAAACAATAATGGTATTCTATTGTTGTGAGTGTTGAACAAGGAATACGCATCGCCCAAAAAACGCAACTCTCAAATGCAACTAACACAGAGGCACATCATTAAATCAACGTCACACCGTTTCGCCCAAATAGACGAACTAGCTTTCAAGTCCAAAAACCTCTACAATGCCGCCAATTACGTCATTCGTCAGAGCTTTATTTATGGATGGGGTTATGTCAATTACAACGAAATGAACCGATTGATGAAGTCTCACGAAGCATATAAGGCTTTGCCTGCTAAAGTAAGTCAGCAAATCTTAATGGTGCTAGACAAGAATTGGAAATCGTTTTTTGAAGCCATTAAAGCTTACAAAGCTGACTCTTCAAGATTCACGGGTAGCCCAAAATTGCCAAAGTACAAAGATAAGACTAAAGGGCGAAACCTTCTCGTCTACACGATTCAAGCAATTAGCAGCAAACAGTTGAAGAAAGGAATCATTAAACTTTCCGGCACTGAACTTTCAATTAAAACCCAACTCAATCCCAACCAGATTTGTCAAGTTAGACTGGTTCCGAAATGTGATTCCTATGTAATTGAGGTGATTTATGATGAAGCGGAGTCCAGCCTTGGCAATGCCAACTCTGTAGCTAGTATTGATTTAGGATTGGACAATTTAGTGGCGTTAACTTCAAATCAACCGGGATTTATCCCTTTGTTGATCAACGGGCGACCATTAAAATCGATTAACCAGTTCTACAACAAACGCAAATCCCGATTACAATCCCAGTTAAAAGGGAATCGTCAAACCTCACCCAGAATTCAGCGATCAACTCGCTGTCGAAATCAGAAAGTTGATAATTACTTGCATCATGCTAGTCGTGTGATTGTTGACGATTTGGTAGTGAACCAAATTGGAACGCTGGTAATCGGCAAAAATGCACAGTGGAAAACCGATATCAATCTCGGTAAACAAACCAACCAAAATTTTGTCAGTATTCCTCACTCTCGATTAATTGAAATGTTGGAGTACAAAGCTCGCTTGGCGGGAATCACAGTAATTGTGCAGGAAGAATCCTACACATCCCGCTCCAGTTTTTTAGGTTTAGACCCAATTCCTGTTTATGGAAAAACCGAAAAAGAGCCTGTGTTTACTGGTAAGCGGGTTAAGCGGGGTTTGTACAAAACATCGACTGGTCAATTAATTAATTCTGATATCAACGCTTCGTACAACATCCTCAGAAAAGCAATCCCAAATGCCTTCAGCGATGGGATAGGGAGCTGCGTAGTTCAGCCGAGGCGGGTCAATCCGCTCAAAGTAAAAGCGAAGGGGGAGGGACTTGAAGCCTCCCATGTCTATAAATGACTATACTTTTGCCAGCTATGTGGTGTATTTGGATGAATGGCGATGAAGTTGAAACATGATTTCTGGATTGGTTGGGCGCTAGGGGCGATCGTCCTGAGCTCTTGCTGGGACCAAACTACCTCACCAAGACAACAACCCGATATAAAACGTGAAATTTCACTGAAAGCAGTCCCGTTAGATAAAACAAAAGTTGTGATGGGACAAACCGTATATGTCCCTATTTACTCACATATTTATCACTACAATAGCAAGGATCAAGTCATGAATTTGTCAGCCACCCTCAGTATCCGCAATACGGATCTGACAAATTCGATTATTATTACTTCGGTGCGTTACTACGATAGCGATGGGAAATTGATTAGGCACGACATTAAGAGTCCAGTAGAACTCAAGCCCCTTGCTTCCACAGACTTTTTTATTGCAGCAGATGATACAAGTGGAGGCTCAGGTGCAAACTTTATTGTGGAGTGGGTTGCAGAAAAAACGGTTTACGATCCTGTCATTGAAGCTGTCATGATTAGTACCTCATCTTCTCAGGGTATTTCATTTATCAGTCCCGCTAAAGTTCTCAAGCAACACAAGATGCAGAAGTGATTTTAGAGGATTAAATTATTGCTTTATAAGGTAGGTTTAGACTCTTATAATGGGAGCATCTCATATTTGTAAAAACACTTATTCTGGTTTCTTCCTTCTTCATTCTGACTTGTTTCCTACTGGATCCTGACTCCTAATTCCAATTTCTAGCTTAGGAATGAGAATTAAATAACTTCCACAATAATAATTAAAATTGTAAGTTATTTAATTCGCGATCCTTAGCTGCACAAGCGAGATGATCCCATTTTTAATTTTTAACTTTGTATATCACTATTTATTGCAAAATAAAACGATAGCATTAATGTGGAGACTACCGAACTGTTTTCTGTTAAGATTACAGAGCTTGAGGGTGAATACTAAAAATATAAATGAGGACTTAGGGTATGCAAAAGCGACAATTGGGGACATCACAAATTCAGATTACCCCGATAATTATGGGGACTTGGCAAGCTGGGAAGCGGATGTGGGTGGGAATTGAGGATGCTGAAACTGTCAAAGCAATGCGCGCGGCTTTTGAGGCAGGTATTACCACCTTTGATACGGCTGAGGTTTACGGAGAAGGGCATTCGGAACAAATTATCGGTCAAGCACTTTCAGATGTGCGATGGCAAGTAGTTTATGCTAGCAAAGTTTTCGCCAACCACCTGAAACCCGATTTGTTAATCGAAGCGTGCGATCGATCCCTAAAAAACCTCAACACCGATTATATCGACCTTTACCAAATCCACTGGCCCGCTGGCAGTTGGAATTCCGAGTTAGTGCCAATTGCAGAAACAATGGACGCCCTGAACAAGTTAAAAGAACA